>JACCDZ011287135.1_pt1 | contig 32215 bp, 35 predicted proteins | sample 7449551 | NCBI WGS metagenome assembly JACCDZ01 (sample SAMN15323452, study PRJNA562643) | freshwater metagenome | isolation source: river surface water | place: USA:Blue River Watershed | collected 2017-08-18 | reverse complement strand
CCTGTGCTCGCGCACTGCGCCGAACGTTGATGCATATGTCATGCACCTGCGCAAGCTGTGCAAGGAGCGAGGCCAAGACATCAGCGGGAGCTTCGTGCTGCGAGGCATTGGTGCTTAACTCTGATTTATGCAACCCGTTAACGAACTCTGCAACCGAATGAGGCGATACGCACGAAAGCGGTTCAGCCCGGCCCAGCTCGATGCAATGCGAGAAGGCCGGGCCGCAGCGCGACAAGCAATGCCAGAGCGCCCGGAGATTCCAAGCCGTGCGCCTGGCGTGCTGCTGCTGGAAGTAAACGGGCAGCGCTTTGATCTGGAGTTGCGGCCAGACCCCAGGGACTGCCGCCGCTGGCTGGCCTACCGTGGCGGTAAGCCGTTTGAACGTGGCGGGCTTGAGCGCATCTGGCGTAAGGTGCAATCTGAGCTTGTTCCGCTGCTGAGTGTTCGGAATCTGGCTTAGGGACGCTATGAGCAAGCTGATCACCGCCAAAGAAGCCGGGGCAATGCTTGGCGTCAGCGCTCGGTCAGTCTATGAGCTGGCGGCTAAGGGCGTTATCCCCTGCTATCGCCCACTTCCGGGCGCTGTACGATTCGACCCCTCCGACATTCAGAAGCACATCGAATCATGTCGATCTCATGGGACAAGCGCAACAAGCGATGGCGGTACGCCTTTGATCGCGTCATTGAAGGTCGAAGGCACAGGGCTTCAAAGCTACTTCCAGCGGGCTGGAGTCAAGCCCAGGCCGACGCCTTCGACCGCAAAGAAAGCGCGAGGCTGTACGCCGTTGGTGTTGGTATCAGCCCAGGGCGGCACCTGATAGACACGGCTGTGGAGCACTATCTCACTGACATCGTGATGGTGAATGCGCAGGCTGTTGCGCTTATTTGCCAGTGATGCCGGGATTGTCAAAGCAGCGGAAGGCCCTCTTCTGTTTTGGCTTAACTGGCAGAGTCGGAAGCAATATCGCAAGGCGTAACCGGCACTGGATAGAAGCGACAGAGCCGGAGATCAGCACCGGCCACCATCACTCAGCGGGTCTACCTTCCCAGGTCGGCCCCTTGTTTTATCAGCGCAGCCTCAGCCGCCCTGCGCGCCACAAGCCCAGGCAAGACGCGCCCGCCACCCCTGACCCACTTTGCAAGCTCTCTAGGGACATCCTCCCACCTGTCGGCATTGATCCGCTTTCGGAGCGTGCTGGATAGCAGGGCACCCAAGCCCAAGTTATAGGCAAAGTCCGTGATCGCCGCGAGTTGCTGAGGAGTGGTGATGCCTTGGCACAGTTCCAAGGTCTGCGGCATGTACTCAGCCATTACCTGATGCCGCGCCAGCACCCAGGCGTGCTCTGTGGTGATTGGCTTGTCTCTCAGCGTCACCCGCCGCCCGTCAAGATAGCGCAGGCTCCCGAGGCCGATGGTCGGCACTCCAGCGGGGCACAAGTAGGGGCGCAGGTAGAGCCCCTCAAACCGAAACAGCAGCGGGCGCAGCAGGCCCCAGGCTTCGGCCTGGATCGACTCAGCGACCTGTGGCATGGATGCGGCCCCCGACGAACAGGCCAAGGATTCCGCAGACCACCTCAAGCACCACGCCGGACAGCACGACATGGGCGGGGGCAATGGCATTGCCGACGATCAGGATGATGGCGACCGTAGCCAGAAGGGGCCGAATCGACTGATTCCAAGCGTCCACCCACGCGATGCCGCTTTTCTGGCCGATCTGGCGCAGGGCTTCCAGCGTCATGGAGTTGGCAAAGCCTCGATCATCCGCTTCAGCCTTGGCTTCAATGACTTGCACGCCTGCCGCCGCCTGGGCTGCAATCTCATCTTTGCGCCACTGTGCCCGCTGGCCCTCCAGCTCTTGATTCAGGCGCAGCATTTCAAGCTCTTGGGCGTGCTCTTGCTTCGCCTTCAAGAAGCCCATGATCTCGCCAAATAGCCAGCGAAAGGCCGTGCCGCCGATGAACGAGAAGATGCCGCTCACGGCTCCACCTCAGCCGCCCCGTGCGGCATCTGCGTATGCTCAGGAGGCCCCACCGCCCATGTCGGCAGACTCGTCCACAGCCAGCAAACCGTCGCGACGACGACACCAACACCGCCCAGGTTGACAGCCCCCTCGACCGCTTCCAGCAGCGCCCACAAGCACCCCAGGCCCAGCCCGATGTGCATGGCTACCACCGCCGCCTGATGCGTTCTCCATGAGAGCTGATCGAGGCGGCAGACAATGCCAGCAAGCCCAGCGAGGGCCAGAATCTCGACGACGACGATCAGCGCAATCATTGCACCCTCCGCTCAACTGCTGCGGGTAGCGCTTTGGCCAGGGCCGTGGCTACCGGGTGGAAGAACACACCGAGACACGCCGCGATGCCCTGGGCGGCGTTGATGTCGGCCGGTGAGAAGTAGGCCCCCGCCTTGGCGCTCAGAAGAGATGCCGCGACGAACAGGACGCCCGCGCGCAATCGACCCACGGCCGGGGACCATGAGAGCCCCACAACGCACCCGCACGAGGCCCAGGCCAGGAGCGGCCAGGTGATACCGAACTGCACCAGCACGGCACCGACAAGACCGGAGGTCAGGCCGACGGCAACGGCAGACGCCGCAGGGGAAACAACAGGATCAGCCGCCATGTTTGGGCCACCTCCAAGCAAACACCGAGAGGGCTGCTATCCCACTGACCAGCAGCGACGTATTACCCCATTTGACCGAGCACTGCTCGACACCTGGCTCTCTGACCCACGGGGCTATCAACCACCAGGCCGAACACGCGGCCGTGGTGAAGTTCATGACGCAGACCGCAGCGCAGGCCGACGCCACGAAGGCGTCCCAGCGCGACAAGCCCGCAACGATGAAGCAGGCGGCGGCCAGCAGCACCCACATCGTGATCTGCCGGATGTCCCCCTGCTGGTCTGGAGGGAAGGCCTGCCACACAAAATCGTGGACAGCGCCCAGCAGCAGGAGCACGAGCGCAGCGCGCCACATCATCGCGGGCCTGTCGGTGGAGGCCCGGCCTCTGTCTTGGGCGGTGGCGGTACCTCAGGCTCACGCCAACCAAGGGCACGGGCTGCGCCGAGAAGCAGCGCGATCAACTGAGTGCGGATCATCCTGGGGCTCCCCGGCGTGCGGCGATGCGGAACTGGTGACTGTGCGATGCAGGCATCGCGATAGGCGCAGCGCCTGACCGCCAGTTGACGTAAAACTTAGAGAGCCCGTTGGTGTTGTTCACCGCGAATGACTGGCTCGTCGTCGCATAGCTCCAATCGCCCGGAGGCGTTCCTGGGTTCAGCGTCGGAAGGGTGAGTTCCATCAGGGCCACCGCGTTCTGAGAGTCCCAGGCTGCATAGCGGTCTGTGCCCGCCCAGTTTCCGACCTGCGAGCCGTCTTTCAGATTGAGCTGGGCGATTGCGCCGCCCTTGGCTTTGATCCGGTCACACCCTGTCATCGGCATCATTGCCGAGTAGGTATTCCCCACGCCGATGCCGGACGCCGTTACCGTGTGATCGTGCAGGATCGTCATGCCCCGCGCGTCGAACAGGTGGGTGATGGTCACGGTGCCGATGGCTTCATTCTCCCGCGAGCCAGCGAGCAAATGCACCCGGTGGGTTTGAGAGATGACGGCATTGCAGCCCTCGAAGACGGTCCCCACCGCCGCGCTGGCGAGGTTCCCGGCAATGCCGTTGACCGTGATCGTCAGAGACGCCGAGGGGGTGGTGTCACTCAGTCCGCCGTGGCCGTAGCCGACCCGCTTGTAAGTGGGCACCGGGTTGCCCTCGGGCAAATAGTCATCGGCCAGCACGCCGATCTCCATCGCGAACTCGGTCGTACTGACAAGGCCCTTGTCCAGCGGCTGGGTCAGGAACGTGCTCTCACGGCCGCCGATCACGGCGCGCATGGAGTGGAAGGCCCAGGCGTGCGTGATCGCTGGCTTCGGCGAGATCGAGGTCGCGTCATACATCCAGCTAGACCAGTCGAACATCATGTACTCGACCCAATCCTGAGGGCCGCCACCGACAACAGGCACGCGGATAAGCAGCCGGTCCTCGGCAACTTTGATGAACACCACGGCACGGCGAGCGGCGGGGAGCGTGCGGTCCGCGACTTGCGGCGGGACATCCAGCGTCGTGGTGCCAGCCACGCCCAGCACGACAGCGGGAACGTCATAGGGCAGCAGCGGGGGGATGTCAAACAGACCGCTATCGTCCAGCTTGTCAAGCGCAGCCTGGACGTTGGGGGCGTCCTCGAACGTCGTCCCAATGAGGGAAGCGCCCTTGTCCACCGCCGTGCTCTTGGCGTCGTTCTCGAAGGCTACCAGGGCAGCGCTCAGCAGTGTGTCGGTCTTGCCCGTGGGGCGCACCACCAGGTCACTGCGGCCAGTCTTTGCAGCCCTCGCCGCGTCATAATTCCCGTCGGTCAGGTAGTCCGCCCGGCTCACCAGGGTGCGGAGCTTGTCCATCGCCGTGCGGGGAAGCGCTCCCGTCTCTGGCTGGATGAACCCCACCAGCGAAGCGCCCAGACCCGTGGCTGTGCTGGCCAGCCGAATCGCAAGATCAGCCGCCGACCCACTGATGGGGGCAACAAGCGCGACGGAACCATCCTCTGCGAAGCCCAGAAGCAAGCCTGCCCGAGATGCCGCTACCGGCAAGACGGGGATGCCTGTGACCTCTGGCACCCGGATAGCCTGCCCCAGACCGGTGTAGCCCTGCTGCTGGATCAGCATCACGATCCGGTCCAGCGCGTCCTCGATGGCCTCGGGATAGAAGCCCCCGGTGTTCGTCAGCCGCAGGGGCTGGAGAATGGCCAGATCCGTGGTGATGAAAAGCGTGTATCCCACGGGCAAGGGCGTTAGCAGAGTGACCACGCCGCCCGGCGATTCGTTTTGATCCGCGTTCTTCGTCACCGTGTAGTGGGTGCCGAGGATCAGCTCAGTCTGCACGCCGCTCTCATCCGCGCGCGAGACAAGCAGGTCGCTCGTTTCAAAAATCTTGAAACTGAACGGATACGCTACTGTGCTCCCAGTCCCAGAAAAAGGGCCTGCGGATCGGATGCTGTTGGCGATTGTCATGCCCGGCAGTCTGTAGCCCAGACCACCGGGCATGCACACCCTATCTGGGCTCTTGGTAGCCCAGCGCCAAAGCGGCCGGGTTCATGGTCTTGCCGTCCCGCAGGGCTTGCGCCCCCGTCACTGTGCGGTTGATCTGCGCGCTGGGGATGCCCGCAACGTCGCCCAGCAGGTTCACGGCGGCCTTGCGGAATGAGTCGTCGAATTCGCCCTGTTGGGCTTGCTTCGCTGCCATGAGCGCGTCATTCACAATGCGCACGCCAGCGGGGCCGGTGTAGTCGCGCGGCCTGTCGGACAGCCCGAGCGCCGCCTTGCTTGCTTCGCCGAACTCGCGCACCACCACCATGAGGCCCGCCAGGAAACCGACCTGTTCACCGGCCAACTTCTTGGTAGCCTCCTCCGGGTTGTCGTAGTCGCCCGAGTCGCCCGGTGTGAGCGCGTCCTTCCACAGCGCGCCGAGCACAGCAGGCACGGCATAGAGCAGCAGGTAATCGGCAGCCATGCGCCCACGGCTTGATGCCGTCATCGTGCTGGCAGCCCCCAGGTTCAGCGCGGTATTCATGAACGAATAGAACACCGTGAAAAGCCTCTGGGCCTGCCCGCCCATCTCGATGGCGCTGAGGTCTTTGGTCTGCCCGCCGCCCTGAGAGTCGATCACTGCCTGATCGGCCAAGGCCACCGCGCGGGCCTCGTCGCTGCCCTCGGCGATGGCCTTCTCGTAGCCGCCCCACCACGTCGGCACGTCGACCATACGCTGCGCCTTCATCATCAGGTAATAGGCGCTCTCCTGCATGGCTGTGCGCGCGGCGCTTTGCTCTTGCACGCGGTTGCGCAACTCGTTGAGTTCACGAAACCTGGTGCGCGAGCGGGAGGCCATGAAGTCGCTCAGCTCATTGGCTTGCTTGGCGGCTTCTGCAGGGCTCGCGAGATAGCGCTTCAGGCCCACACCGGCCCACTTCGCGCCCAGGCGAACCACCGACTGCGAGAAGCCCAGCGGCTGCATGGCCGCGCTCATGACGTTGAAGCCGAGGCCCGCCACGCTCACCGACTGGCGCACCGCACCGAGGGCCTTGTCCAGCGCCCCATTGACGGCCTGCTCGCCCTCCGCCACAGCGTCGCGCCACGTCTTGAACTGGCGCATGGCCTCGGGGCCGTAGTGCTCGCGCACCGCCCGGTCGATGGCTGTGGACTTCAGCAGCCGATTCGCGTCAATCAACCATTCAGACCACGACAGCGCGTGAATCGTCTCGTTCACGCCCTGATAGACCCCGGCCAGCGAGTACAACAGCGGGCGGCCGGTGACCTCCTCGGCCCGCGTCTTGGCAAACGAACGCCGCACCGTGGCCGCGCCATAGGCCCCTTGCAGTTGGCGCTTTGCGCCCTCGGCGTCCGCGTGCTCCTCCGCCCGCACACTGGCGGCCGGGTCGTACTTGATGGGGTAATAGCCGCCCCGCAGCTCCTCACCGCCCATCTTCACCGGTGAGGGCTGAACCCACTCCGGCTCTTTGCCATAGATGCGCCGCTCCATCTCACCGACCAGGGGCCGGTAAGTCTCGAAGTGGTCCCAAATGGCTTGCACCGCCCGGGCCTCTTCCGGGGTGATCGAGTCCAGCACCGGCTGAATTTGCTCGCGCGTCCAGCCTTCGCCACCCAGCAAGCGCTGGAGGTTGCCCTCGTTGCCCGTGTTCAGCGCGATGGCGATACGCTCCTGCCGGTTGAGGGGGCGACCGATAGAGGGGAACTCCAGGCCCTTGCCACCCATGCGCCCGCCCTTGAGCAAGGGGGCCATGATCTCGTGCAGCGCGGCCGTGGCCTCGGCCCGCATCCTCACCTCTTTGTCGCCCGCAGCATTGGCCGGGCGGATGATGTACTCCCACACCGCCCCGCCGTCTTTGCCACCGTCGAGGATGCGCGCCCAGGTAGCCGCCTTGATGTGCGCAGCGCCAAACTCACGCAGGGCTTTGAGCGTCAGCCCCCTGTTGGTGGTGGGCGTGCGGATGCTGGCCGCGCGGCCCCCGGCGTTCTGGTTGATGCTCTCGGCCATAGAGTCGCGCACCGCCTCATAGGAGCGCTGGTCCACCGCCGTCAGCAGCTTGGACTTCAAGCGGCCCAGGTGCTCGATCTGTTTCACCGAGTCGACCAAGCCCTTCAACTCCGCCAGCGTCAAGTCCTTGTAACTGGTGCGCAGGGCCTCGTTCACCACCTGGGGAGGTAGGTCAGGCTCCAGGCCCAGGGCCTGCTGTGCTTTGAGCCACTCAGCCAGCGACTTGCGCTGTGCAATCTCTTTGCCGGTGGTGGCCGCGCGCAGGTCGAAACGCTCCAGCAGGGCGTCGATCTGGTCCACGTAGTCAGGGTCTACCGTCTTGCGGATGGCGTCGCTGTCGAACTTGCGCAGGTACTCGGCGGCCGACTTCACCCACTCGCGCGCGTCTCTGCTGGATCGAGCCAGTTCGAGGTTCAGCAGCTGATCGCGCTTGGCCATTGCTGCGCCCTCGGTGTCGCCCTTGGTCATGGCCTTCTCTGCCTCTCTGGCCGACCGAGTGGACGCAGCGTTATAGCGGCCTTCTCGCAGGTCTTTGACCTTCTGGCCGTCCACCATCTGCTGCGCGACCTCTTTGGCCGCTTTGGCAATCTCACGAGCCCCTCCGACCGCCTGCTTGACGGCCTTCAGCTCACGAGCCAGCACGATGGCGCGGACATCATTGGCGACGGCCATGTCAGCCTCTCGCGCCATGTCCTGGGGTGTGGCAATCTCCCCGTGCCGCTCCAGCATCCGCTGCTCAGCGATGCCGCGCACCACCTCGCGCGGGTGGTCAACCTTGGCAAGCTCCAGCGCCAGGGCGTGGCCAGAGTCGAAGCCGAACAACTCGGCCACGATGTCGGGCGACACCCCGCTCTTGTCGCTGGTCATGCCCAGATCGGACAGCCGACGCCAGGCGGCATCGTCTTTCTCGCCGAACATGGCGCGCAGGTCATCGGTGCGCAGCTTGCCGTGAGTGATCTGCTCAGGATCAAGCGATGCGCTGGGCTGCTCGCCCATCTCTTTGTGCCAAGAGAACTGCGGAGTGCCCGACAGCTCCTCGTTGATTTTGTCCTCTAGGTGGTGGAGGCTGTAGTCAGGCGGAAGGTAGTAGTGCTCAGCCAGGGCCTCGGCCATGCGCTCGGCGGACAAGCCCCCAGACTTGCGAAACACTGGCTTACCGAAGATGCCCGAGGGCGTCTTGTGATAGTCCTGATGCACGCCCAAGTCCTTGCGCGCAGCTTCGCGATCCAGCCCGCCCAGCTTGGCGATGGCCACCAGCAGCGAGTCCGTGCCGGGGTCCACTTCCTTACTGGCTTTGGCCCGGTCCTCGGTGGCTCTCTGCTCAGCATCGCCCCGGCCGGTGAGGAAAGCCCACGCCCGATAAACGGGCTGGCTCATCACTTCGGCGCGCACCTCTCGCTCGATCTCCTTGAACTTACCCGCCGCGTCCTTTTGCACCGCCTTCAGGCTCTCCGCACGCAGCCGGTCGATGCGGGCCATGTCGCGCAGGGTCTTGCCCGTCAGTTGCTCGATAGCTAACTCGGTGGCGTCCTTGCCTTGCTCTTGGTAGGCGGCCCACTCCTCCGCAGACATACCGGCCTTGGCCGGGTCATCGAACAGGGGCATGTACTTGCGAGCGGCTTCAGCCTCGCGGATGGCGTCCTCGCTGGCGATCATGCGATCCATGACCCCGCGCACCTCGGGCGTGAACTCGCCGGGCGCGCCCTTCAGGGTCTTGTAAACGGAGATCATCCAGGCGCGGAACCGAGCGAACAGGCTGCGCAGCTCAAGGCTCGGGGCCTTGCCTTCCATCAGGTAGGTTTCCCACGCGGTCGCAAACTTCTCGTGAAGCTCCCGCTGCTCATCGACACCGCGAGCGTGCCAGTCCGTCAGGTCTTCAACACCGCCCCACCGCAGCAGCGTATAGGCGTCATCAAGGACAGCCTGCTCGCCCACCGACATCCCAGCTCCGCCCCGCTGCGCACCTTCAATGGTGGCTGCTAGGTGGGTCATGGTGTCCAGGAAAAAGTGCCCCAGCTCATGCTGGAACGTGGACAGGTTCGCGCCCTTCAGCAGAGCAATGGTCTTGGTGCTGGGTGAATATGTTCCTCGTGACCCTGCACCTGGCTTTAACGGATCTGGCGAATCGGCTGCGCCAGTGTTTATTGCACCCCAGCCATTTGGTGCTTGGTAAAACTGATCCATGATGGCCACATCGTCGCCCGAGAACACCACATAGTTGTGCGTGCCCTCGCCGTTGCTGCGGCTAACCCCGTCCAGGTACTTGATGCCCTTGATGCCTGCGGCGGCGAGCGCTTCGCTGGCGGCTTTGTCGCCACCATCCATCTCTGAAAGGTGTTTGTAATAGGCGGCCCCGGTCTGATTGGCCCAAGCCTCGGAGTGTCCGGACGCCATGCGTTCAGCGTCGGCCTTGTTCGCCCAGTTAGTAGACAGGACATCACCTGTCTTTGCGTTCACAACCTCCCAGACTTTGCCGCTTTTACGCACCTCAAGCGGATCAGACAGCGGAATCTGTAACGCATCCCGCACCGCCTCCGGCTGCTCGCTCAGGGGCTTGTCCCAGTGCAGCATCTGGTGGTCTTCGGGGATGTCGACCTCGTAGAGTTGGCCGCGCGCTGGCTTGGTGTCAAAGTCTTTTTTGCTGGTGGCCTCTTTCAACACAGCCAAGGCCTCGCGCCACACGCGCAGGCTGTCCTGCTCTCCCTTGTCGGCCTTACGCTTTTCGCTCCACGTTTCGGCCTCAGCAATCCACCCTGTCAGCTCCTTGCGCGTTTTGGCTAGAGTACTGCTCTCCAGAAGTCGGCCAGCGAAATAGCCTCCAGTGCCGGGCTGGTACTCCTGGCCTTTGAAGAATCGGCGGGGCGACTGGTCAGCCGAACCGCTCAGTTTCTCCCGGTACCACTCCGCTACCTCCTTCTTGCCAGCAAAGTACAGCCCCCACCCGTAGGCCTGCGCGCCTTCGCCCGTGCCCATCTTGTCGGTGCTGAACTTCTCGATGCCTCGGTGTGGGGTGCCGTGGTAGGCGGCTTGCTCTAGAACCTTTCCGGTCGCCTGCCGATACATTGATTCACTGGTCGTAAAAGCGCGGTTTCTGCCCTTGTTCTCGACAAAACCAAAGCTCTTGTAAAACTTCAACAGCCTAGACTTGTTGCCGCCAAAGTCGCCCGATGGGGTAAGCGCGACGTGCTGACCTGTTACATCAGCGTAGGCAAGCAGCGCACGCATCGCCGCAGTACCTGCACCCTGGCCGCGCTTCCCATCCGGGACCACGATCCGAGACACGGTAATCACGCCATCACGTTCGCTCAGTGCGTGGGAAATTCCCTCTGCATCCCAAGCCTGTCGCACCTCTTCCAAGGTTTTGCTCGCCTGCTCAAACCCCGCCACCGCCCTGTTCGTCCCGTGCAGCGGGTAGCGCTCGGCGAACTCGTGCGGCATCAGCCCGATGCGGTCGGCTTGGACTTGGTAGAACGCGCGCAGCAGGGCCGTGTTCGCGTCGAACTGGTCGCGCCGAATTTGCAGGCCCGCCAGTTGGGCGTCGACCTGGGAATTCATCTTGTCCAGGCTTTGCTGGTAAGCGGTGTCCTGGGCGTGTTGCTCGGTCAACTTCTCGGCCCGCGCCTGCATGTCGGCCTGTTGCTCTTGGCGGAATGATTGAGCCTCTGCCGCGGTGCGGCCTTCGGGCGTCACCCGCAACTGCGCCAGCATGGGCTTTTCCAACTCGCTGCCAGCGATGTGGGTCGCGAAGTCCTCGACGGGAATCTCAACCGGCACGTTTCGTGGCCCGCCGGCCTCTCGCAGCTGCTGCAACTGCTGGGCCACGCGCGGCATGGTCTGGGCTAGTTCGTCGCCGGTGATGCTGTGCTGGGCCAGCACTTCCTCAAGGCGGCCAGCGTCGACGTGCAGCACGGACGGCAAGTCCCCCCGGTCAGCCATCTCGCCGACAAGTTGCTTGAAGGCCAGCGGGTCGCGCTCGCGCAGCTTGCTCGCCGCCGCTACCTGGGCCAGCCCGGTGATCTGCTCGCTGGCCTGCTCAGCGCGGGCCACTTCATAGGCGTCATTGAACGCGCGCACGGCCGCCGCACGCTGGGGCTCAGCACGCGGCCCCATGGCCCCGGCCATCAATGAGCTGGTGATGGCGTTCAGCATCACGTCCTCGATGCGGAACGGGGTTTCCATGCCATCAGGCATGGCCACGTTCAAGGCTTGCCTGGTCACCTCGCCCTGAACCGCCCCGACGGCACCACCGCCCAGCAGCCGCTGCAAGGCCGTGCCGGGCGCTGACAAGGGCAGTACGCCACCGGCAGTGCTCAGGGCATACTGCGCCTGCCCGGCCCGCGTAGCCGCGCCCATGTCGCCGGTCTGGGCGTAGACGGTGCGCATGGTTTGGATCGCGTCGGTCACTGCGGGCACAGCCATGCCCTTGGCCCCCTGCACCGAGGCCAGCGCCAGTGTCTCGGCAATGGATGCCGTGGCCTGTGGAGCGACAGACTGCCCGCCCGTGGCGAGGATCATGGGCAGTTGCAAGCCCAGGCCAGCGGCCGACCGAATCAGCTCGTTGTGGAACTGCTTAGGAACCTCGCTCTCCGCGTCCACCTGATCGCCGTACATCTTGGCCCACCCGAGCGCCGTCTCTTTGGCCGCGCCCGAGGTCAGGCCCAGGGCGTCGGTCAGGGTGTAAGCCCCCGCAATGCTCAGCGCGCCAGCCTGCCCAATCTTCCCACTCACGGTCAACGCTGCGCCCTTGATGTCTGACATCAGGTTATTGCGGTCCTCGTTCGCGCTGACCATGTACTTGGCCGCGCCCACCCAGAAATCGCTGCTGCCGAGGCGATCCAGCATGGAGCGCTCCTCAGCGCGCGGCAGGCCAGGCTCAGCCATCGCACGCACAGCCTGCTCCACTTGGGTCAACTGGTGGACATCATCGACCGCAATGCGGGCGTTATCCGGGACGCTGATCCAGGCCCCCGTCGCCGGGAACTTTTGGGCCAGTGTCCGGGCGTCGAATTGCGAGAGCTGGGCCTGCCGCTTCACCACGTCGGGCATGGCCCGTGCGGTTTCAATAGGCACCCTGGCCGCCGCGCTGACCCGGCGCAGTTCGGCCTCTTGGTCTGGGTTACCCGGTAGCGCCACACTTACGCTGGCCTTGATGCGTTCGGCTTGGTCCTGCTGCAATAGCGCAGTACCGGCCGCTGCCCACTGGTCGGCTTCAGTTGCCACGGGTATTGATCTTTCGGTAGAGGTTCAGGATGTCGGTGTTCGTCGGCTTCTTGTTGCCCGCGGCGACAAGCGCCTGGCGCAGCCCGTCCTCGGCACCGCTTGGGAGGTCGCCGATCTGCATGCTCATCAGGTTGCGGGTGTTGGTGCCCCACAGCACGCCGGACATTTCGACCGAGGACGTGAATAGCTTGTCGATGTGCGTCTCCACCTCCTCGGGTGTGAACTTGCGCCCGGCCGCCCGCTGAGCCTCGAACAGCGAGGAGCGCACGAACTGCTTGATGCCGCCCAGCCGTTCCTGAGCCGCTGTGTCGCTGGCCTTGGGGCTTGTGGGGATCTCCAAGCTGGTCAGCCGGGACTCAAGCGCCGCCTTCATGGCGCTGCTGTTGATGGCCTCGGCACCAGTGTTTGACGTGCCCGCGATGGCCTCAGCCCGTTGCCGAGAGAAATACTTGAAGTCCTGGGGCTCCATGTGAACCCGCAGGCTCTCAAACTGCGCATCCGTCATCCGCGCGAGTTCTTCCGGGTTGGCTTCCAGCCGGTTGTAGAGGCGCAGGTCTGTCTTGAGCGACTCGGGTTTGTGGATCGAGGCCGCATAGCGCGTCAGGTCATCCAACTTGCCGGGGCCGAACTGTCGCAGGGCGTCGAGGGTTGCGGCCGGAACTTGGTCCAGCGTGGCCCCAGGGTTCGAGGCGATGAAGCGCTGGGCGCTTGCGAGAGCTGCATCGGCTTTCTCTGTCATCGACTTGGACAGGAGGCCCCACTGCTGCGACGCCTTGGCCCGCGTCAGCTCCACCGCCTGCGCCGGTGCCCCGGGTGGAAGCGCCGCCACTGCCCTGTTCACGAAGTCCAATTCGGTGGGCGCTTGCGGGCTCGCACCAGACCCAAGGGCCTGCATGTTCTTCGCCACGTAGGCCTGTGTTTCTTTGGGCATGAGCGCAAGCCAGTCGCCGGGCTGGCCGTTGTGCTCGTTGCGCGCCGCCTTCATGGCCTTCTCCAGCGCACCGGGTCCAGCGTTGTACGCTGCCCAGGCCTTGGCCGGGTCGCCGTACTTCTGCAGCATGGCCTGGAGATAGTCCCGGCCCACGCGGGCCCGCTCCTCGGGGCTGTTGTCCGCTGCTGGCTTAACCCCATAACCGGGGTCTTTGTTGGTGCCCGGCATGACCTGCATCACGCCTTGAGCACCCTTAGGGCTGGTGATGGTGCGCCCGTGGGCGTCCGTCTCGCGCCCGCCGCTTTCAGACATCGCGGTGATGTGCACCATGCGGTCGAAGTGCGTCGGGGCAAGCGCTGGCACTGCGTCAGCACTCGCACTGGCCACAGCGCCGACGGCGGCCTGCTGCCATGCCTCTTTGTTGACGTGACCCTGCACCCGCAGGATGTCGTCGGCCGTCATCTCCTTCTTGCGGCTGTCCAAGTAGCCCATGGCGTAGGCGGGATTGCCGTTTTCCAGCGCGCTCATGATGACGGCGCTATGCACCTTGCTGGTGGTGCCCAGCAGTGCCGCGTCGATCTGGCTGGCTGACCATCCAGAAATGCGGCCCTTCTCAACCACCGCCGCCCGCGCCGCACCCAGGGCCGCGGCAATGTGCTCGGGCTGATTCCAGAAGCGCCGCGCGTCGTCGTCGGCCAGGGCGATGGTCCCGTCCTGCACGCTGATCGAATGGGCGCGGAACTCACCCAGCAGATGACTCTGCACTTGCCCCGAGAACTGCGTGTGCAGGCCTGCCGCGTTCGCTTGGAAGGCCTGCCGCTGCCCGTCGGTGCTGAGCTTCTCCTCGATCAGCCTGAAGTGGTCCTGTAGGCGGGTGCCGTACTCCTCGACCAGCGACTTGCCGTCTGGGCGCTCCAGCGCTGAGTGGCCCTTGAGATTAAGGTACCCGCTCTCTGGGTTGTAAGCCAAGTCCTGGGCGGCCTGCCGGGCTTGGTTCACGGCGTCATTCACGCGAACCCGGTCGACCTGCTCCTGCATTGCCGCGGCGATGCGCGCCTCGTTCTGGAGGGCCAGCGCGCTGGCTTGCGTAGCCTCCGCACCGAGGCGTGACACAGCCGCGCCTGTCTGCTGCATCTGCTGGCCAGCAATCTCCTGAGCGTTTGGGCCACTCGGCGCGCTGAACAGTTGCGGGGCCTGGGGCGTGATGCCGGTACGCAGCCCGTCGTAACTTGGAACGATGGGCATGGCTTACTGACCCCCCCGGAGGGATTGCGGAAGCTCGGCCCCCCGGTAGTTGTACTGTGCTGCACCCGGTTGCGAGTACCAAGACGCCGCCACCTGATTGGCCGATGTGAGCAGGCTGGTGGTACCCGCCAGGAACGGGCTCACCGCACCGCTTTGGGCCTCTCGCGTTCGGGCCTCGTTGCGGAAGTTGGTAGCCTGCGTGCGGTAGCCCCAAGCCGCTTGCACGGCGTTCGCGGCGATGGTGTTGGCGTCAATCTCGCCCATGATGTCCGTCTCGGCGATCATGCGGCCCGCACTGCCTTCGCCGAGGTCTACACCATTGGCTGCAAGGCTGACCTGCTGCCGACTCTTGAGCCGCGCGGTGGCCAGCCTGCTACGCTGCTCCTCTCGCTGCCCAGCGAACAAAGCACTGCGCGCCGCGTTCTCCGCAGACGCGGCATTGATGCGAGCGATTTCGGCCTCGGTCGCGAGCTGGCTCTTGCGCCCCTGCGCCGCGCTGTAGGCCCCGATGATGGACATCAGCCCGCCCGCAGCGCTTGCCCCTGAGCCGAACAGCCCAATGGTTTGGGGGTCAACCCCGGAGTAGTCAGATGCAGCCATTCACCAAGGGTATGCCCCTGGTGTCACCGCATGCACACCTAGCCGCCGTCGGCGGTTTCGACAACGATGGCCGCGATGGTCAGGGGCAGCGGGTCGGACTGTCGGATGCAAGCCTGCGCGTCCACGCCCCAGCGGCCTTGTGTGACCACTTCGATAACGCCGGTCTGGAGCCTGGGCGGAGACCCGTAGGGCTCCGTCGTCCTGATTTTGGCCTCGGTCATAGCATCAAAGGCTGGCCCCGCAAAGATGCCACTGCTGGAGACCACCCGCAGAAACACCTTATTGATGTTCTTGCGCTGGCCCTGCCCGTAGCCTGGGACTTGAGACGCCAATGGCAAGGTCTGCACATCCGCGTTGATGGGCAGGCCGATATGCACTTTGCTCGCCGCCCGGTCCAGCGTGACGGACCCGCTCACCACGGTGAGACGCCGGTGCACCGCACCATCCGCCAGCACGTTCACGGTCTTGCCTTCAAGGTGCGACAGGCCGGTCAGCACCTTGGTGGCCACGCCCGAGTAGGTCAGACCAGAGTCCACGAAAAAGCCATCGGCCTGATCCACAAACGCCCTGGGCCTCATGCGCTCGACATAGCGCTTCGTCGCCCCGTTGATCGTGCGCTTGACCACTGCGTAAAGCACGTCCTCTGCACCCTCAGCAACGCACGCGATCGACTCGAAAGCCCCATCGGTGTCGTGCCAGTGCCAGGCCCCGATCTGTTGCTCTGGGACGTAGGTAAGGCCCAGGAGCACGCCGCTGCTGCTGACCATCCACACGATGGGGTAAGGCGCTTTTGAGAACGCCATGTCCACAATGTCGAGACCATCAAACAGGTGCGGCGCTCGCAGCGACAGGTCGCCCGTCATGTAGCCGCCAGCCTGCCACGAATAGGCCATCTCTCGGACGTGGCCACCCCGCGCTGCTGCGTAGACCACATTGGTGTTCACCAGCTGCGGCTGCACGGCGTTCGCACCCACCGCACTCTGGGGCTTCACGCCGAAGCTGTTGGCCGTCAGCAGATCCGTGTTCGCGCTGGTAATCCGCCACTCGGCCGCACTGGTCAGGGCGACGAGGTTAGACATGGGCACCAGGTGGTGGATCGTGTTCGCCTCTCGCGCGACGACTCGAAACGCGATGCTGTCCGAGTCCTTGGTCGGAATCGAATAGCTCATGTTCGACTCAGTGCCCGATTTCGTCATCCAAATGTTCTGCGGCTTGTTGAGCGTTCCCGCAAAACATCGGCGCTGGTCGAAGTAGGCCACCGCGCCGGGGTAGTTGCCCGCCGAGGCGAATGGGTTGTTTGTCTCTGGTGGAGTGCGGCCGATGTCGGGGGCGATGTTGTCATCCACGAACGAGGTGCCCGAGGCCTGCCCCACAAACCCCCATAGCCCATTGGTCTTTTTGTAGACGTTGTACCGGAGTGCGGCCGGATTGGAGTCCCACGCGATGGTGTTTTGAGCACCGGTGTCGTAGAGGTTGTTTGAGCAGTCGGCGCTGACACTGATAGCCGACTCGTCGATGCCATCCGTGGCCACCGATGTCACCGCATAGGTGTGCGTCTTCGGCGTCCCCGGCGTGTCCCCCGGCGTGGCCGTGGCCGTGACACCCGTGGGCGCAGACAGCGCGGTGGTGAAGGTGATCGTCGAGAGCGTCATCGTGAAGACGCCACCGGGGGCCGTGCGGCGCAACTCGGCAGGCGGGTGCAGGGTATGCACGAGCGTGAACACGTCGGCGCTCTGGGCATAGTGCAGGCCGCGCACAGAGGTGTGAGGGTATGAGGTGACGGTTTCGTAAGGCACCGCGCCATCCAAGATCGTCGCGCCCAGGGTGTGGTAACGCATGTAGGCGTTCCCGGCCTCGATCACCATGGTCTGAGTGGTCGAGTAGACGAAAGGCAGCAGCCGCGTGGGCTTGCTGGAGTCCTTCACTTCCCGCACGAACTCAAAGCCCGCCCGGTTTTGCACGGGGCCGTGGGGCAGCACTACGAAGTTGCGGCATCTGGCCAAGCCGGTCTGAAACTTGGCATCGCCAAACTGGCCGAAGAACTCAGGGGTTACCTCACCGCCCGCGAATGAGTGCCAGTAGCCCTTCATCGCTGCCACCCCGGCTTTTGCTGCGACCGATATGCGGAGCGCTTTTGACTGGAATCAGAAGCCGCAGCACGCCCAAACAGCCCGCTCTTGCCGTCTTGCCCAAAGGCCACAGAGGCCCACTGAGCCGACATGCGAGCACCCTCGATGCCTTTGATCACCGGCCCGGCCAGCATGGACGCAAGCGACGCGGCCAGCGTCTGCACGAACAGGGGTGTGAATCGGTTCGGATCGCGCACCCGGGCGACGTAGCGCAATAGGGCGTCCGGGGTGTTTGTGTAGATGATCTCTAGGCCCCCGTCGGAAAGCTCCAGCGAATAGGGCTGTGGCGTGTAGGACGAGGCCGAGACATCGCTCGAATCGCCCACCAAGTTCTCCACGGTGTCGCCTGCTGCAGTGGCAGGGAGCACGCTGATAGCGTTCACCAGATCATTCGGGGCAGCGTAGCAATACGCCCACTGGCTGACCGGGTTCGGCAGAAGCGCAAGCTGGGCGCGACGGGTCGCGAAGCCCCAGTCGTGCATCTCCAGCAGCGAGTCAAGCGCGATGGGGTAGAACGTGGCGCAGTGCGAGGCCTGCGCGCTACCCTCTGGCGGGTTGATGCTGGCCACCGTGGCGGCATCGCCCAGGTACCCCAGCGCCAGATTGCAAATGTCTACGTCAGAAGCCACGAATCACCCCTTCAAGGAAAAACGGCCGCACAGGGCGGCCGGTTGTTTGGCTTGCGGCCAATCAGGTCAGGGAGTCCTCGCCCCCGGTGGCGTCGCCCTGGGCCTGCCCCTTCTTGGCGGGCTTGGCTTTCGGGACATCCTTGAACCATGAGGCTTTGGCGTCGTCCTCGACCTCGAAGGTGTCGTCGGGCTGGCGCAGACTCCCGTGGAATCCGACGGCTGTCGCGATGACTTCCTTCATGGTCAGGCCACCGTGAAGCCAGAAGGACGGGCCACGTTGCTCTGCACGTCCATGCTGATGTAGGCATCGAACTTGCCAGCGGTCAGCGTTGCCGTGGCCACGCGGTAGGCAATGCGCACGTACTGGCGCGTGCCGATGGGAGGCTGCACCTGCATCAGCGGGGTGCCCACGATCAGGGACGCGACCGGGTAAGTCTTGCCCACGATCACATCGGCCCAGGTGGAGCCGTCGGCCGAGTCTTGCAGCACTGGGGTGAGTGTTGCCGAGCCGGCCGAGGTTGCGGTCTTGGACACCGACACATTGACCCACAGCGCGCCCGTCAAACCCAGGTCAGTGGTGTTTGCCGAGCCGTTGTCGTAAATGTTGGTCGAGGCGGTGTCGCCGGTAGCGCTGACGGACTGAGCCGCCGAGAATTTGGTGCTTGAATCGAGCATGCCCATATCGTTCCCCTTAGGCCACCACGCGGGCCTCAGTTGCAAGAATCTGGTCCACGGTCAAGACCGGGGTGCCCAGGAAAGTGATACCCCCGCCGGAGATGCCGGTGCCGCTGCCCGCCGTGTAGCCGGGCGCAACGTTTCCGAACTGATTGGCCGCCTGGGAAACCGTCATGAACCCGAAGGACTGCTTCATCGCGAGGATGGCCATCTGGCCCTTGACCTGCCGACTTGCCAGGAAGAAGGCATTGCCCATGCCCATGCTCGGGATCTTCTGCATCGCCTGCGCCATGACATACGGCAATGCCGTGACTGCCGTGGGTGCCTGAGTGTTGGTGAGACTCTTCAAATCCGACGTGTCAATGTTGGCGATGCGAACTGCATAGCGCCAGTCTTTGACGTGCAGGCCGAACTTCCACTTCCAGAGTTCAGCGTAGGCGCGGAAGCGGTTGTTCTCGTCGTCGAAGGCGTCGATCTCGCCCAGGTCTTGCTGGTGCAGACCGGCCTGCGAGCCCTTTGGGTAGATGCCGCAAACCGTATTTTCACCAGCGACCACCAGCCACACCGAAGTATTGTCGGAGCCGGTGCCGCCTGCGTCGATGATGTTCGTACCGTTGACGGCAGACAGCGAGTTGTAGCGAGGAGTCAAACCCAGTACGCCGTCGGGGTTCACCCCGGTGTCTCCGTAGATCAGCTGCTGGGCAAAGGTCTGGTTCATCGCCTCGATGTAGGCCATGCCCTCGCTGAGCCGGAACTCGGCAGTGTTGCCATTCAGATCGGCGAGGTCTTTGTCGATCTCGTTGCGACCTTCAGCCATTGCGCACACGTCTTCGACGGTCGCGCGGCCGGACTTGCTGACCTTCACGCCCTTGTAATAGCTGCGAAGTTGCACGGTCGGCAAGCCGGTGCGCACCACAGCCTTATGACCGGTGGCTAGATTGCCCTCTACAAAAGGCAGCATCCGGATGATTTCATTCGACTGGTTGAGCAGTTCGGCGACCTTTGCCACCTTGCCGTCAGGGCCGAAAGAGCGGGCCACGTCGATCAGCGTATTGCGACCGCCTACGATGGGAAGCTGTGCCATATTCGTTTGTCCTTAAGTTGCGTCGTAAAGCACTTGAGCCGCTGACTTGCCCGAACCCGGCGGGCGATTGGCCCCAGGTACGTGCTTGTCCTCAGCAAAAGCCGGGGCGATCTTCAGGAAGTGACGGATCACCTCCGGGTTGTTGCCCAGGCCGGTCCGTTCCAGCAGCATGCGAAGTTGAGGGGTTGTCGTCGCTTCCATCGCTGCGCGAGCAAGGGCCACGTTCTCAGCCAGCTTCTCGCCGCCAATCTCGGGGTCCGCTTGGGTTTGACCGATCCACTCGGTATTCACCCGCTGCACTTCTTGGAACTGCGCCGCCGCTGCCGCCTGGGTTTGTTTCGCCAGAACGTCAGCCACCCGTTGCGCCTTCTCCTGGCTCAAGCCCAACTCTTTGGCCAAGCCCTTGAACTCCTCGACCACCTCAGCGTGCAGCTGCACGCCCTCTGGTGCCTTGAAGTCCTCGTAAGCCTCTGGCGCACCCTCGGCGGTGGTCTTATCCCCGCCTTCCGGTGCGCTGCCTTCGGTGTCGTCTTGCCCTTCGCCCTTGGGCTCAGTGCCAGGCTGCTGCTGTTGCCCTTGCTCGCCGTCGGATGTCAGCAGCGAGCTACTGACCGGCAGGCCTTGGGCGCTTGTATCGGACGCGGCTGGAGTGGTGTCTGCACCAGCGTCTGACGTTGGGTTACTCATTGAGGGATTCCTTGCTCTTTGACCATTTCGAGATACCCCGCAAATGCATGCCTGGTGATCTCGCCCTGAATCTCCAACCCGAGCGCGCGCTTGCCCTCGCGGTGGAAGGTTTCAGAGTTGCCCGTGAAGGTTGTCCGGTTCACGCCGGACATTGACAGCAGGCGGTGCGCGATGCGCCGCCCTTGCTTTGCGCCCATCAGCCATTTCCAATCCTCACTGACCCGTTGCCGGGCCAGCTCGGCGGCTTCTTTGCGCTTGGTGCTGTCGTCGTCCTCGTGATCCATGTCCGCACTGTCTTGCACCTGGGGCGAGGTATGCACACCCCGTGCCCGGTCAGACGACAGGCTGAGGCAGCGAAGCACTGGCCAGGTCGTGCAACTCTTTGGCCGTGGGCGGCACGTTGGTGGTCATGTCAAAGTTGCCCCACCCTCCGGATTGGCCGTCAGCATCGCCGCCCGGCAGGCCTTGGTAAACCACACGCCCGGTGTCGTACCAAAGGCCCTCAAAGGTGGGACTATCCTTGACCGGAGAACCAAGCGGCGCGGCCATGCGGTGTGCTCCAGCAGCAGACTGGCAGGCCCGAAGAAAGCTCATTCCGTCGGGACTCGACCGCATCACCGCGCCGGCCAACTCACAGACCATGGGCGCTATGTCGATGTCGCTGACCGCGTGCGCCCGAGAGCCACCCGCAATGCCTGGAACAAAGACCTTCAGCAGAGACGCCGAGGCGCCACGGTGCGGCGTGCCCTTGTCTGTCTGCCGCATCTCGCCGTAGGCGTGGGCGTTGTCGGTCTTGATGACGATGATCGTTTTCGCCAGTGCGCCGGAGGCTTGGAGCGCAGTCAACACCGCGTGCAGGGCCTCATCAAGCGAGAGGATCGCCCGCATCGCTTGGATGTGCTCGGCCGTCACCGCCGCGATGGCCGCAGCGTCCCAGGGTGTCTCCGCGCTTTTCACCATCCACAGAGGATTGCCGTATGCGGCTGGATCCAGACCAAAGGATGCACTCTGCGTCAGCGTTATCGGCGTGGATGCATGGCGCGGTGCTGGTGTCGGCCCAGGTGCGCCGCCGCCGCCGTCCTTGTGAGGGCACTTTGGAGCCCAGTACATGCACCACGGGCGAGGGTCAGCCGCGCCGATGAACGACAGGATGTTGTTCTTCTCGACATCCGTCGCGTAATTGGCATCGCTGCCACCCTCAGCAGCGGGCAGGCCGTAGTGAGTGAGCGCGCCCGTTTCGTCGAGGATGTCGTAATCGAAATAGTCGGGGTTACCCCACATGATGCGCTGCCAGTCAAGCCCTGGCTGTCGCGTCTGTGTGCCGAATCCGCCGCCGCCACTCTCGCCGAACCCGTTGATCCACTTGCCCACCGCACCAGTGCGATACCCGGCGCGCTTGCAAGCGACCAAGAATGTGTCGTTGAGGTTCAGGTTTGCGCCCGAGCTGTTGTCCCACCCGTGGTGCCTATGCACCCGCTGGCCGGTGAGCGTGGCAGCACGGCCCGGCAGACACAAAGGCGTGTTGCAAGACCCGTTGGCGGTGAAGTCGAGAAATGACGAATCCCAATTCGCCATCCACAGAGGCATCCCCGCGTACCAGTTCAGCGGGGCATCGTCGGAGTTGATGACGAGAATGTTCGGCTGGTAGCCCAGCGGCAGGGCGCGAGGCATCAGGCCACCCACCAGATGTCAAAGGCGTGCAAGGTCGCTGTGATGGACGAAGCGTGCGTAAACACGCAACTGGCTTGCAGCGTTCGATTGTTGGCCGTGTTTTTGGTGAATGTCTGAACAGCGCCGCTGCCAGTGCCGGTGCCGCCAACGTCGCCCGAGGCCTCATTGACGATCTGACTTGCTTCAGACCCGATGTTTCGGAATGACCGGCGAATTCTGACGTTTCGCTTGGTGCCGACAGACACGCCGTCAAACAGGGCCGAGCCATCCCAGGCCGCCGCTGGAGTGGCAGCAGTGGGCGACGCGCTTGCGCTAAAACTGGCCTCAAGCACAATGCCGCCCACCGGGCCAAGCAAGCCACCTGGGATCGTCACGGTCGCGCTGGTGGCCGTGGACGAAGTGCCCGCAGTGCCGCTCACCACACCGGGCTGGCGGTAGATTTTGGCAATGCCGTTTGTAGGTTGCCAGCGTGCGCCGTCCCACTCCACCACCACGGGCAGGTTGCCTAGGTCGGTGATTCGTTTGCGCTGCCCCACCGCACCCGTACCACGATCTGCCCAAAGGCAGCTCTGCACATCGTACTCAGAGCGGCCCGGCCCCTGCTTAACCCAGCTTGTGCCGTTCGAGCGGTACAGGGTGCCGCCATTTTCAGCGTTCACAAAGAAGAACGCGCCCGCGTTTTCAGGGCTCGCTGATGGAAGGGAATCGACAGCCCACTCCGCCGTGGTGGTGCCCGTCAAAACCTCCTGTCCATTGATGTCGACATAGCCGACACGCAGCCCAGTAGCCGGGTCATAAAGCTCGTCGCGAACCTGTAGATAGCGCCCCATTGCTTCAGCCCTCCGACCCGTAAAGCACCTGGGCAGCACTGCGCAACAGGCCACCCACCTCGACACCCATATCCGTGATCTGCAGTTGCAGGCTCAGATCCGGGCCTTTGTCGTCACCGTCGCGCTCCAGGCTTGCCGTAGGCGTGGGCGTTGTCGGTCTTGATGACGATGATCGTTTTCGCCAGTGCGCCGGAGGCTTGGAGCGCAGTCAACACCGCCTGCGCCTTGATCGATACCTGAGTTCCCGGCTTGAGCTGAGACCTCAGGCCGAGCGCTTCGCATTGGTCCGCGCCGAGGTAGAGGCACAGGCCGCCGCCATAGTTGGGTTCACTGTATGGCGCAGCGGTGTGATCTTCACCTTCTCGCTTCATGCTGACGAGTTTCATGGTCTACCTCAGTGCTAAGTTGTCGGTCTGCGCAAGCCCACCACCAGACACCAGCGCGGCCAAGGCGCTCCCCCCATCCAGGGGTGTGTTCCCCAACTTTTGGGCGGTGTCCGCTTGGCTGTTGGCCAGCGCTGCGTTTTGGGCCTGCGCCTGCGCCTGCGCCCGGTTGTTGCGGATCAGGGCGACCTGCTCGCTGGCAACGATCAATGACGGGTCCACGCCGGTCTGGTCGGCGTACACATCCACCCATGCATCGGCGTCGAACTTGTCCAGCACGCCCGGCGCGAAGGTAGCGATCTGCCCGAGGTTGCCGACGAATCGGTCCACGCTGTTGGCACCCAGCGCACGCTGAGCCTGGGCCAGCACGCTGGTAAGTTCGACCTGGAGCATGACGCCGTGCAGTTCAGGCGGTGGCGGAGGCAGCAACCCAGCGGTGAGCATTTGCCGGAACGTGAAATCGATCAGAGGCTCCAGCTTTTCGTTGTGCAGTCGCTCGACCACCGGGCCCAGCATCAGCATCTTTTCCTCTTGCCGTGCTGCCACCTCGGTCGCGGTCATCTTGCCCACGTCCACCTGAGACAGCATCAGGAACATGTCGACATAGAACGAGGACCGGATGCGCTCGCGCACGTCTCGGATGTCTTCGAGCAGGTGGTCGAGTCGCAGATTGACCTGAAACGATTGCTTGATCTCGCCATCGCCGTAGGTGGTGCCACCCGGCAGCATGTCCACCTCGGAGTTCTTCATCGACGACGGGGCCACGATAGGCGGCTTGGTCATGTAGTCGATGGCCTGACCCTTGCGCAGTTGCTCCTGCTGTAGCTGCTTGGCGTCGCCCAGCGCTTCCATGCCGGGGCTGTTCCCGTAAATGTCACCGCCCGCAACGTCCCAGCGGCTGCACAGGGCCGGGAACTCTTTGAACCCACCGTCGCGCAGGTTGCGCGACTGGTTGTCGCCGCGCTCGAAGTAAACCGAGCGCCACGGCATATCGACCGCTAGCTTGCTCTTTGGGTCGCGATCAGACCGGGGCTCAATGATGTGGATGATGGGCACCCAGGCACCCAGCGCGCCACGGTCAAAGAGGTTTTGCACAGCGGTGGAGCAGTTCTCACGCCCGAACTCACGCACCACCTCGGACACTGGGCGTTCAAACTCACGGGCCAGGGTGTTGACTGAACCATCCCAATCGGTCGCGATGGCGTACTCGCCTACCGTCAGCGGGTGGTGGTGGACCACGTTCTTGAAGTTGGGCGAGATGATCCCGGCATCCGTGCCGAAGACGCCCAGCTCGCTATATGCATGCTGCAACGCCCGGTAGGTGTTGGACTTCGCGAACACTGCAAGCATCAGCCGCGTGCACTCGTCCAGCCACACCTTGACGGCCTGCGATTTATTCATCGCCGGGTCAGGCGTGCGAAGTTTGAACCAGGGCCGCGCCGGGCTCGTTAAATTGCTCATCATCCCCGCAGACAGCACCTTGATGCTCCGTGTAGGGGTGTTGTCCAGAATGTCGTTGTGCCGCTTCGCGCCCTTGTTCCGGTCCTGAATGAAGAACCGGCCGGACCTGGGCAGCATGTAGCGCGACAACTCCGCCCAGTGCGACATCCACGTCGCCCGCTCGGTCTTCATCTCATTCCAGCGCCGCAACAAATCATTGCGGTCTTGGATGGGCTCGCGCATCATCCGCCGCCGCCCAGTAGTGTGGACTTGCCGAGGGTCAGAGAGCTGGCATCAAGCCCCTGCGACCCGGTGAGCATCGTTCCAGCCTGACCTCCCCTCGATGCCGCCGTGGCTTGTGCCAAGCTGGCCACTGAGTCGGGGCTGCGAGCGTTCGCCTTGTTCTGGGCCTGATCGGCCGCCTGCTGGCTGGCACTTGCGGCAGCCTTCTGCTGGGCCAGCGCCCGGCTGTTACCGACGCGCGTTTCTTTCGCTGAATACGCTGTGGCTGCTGCGCTTGCCAGGGCGATCCACGTTGCTGCTGACCATCCGAACGCCATAGTTAAGCCACCTCAAGCGCCGGTACTCGGCGAGTCATCAAACGTTCCGGGTGCTCGACCAGAGCGTCCTCGATGGCATTGGTGTCCTGTCCACCTGTGCGGTTGACATGCACCGACAGCCAGGTGGTGTCTTCCAGGGCGAAGCCAACCCGCATCACTCCGGCCTTTGCGGGCAGGATGTGACCCCGAGGCCCGCTAAACCTTTGCTTACCCTGCTCGGTCCAGACCACGATGTCGCCCACGCAGATGTTCAGGTGGTCGTCCTTGTGCGGCAGGCCTACGAGGTAGGTTCCCGCAGGGATCACCACACTGCGGCCGTACACATCGCCCGCGAAGTGGTGGGCCGTCTTGATGTCCGGCACGGCGTGGCCGTCTTCACCCTCAAGGCTTTGCAGTAGCTGGCCGAAGTCTTCAATGTCTTCCCGAGTGGGAACGTCAGGCAGCAAAGCAAGCGCCGGGTGCGCCGGAATGTCAGTCGTCTGGATTTGCATAGGGGTCATGGTCGCGCCTTGCTGCGCGGCCATGCACACCCACCGAAGGCGTAGACGGCAGCCGGTGCTCAGGGACAGGCTGAGCAAAGGTCAGCGCCAGGGCGTCGCCGTCGTCAGGGCTTGCGAGCCCCCGCTTCTTCATGTCTTCCTTGCGCTCCAACTGGATCAGGTCGCCAGGCGTAAATCCGTACTCCACGGCCGTCAGGTCAGTGGCCAGCATCTCGTCGCGCTCCAGGCACCCAATGGGCAGCCATTCCTTCATGCGCCCCCACATTTCGGCGCGCTTGTTGGAATACTTGCGGTCGTCCGTGGGCTTGCCACCGAACTGGACTTCAACCACGTCATAGCGCAGTTGGCGCAGCCGGTCGACCACACCACCACCCACGCCGCCACCGTCCACAAACACGACGCAGTGCAGGCCCAGCAGCTTCATTTCCTCGACGTGCTCGGCCACCCTGGCGGCCATCTGCATGGTGTCAAGGCCTTGGTATCGCTTGGGCTTGATCGAGGCGGCATCCCGCCCGATTCGCGTGCGAATGACGCTGTTGTCGCCACCAAAACGAGCCACGTCCACCCCAACGGCGGCCACCCTTCCGGTGAAGCGCTCAAGGTTAGGCGTGCGCTGCATGGCCTCGTCCACCAAGTCGCGCGGGATGAACTGCAGCGACGACGCCCTGGGGAAGATGCCGCGAACCCGGACGCGGACGAAATCGGAATCCTCGCCATAGTCTGCAACCCACTGGTTCAGCAGTTCCTTGTTCGTGATCGCGACGTTTCGGCTGTCGATGTATCTGGTGTTCCACCGATGCCGCTGCTTTCCGAAGCACTCAGCAAAAGCCCCGGTGTTTCGGGTGGGATTCCCGAAGGCGAAATGCATGGGCTCGCCGTCAGTCTTACCGCCCTCCGCGACCTCCCAAATCTTCGCCGGGATGGCTGAGGCCTCATCGAACAGGTACCAGGGCGTAGAGCTGGCAGCGTGCAGACCCGCGAACGACTCGCTGTTTTCTTCCCGGCTTGTCTGGGCATCAACCCGCCACGTCTCGGGATGGCTGTTGTGGACCATGCGCATAGCGCCCTTGCCGGTCGTGATCGTGAACCAGTGCGCGTTCACCGACTTCTTGACCCACGCCGACACCCCCGCCCAGGTTTTGCTGGCCAACTGCTCCCCAGTGTTGGCTGTCACGACGCCGCGAGAATGGGGCCGCGTCGACATGATCCAATGCGCCAGCCATGCCGCCATGGCCGACTTACCGATACCATGGCCCGACGATGTAGCGAACTGGATGGGAGGGACGGCCTTGACGCCATCAAAGGCCCGCGCCTTGACTTCGCGCCCTATGTCTTCTAGGAACTGGCAGGCCCAGGCATCGGGCCCGTACTCGCACCCGTAGAGCGTGGCCCACGGCTCGGACAGCCTGACGATCTTCAGGCTCGCGTCACTGTCCCATGGATAAGCGTACATGACGAACCCGAGAGGGTCCGCATAGAACTGGGCCAGATCGCGAGCCAGCTCGCCGTCGAACGAGGTTTCAGCCACAGCCTGCGCGACGACGTGCAGCCGCCAGAATGGCCGCCGTGTCCTCTGTGACACTGTGCTCGATGGCCTGGCGGTCGCCGTAGCGCTTCGGGTCCCACTTTGCAAGGAGCTTCAGGCGGGTTTCAATCTGGAGCTTGCGATGCCCCAGCATGTCCCCGCGCTTTACTTCCTGCGACCCGTCTGGCTTTGTGGTGACCTCTTCGCCCTCCTGGGGTGTGTTGGCAATTTCGAGGCACTCCTCGGCGATGGCGTCAAACCCGACCGCGCGGGCGCGCGCGAAGCGTGCATTGACTTCCTTGTCCTCTTCCAGCCAGTCGTACACAACGCGGCGCTGAGGCATATGGTCGTCGCGGCAAATCACCGCCAACGGCTCGCCCGTTGCCAGCCGTTCGCAGATTTCCTTGATGAGTGTTTCTCTGTCGTAAGCCATGCCAACACTTTCCCGCAATCGCCTCAGGACATGCACACCACACGGAAGGAAACAGCAATGACCACACGCCGCCGCCCTTGGCAAATGCTGGCGACCGTAGCCTTCGGGATGTCGAAGACCTCAGCCAGCCAGCCGTAGGACTTGCCCTCAGCCCTCAGCGTCAGAATTTGCTCCACCTCGGAATCCGTCAGCACGGCCTTGGGGTGGTCTTGCCCAACCCTCACACCAGCATCACTGACCCCGACGACGCGCTTCACTCCGCTGTCTCCGCAACCCGGAAATATTCCGGGTAGTTCGCCCGTGCCCACGACATGACCGCATTGATCCGGCGACGCCGAGCCAGTGGGTCGCGGTCGGTTACAGGCACCTTGGCGGCCTCAACCAGCCGCAGGCGAACCTCAGGCGGGAAGTGCAGACTAACCACCGTTTGATCTGCGTGCTTTTGCATCCGCGTCTCCTTGCTGGTTGATCGGTTTGTGCTTTCCGTAGTCGCGCGCCTCGCCGACATGGAAGCTGTTGCAGTGGCGGCAGTGATAGGCCTCGACGTGTGCATCACCATGGGCCCGCCTTAGGCGCTTGGCCACATCATTGGCCTGGCCAAATCTCGCAAATGACCGCTTCCCGGTGCATCCGACCTTATGCATTTCGCACATGGCTGCACCCCCACAGCAGAAGCACAGTAGCGCGCAGCCTGTCAGCGGCATCCTTACCGCGCTTGCGCTCCACCCCGTCGATGTAAACCCGGCGCTCAGCGAGCGTAGGAAGCGCGACAACCGAGCGGGCCTCGCACTCGTGCCGCCACTCCTCGGAATCGCTGGGCACTTCTCGCCCATCCAGCAGCTTGACCGTGGCCGCGCTCATGCCAGCACCTCGATGATCGTCACAACCACACGCGCCCCATGCTCATCCGGTGTCATGCGCTCGCCGCTGTCCTTGCGCACCCACTTGTCGTCACCGAAGGCGACGCCCTTCAGCGAGTCATAGAGCACCTTGCGGGCATTGTCGAGGTCGATGCATTGCACAGTGTCATCCCAGCCCAATGGGTCACGCTTGGAGCGCTTGGCCCAGTCGAGTGGGAGATTCGGGTACAGGGCAAGATGCACCGCAACGCGGCCCTCTATGGGCTCCCTGCACCCCTGCTGCCACGCCATGAGGCTGACCTGCTCCTTGTAGGCCTTGGCCTCATCGCTCAGGGTCACGACAGCGCGCTTGTGGCCTTTGGGCGTGAACGACCGCCAATATCGATTGGCGCTCAGCGGATAGGGCAACGTCAAGGTGATGGCCCTGCTCATTCCCGGCCCCAGGTGAACACGCTTCAGCCGCTCCTCAACAGCCCGCACAGCTTCAGGCCTGAGGGAGAACTTCGCAGCGTTTGCGAGACTCTTCGCGCGCCGCTCAGCGTTGCCCTTCTCGCGCCCCGTTGCGGCGCAGGCCCGGCGCATTTGGCCCCTTGCGCGGATTGCTGCGGCAGATTGCTCCCTGGTGTGTGATTGTTCAGCGATGCGGGCGCAAGCCTCACGCTCTGCCCCAACCCGCTTTTCACACATCAGCGCCCAGGATGCATTGGCGCGGCGGTTTGCTTCTTCGGTCGCGGCTTGCTCCACAAGCGCGGCGAATCGATTGATGCTGGATTCCCAGCACCACCATTCATTCGGAGTTGCAATCCGCTGCTGGAACCCAGCCTCACGCGCCATCGCGATGATTTCATCTCGTGTCATGCTGCCTCCTTGGCGTCCACGGTTTCGCGCACTCGGCGCAGGTAAATCAGCCACTGCTCGCACTCGTTCCACGGTTCAATCCCGTGCTCTGCGGCCTTGGCCTCGACGGCTTTGCGGCCCTGCTGGTGCCACGGCTCTGAGGACTCATCGGCGGCTGGGGCCAGCTTGATCCGGGCCGCGTCTTCGCGCCGTGCTGCGAGCACCGAGAGCACCCAGGCAAAGCCCTTGCCCTTGCTGACGGCCTCCTCGGCAAGCCCGGTGAACTCCTCGATGGTCGCGCCCTGGGCGAGGAGGGCCAGGAGCCGAGGGTCGCCCGGATTGACGGCCTGGAGCTGGGCGGATTTCATCGCTCGGCAGACACGCCCAGCCAGTGTCGGGGCGTGGCCTTGGGTGTCAATCGGCGCGGGCGCAGCAGCCTCTGATGTTGCTGCGCGCCCTGTATTTATGTCTGGTGTCTGGTGTCTGGTGTCTGGGGACGGGCGCGCGGTGTATTGCCTTCGTACTTCGCCCGTATTACGTTCGTATTCATTTGTCGATACGTTCGTATTGCCTTCGATGTTCGTTGGCATCTCGTTCGCATCGCGTTTTGCCCATCGTTTCGATACGCTCTCGCGGGCCTTCTGGCTCTTTGCTTGGTAGCGTGAGAGGTCCGCATCGCAGCGCTTGTGATGCCACGCCCCATCGATCAGCGTGAAGAACTCGGCGAGCACCTGCTCCACAGCTTCGCGCTCTTGCTTCGATGTGGCGCGCACCAGGCGGCAGGCTTGGCGCAGGTCGCCGGGGATGGGTTGCTCGTTGCGGTAGTACAGGCAGATCAGGCGGCGATAGGCGCAGTCCTCAAGCCATGACAGATGGGCTGTGGCCCCGTCATAGTCGCCGAGGTGGTGCTCGTAGTAGTTCATGCGGTCCTCAGGCTCGGCCGATCAAGCTGCTCAATGCGCTCTAGGGCCTTCTGCAATGACTTGCCCATGACAAGCACCTGCCGACGCAGTTCGTCGACAGTCTTGCTGCCACCGCAGGCCCGGACGCACTCAATAAGGGCGTCGTTCAGTGATTCAGGGAGCATTCCAAGCAAGTCCAAATGGTTTGTATGCCGGTGGATGCGCAGCCTGTGACCATGAGAACCCATGGACACCACACACACAAAACACAGCATTGGGAGAGCGCCCTTCCTTGGTTGGTACGCTTGCGGCTCCTACACCAGCAAGCCCAAGGAGGGCGCCCATGGAAAACAGAAACCCCGCGATGACACAACTGTTCGAGGTCATCACAGATCTTTCGATGAAGGTTCTTGTGCTGGAGACAGCACTTCAGGAGCTTCTGAGAGCGATTCACGGATCGCCTTCAGGCGAGCAATTAACCGACACCACGATTGCTGGGTTTCGGCCGCGTATCGAGCAGGCGATGCAGCAGATGGCAGGCTCTCCATCAGCACCGATGGACGCAGCCTTGACACTGGCAGTCGCCGGAATCCTCGAAGCGGCAGGACAACCACCACAAACCTAGCGCGCCGCATCTCAGTTGGCCCCCGCCTGCATCCGCAGGACTTCCCACGCGACATCAGGCCGGAGCTGTTCGCACAGGACGGGCCTTCCGAGGTCGCGCGTGAGCTTCTCGATCTTTGGGCAGTGCTCGGCCGGCACTCGGCGCCGAGGGTCGTTGAACCATGGCCAAACGTGGCGCCGATCTGGGAAACCCAGGCCGGACGCTAACGCCGCCTGACCGCCGACGACTTCGGCCGCGAGGCGCAAAGCCACCTTTTCGGGGGGGATGTCTTTTTCCATTTCGAGAGTCTACTCCGCGTGGACTGTTGGAGTCAACAGCCGGTAGACACCTAAAACAACCGATTGGGCAGGATCAGAAAATGGATCAAGACACATGGACGAGAGAGGCGGCTCAGGCCGTAGGGGCGCGGATTGCTGAGGCGTGAAAGGCGAAGGGCTGGTCGATAGATCAAGTGGCCCAAGCCGTCGAGGTCTCTAGGGGGACCGCTGGCCATTGGGAAACAGGCTTCCGCACTATCAAGGTCGGCGACCTGGTGCGGCTGTGCGAAGCGCTGGACGTCAGCGCCGACAGGCTTCTATTTGGGCTTGAGCGCTGGCCGTTTGACCGCGTGGACTATGGCGCTGTGTCGGGCCTAGAGAAGCGCGACCTAGACGCCCTGCAGGGTAGCCTAATGGTGGTCGCCAATCAGCTGGGCCTAGACGTCAGCAAGCGTGGCGGATCAGACAAACGGCTCGCGGCATGAAGCCCCCCGCGCGAATTTACATTCCGACATGGACAGCGCGACACCCCCGAAAGGGGGCACCCTCAACAAAGCGCGCAGAGGTCGTTTCGATTTGCAAAACGTGGGGTATGTTTTGAAAAGGTTCACCATCCAGCCCGCATGGGTTGCTGTGGCGTTTCTCGCGCTGATCTGGGTCGAGCTTGGAGGAGTTGACACCGTGCGCGACTTGGCAAGCAATGCCGCGCACATGATCGGCCGTGCCATTGGAGGAAGCAGGCCAGAGGCCGCAGCGCCTGGGCCTGGGGGAATCGACTACGACTTCAGCGCACAAATTAAAGCCATGGGGGATGCACCACCACCACCACCACCCATTAAGGCGGCATCAAACTAGCTCCCTGATCCCCAGCAAGAGCCCGCCGAGAGCGGGCTTTTTTGCGCCTGTTACAAAAAAGTAGTCTACGGGCTGTTGACAGCGATAGTCCACTCCGCGTAGACTACTTCCCATGCCAGCGCGACAGGTCACACAGTGATCGGCGACTGACGGGGGTGCAAGATGACAGCATGTGCAGTTGAGATCGGGCTAGCTGATCACCTGGCTTCGCAAGAGGCGGCTGATCTGGCTTATGAGGCTGAT
>JACCDZ010842664.1_pt1 | contig 32239 bp, 31 predicted proteins | sample 7449551 | NCBI WGS metagenome assembly JACCDZ01 (sample SAMN15323452, study PRJNA562643) | freshwater metagenome | isolation source: river surface water | place: USA:Blue River Watershed | collected 2017-08-18 | reverse complement strand
GGTTTTTTTGTTATGTAATCATCTGTATAGTTATATAGTTTAGACAAATGATTACATTAGGCAGCACTCTGGCAGGAAAATCAGGGCCATCGATTCAAACAGTCATTAATGGTTCCACAATAACCAAAACGCAAGGGTGTTATTTAAGTGAAATCGATAGTAAATTTTATTCAGTGGATTCAAACACTAATGTGATCACACAAAAAACAGCAACTGGTATCATTTTTAAATTTTATACTGGAGTTGCCGAAGATGCAGAATTGCCAGCAACACCATCTAGTGAAATGATTTTGAACGCTTCGGATTTTATTGTAAATTCCGCAGGCTCTCAAATACTACAAGCAACTACCCTAGGCGGTGGGGGTGGAGGTTCTAGCACATATGCAGACGGAACAGCATCCGCGCCATCTATAAATTTCGCAAATGAAACAAAATCGGGATTTTATCGTATCAACACAAATGAAGTTGGATTTAGCATTAATGAAACGCTACGACATCGTTTTAGAATAACTGATTTGACATTTTGGGCTGACAACGCAGGTTCGACTAATTTTGGACAATTCAATATTTTAGGGCTAACTAACAACCTAAAATACTGCACTGCTGGATTTAATACGACTGCAGATTATGGAATGATAGAAGCAGGACTAGACGGCACGGGGTATTATGATGTCGTTCTAAATAGAAATAATAGTTCTAATGTTTTAATCGGCACAACTACCAATTCTTATTCTACTCGGTTTTTTGTAAACGGCACAGTTGGAGTTTCTGGCGGTCTGATTTTAAACGATGGCTCAGCAGGAACGCCCGCATTACGGTTTGAAACTGGACCGACAAACGGTTTATACTATGAATCATCCGAATTAAAATTTGCAATTGGCGGTCGTCAATTTTTATCATTTACTTCTTCGACGACAAAAGTTTCAAGATATTTAAATTTTGCTACAACTACTCGATTAAGATATCCGGATGCTCCAGCAAATTCCTACGCGATCACTTTGCCGAGCACTTTGCCAGCAACTCCCGTTATTTTAAATGCTAGAGGGTCTGGAAGTTACGTTTTTACTGAACCTCTACTCGGCATGTTTGGAACTGGTCCAACGGGTGATGTGACCATTGCGGGAACAGTAACGTTGACAAACGATGTCTTTTATAACAATTTAACAATTTCTGGCACTAATAATATTGCGACAGCCGGTTTTCGTATATTTGTAAAAGGTAAATTGACATTCGATACAATAACTTCTACCACAGGCGCAATAAGACATAATGGCGGAAATTCTTCAGGAAGCACGGCAGGAACAGCCGCTGCAGCTGGTGTTTTTACTATTTCCGGTGCTGGTTCGACTGGTGGAGCGGGTGGAACAACAACGGGTTCACAAGCAGTAGCTCCCACATCAGTTACAAACGGAGTTGGCGGTGCTGGTGGTTTAGGCGCAGCAGGTTCTGCTGGAACTTCTGGGGCGGGTGGATCAGCTCGTGCAGGAGGTGTTATAACAAACGAAAGAACATATTCAATGATGGATTCGGGTGTTTATGTAACAAACGCTACAAGACCATCTGGTGGGGCTGGAGGTGCTGGGGGTGGCGGAGGTGGTGGTAATGGTTCTGCTGGTGGTGCAGGCGGTGGTGGTGCAGGCGGTGGTGGAGTAGTTGTCGTTTTCGCAAATGTCGTTGAATTTATTGGTTCTCATACAGTGCCTCTTGTTTGTGCTCTGGGTGGTAATGGTGGAAACGGCACAAACAGTCCCGCAGCAAATAGAGGAGCAGGCGGTGGAGGTGGTGGGGGCGGCGGTGGATTTGTGTTATTTGTTTGTCGTGATATAATTGGCACACCACCAACAGATTGGATTTCCGTCAACGGCGGCACGGGTGGCAATGGTGGTAATGGCGTAGCTCCAACATTAGGCGCGGCTGGAGGAACAGGTGGTTCTGGTGGTATTTATTATTATGTCTGCCAAATGCGTAATGTGACTGCCGGTTCTGTGCATACGCGGGTTTTGGGAACTGCTGGTTCGGCTGCTTCTGGCCAAACCGGTGGTTCTGGTGGCGCTGGTGGCGTCCAAACAATAGGTTCTACTTATTAATAGTCCAATGGCCAAATTCGCATTTTGGCAAAAAAGATAAAAGTGTTTGAAAGAAAAATTGAATTTTTAAATATAAAATATAACAGCGAGTGTGATCTCAAAATGGAATTGAGAAATACCAATTATCTTGAAATATGCGAGCGTATTCGTCTTATGGAAGAGTTTTGCTTGACCGTAAAAGCATTAGTAGCTGATGTTAACGAAGTTGCGCAAATGTCTGAGAAGGAAACATATAACTTTATTATTAAGAAAATCGAAGCCATTCAAGAAAAATCGAGAATTAACAATGAAAACGAAATCTTACAGAAAAAATATGAAGCACTAAAATGCCAAATGTTGAAAGAAGCAGAAATGGCAAAGTCAGTGCCAGCACAGCAGTCAGTGCCAGCACAACAATCAGCGCCAGCACAACAGTCAAATACGAAAGAATATATTGAAATGGTCATTAAATCAGTGCAAAAGTTCCAACAGGAAATGGAAGATTTGAAAAAGCAAAGCGAACAGCTCAAAAAAGAAAATCAAGCGTTAGAACGTCAAATTGAACAAAATTACGAACAACTCAAAAGGGAAAAGGAAGAAATGCAAGACCAATATGAACGCGAACTTGCCAAATTGGAAAAGGAAAAAACCGAACTCACCCAGTGTTTCGACAAAAACAACGATGCTAATATCAATGTAATTCGAATGGAGAAAACTGTGATTAGTAAAAAGAACGGAAAAATCAATGAACTTGCTGCTAAAATTTCGGACTTCACTGTAAATATTATCCCTGATTTGTTAAGGGAAAATGAACGATTCCAAGGTTTGGCAGTGGCTGCAAAACAAGAAACCGAAGAAGCCAAAGCCAAAACAGAAGAGATCAAAAAAGAAGCGGCAGCAATCAAACAAGAAAACGATGAAATTAAGGCAATTGTATTTGTCGCGTTGACTTCCGAAAATAAAGAACTCAAAATGAAAGTCAGCGATCTTGAAGCAGAAAAGGAGAAATTGACAGTTCGTTTGGTCGAAATGCAAAAGGAAATTGATGAACTAAATATGACTGTGTCCAATTTGAAAAACGAAATACATGATATGTCTTATGAAAAAATCGAAGTTGAACATTAAATTACCAAAAAAACAGCTCTAAACTTTAATCATATTTTTCAACAACATCACGTGCTGATTCTACGTTATATTTTTTGCATAAATCTAAATACCACTGTGGGTTATCATAATCGGCATAATTGTCTACCAGCTCTTCGCCGGCTCTTATGTCACGCTTTGCATAACAACAAGTATGTCCATCATCGATCGGAGGATCTAACCACATACCGTCCGTAATGTTATTTTTTGTCTTACTATGATTTACATATTGTCCATCATCGATACATTCGATAACTTTTTCGCCTTTTCCATACACATGATTGAGTAACTTTTTAATTTCAATTTCTGGCAAGTCCTTAATACGCTCTTTGAATTCCTTTTCGTCATAATATTTAACATGTGTCGGTGACCAAATTTTCGCTCTAGCCGGGATAGGTTCAAGTGTAAAAACGGCTTTACCCTTTCCTGGAGCTAATTGAACGACATATTTAAAATGAAATCCAGAATCTGCAAGCGGGTCTTCTGCGGGGGCACTCGTGCCTTCTTTAGTATTACTTTCGCAAGGAGTATCAGACATCGCTTTATATTATTGAAAAAAATTCATTTTTCAAATTTAAAGAGTAAGCATTAATTGACGTATTCGGCGATTAGACTTTCATATTTATGTCTAAGATAGTTCTCTGTGCAATTATATCTAATGGCCCATGTTAAATTCAGAAGAGAATCAAATGATTTAGTTAATTTATCTTCCTTTATATTTCCATTTTTGAGAAATCTTTCAATGGAACATAAATCGAGAGAGATTGTCAAATAAACATGTAATGGTATTCCGGCAGTTAGAAATAATACCCATAGCTTTTGAACATTCATTATCGGCAGCAATATTACGACTAACGCAACTATAAAAATAGGCAAACATACTATCAAAAAGTTATTTTCCTTGACAATATAATTGATAAATTTTCGTTTCAATGCAAGTCTGGCTTCTTTTTCTTTTTTCTTTTGCAATTCTTCGGCTTTTATTTTTTCGGCTTCGCGTCTTTTTTCTTCGTTGAGTTCAAATGCTTTTCGCATTTCGTCATTTAATTTCTGCTTTTCTTCGAGAATATGAGCTACTGCTTCTGCAACTTTCTCTTCGAAACTTTTTGCGTTTATGTTTCCGACACTATCATTTGTGCTTCCGGCACTAACGTTCGACCCTTCGATTTCATTGCCGTTAAATTCTGGCGGTGAAATTTCGCCTCGTTGATTTTCTGGGGCACCTTCTTCTGACATTATTCAACAAAAAAATAATTCATTTTTTATGGTTTGTTATTTTTCTATATTGTTCATCATTTATATACATTGAACTACAAAGAAATTCATTTAAGCCGATGGTTGATCTGCCGCTGGGGCATTGCTGACAAGCGATTTGTTGGTAACAGGGTTATTCAAATTGGCGGGAACCATACCAGACAAAACACCGACAGTTAGCAACAAATAAGCACTCAGACCGAGGAAAACTTCCGAACGATAAGAATCAGCATATTTCAAAACATCATCGTAGCTGGTATATGCGAAATACCAAATGACAATTAGGACCAACACCAAGAGCCAGCCAATGAGAGGAGCGTAAGAAGCCATATTAAAATTTGTTGGATAATATATATGTGGAAAATAAAAAAAATATTGAAATTAAACTTTTAATTTAGTCCAGTCGATTAACCTTTCAATCTAAACATGTCACATATAACAGGTATTTTTGTCTTTAGGCGTGATCTTAGACTGCAAGATAATCTTGGTTTATCCAACGCATGTGACGAATGCAGTAAAGTTTATTGCATTTTTGTGTTGGACCCTAAACAAATTGAAGCCAAGAATAACGACTATTTTTCCGCCAATGCATTTGCATTCATGCTTGAATCATTACAGGAACTTCAAAAATCTATCGATTTGACGATCCTTTATGGCGACCCTACCAAAGAAATTTCGAGTTTTGCCATTAAAAAACAAGCATCGGTAGTATATTGGAATAAAGATTATACCCCTTTCGCAATCCAACGTGATGACAAAATCACAGAAGAATTGGCCAAATTAAGTATCGAAACGAAAACTTTCGACGATATTCCACTCAATTCCCCAACAGACATTAAGCCATATAAAGTTTTTACACCCTACTACAGAGTCGCATCACAAATAAAACTAAAACCAGAAGTTAACCCGAACATTAAAAAAATCGGATCCAAAGACTCCAAAAGCGAAAAAATTAGTGAATATTTGGCAGAAATTAAAAAACATAAAAATTTGAGCCCCCAAAGGCAAAAAGGCGGTAGAGAAGCAGGCACGGAACGGCTCAATTTAGCAGCAAAAAATAGTGCCGAATATAAAAATAACCGTGATGATTTGACCAAAGAAACCACAAGACTTTCGCCGTATTTAAAATTCGGTGTTATTGGCAAACGCGAAGCGTGGCGGGCAGTGAAAAACATCGATTTCCGACGAGAGCTTTATTGGGGCGATTTTTATCTACAAATTTCTTATCATTTTCCCCATGTTTTGGTAGATTCCAAAGAAATACCAGAAAAAACATCAACATACAATATCGAAAAGAATTTTAAACCGATGAAACTTAAATGGGACTACGAAGAAAAACTTTTGGATGCATTCGAAAATGGCAAAACTGGCGTCCCACTAGTAGATGCGGCTATTGCACAACTTAAAGAAACTGGCTATATGCATAATCGCTGTCGTATGGTGGTAGCCAATGTTCTGACTAAATTTTTACATATCGATTGGCGTTTCGGCGAGAAATTCTTCGCAAAATGGCTGACAGATTATGATCCATCGAATAATAACGGAGGATGGCAATGGGCAAGTGGCACGGGAGCCGACGCGCAGCCATATTATCGCATTTTTAACCCCTATACACAAGCAAAAAAATTCGATCCTGAATGCATTTACATTAAAAAATGGCTTCCACATCTAGCACGAAAAGAACCGAAAGAAATATTCAGCATGGTTTCCCAACTTTTTAATTATGAAAAAGAGCGTGCCGAAGCTCTAAAGCGCTTTAAAAATGCCGCCTAATATTACACAGCATAATCAACATTTCCAGTTTCTCCTTCGTATAAGTTCGTGATGGGAGTAGGTATTTTTTGTTCGTTAGTTTCTTTCCTTTCTCTTACGTAAAATATAAAGGCAACCAAAATCAAAAATAGGGCCAGCAAACCCAACAAAATTTTTTGCCAAGGCTGCATATGTTTTATATTAAAAGTCAAAAAAAATTCGAAAGAAATTGCATTTTGACGTTTTAAACGGCCTCGTAAATGGCATTAGTCCAGCCTTTGCCAGCTGTGTTTCCATCCGGCATTACCTGACATCCAGGAGCCGAACCATCAATATCGTATGGACGAGTTGCAGAACTAAGGAAACATTGTGCTGCTGTCGCTTGGGCACCTTGAACGTCTTGCAAACCAAAATATTTGGAACCTCTCTTTTTTGCTTCTTCATTACATTGCGCGACAGTTCGCGGTTCTCCGCCAAATAATGGTAATGCTCTATCTGCGAGTGTATGATTCCATTCATTTACATTTGTCCGGCGATCGGCTCTTCCTGCCTTCCATGGATGATCCCCAAAACAGCCGATAAATCGTGGTTTTGCTGGAGGTGGGGGCACAACAACTTGGTCAGTGGTTGCTGGAGTAGGTTCTGGAGTTGTGTCGACTGGGGTATTGTTTGGCGAGGTATTACTTGGCAATGTATTGCCATTAGCTGGCACACTAGAAGAGCTTGAATCATTTAGTCGATCTTCCACTTTACCTTTCACATAAAGCCAACTTTCCGGAAAAATTCCGAATGAGATGATACCATAAAATTCTAGAATAAATAGCACCATAGCTATCATTAGCACAATTATAATCCCCAAGAGGATCGCATCGATAGTTTCCATATTTGTCGACTTATATAAATGCAAAAAATAAATCTTTTAAAATTCAATCATAATCTTCATTGATTTTAGCAACTTTCGTGAAATTACAAATTATCGCGTTTGAACAACGTGCTTTCTTGTAGATTCACTCCTAATGGATTACGTTTGTCAATTAAGTAATGGTTGGTATTTGCTGGCGCATATCTTTTGGGGTTCAACACTGCCAATTCTCGAGGATTTTTGAGATCAGTTTGTGCAACTAATGATCGCGAATTTCGCACTTTCGGCACATCTGGATTTAGCACTGGCGTATTAATTTTTTGGCTAAATCCTTCGGTGACGGAAACATCAAAAAACCCCACATACCAAAGAAAAACTACGAAACAAATTATCAATAAAACTAGAAATACCGTTAAGGCAACGGTTGTCTTGGATGCCATTTTGTTATATTATAAGAAAAAAATGAATTCTAATTTTAATATAAATTTCAGATGAATACTCAAGTTGCCGCGGATCATTCAAATAAGAAAGACACAACTATTATCGTTTTGACTGATGAGTCTCATGAATATGCAGAATCTCTCGATGAGTCACAAAATTCCACCAAAGAACAGAAACAAGGAGAAACTGTCATAGTAATAGATTCTCATAATTCGCAAATTCCATACCAAAGAAGCCAAAGATGTCCTTGGTGCACTTCTATTATGTTATGTTCTGAAGAAATTTCAACATATAAAGGTAAAAACAAACTTTACGCAGGTTGGCTATGTCACGCAAAATGCAATCCGCAAACTACTTAAGATTTCAAAAGTAACTGCCCGCTATTTTTTTGGTCCAATCGAGCGGCGTAATATTATAACCGGCTTTCTTGCCTGGTGGCGGACCACGAGTTGCTTGATACATAACTGGACAGACATCCCCTTTGCAAGGTTGATGATCATAGCCCAAAGCATGTAAAAATTCATGCAAAGCCAAGTATTGACGATACTCAGAAATCGACAAACCACTTTGTTTTACGCCTTCATACCAATTTGTTTCGTCAATGTAAACAGTCGGTTTTGGTGATTGATATGTCCATGAAAATGAAATTTTCGAACCATCGACATAACGCTCTATTTTTTCTGTATTGAGGCTTTCCATCTTTTCCCTCGGCATCAGATAGATAAAAATGTCTGCATTCTTTACATCTGTAAATTGAATATCATATCTTTCTCTAAGTTCACGGTTATTCATAAGAATGCTTTTGTATTCGGAAGCAAAAACATCGCTTTGTGAATCATCCACAAAGACTTTTCTAATGGGTTTAGGTTTCGAAACCTCTGCGTCGGCGGCATCGAATCTCTTCGAAATCACTAAAAGATATACTAAAATTATCAGTAATAAAAGAATAAATCCAAGCAAATCCATCGTAAAATACGATCTAATTTGATTTAAATTTGATTTTTTATAATTGTAAATAACACTAGACTATATTGTAGCAAATAAAATGTCGATAAATTCCAAAAACCAACTTCTGGAATATTGCCAGAAAAACCGGCTGGAGTTCCCTATTTTTATTTCAAAACAACAAATTCAGGGCTGGGTTTCAGAATGCAATTTTATGGGGTTCAAAGCAATTTCTTCTTATCAACCCAACAAACGTATCGCCGAGATAGAAGCAGCTCAATTAATCTTACTTCAATTAGAACAACCACAAAGTGATACTCGAATGAAAGAGCAACAAATTCGCAATTTTTATGGAGAACAATATCCAATCGAACTACCGAAACAACCGCCAATCGAACAAAAACACCAATTTACACATGATAAAAAATTCGTGGTTTTGATTGACGCAGAAAATACTCCCATAGAAATAAAGGAAGTAAATTTGCCTATTGTGTATCACGTATTTTATGGTTTCTTGGCAAAACTACAACAACAATTCGTCGAAAAATATGAAAAATACGCTATCATCCACAAACATAAAATGGCATTCAGCGAGGCAACCGATCATTTCATGACGTTTACGATCGCGGAATTAATACAAAAAGGCGAAATTGCGCCAGAAAAACACGAAGTTATCATATGCTCTCGCGACCAATCGACGGCAATTCAAATTCAAATGCTAAAAGACAAAGGTATTTCAGCGCAACAGGTAGCTTCAAAACGGGATTTCGAAGATTTCATACAATCACAAATCGCACAATTTTCACAAAAGTTCGCGTGAGAACATCCCTTCTTCCTCCGGATTTTTTTGACGGAAGGCCTCCGAGGGCCACTTTTTTTTGAAATTTTCGAGAATTCGGGCCAAAATTCGTGGACTTTTCAGACTTTTCGGCGGCAAGGTGGTTTTTCGTCGCGCGACCTTAAAAAAATCTACCGACATTTCAATCAAATTCTGCGATTTTTCGATAAAAAATATAAGCCACACAAGAACAAAACACTAAAGAAGAATAAACAAAGTAATATAATGTCCGAAAAAACACAGCTAAGTTATGTCATACAGAACCGCAAAAAGATAGAAAAGGTAGAAATCAAAATTAAACAAGTTTCATTGAGTAATAAAAAAATTACAAGGATAAAGTTGGATACTTGTGGCATTTGGTTAACACTGAAGATTTTGGACATTTCGTTTAATAAAGTAGCATTTTTGCCAGAAATTATGTCTCTAGAAGAACTTTATTGCGGACATTGCGAACTCACAAATCTTCCTGTTTATTTACCACATCTCAAAATTTTGCATTGTTCGCATAACAAAATACAAGAAATTGAAACTTATCCAAAGTTAATTGTGCTGAATTGTAGTCATAACGAAATAAAATCTTTAAGTTCAATGCCTAATCTTTTGCAACTCGACATAGATTTTAATCCAATAAGAGAGGTAAATTGCAGGAATTTGGTAAGTTTCACGGCTGTTCGCTGCCCTTTAGTTATATTACATCGCATGAAAACATTAACAAGACAAATAGGAAATCGTGTGACCTCCAAAGAAATAATCGATAGCAAATGTCCGTTTTTTATTGATTGGCGTATAGGAAAATGCAAAAATGAAATTTTGTTTATGAGTATATTTCCTAATAACTGTTCTGCAGAATTAATATATAATTATCTCTTTAAATGAGTCAGGAACAGAAAATTCCGACAGATTCGAAGAAAGTGGAGCATCAATGTTCTATTTGTCAAATGGACATATCAAAAGTAGAAATTATGGCGTTGGAGTGTTGCCATTTGTTCCACGCCAATTGCATTGATGAATATCATAAAAATAATGTGGCAAAAAGAGAAGTGCCTTGTCCTAATTGTCGAACCCTATATAAAAATCCATTATTTCTTTTCGCCAGTTCTGTATCATTATCTGATAACTCTGATGTGGACGATCCATTATTTAGCTCAATTTCAGTAAGGGCTGATAATGATATACTTTACCTAAATGCGAATTCTATCGTTTTTGATTCTCATTTTGATCCTGACGACACCAATCCCAATTTTTATGCTGTTCCTGTGGGCGATTTGATCGAAAATAAAGTTCAAAGACCCAACAATAATCGCTCAAACAATCATCAACGACATACAGATATAGCTGGACAACTTGCCAGAGCAGCCCAAAGAGAAGCTCGCAGAATTGCTAGAGATGCCCAAAGACAAGCCCAACAGCAGGTTCAGGCTGCTCAACAGCAAGCGAGAGATGCCCAAAGACAAGCCCAACAGCAAGTTCGGGCGGCTCAACAGCAAGTTAGACAACAAATAAATGTAGCTCGAAGACCTAATCGATCATCCAATCGTTTTCAAATAATGGAAATGTCAGACGATGGAGATCTTTCAATATTAAATTTAAATAACTATAGAGGCAATAATGTAATTCAAATAAATCCTAATGCCAGAAATATGTTGCGTGAATTGACGGAAGATTTGACACATATAAGCCAATTAATTAGTCAATCGGAAGACCCGGAACCCTTTGAATTTGACGAGCCAAAAAATAAGTCTAAAAATAAGTCTAAAAATTAATTTTTGTAAATAGGCAGAACTCGAGCGGAAGGCTCATTTCCTGTTTGCACCCAGTCTTGATTGGGCAACCAATAGTGTTCTAGAACAACTTCTTTTGGTATATCGTGGATACCCGAAAACATTTCTTTGTAAAATGAGGCTTCTGCCTTTTCATCACTCATATAATTCTTTAAATGTTTTTTAGCAAAATCTTCGATAGAATCTTTCCATGAATATCCGACAGCATCGCTAAATGCTTCTTTTTTGCCGTTTAGAATGTCTTCCGGTAGTAAACCTGGGTCATTTTTGCGAATTACGTCACGGATGAGTTCTTTGGACATATTTTTGTTTCTACCGCAAAGGCCGGCGTCGAGAAAATAGTCGAGAAATTCGTCGTCTAAAAATGGTGTTCTTATTTCTAAGCCGTTCGCAGCCGTCGTTCTGTCTGCTCTTCTGACATCGAACATATATAACTCACGAAGTAATTTTAAAATTTCGCATTTAAACGCCATATCGGAAGGCGCATACATGAAATAAAGATAGCCGCCGAAAATTTCATCACTACCTTCCCCGCTCAGAACCACCTTAACATCTGTTTTTTCCGCTATATATTTCGATATCAAAAACATAGGCGTCGATGCTCTAATAGTAGTAATATCCCAAGTTTCGACAACTCTGACAACATCTTTTAAAGCTTGCAAACCGTCTTCTACTTTACCGATAACTTTATGCCATCGAATACAACCAACACTATAGACATCACGCAAATGACGAACAACCTTTTCTGCTGCCAAAACGTCAGGCGCTTTTTCTTCAAAACCAAAGGTAAAGACATGCGGCGGTTGTTTAAATTTGCACCATTTTAATGCAATACTTAATACCAAACTACTGTCAAAACCACCGCTCAGCAAAAAGCCAACAGGACGATCGGCCTGCATAACTCTCCTTTTGACTGCATTTACAAATAATTTATAAAAATGGGAATATGATAATTCAAATAATCCCCATTTCGGTTTGAGAATAAATTGATAAAAAGGGACAGATTCTATTTTTGTAACTTGCTTTTGTTGATTATCGACTGTTTCGACAGAACCAGTAACATCACACTGATACAAAACGCCCGGCAGACATTCGACAATCATACAACTTTCGCTTTTATAACTTTGAAGACCTTCCAACGTCGAACTAACTACTAAAAGACCAGTCTTATCTGTCAAATAATATAACGGTTTACGGCCCAAACGATCACGGGCAAAATAAATATAATCGCCGTTATAGTGAATAAATGCCCATTCGCCGTTAAGGCCAGCACAAATATGACTTGGAGTATATCTTTTTTTCATTAAAAACAATAAATGAATGATCTCACAATCGGAAACCAAACTGCGTTTTTCGTTATACTTCGGCGAACATTGGACATCAAAATAAAGTTCCCCATGGTTGTAAATTTCGCCGTTAGCCATTGTAATTGCATTACCGGATACGAAAGGCTGATCTCCGTGTTCAACTCCAACAATTGCTAAACGATAAAAAGTGCAATGTGCGCCTTTGAACAGGACATAATTAGTTTTATCCGGGCCTCGTTTTTTCAACAAATCATTCTTATGTTCCTTTTTGCCACCAAGACAAAAATGAATTCCGCACATCTAATATACCGAAAGGCTTACGATATAATATCTGTAAATCAAATTTTATGGCGTTATATTCAGAACATGACAAGGATTTAACGCAAGTTTCTTTTGATACAAAACATTTTTGGCAACAATTCGAAAAGCATTTGTCGGACTCAGCTAATTTTCACATTTTTGTAGAGAAAATAAAACGCCTTTTGCCAAAAACAATAGTCCTAACATGGACACAAAAAATAAATTCTATTTTAACCGCTGATGACAATTATGTCGAACTCATCTTGAGTCCTAACTTTAGCCACAAAGAAATAACACTGATACAAAAAATTATGGATACACAACCCAAGATTTTACGTAAAGTCATACCAGTTTTCGCTTTTCAAGTCGCCGATAAAACGCCAAGAACGCCGAAGATCTACGCGACTTATTGCGAATTCTACTCACCACTATTAGACAAAAAAATCGATGGACTGACTTTCTATTCAAATCTAAAGTTAGAAAAGCTAATAAAATACATAGATGAAGCCGTTTTGTTATATTTAACATTCAATATCAAAACAAAATCAGCGATGGGAGAAAAAGAACAACCTCAGACTCAACCACAGACTCAACCACAAACATTTTACTATGAACCATATCATGCAATACAAGTAGTGACAAAACCCCTCATTTGCTGTAATATTTGCGGAAGATTGTCATTGAGATGTCCAAAACCTATAAAAAAATATTGCACTGAAAGATGTCGTCAGTTGAGCAAAGAAGTTAAAAATGAGGTAAATTGATATATTCAATAACTCCTTGACCATCGACTTCAATCGTATCACCTTCGTTACAAACTAAATATTCTGTTATGACCACGTTTCCGTTAATTTTTGCATTATCTTTGACAGGTTTTACGATCAATAAACGCTGTTGCACAACATATTTCTCTTCGAAATCAATAATTTGAGTATTTGCGAAACGCAATTTTGATGAATTGGTAATGTCCACGACTGCACACGATTCTAAATAACAGTTCATTAAACGACAGTTCAAACGGCAAAAACGCAACCAAACATTACTATTTAGGAGCCAAGTATTGCCTGGGTAATCAAATTCACACTCCGAAAAGAGGCATTCCGAACACTGGATACGCGGAATATGATTATATGAACCAATCGCAGGCGGACCATAGAAAAGACAGCGCAGAAATTCTGTTTTTTTGCCGCAACTAATCAATGAATTCATCGTGTCTAGTAGTGTATGAATTTGTAGTTTCATATTATCTGTTTGACCATTCAGATCGACTTTTTCTTCTAGTTCCATAGAAAATCGGCAGTCAATTAATTTGCAATCATTTTCGATCACGAGTTTGCTTTTTTCGAACGTGACATTTTCGATAATGCTACCTTTGCAAATTACAAAATGGCCACTCAAGACAACTTCTTTTTGCGATAAGCCTTTTATGTGTCCGCGTAAAAAGCAAGTTTCGCGATATTTACCTGGCGCAATTTGAATAAAGGGATATTCTTTTTCAACGACTTCTCTTATTGTCTGGCGGCATCGGCCTTTTTGCAGACCATATTGAGCATCAACATATCCAACTTTCGAAAAACAGGGAACAGCTGGCGACCATTCTGTCATGCCAAACCCATTAGTTGACAAAACGTGGCCTTCTGGTCCATCGCATGCTGGTAGAAAAAGAGACCAATCTGCAGCATATGAAGGCACACAAATTTTTATACTATTAGTGCTTTTAGTTTTGAAACTGATATGTTCGATATTTTCCAAAGATTTTATGTCTTTGTTGTTCCCGCTAGCTGCAATGCCTAAATTTTGTCGAGCTTCTTCGATTGTTTTTCCGCCTGTTCCTCCGTTTGCTATTCCGACCACACCATGAACACTTTTGGCACAACCATTTATATCACCAGTCACTTTGGAACCATTGACTTGCACGATATTTTTGTCAGTCAAATTTTCGATTTTATTTACATCGGCGTTGATGGTTTTGTTGATTAACGCTTGCGGTTCTTCGGTGCCGCATATTTCTCCTTTTGGAACTTTAAGAATAGTCGCCACTTTATCTATTGCACTAGTTAAGAAAAACCCATTAGGCATCGATTTTAAGCCGGTTCCACCGTTCGAAATATCCAAAACACCGTAAATTCCGGCAGCATTGCCAGGAATATTGCCTTGAACTTTTGCACCCGGGATATTCAAAATACTTTCGCCTGAGATATTCAAAAGCGCATTTTTTTGGCAGTCGATGATCTTGTTTGTTATGTTTTGATGATCACTAGTGCCTACAAATTCACTTTCCGGTGCTTTTTTAAACTTAAGTTTGTTAGCATTACCTATCAAAACTTCATCCAGAGGTAATGTTTTTAGACCTGTTCCACCGTGCGTTACATCCAGTAAACCGTTAATTGATGCTGCATTAGAAGTAATATCACCAATAATCTTAGAACCACTCAGGGCAAGAATACTTTTGTCGTCGATATTTAAAAGAGTATTTTGTTTGGCATCTATTGTTTTAGAAACTAACGTCTGTTCGTCTGTAGTTCCTACAAAAGCACTTAATGGTGTCGGTTTTGTTTCGCATTTACTGCCATCTTCAATACCAATAATTGTATGACCTTTTGGTAGCTTGGTCAAACCTGTTCCTCCGTTTTTAATGTCAACTGTTTTATGAACATATGCCGCACCACCTGGAATATCACCCACGATTTTATCACCAGGTATACTTTTGATATGTTCACCTCCGATGTTTGTTATACTATTCATTTCTGCATCGATAATCTTACTCTTTAAAATTTGCATATCAGTAGTTCCTACGATGTCACCACTAGGCACTTGTTTTAAAGTAGCCAAAACTAATGGGTCTTCCGAAGTAGTTAGGAAACGTCTCGCTTCAAATTTCGATAAACCTGTTCCACCATGCCGGGCATCAACTACACCAGTCACATTTTTTGCGCAATGTTGTATATCAGATTGAATGCACGCACCACTAATAGAACTAATGTTGGAAGAATTAATACCAGTGATGTTGTTTTCTCTGGCGTCAATGGTTTTCTTGGTGAGCCGTTGTTCGTCGTCCACACCTACAAATGCTGTTTTGGGGGCTTTCATCTCGCATTTTATGCTTGATGTTGCATTACCAATCAAAACGCAATCTAATGGTAAATTTTGCCTACCAGTTCCTCCATGCGAAACGTCATTAGTTCCATTTATGGCTTCTGCCGCACCATTGATATTTCCGCGTATTTTTGTGCCGGAAAGCCATGCAACATGCGCATCCGAAATGTTTTTTATAGAATTTAGGGCGGCATCGATAGTTTTATTAGTTAGCTGTTGAGCATCTGATGTGCCGACAACATCGCCCAGAGGCACCTTTTTAATCGTTTGTAATTCTAAGGAATGGCCAGAAGATAAAAATGTGTTGGGTTCGAAAGCGGGCAATCCAGTGCCTCCATTTTGGACTGGCAAAATACAAGTCAAACCTGCCGCCTTGAAAGGAATATCCGAAGTTAATTTGGAACCAGAAATGCCTTTGATGTTGTCATCTCCTAGATCAACTATTTTATTTTGTAATGCAGAAATCGTTTTATTAGTTAGTATTTGTTTGTCGTCCTGCCCGACGAAAGATGACTGTGGGGCTGGTTTCGTTGTCAAAGTTGATGCATTTTCGAGACCAGAAATTAAGACGGCATTCGCTGGCAAACTATTTAGTCCCGTCCCACCATGTTTGACATCTACCACACCATTGATATTTTCCGCTCTACCATTGATGTCCCCGACGACTTTTTTGCCCTCTAGAGATACGATTGATTCGCCTGAAATGCCTTGAATAGTGTTTAATTGTCCACTTATAATTTTGTTTGTTAAATTTTGAGTATCGGTTGTGCCTACTACATCGCCTTCCGGCACTGTTTTGGTGGTAGTGACTGGTCCATTACCATTGCCGACGAGAAATCTATTGACGTGCAACACACAAGAACCAGTGCCGCCATTGGCGACTTCCAATAAGCCGTTTAAATTTGATGCTCTACCCTTAATATCGCCATCGATTTTAGCGCCAGAAATCTTGGGAAAAACATCTTCGTTCAGATTCAAAAATGTGTTTTGTTTGATGTCGATAGTTTTATTTTTGAGTGCTTGGGGTTCGCTAGTTCCTACTATAGAACCGCTAGGTATTGGAATATCAGCAACAAGTTCTTCGCCTTGTTTCGTCAAAAAGTTGCCTGCTGCGAGTTTTTCCGTGTTTAAATCAAGCCTTCGGATTACGCCTTTTGACCACAAAAATACGGCATGTCGGTTTTTTTGGCCTTCCATAATATGAACCATATACGCATTTGCGTCAACAAGCACTTTTGTTATAGTTTGTTCATTTTGCACGTAATAAATGCCATTATCGTCGTTTGCTTTTCCTTGATGTTTTAAAAAAATGTATTGTCCCACTTTGACTTCGGAATTGTCAATGAAAGTTTTTTTGGCGGAAAATTTAGCAATTTCTATTGGTTCTGTGGAACATAGGTCAACTTCATACGTATCTATGAGTTTGAGTTCGGACATTTTTTGCTCTAACATACTTATTCTAAGATTAAGATTTAGAATGTTGTTGAAAGGAGCCAATAATTATTTTTTATTTTTCTTAGTTTTATCTGTGATATGATATAACAAGACAACAGAAATCGACATGCCAAAGAAAGGACGAGGACGAAGCAAAAGCCCCAAGAAAGGCAAGAAGCGAGGCAAGGGAAAGAAGTAAATCATATCCGTAGAACAGTTTTGAGCCTTTAGCAATGAGAATTTAGCGAAATAATCACTTAGTAAAGTATTAAAAACAAAATAAAAATTTCCGCAAAATGTGTTGTTTTCTTTTGGGAGGTATTCTTCATTAAGGAGCGTGCTTTTTAATACGGGACCGTTCGTGTCGAGTATCGAAAAGGAGAGCCGAATGAATCGAATTGCCCAAAAGTTTCTGAGTTTCGGGATCCTCGCGAATGTTGCCGTATTATGAGCTGCCGCGCGACTTTTCGAGTGGCTATTTGTGATACATTTACATTTGAGATGTGACCTGAAACTTGCAAAAAAATAACATATTTTTTGCCGTTTTTGTTTACGATGTCTGTTGCATGGCATTTTCTTCCACTTTAATTTTTTTCTTCAACGATATCACAATTCCAAGAGCAACGAAAAGTATAATTAAAATAATGAATAGAATCCAAATCCAAGGAAGAGAGGTTTCTTCTTTTGAATATGTCGTCGGTGGATTTGAAGGCGGAACTGTATTTGGCGGTAAATTTGAAGGCGGAACTGTAGTTGGCGGTAAATTTGAAGGCGGTAAATTTGAAGGCGGTGGATTTGAAGGCGGTGGATTTGAAGGCGGTAAATTAGTTGCGGGTGGATTCGTAGTTGGTTTTGTTATGGGGACACCACCATCGCACATTATTTCACCGCTCACATTTTTGACATAATTCTCTCCCACAATAGTTTGATTGAGATCACAAATGGTTATTTTACAGCCACCTTGATCACGATAATTATAAGGAATATATCCAGTTGTGCAACCCTTTACCCAACAACGTGGGTTCGCTTTGAGAATAGGCTCATATTTTGCAGTTTTGAGTTCCGCGGGTAATGCTTGAAATTCTTTATAAACGTTTTCATCATAACAACCACAAAATTCATCATCGGGATGGTCAACACAGAAGCTTTTCATAAATAGATCGCAATATTGGGAGTATTTAGAAACTGCAAGAGCATCACAATATGGTTTATCAGAGATTTCATTGAGTCCCATGCAACATTTGGCCATTTCTTTTTTGTCAGATAGAATTTGTAACATACGTGTTAACCCATTGCCAGGACGAACAAAAACCATAATGGGCCTGGCTAACGGAACACGACAACTTCCCAATGATTGCCAAATTCCACTAATAGTGCAAAGTGGCCAGCCGGATCCGACGGAAGACAAAGTATAAAATCGACGCAAAAAATCATAAAAATTTGTGTTGTCTAAATCGATAGGTTCACCTCCATTCGATCCACTTGCCAAACGAAAAATGTCACTGTTTATTCCGCCCGTCAAACTTGGCCCTTGACAATAGAAAATACCATTGATCACAAACAATGGTGCGGAATCACTATCTCTGGAAAATTTCACACGTGTGCTATCTAGCACGCTAATGCGAAAAGCCGTTGCATTTAAGGCTCCGGTTTTAAAAGTAACATCGGCACAAACTCGCATTTCATTTGCGGCACATCCAAATGAAAAATTTGTTGGATGATCAAACATAAATTCAATTATTGCACCTTGTAATGCCATGCGAGCTGGTATTTTTTTAAAAAGGTCATTGAGTCTTTGATCAGGTATTTCGGTATTCGCACCAAAACCTACTCCTTCTATGCCAAATAATCTTTTCATATCTAAAAGTGGCGCATCTGGATTTGACCGTAAAAGTGGCCTATGATATCGCGGCCTACTCGAACGGCGACAATTATCAAACCCCATCGCTAAATCACACACGGGTTGGATACTCACCATTTTAAGCGTTGTTCAATGTAAATTGATCGTAAAACAGTAATTTAGTTTTATTAAAGTTTATTTTTGAGCGAAATATTGTGTCTTATATATAAATATAAACATAAATAATACGTTTAAAAATGCAAGAAGCGGCACAAGTTAGAGTAATGGTAAGGGTGCGACCCTTTGATAATCGCGAATCAAATACTGATAAAGCGGTTGAAGTCGATAGGACGCATATTACTATTAAAAATCCGGAAAATCGTGAAAAGAAGGTATTTGAGTTCGACAGCGCGTTTGATGTCAATTGCCAACAAAATGAAGTTTTTGATGTGATTGGTGAAAAGGTTTTGCTGGATGCTTATAAAGGCTATAATACTTGCGTTTTTGCTTATGGTCAAACTGGATCAGGAAAAACTTTTACGATGATGGGCGCCGAAAATAATTATGGTTTAATCCCTAGAATTTGCAATGAACTGTTTACTAGACAGCCATCACATAATGGTTTAGAGAAAAACAACTGCCAATTTGAATATCGCTTGGAACTTTCTTATCTAGAAATCTACGCCGAAACAGTCAGAGATCTCCTTAATGCTAAAAATGTTGACTTAAAAGTTAGGAATCATAACGAATTGGGGCCCTACGTTGAAGGGTTATCGAAAATAGCGGTCAATAATTATGCGATGATTAGTGCCCTAATTGAACGTGGAAATGGTCTGCGTGCGACGGCTTCGACGAATATGAACGCAAGAAGCAGTCGATCACATGCCATTTTGACACTTTACTTTACACAAATTATCTCTGATCCCACGTTGGGCAAACCACGCGAGGTCACCTCAAAAATAAATTTGGTCGATTTGGCGGGTTCCGAAAAGGCAAATCAAAGCCAAGTCGAAGGCATCAATTTTCAAGAAATGGTTTACATTAACAAATCTTTATCAACTTTGGGTCTAGTTATTATGAAATTGGCAGCGAAATCAGAAAGCAAAAAAGTCGAGCCTAAAAAACTGCCAGCACGGCAGTCTTCATTTAGTAAAATTGGCCGTTCTTCGAGCGTTCCCCCCAAACCAAATTCCCCGCCCCCGCCGCAAGAAGAAGTCGTAAATTTCCGCGATAGTAAATTGACATGGATCCTCAAAGACAGTCTTGGAGGCAATTCCATTACGCATGTTATAGCAACAATTTCGCCGAGCGCAAAAAATTACGCTGAATCTTTATCGACTTTGCGATTTGCCTCGAGCGCTAAGTTTATCGTGAATACAGTTAAAGTCAATGAAGACCCGAATGACAAAATAATAAACAGTCTACGCAATGAATTGGAAATGTTGAGGAAAAAATTATCGAGTGGACGCTTGTCATCGGAAGATGATGCAGCAACGAGAGAACAAATTAAATCGAACGAACAACTTCTGCTTGATCGTGATAAATCATGGGAACAAAAACTCCAAGAACAGAAGCAACTGTTGGGCGAAGAACATGCCAAAATCGTGGCGCAAAAGGAAGAGGAACAAAAGAAACTCATCGAAGAGCGTGAACGCCTCCTTGCAGAAAAAGAAAAAGAGAAAATGGAAGAAATCAAAAAACAACAACTTGAATTCCAACAAAAACAAGAAGAATTCGAAAATACACGAATTTTAACTACGGCGACGAAACTTAATGAATATTACGAAGAACGATTAAAGAAAATTCAGGCACAGTCAGACCAAAAAATCAACGAAATGCGTGCCGAATGCGACGAAAGTATTCTAAAGATTAAAACCGAAGCCAATATGCAAATAGCTGAAATAACGAATGCCTGCGAAAGGAAATTAGAAAACATTAAATTTGATTATGAAAAAAAGTTTGCGGCAATACGTGTAGAAAGCGAAAAGTTCCTGAAAGATATGGAAAATAAAACAAATGCAGATTTGTCACATCACAAATCGAAGGCCGAAACCCTACAAAAAGAACTAAATTTGGCAAATAAAAAATTCCAGTCGCAGTTGGCGCAGTTGAATAATGATAGACAAATTCTTAATAGACAACTTCAAACATTACAAAACAAATTGCACGAAGCCAAGAATTCTGGATTACCTTTAAATGGTGGTCCTCATACTTCGAGTCCAGCGCCTGCTGCCAGTCCAGTCCCAAGAATCGAACGAGTTCCATCGGCAGATAGAGAGTTAGAAGGCGTTGTAAATGAAATTAATCAGCAGAAAAAGGAAGACGAACAAAAATATGAAGACCTCAAAGCGCAATACGAATCTATTCTGAAGAAAATTAATGATGATTCGCATTTATTGGCACAAGCAAAAGACATAAAAGATTGGAATGAATTGAAACAGACCATCGAACTAACGAAAAAACAAATGGAAGATTTAACAGTTCAAAAAAATAAGATACATTCAAGAACGACTAAGTGCCGCTTGTTGTTGGAAGAAAAAATACTTTTAGCAAAAGAAAAAATGAAGAATCCGACTTTGGCAGATTTTCAGAACATACATGTAATGTTTAGTGAACTGTTTAACGCTATTGAAACAGAATTAAAAAATGATATTTGAATGTTACAAACTTAGAAATTTTCCAAATCTCGACCTAAGTTGGATAGTGTTATCAGCGTTTTTTCTATGTCATTTGAATCTTTCGTTTTGAAAGTTAATGTGCACATGTTCGACTGCTGTTTGCGGTAAATTTGATACACAATCATGTCTCTTTCGTCGGATTTGTCTGCGGTTGTTGAATTGTCATAAATGATAATGTCGACAAGAACAGACGAATCGTTTAAGAAAAGGCTAGGAGATGATGGAAATCCATTTGTATTTTCTAAATTTTTATATCCAAAATAACTTTCGAGAAACAAGTCATTTTTTTTACAACTTCTAAGATATGCTTTGTTCGCGATTGATTTCAGAATGTTATTAAGAATATCGTCGGCAATCATACGCATATTATCTTTAGTTTTGCATTCCACAGTGATGTTGAGTTGTTCCTTTAGTTTGTCGGTGGCTAAAGTAGAGAGTAGAGCAAGGCCATGAGCATCATCTTTATGTTTCTTTATTTCTTCATTGACTGCATTCTGCGCATTAAAAAGTATGTTTTCCATTTTAAGATGATAGAAATATTCGACTGTATAAAAAATAAATGTTATAAGTTAAACTTAATTTTAAGTGGTTAAACCTCTCCTCCAATCTGCTCTGACATTTATGTTTTTTTCTTTCTCCTACGGCTAGAAGCGACTAAAGGGTTATGTTCTTCTTGTTTGGAAGGTTCCGTGGTTGATGTGTTCTGTGTTTCTGTTGGTGCCAAGTTCTGCGTTTCTGTTGGTTGTGTAGTTACTTCGGAATGTTGTGGGTCTTTTTGTTCCGTATTTTCAATAGGCTCAAGTTCAAGAATAATATCGCCACTAGTCACATCAATAGTGCTCTTATTTTCCGTTATGGTATGTTCTTGAAGCTCGTTTTTCTGAGGTTCTTGTTGTTGAGGTTCTTGTTGTTGAGGTTCTTGAGGTTGAGGTTCGTTTTGTGGACCTTTGAAAGATTCTATGACGATGAAACTGCTATTGGTGCTTGTAGCGCTTGCTTCGCTTGGCAGACTATCCACACTTGCGGCTCCATGAATTCCACTATTGGTTGAATCGTTGTCGGAATCCTCTTGCTTTTTTTCTTTCAAAATGAGATTAACTTCTGGAGTAGTCAACATTTGATGAGATTGAAGTGCTTCCATGAGATTTTGTGTTGATTCTTGTCCGGGGGTTTTTGTTTGTTGAATTGCACTGATAGCTTTGACATGTTCAGCAAAACTCGCTTGTTTTGTTTCATTAAGAGGAGCAATTGGCGGTTCAAGGACACTAGGAACTTTAGTATTAGTAAATATTCCGCGCGTTTTATCTCGTTTTCCGACAACTTCTTCTATGGTTTTTTGTAATTTCCCATTTAAGATTACCGATTCAAGTTTGTTTATACGTTCCGCCAAATCCACAATAATCTTTTTCATTTTGATATTCTGCAAAATCAAGTTTTCGCTAAATTTTAACATAGTATTTATTTTGTCATTAGCTCCTTTTTGGCTAACCTCGAGGGGACTGCGTTGAGGAATAGGAACAGAAGATGTTTCGTCAAACCCCCTTCGTATTTTTGATTCTGTTGACATTTTCAAAATAAAACAAAGATCATATAAATAATAGGGGGTCATTTTTTATATCGTTTTATGAATATAGCAACGATCGGTATTTTAGATGTCTGGACAAAATAGAAAATTACTAGATAAAATACCGAATGATACTATTCTGTTGGTTATCATGTGTATTTTTGTAATTATTCTAATTTTGCTTTGGACAACTCCAAAAGTCAAACTTTTGAAAGGGTTTTGGCTTGCCGATGCCGACTATTGCGAACAAGCGGGTTTACAGTATTATCTTTTGAGAATCGGAGAAATGTCCGGCATTAATACGTATAATGCTTATATTTTGGCTGCCAACGAAAAGGGCATTATTATGAACAATCATTTGAAACTGGATTTTGGGATCAATTTATCACAACTCGCGAGCCAAAAAATAGAAGGTTGTGTAGAAATTGATGTTTTGGACGATGAATATGAAGAATTCTTTTTGCCCAAAAAAATGGATTACACATATTATCCATATCACGGCAAACTTATATGGGGGTGCGAAGATCATATTATGGGTATATTTTATAAAAATGCTTCCATGTCGAGCGTTGAGTTACATAAAGAACAAAGCGATTCTGAATCCTCTGATGAAGAATAAATTTTAGTTATATATCACACGTAAAATAAGATTAGCTCCCGCGGAAAGAACAATAACCGAAGTTGACATATGTGACCAAAACACAAGTTTGCCGAATGTTTCGCTAATGTATTCTCTCGCGAAATAACCTGTTATAACTGATGCAACAAAAGATAGCGCTATTAGCTTTTCCTCACCGAATGTTTTTTTCGTTTCAAAAATTCGCTGATATCTCGATTTAATGATATACGAAAAACATAATAGCCAAAAAGTCAAAATATTCAGAACGAAAAATGTAGTTTTAATTTGATTGCGCGATTCGATGGCTAATGCAATAATAGAAAATATCCAATTTAGACATAAAAATAAACTCGAAGCATAAAATATGCCCCATTTTGTCGCTTGATAACCAAAAAGACATACCTTTTTTAAGTTATATGTCAGATATAAATCAACTCCAGAAATACAATGCTCCAATGAAAAATGCTCGAGATGATCCTTTATTTTGGCAAAACAACCATGATGTTGCGGTTCTTCTTGTTCCCCCGATGCCAAAAATTCCATAAATTTATGTGCGTCATCGACTTGTTGTTTTTCCTTCGATTTTTCTGGCTTTGGCTGCTCCTGTGTTGGTTGTTCCTGTGTTGGCTGCTCCTGTGTTGGCTGTTCCTGTGTTGGCTGTTCTTGGAGAGGTTGGGGATTCTGTAACATTAACTCCTTAGAAATAACGATGCTGTGTGGTTCCATTGGCCTGTTACTTTTTTTGACGTTTATTTTCACTTTTTACAGCTATATTTAATAATGTAAAGTTTCCTTTAGTTTAATCATGTCTAAAAGTTGAATTTTTCTATAGAATATTCTCTTATTTTGGGGGTATACGAAATTTCCATTTCAGTCTTAAAATTAAACTTTGAAATTATTAGTATTCTTATATAAAGATGGGTCTAAAGAAGTTTAGCGAAACTTACGATTATGTCAGAACGGTCCAAATTATCGACATGGCTGGCGAGCGTATTGCAATCGATGCGTTTTGGAAACTTTATCAGGCTTTGTTAGGTATGGAGAAAGTAAACCAATTGACGGATAGAAACGGTAATACGACGGCCCATATTCAAGTCGCACTTTCGCAGATTCTTCAAATGCACCGCGCTGGAATTAAACAAATTTGGGTGTTTGACTATGTGGAAGAAGGTCCAAAAACCGACAATAAACATCACAATCCAGCCAAACAAGCAGAAATCGATAAACGCAGACAAAATAAAGATGTTAATAGAATGAAAATTCAAGCTTTGACTTTGGAAGCATTTAACAAACCAAAAACGATCGATTTTGGGGATTTGACAGAAACACAAGAACAAGAAGAGAAAAAACATCAAACAGAAATAAACAAACTCGAGAAAAGATCATTCACTGTTACTAACGACCAAGTTAATGATTTGAAAAAAATACTTGATTTGCTGAATATTCCATACGTAAATGGCATAGAAGGTTATGAAGGCGAACAAATCGCGAGTTATTTAGTTCAACAAGATTTGGCTGACGCCGTATTTTCTGGCGATAGTGATCCCTTGGCATTTGGTGCAAAAAAGTTATATCGCAGTGTAAAACAGCATATTTATGAATATACGCTCGAAGATATTTTCAGACAAATCAAAGAAAATTCAGGGACAACTGAACCAACGATAGACAATTTTCGCAAGATTGCCGCCATTATGGGGACTGATTATTGTCCGAAAACGCCGAATGTCGGCCCGAAAACCGTTTTTGCTAAATATTTCACTATTAATCTTACGAAAGAGCAGAAGGAAGCATTTGCGGAATTTTCCAAATTAGATAATGAAAAAATAAATGTTGAAATTATCAACAGCAATGCTACCCCATTCGAATCTACAAAAAAACAACAGCTGATCGATTGGCTAGTTGCAGAAAAAGGATTCAATCGAGAACTTTTGCAAAAAAGATTAGCAAATGCAGATGTTCCTTTGAAATCTAAAAAGACAAATTTGTTTACTGCTGAAGAAACTAAAACTGCAAAACCAAGGAAAACAAAAACAAAAGACGAAACGAAAGTGGAACAGAAACCGAAGAGGAAAACAAAGACTCTAAAAATTGTTCTGGATGAGACGGAAGAGCATCCTGTTTCGAAAGTGAGCCCAAAAGCAATTTTGACGGAAAATATTCCTAAACTCATTACAAAACCAAGAATTAGAAAGGTCGTTTAATGTTTCTCCTAAAATGCAAATTTTGAAATTTTGATTATATACAAAACGTATCTCTGATATACTTCATCATATTCGTTTCTCATTGCAGATGTTGTTTTTCATATGTTATTGGCTTTATGGCGCAAAAGTATCGCGACATGAACCTATGGATAATTTAACTGTGGCTGTTATCTTTTTAAATACTTTGGTCATCGAAATGTTTGTGAGTTCAATGTATTTCACGAAACCTGAACCTTTAAATCTTTTTGACTTAACAATTTTTATGGTAGCGGTTTATGTTTGTGCCAAGCAACTCACAAAAAAAGGAGTATTCTTGCTTAATGAAAAGTTCGAGTTTGTCGTTTTTCGTATGATTCTTCCCTTATTTATTTTAGAAGCGATCTTAAAAATTAGCTACTTTTGGTTGAGTTGTATCCTTGTAGGATTTACTATATACCGAATGGAACTATAAGAAGCTTCTTAAAGAACATACCAGACAAACCCGTTTTTCGCAAATATTTCTAAAAATTTCGTAACTTCTGTGGAATTATCTGATGATATTTCTCTTCCTGTGATAAATTGTTCCGGTTTGCTGAGAAAGGTAATGTCGCTTTTATTCATATTAAGCAATTTAATCACACATTTTTTCTTTATTTCTTTTTTTGCCCCATTAAAACTTATATAAGAATCGTCTATGTGAAAGAAATTATCGACCTCAATTATAGAATCTTTCTTAATTAGCCAACATTTGCCAATCACGACTTCCATCGGCATTCCTTCTTCGGCAAAGATTCTAAGTTTATGCGTTTTAACAAATAGCTCAGCCTTCGACAGAAGTTTTTTAAAGTTGTCTATTTCGGAGACAATTGTCATTTAAACTACATATATATGTTACACATATTTTATGTCAAATATGCCATTTTAAACTAATCGTTCGCTTTTTGTCCATTTTTGAGAGCAAGAACCATAAGCATCAGTGGCCGAATAGAGTTGATTTACATTTCTGTTAGTAGGTTCCCAGACTCTTTTGTAGTCGTTTGCTTCATGATAAAGGGAAATTAAATGCACAAATTGCTTAGGGAAAGTTCTCTCTAAATTGTCGAGATGTTGCCGAGCACAGCTGTAATTTTTAAAGTTTCCGCATTTGACTAGCCAATTTGCACAATTTGTGATAACATACGGCTGTATAGCGCCAACTGGCCGTAGCCAAACTGTTATAGAGTTTGGTTGACTCATTTATATAGAGTAGATAAAAATTTGTCTGAAACTAAAATTTGATTTCAAATTTAAACAAAAATTAAAATGGAAGAACCCACCGCAAAAGTCGAAGAACCCACCGCAAAAGTCGAAGAATCTAAAGAGAAAATCCCCGAACTAACAGAAGAACAACTCAAAGCATGTGTGAAATTAACTAATTTCCTCAACGACCCGAACCAAACTAACTTTCTTTTATTGGGACCTGCCGGATCTGGCAAAACGACCGTCATCGTAAATGCATTTACCACCCCGGGACTTTCACAACTTAAAGTAGTTTTTTGCGCATTTACTAATCGAGCAACGCAAGTTCTCAAAAATATTTCTAAACGAATTGATACTTATACAGATGGAAAGATAAAGCTGAATGCCGACTTTTTGACAATTCATAAGCTTTTATCATTAGAAATCAAATTCAAAGAAGCTGAAGATGAGATTGGGTTTACTTTCGACGAAAAGAAAATGACTTATTTGAATTCTATTAATGCGGATGTCATTGTATTTGATGAATGTTCGATAATCTCAAAAGAACTTTATGGCTATATTCTTCGTGCTTGGGAGTATATTAGGTTCTTAAAAAACAAAAAATTAAAGTTTGTTTTCCTTGGCGATTTTTGGCAATTGCCCCCAATAGGAGAAGAAACAAGCACTATATTCGAAGCATCGAGAGCTGGTTGGGTGATTGCGGCACTTAAAAAGGTCATGCGTGCCACAAGTATTGAAATGAAGACGCTAAACGATTCACTCTTGACAAGTATTGATCTATTGAAACAAAGGAAATTTAACGATTTTTGGCAATCGTTTCCATACGGAATAGTGCCAAAAAAATTGTTCAAAAGTAATGCCGAAATAATTGATGCTTTTTTCGAAATGGACAAACCGAATAAAACGACGATGATATTGACATTTTCTAATGCAAATGCAGCAAAGATAAATAACGCAGTGCAAGATTTTGTCGATCAAAAGCAAAAACGAGACCCCGTTAAAGAACGTCAAATTCCGTATTTTTATCCTGGGGACCGTTGTTGTGTGAGTCGACCCATAGAAGTCAGGCAAATAAAACACGACGAAAAGAAGCTTAAAATCAACGCTACTGAATTGCAAAAAAATAACGCAGAATCTATCATGATTACCACCGAAGAAAACGAAACATGTCGTTTTGGGAATACAACAAACGAAATGATTTATAACGGCGAGATCTTAGAAATCATAACAACAGAAGATATAAAAATCATAACGAGTATAAACACTCTAAGGGACACACCAAAATATTTCCCCGCTCAGCTTTTACATGTAAAACGTATAGACGATGGAAGTTTTCATGAAATAGTTCATATAAGTAGCGCTTTGATCAATAAATGCCGTCCATTAATCAGGAGAACAATGACTAAAGATGCATATTTGGGTTTTATGTCTGAATTTTATTCATATGTTCCTATACTCAATTACGGGTATTGTCTTACGATATATAAGGCTCAGGGATCAGAATGGGATAATATAATTTGTAACATTAGTAGTATTGAAGCATCAATCGTTAGAGAAGGTGCGGAAATTAATGGAGCCGTTTTGACTCGACTCTTTAAAACAACTTATACGGCATTAACACGAGCACGTGAAAACATAATATGCTTATATTTGACTGGAGCACAGCCATAAAAAAATTGAATTTTTTATCTCTTCATAGATCTTTCCAGTAGTTATATAGCCTTTTTGTCATTCCCCTATTTGAATTGCCAATATGCGTTGTGTTGTGAACATTGAAGCGTGCGAATCTAAAAATAACGAAAAATGCCAAAATTTAACAGAAAAAAAACAAACCACCAAACGTAACGAAAATAATCACGGAAACGGTGGTGGTGATGATGATGAAGGTGGCACTGGTTTCTATTAAAACACAACGACATAACGGCAAATTTTATTTATGACGCATATCTCTTTTTATCGGCTTTATGAAGATCCCCGTAACATTTTAGTTACGTAAATGAATATATTTTTCATTTTTTTTTTGATCTAACTGATATTTTCGACTTCATACATTAAGACATTAACACTTCCTAATACTACGGCCATCATTGCAGCACCATCAAGCCCATTTAAGATAAATCCCATTAGGAAACCACGAAAGCCGCCCATAATGAAAGTTCTCACTAAGTCGTCGAAAGTTTTGCCCTTTTTCATTTTTTTTCGGTAATACTCGATGACTTCCTTGTCACTTATAATGCCATCATCATTTGTGTCAATTTTACTTAACTCGCTTTGTCTTTGTTTCCGATAGTAAAATATATAGACTATAAGTATTAGTAATATAATATAACTGGCATCCAACACTTCTTTAAGATTGTTAGCCATTTTTTGATCTTACTATATAAGATGGTAAACACTTTTATTCCTTATAGTAATTTTAAAAAATGTGCCGCTGTATTGGACAACAAACGCCTCGGAAAGCAACGCGTCGAGGCAAAACAAATACTTAATATCCTTCTCAATGAGACAAAAACGCAAGGTTGGCGGAATCATGTGGTTACTTTGATGTGGAAAGGGCACGAAGAAGCCCTAAAATATTACTATAATTGCATTGTCGAAGAATGGATAAAACGTGGATTTGAGAATAACATGCCTCTTTTTACCTTGAGAGCAAAACCGTCTATGCCGTGGTTTGTAAAAAATGCATCCATTCAAATGTCGCACAGGGCCAGTTTAATTAGAAAACATCCGTCTTTTTATAAGCAAATTTTCACAAAAGTGCCGACGAGTTATTTAAAATATAAGTATATTTGGCCAGCACAATTAAACGAAGAGCAAATAAAATACCTCAAAGCACATCCGAAAAAGCTTGTCGATGTGACAAAATTTGCCAAATTGTATGAGGACACCTAATTACTGTTTCGACAAAAACTATTATAAAAAAGTGACACTTCGTTTATATAGGTCAAACAGGCAAATCACATTTTGTGTTAAATGTCCATAGTGGAAAGTCCGCCGATACCTTTCCATACAGGAATAGGTGTAAATTGTGCTGCTTTGTTATATGTCGGAGGTATCCGAGGAGTGAAAAATGTTTCAAAGGGTGACGTTTTATTGGGTGACAATATGAAACCAAGAATTATACTGGAAGTAGAATGCAAAGAAGCTGATGCAGTTATTATAAATCCAGAACTAGTCGAATCTTTCACAGTCGGTAAAGAACATCTTCTCACATTATATGGAGATTCCACAGGGCAAACTGTCGATATAAAAGTCAGCGAATATCTGCAAAAATCACAAGCATGGAAAGATAAATTTAAGCTTTTTTATTTGCCAGTAGAATATCAAGCAGTGAGTATTCATAATGATCCGTATCTTATCGGTATGTTGCTTAACATTAAAGCAGACAGAAAACAAAAAATGCCAAAAGAAGATCTCACCGAATTTGCCATAAAACATTACTTAAATGTCAGACTTAATAATCTGGAAAGTTATGTGAGCGGTATAAACCCAGACATGAAAACTTTCCTCAACGGCACATTTGATAAAGCCGAAATCGGACAAATTATTCAAGATAGTTCTGAACATTTATTCATTCCCGAATCATATTTATATAATTCCAGGGAAGTCCGCCATCGACTTTTGAAAGGATTTTTAGAAGCAAATAAACACGCAGATGAGTGGTTCAGAGCTAAATCGCCCAATAGGCAAAGCAGCAAATCACCCGCCAGTGCCCGTTCAAATCATAGTAATAGTGCTGGTGGTCGCTCAAACAGAAGTAATAGTGCCGGAGGAAGCGCAAAAAGTCGAACTAGTAATACCAGTCAACGAAGCAACAGCGCAGATCCACCAGAAAGAAAAATTGCACCACCCGCAAACAAACAAGGGCTCGCCAAATTTGCCAGGCTTAATAGTGCAAATTCAGATGCAACATCGGATGACGAACCGGAAATTGTAGGCAAAAAATATAATGATACTTTAAAGTTAACAAAGAAAGAACCAAGATCGCGTTTGAGTAAATTTCAATCAAAAATCCCTAAGTTAGGCCAAACAATAACCATTAATATAAATGATCAATTCTTCGCGGAACAAATGAAATTTTTGATTCGGTCTTTGGGTTTCAAATGTGTTTTTAGCAAAACGGAACTCACTATTTTTGATTCAATTAACAAACTCAAACCCGCCAATGAAAAAATAACTATGGCATTTTCTATCACTCCAACAGGCAAAACTTTCCTTTGTAACATTAAATCGAATGACGGGGAACGTTTCATTTTAAGCAATGGACTAGTAATGCATAAATGAACTATGGTAAACTTATTTTTGCTTTCTATGTCATGTGTTGCATAGTATTCACTAAATTTGAATTTTTTTTAAACTTAAAAGGATATTTAAAGATAACATACACGATCAGTTAATATGTCGCAAAATGATATACAACAATTAAAAACTGATCTTGCTAGTATTAAGAAAACCATAGAAAATAACAAAACAGAAGATCGCAAAATTCTCGAAGAGATTGTGAAGTCCATCAATGTCATTAATTCTAAAATAGATTTTCTTGGTATGCAAACTGACGCATTGGAGCGTGCCGAAGTTGCACCAAAAAGAGCGCCAAGGAAATTTACAAAAACGAAGAGAATCAAATCTGTCATTGATGAAGCGGTAGACGATGAAAATCCAGAAATCACAACGCCTGCCACCGTTAGTATTATAACTCCAACAACTGCGGCAATCATAACACCAGGTGTTTCGCAATTAAACGGCGACATATCTGACACAGAAACCGTCGATTCCGAAATTAAAATTCAGGGGCAGGGACCGCTAAATGGTCAGGGACCACTAAATGGTCAGGGACCACTAAATGGTCAGGGACCACTAAATGGTCAGGGACCACTAAATGGTCAGGGACCACTAAATG
>JACCDZ010364098.1_pt1 | contig 32245 bp, 27 predicted proteins | sample 7449551 | NCBI WGS metagenome assembly JACCDZ01 (sample SAMN15323452, study PRJNA562643) | freshwater metagenome | isolation source: river surface water | place: USA:Blue River Watershed | collected 2017-08-18 | reverse complement strand
GCCGCGGCCCGCCGCGCGTTCGAGGGGCCCTGGAGCCAGTTCACCCCGGGGCAGCGCCAGCGGGTGATCATGCGGTTCGCCGAGCTGTTCGAGCAGCATTTCGACGAACTGACCCTGCTTGAATCCCTGGACATGGGCGCGCCGCTGCAGACGCGCCTGCGCCCGGCGAAGGCCGGCGCGCTGCAGACCAACCTGTACTACGCTGCCCAGGCCCGCAACATCTGCGGCGACGCGCCCCACAACTCGCTGCCGGGCCATGTGACGACGATGATCGTCAAGGCCCCCATCGGCGTGGTCGGCGGCATCATTCCCTGGAACGGGACGCTGTTTGCGCAGATGCACGTGCTCGGGCCCGTGCTGGCGACTGGCTGCACCGCGGTCATCAAGCCCTCCGAGGAGGCCTCGCTGGCGATCTTGCGTACGGCGCAGCTCTTGGTCGAGGCAGGCCTGCCGCCAGGGGTGGTGAACGTGGTGACCGGCCTGGGCACCGAAGCCGGCGCGCCGCTGGCGGCCCACCCGGATGTCAACCGCATTGCCTTCACCGGCTCCACCGGGACAGGCCGGGAGATCATCAAGGCCTCTGCCGGCAACATGAAGCGGCTGCAGCTCGAGCTGGGCGGCAAGTCGCCGGACATCGTCTTCGCGGACGCGGACCTGGACCAGGCGGTGCCGGGCGTCGCGATGGGCGTGTTCAGCAACAGCGGGCAGATCTGTTTTGCGGGCACGCGTGTGTTCGTGCAGCGCAGGATCCAGGACGAGTTCGTCGAGCGCCTGGGCGCGTACACGCGCACGCTGAAGGTGGGCGACCCGCTGGCGCCCGAGACGCAGCTGGGGCCGCTGATCTCCCAGCGGCAGCTCGATCGCGTGCTGGGTTACATGGAAGCGGGGCAGCGCGAGGGCGCCAGCCTGGCGGCAGGCGGGCGGCGACTGGGCGGTGAACTGGCAGGCGGCTATTTCCTGGAGCCGACCGTCTTCAGCGGCGTGTCAAACGACATGACCATCGCCCGGGAGGAGATCTTCGGGCCGGTGGCGTCGGTAATTGCCTTCGACACCGTGGAAGAAGCCCTGGCGCTGGCCAATGCCACGCCCTACGGCCTGGCCAGCGGCGTGTGGACCACCAACGTCAACACCGTGATGCGCATGACCCGGGGCATCCAGGCGGGCACGGTGTGGGTGAACTGTTACGGCCTGGTCGACCCTTCGGTGGGCTTCGGCGGGATCAAGGAAAGCGGCTACGGCTGGAAGGGCGGGCAGGCGCAGATCGACGGCTACCTGTACCAGAAGGCCGTCTACATCAACGCGGGCTGAATTCATCGAAGTTGATCAGCGATCATGTCCGCCGCCTGCCAGGCCATCGCGGCGACCAGGACGTAGGTGTTGCCAGAGGTCAGGATGGGGAGGATCGACAGGTCGACGACGTTCAGGTTCTCCACGCCGCGCACGCGAGTCTGCGGGTCGACCACGGAGTCTTCGTCGGACCCCATCCGGCAGGTCCCCGCCGCGTGATAGGCGGATCCGCCGACGCGCGCGAAGGCATCGAGGATCTGTTCGTCCGTCTCCACCGCCGGGCCGGGCACGGTCTCCTCCAGCGCGTACTGTGCGAGCGGCGGCGACGCCACAATGCGCCGCGCGAGCCGGACGCCGGCAACCAGCTCGCGCCGGTCCTGCGGATCGGCCAGCGGGTCGTGGACGATCCTGGGAGCGGCCGTGGGGTCGCGCGACTCGATGAAGAGCTGTCCCTTCGACCGGGGACGCAGCGGGAACGGCAGCAGCATGAAGCCGGGCTGGGTGTCCGGCCGGCGCGTCGTCTTGTGGAAGTCGACGAAGGAATTCGGCGCGAAGTGGATCTGGCCCTCGGGCCGATCGGCGTCGGGGTGGATCTTGAACAGGCCAGTCACTTCGAACACCGCATGCGCCAACGGCCCGCTGCGCAGCGCGTAGTACCGGGCGCCACTGAGCAAGGCGCCGAGGCCCCGGTACCAGGCGTTGTTGGACGGCCCGCGTGAGCGGTACATCAGGGTCAGGGACGTGTGCTCGATCAGGTTCTCGCCCACTTCCCGACGGGGCGCAACGACCGGAATGCCCAGGCGCGCCAGCAGCTCGGGGTTGCCGATCCCGGAGCGCTGGAGCAATGCCGGGGAACACAGCGTGCCGCCGCAGACGACCACCCGCCGGGCGGTGAAGCGCAGTACCTCGCCGTCATTGCCGCGGCATTCCACGCCGGTCGCCCGCGTGCCCTCGAACAGCACCCGGTCGGCGAGCATGCCCGTTCGGATCACCAGGTTGGGGCGGCGCCGAACCGGCCGCAGGAAGGCCACCGCAGCGCTCTGCCGGCGGCCCTTGTGGATGGTGCGCACCGAATAGCCGATCTTGGCCGCCTGGTCAGGATCGTTCACGTCCTCGCGGCGCTCCATGCCTTGCGCCTGGCCTGACTCGATCGCGGCCTCGATCACCTCGCCGGAGCCGCTGTCAAAGGTGTAGGGGGAGATCTTCAACGCGCCGCCACGACCCCGGCTGGCCGAGGCGCCGAGGCCGTGGTCCTCGACGGCCTTGAACGCCTCGAGCATCCGGTCCCATTTCCAGTCGTCACTGGTCAATGCGGCTAGGTCGTCATAGTCGCTGGGCTGGCCCCGCGTGTAGATCATGCCGTTGATGGCCGAACTGCCGCCCAGTGTGCGACCGCGGAACCACTGCGTCGCCGGCTTGGAATCGCTGGCGTTGCGGTAGACGTCGAAGTTCCACATGTAGCGGCCGTCGCGACGCAGCTTGGCCATGCCCTTGGGCATGTGGATCAGCGGGTTGTTGTCAGGCGGGCCGCTCTCGAGCAGCAGCACGCGTCGCGCGGGATCCGCCGACAGGCGGTTGGCCAGCACGCAACCCGCCGGGCCCGCGCCGACGATGATGACGTCGAAATTCTCCAAGTTAATTACCGATCTTGACCGTGCCTCGCAGCTGCTGCCACTGCTTGATGTCCTTTTCCATGAACTGCTGGAAGGCGACGGGCGTGACGGTGGCCGGCTGGATGTTGAAGCCTTCGCGCATGCGCTGGTTGATCTCGGGCATGGAGGCCACCTTGTTGAAGGCCTCGTTGATCTTCTGGACGGTGGCCGCAGGCATGCCGGCAGGCCCCATCAGCCCGTAGAAGGTGTAGGAGCCCACGCCGGCCAGTTCAGGAACGCCGGATTCGGCAATGGTCGGCACGTCGGCGAGGCCGCGCAGGCGCTGCGACCCCGTCACCGCGATGGCCTTGAGCTTGCCTTCCGCGACCATGGGCGTGGCCGAGGCCGCGATCACCAGCGAAAAGTCCACGTTGCCGGCCAGCATGTCGCGGGTGACCTCTGCATCGCTCTTGTAGGGGATGTGAGTCATCGTGGTCTTGGTCACGGCCTGGATGTGCTCGGTGTGCAGGTGGTTGCCCGCGCCGATGCCGGCCGAGCCGTAATTGAGCTTACCCGGGTTGGTGCGGGCATAGGCGATCAGCTCGCGCATGTTGTTCACCGGTAGGCCGGGACGTACCAGGACGACGGCCTGGGCTTCGCCGATCAGGTTGACGGCCGTGAAGTTCTTCAGCGGGTCATACGGCAGGTCGGTCCGCACGCCCGGGCCCTGCGAGAGTGCGCCGGCGGAGCCGATCCACAGCGTGTAGCCGTCCGGCTGGGAGTTCATGGTCGGCTGCGCGGCGAGCAGCTCGGAGGCGCCCGGCCGATTCTCTACCACCACGGGCGTGCCCAGCACCTCGGACAGCTTGGGGCCGTACAGGCGCGCCAGGTTGTCCATGCCGCCGCCGGCGCCGTACCCCAGCAGGATGCGGATCGGTTTGGACGGGAAGGCCTGCGCGAATGACGCCACGGGCAGGGCGGCGGCCAGCGCCAGGCAGAAAGCGCCCCGGATGAACTTGGTTCTCAACATGCTTGTCTCCTTTTTCATGGACTTTCCAGTGTTCCAGCGATAGGAACTCGAATTGACTGGCGAAGCTGAGTCTCCACAACGGGCATGCGTCTGTACAGTCGCCTTTTCTGGCCAGGTGGTAAAGAAAAGTTACCTCGGCCGGCCGCCGCGATGTCTTCAGACGCGCTGGTGGTCGAAGATGAATTTCTTCCAGCGGGTGATCGTGTACCTGCTGAACATGCCGTTGACGAAGAACGGGTCGTTCTCGATGTAATCCACGGCCTCGGCCCTGGTTTCCACGCCGAGGATGATCAGCCCGCCATTGGGAAAATCGTCGTCGTCGGGAAAGAAGCCGCCACTGGCGATGATGCGGTGCTTGTTCTTGTCGATGTACTCGAGGTGGGCCGGACGGACGGCGGATTTCTTCTCCCGGGTGGTTCCGGGATCGTCGGTGAACTGGATGACGTAGGGCATGGGGTTCTTCTGTTGGGGTGGCCCGGCGGGCTGCCGCCGCGCCTTCAGGGTTTCGTCGCCGGCCAGGAATGGGCATCATCCTGGCGCCTGCCCGCCAGATCGTGTGTGCGCGAGCCGGTGGGGGAGAGAGGGCCTACTCCGGCTTGATCTTCGCGTCCCGGATCACCTTTCCCCACTTGTCCTGCTCCGAGCGCTGGAACTGCGCCAGGCGGGCGGGAGTGCCGCCACCGGGCAGGGCGCCGAGTTCAGCCAGCCGCTTGATGATGGCGGGCTGCTTGAGGATGGCATCGACCTCCGCAGACAGCCGGTTCACGATCTCGATGGGTGTGCCGGCCGGCGCATAGAGCGCCTGCCAGGCCACGACCTCGAAATCCTTTAGCTTGAGCGCCTCTTCGACCGTCGGCGTATCGGGGAACTCCGCCAGCCGCTGGCGCGCGGTGGTCGCGAGCAGGCGCAGGCGGCCACTCCTGATGTGCGGCATGACACCGAGCAGGGACGTGAACATGATCTGCACCTGCCCGGCGAGCAGGTCGGACATGGCCGCACCGTCTCCCCGGTACGGGATGTGGGTCATGAACGTGCCGGTCTGCGCCTTGAAGTATTCCGATGACAGGTGCCCACTGTTGCCGGCGCCGGCAGAGGCGAAGTTCACCTTGCCGGGATTCGCCTTCAGGTGGCGCACGAGTTCGGGCATGTCCTTGACTGGGAGGACCGCCGGGTTCACGACGACGACGTTGGGGGTGAAGGTGACGATGCTGACAGGCGCAAAGTCCTTGTTGGCGTCGTAGGGCAATTTTTCATGAAGGCGCGGGTTGATTCCCATCGTGCCGATGCTCGCCATGAGCAGTGTGTGGCCATCCGGAGCGGCGCGCATGGCGTCCGTGATGCCCACCGTGCCGTGGGCACCGCCCTTGTTCTCGATCACGATGGAAGTCTTGAGCGATTCGGACAGGGCCTGGGCGAGGACGCGCGCGGCGACGTCCGTAGCCCCGCCTACGGCGAAAGGCACGACCATCCGGATCGGTCGGCTCGAAGGCCAGCCCGCCTGGGCGGCCACCGGGCCTGCGGCCGCGGCCAGGCCTGCGCACAGGATGCGACGGCGGGTGAATTTCATGGGTTTGTCTCCTGGTGACTGGGGCGCGGTCCCGGCGAAAGCCCGGTGCGTGACACGCTGGTGAGCCGAGTCTCCGAACTGGGGAGATATCTGTCCAGATGGATTTTCTGGCTGCTGAAGTAACCCGCGTTTACCAACATCGGGCCGCTGGCCGGTGCATGGAAAGGGTAAGCGGCGCTTACGTTCACGCCAGAAAAAGCAACTGTACATCGCTGCTTGTCAACGACGACACTGCGCCCAGTCGTCATCGCGCAGCGTGCCGTCCGTGCCGATCGTGGACGGTTTGACCAGGAGAAATTTTTGAAGACCTACCAGCATTGGATCAATGGCGCAGAGGTGCCTCCCGCCGGAGGAGAGTGGATCGACACTGTCGATCCGTACCGGGGCGAGGCCTGGGCGCGGATTCCTCGCGGCACCAAGGCCGATGCTGATCGCGCCGTCGCTGCGGCCCATGAGGCGATGTACAAGGGGCCGTGGAGCCGGATGACGGCCACGGAGCGCGGCAAGGTGCTGCGCCGCATCGGCGACCTGTTGACCGAGCCGCGCTACGCCAAGCTGCTGGCGGAGACCGAGTCCCGCGACAACGGCAAGATCCTGGCCGAGATGCAGGGGCAGCTCAAGTACCTGCCGGAGCACTGGTACTACTTCGCCGGGCTGGCGGACAAGGTCGAGGGATCGGTGATCCCGGTCGACAAGGCCGACATGCTGGCCATGACCTACCGCGAGCCGGTCGGCGTGGTGGCGGCGCTGACGGCGTGGAATTCCCCGCTGGGCTTCTTCACCATCAAGTGCGCCCCGGCGCTGGCCGCAGGCTGCGCCGTGGTGGTCAAGCCTTCCGAATTCGCATCGGCCAGCTCGCTCGAATTTGCCGCCCTCACCAAGGAGGCCGGCCTGCCCGATGGCGTCATCAACGTAGTGACGGGCCTGGGCCAGGAGATCGGCTCGCCGCTGGTGGAGCACCCCGACGTGGAGAAGGTGACCTTCACGGGCTCGGACGTCACCGGCGCCAAGGTGTACGAGGCGGCCGCTCGGGGCATGAAGCGCGTGGCGATGGAGCTTGGCGGCAAGTCGCCCAACATCGTCTTCGAGGACGCCGACCTGGACCAGGCATGTATCGGTGCCGTGGCCGGGATCTTCGGTGCGACGGGCCAGATGTGCACTGCTGGCTCGCGGTTGCTGGTCCAGAACTCGATCCGCGCGGAGTTCACCGAGCGCCTGCTGGCCATGGCCCGCACGCTGCGGCTGGGTGACCCGATGAACGCCGACACGCAGATCGGTCCCATCGCCACTCCGCCGCAATTCCAGAAGGTGCTGCAGTACCTCGAGGTCGCAAGGCAGGATGGGGCGCGTTGCATCCTCGGCGGTGCACCTGCGACCGGGCACGGGCTCGACGGCGGCCTGTTTGTGCAGCCCACGATCTTCACCGACGTCACCAACCGCATGCGGATCGCCCAGGAGGAAGTGTTCGGGCCGATCCTGTCGATCATCGGTTTTGACACCGAGTCTGAAGCCATCGAGATCGGCAACGACGTGATCTACGGGCTGGCGGCGGGTGTATGGACCGGTGACATCGGCCGTGCGGTGCGCATGTCCAAGGCGCTGCGCGCCGGCATGGTGTGGGTCAACACCTACCGCGCCTACAGCTTCGCGGTGCCTATCGGTGGCATGAAGCACTCCGGCCTCGGCCGAGAAAGCGGAATCGAGGCGATCAACGAGTTCCTTGAAACCAAGAGCGTGATGATTTCGACGGCTTCGGGGGCTCCGTCGAATCCGTTTGTCCAGAAGTAGCCCCAATCTTTCATCCAACCAGAACATATCCCACTGAGGAGACAACGCATGATTTCTCGACGCACCCTGATCGGCACTGCCCCTGCGATCGCGGCGACAGCCCTGGCTGGTAACGCCTTCGCCCAATCCAGTTTCCCCAACCGGCCGATTCGGATCGTCGTCGGCAATGCCGCCGGTGGCACGGACGACGCCATCAGCCGCTTCGTCGCCGACAAGATGTCCAAGGAACTGGGTCAGCCCGTGATCGTGGACAACCGAGGCGGCGCGTCGACGACCATCGCCGGCGCCCATGTGGCCCAATCGCCCGCCGACGGCTACACCCTGCTGTGCCTCATCAGCGCTGGCATTAACCAGGCCGTCCTGCGTGACAAGCTGTCGTACAAGCTGGGCAGCTTCGCGCCGGTGGCCGGCGTGGGTGGCTTTCCCCTGGCGCTGGCGGTGTCCGGCACCACCACCAACCCGAAACTCAACACCCTGCAGGACCTGGTGGCGGCTTCCCGTGCCGGCGATGGCGTGACCTTCGCCTCCGGCGGCGTGGGCACGATGGGGCACCTGAGCTGCGCGCGGTTCCTGGGCGCGGTCAAGGGCAAGGGTGTGCATGTGACCTACAAGAACAACCCGGAGGGCCTGCAGGCCTTGATGGGAGGCTTCACGCAGATGATGTTCGCCTCAGCCTCGGAAGTTTCCCCGCTGCGTGCCGATGGCAAGCTGCGAGTGCTGGCGGTCACCTCGCCGCAGCGTGCCAACAACATGCCTGATGTCCCGACGATGAAGGAGCTGGGATTCCCTGACTTCGAGGCGTCGCTGTGGCACGGTTTCGTCGCGCCCGCCGGCACGCCGGCCGACATCGTGGAGAAGCTGGCTGGCGCCATCAGCCGCGCCGTCAAGGATCCCGAGTACATCGCCAAGTTCAAGCCCCTGGCCTATCAGGAGGACGTGCGTACGGGGGCGGCCCTCTCGGCCTTCCTCAACGGCGAAGCCACGCGCTGGAAGGCGGTGATCGCGGACAACAAGATCACAGTGGAGTGAGAGGGCGGCCCCAGGGATGTTCGATAACAGGAAAGTGAATCAGCACCATGAGTGAACCCACCATCGGCCTGGGGCGCCTCAAGGGCCGCCGCATCGTCATCACGGGCGGCGGCTCCGGTATCGGCAAGGCCACGGCCATGCTGTTGGCGAGGGAAGGGGCGGCGGTCGCCGTCCTGGACCTGAACCTGGCCGCCGCCGAGGCCACCGCCCGCGAGGTCGGGGGGCATGCCGTGCAGGCGGATGTCTCTGATGAGGACTCCACTGCGGCTGCCATCGCCAAGGCGGCCGCGGCGATGGGCGGCATCGACGGCGTGGTCAACGCCGCCGGCATCATGATCACCGGCCCGATGTCTGAGCTGCCCTTGTCCTCCTGGCGCAAGACCCTGGACGTCAACCTCACCGGGCCCTACGTGGTGTCGCGGTGCTGCCTGCCCTGGCTGTCCAAGGCCCCGGGCGCCACCATCGTGAACATTGCGTCAGCGGCGGGCCTCCTGCCCAACGCGCCGGGCCTGACTGCCTACGCCGCCTCCAAGGGCGGCCTGGTCAACCTCGGGCGGGCCATGGCGGCCGAACTTGCGCCGGCGATCCGCGTGAACACAGTCTGTCCTGGAATGGTGGACACCCCCATGGCCGACGGCTTCCGTGCCAATGTGGGCAACTACGCGCTCAAGCGTATCGCGGACCCGCAGGAGATCGCCCGCGCCATCCTGTTCCTCACCAGCAGTGACGCGGGCTACGTCACCGGCTCCACCCTGGCAGTCGACGGCGGCAGGTCCTTCCACTGACCGAGTCATACAAGTGGGCAGCGGTATCATGTGATTCGTGGAACTCAGACACCTGCGCTATTTCATGGCTGCCGCCGAAGAGGAACACTTCGGCCGCGCCTCTGACCGCCTGCACGTCACCCGTCCTGCGGTGTCCCAGATCATTGCCGACCTCGAGGCGGAACTGAAGACGCCGTTGTTCGAGCGCCTGGCCCATCGCGTCAAGCTCACGGCCGCAGGGCGTGCGCTGCTCCCCAGGATCCAGTCGCTGATGAAGGACCTCGATGAGGCCCTGACGATGACCAAGCGGGTGGGGCAGGGCAGCAGCGGCACGCTCAAGATCGGTTATGGCTCGCTCACGTTGCTGCACTCCTTGTTCCGGGATGCGATCAAGCAATTTCGCGAGACCTGCCCGGACGTCAACCTGACGCTGATGGAGATGTCCACGACCGAGCAGCGCAAGGCGCTGGCCGACGGTCGCATCGACGCTGGCTTCATGCACTTCGGGCCGGGCCGGGCGCTGACCCGAAAGAAGCCTGGGGGCACAGCGGCGGCGCAAGACGAATCGGTACTCGACTGGTTCAAGATCCAGACGGGCGCCATGGGCGTCGCCGTCCCCAACGACCATCGCCTGGCGCGGCGCAAGTCGGTGACGCTGGCCGACCTTGCGAAGGAACGCTTCGTCGTCGTGCCCAACTCGAGTGCCAGCGCAGGCTATGGCCCACTGTACGCAATGTGCCAGAAGGCCGGCTTCGAGCCCAGCGTCGTCCAGGAGGTGCAGACGATTTCCACGCAGGTGAACCTGATCTCCGTGGGCATGGGCGTCGGCCTGGTCGTCACGGGCAAGCACTTCACCTACCCGCAAAGCCTGTCCGTCATCCCGCTGGAGGACGTGAACTACCCGACGACCTTCCTCCTGGGTTGGGTCAAGGGAGAGAAATCCCCGCCGCTGGACCGGCTGATCGACATCATCAAGGTGCTGACGAAGTAGCCTGCGCGCTCCCTGTGCCGGGGGTGTGCGCTCAGGAAACCAGGCGCAGCAGGTCGGCGATGTCGTCCAGCGCCTGCAGCCTCGCCACCGAGCCATGGACGGCCTCGACCGTGTCGGCCGGCAGGGGTTTCGCGGCGAACGACGCGCAATCCCTGAACTTGTGCACGATGTCGTCCCACGTCATGGGCGATTCCACGCTGCCCGGTATGTCCGTGCCCACGCGTTCGAATCGGCGACCATCCTTCATGACGATCTCGACCCGGCCGGGCGGCAGTTCCAGTTTCCAATCCAGGCTCGGGTCCGGCACCGGGACCACCTTGCGCGCCACAGCGAGCACGTCCGCATCCTGCAGCGCCGCCTCGCTGAAATCACGAAGGCCCATGTCCCGGCGAACGGCGGCCACGGCAACGAGATAGGGCAGGCTGAACTTCGCCTCGACCAGCGTCGATGGCGCGCAGCGCCTGTCGAGCGGATCGCACATCAGCTGGTGGTAGTCGCCGACGAAGACGCGCAGCGCCTCGACCTGCCTGAAGTCCAGGCCATGATCCCGCATCAGGCCCATCGTGGCGTGGATATGACTGTGCGCGGTGCCCACGGCAGGCCAGCGCTTGTAAAGCGTCAGCCCGCCTGAAAAGTGGCTGCCCAGGCCCTCGAGCAGGCGGTCGCGGTCGTAGCGGCCGCCGAAGTACATGGCCATGATCCCGTACTTGCCCTCGAACAGCGAGGGGACGCCGCTCAGGCCCTTCTGGGCCAGCAGCGCAGCCAGCACCGCACCTTTTGCCGGAAAGCCGGCGTAGACGGCCCGCAGGTCGCTGCCCGTGGCGTTGACCATCTCCGTCGTGCCGGCCGATTGCAGGCTGGCGATGCCCAGGGCATGGGCCGTTTGCTGGGGTGTCAGCTGGAGGACATTGCACGCCGCCGCAGTCGCGGAGAACACGCCCATGATGGTGGAAAAGAACCAGTCCTTCTTCCAGTCGCAGTGCTGCCTGAACCGGTTGAAGAGGTCCTGGCCGACGGCCAGGGCCGTGATCAGTTCCTTGCCCGATACGCCGCCCCGGCGTTCAGCCACCGCCAGCACCGCCGGAATGAGCGAGCTCGAGGCGTGCTGGCCCCAAGGCGTCTGGTCGTCGTAGTCCAGGCTGTGCGCCATCGCGCCGTTGGCGAAGGCGGCCATGGCCGCAGGCACCTTCCCGCCCAGGCCCAGCACCGAGCTCTCGGGGCGGCCGCCGCTTTCCAGGGCCAGCGTCACCGCGTAGCGGGAGGCGGGCTCCAGGCCGCTGGCGGCCAGGATCACGCCCAGGGTATCGAGGAGGCTGCGCTTGGCGCCTTCGATCGCGTCTGGCGCAAGCTGGTCAAAGGTTGCGCCAGCAGCGAACCGGGCGATCGCGTGGCAGAGATCCTGGTCGGGTGGCATGTGGTTCATCAGGGATTGCCGCGGGCCGGCGGGCTCAAAGGGCGGCTTGCAGGATCGCCATGAGGTCGGCAACCTCGCGGACCGGACGGGGCGCGCGGCTGATGAACCAGTCCAGCATGGCCGCATCGGCGATCTCCGGCAGGTCGTCCTGGGTGACGTGGATGTCGCGCAGCCGGGTCGGCGCGTCCAGGCTGGCGAGGAACTCGGCCACGGCCTGCCGGGCACTGGCGCCGGGCCGGGCGCCCAAGCCTTCCAGGATCGACCCGACACGCCCCGCCGTGGCGGACGCGTTGTGCTGCATTGTGTGTGGCAGCACGATCGCGTTGACGATGCCGTTGGCCGTGTGGCTGCGCTTGCCGATTGCATGGGCCAGCACGGACGCCAGGCCGGCGCCGCCCTGTTCCGTGCCCCTGCCGCACAGGACCGCCGCCACGATCAGGTACTCGCGCACGCCCGTGCCCTGGAAGGCGGCAAGCAGCGGCAGCTTCTGGTGGATCAGGCGCAGGGCCTGCATCAGGAAGGCTTCGGAGATCGGGTCGCACTTCGGCGATTCCAGCGCCTCGACGGCATTGGCGAACGCGTTCAGCGCGGCTTCCCGCACCAGTTCCACCGGCGCGGTGCGCACGAAATCGGGGTGGATGAAGACGCCGCGGGCGCGCGTCTTCGGGTCCATCATGGCCAGGCGCTGGCCCGCATCGTCATGGACCGCCGTGCCGGCTTTCACGAAGGCGGTGCTGGGCGTGGTCGGCACCACGAAGATCGGCAGCTTGGGCGCCCCGAGGCGCGGGCTCTCGAACTTGCCGTCCGGCAGGCGCCGGGTGGCCAGTTCGTGCAGGGGCTTGTTCTCGCCCAGGAGGATGGCGGTGGCGCGCGCCGTCACGGCCGCGGACCCGCCGCCCACGGCGATGATCGCGTCGCCCTGGGCCTGCTCGATGATGCGCGCGGCCTCCTCGATGCCGGACACCGGGCTGTGGGCCTTGACTGTGACTGCGACGGCGGCGAGCGACGCGCCCAGCGCCTCGCGCAGGCCCGCCAGCGCCTCGCTGCGACTGATGGTGTTGCCGCACACCACCACGGCGCGGCGGCAGCCGGCGCGATCGAGCTCGCGCTTGAGGGCTGCCAGGCTGTCGCCGCCGTGGAAGACGCGCAGTTCTGCTGCGACGTTCTGGTAGTTCAGGGAATCGTGATTCGTCATCGGGCTGTCTGGCCGGGAACGGCCTGCGTGTGTCCTGTCGTTGTGGCGTGTGCAAGCCTGCGGGCTAATGTAGGAGGCCACCGTCCTCAGTGTCCAGACGGTTTTTCCCCGTCCTGCCGTAATTTTGGCTAACCGGTCGGAGGTCAGGCTGGCTTACCGTTGAAGAAGAATTCCCGACTCGACTCGGGCAGGGCCGCTGATGACAATCGTGCAAGGAGGACATTCATGCGTGTTGGATACATCGGCCTGGGCGCCATGGGCGGGGCCCTGGCCCGTCATCTCGTGGGCAAGCACAGCCTCACCGTCTTCGACCTGAACCCGTCGGTCGTGGCATCGTTCGTCGAGCAGGGGGCCAAGTCCGCCGCCACGTGCGCCGAACTCGCCCGAGAGTGCGACGTGGTCCTGCTGTGCCTGCCACGCAGCTCGGACGTCAAGCAGGTGCTGTTCGGCCCGGACGGCCTGGCCCAGGGCCTGGCACGCGGCGCCATCGTGATCGACCAGACCAGCGGCGTGCCGGGAGAAACCCACGGCTTCGCCCAGCGCCTGGCCGACCAGGGCGTCCTGATGCTGGACGCGCCGGTGTCCGGCGCCATGGCCACGGCCATCGCAGGCACGATCTCCATCATCACCTCCGGCCCGCGCGCCGTATTCGACCAGGTGTCGCCCCTGCTACGGCAGATCAGCCCCAACGTCTTCTACTGCGGCGAGCGCGTCGGCAACGGGCAGACCATGAAGGCGGTCAACAACCTCATGAACGTGGGCTGCCGCCTGGCGACCTTGGAGACGGTGGCCCTGGGCCGCAAGCTCGGCCTGCCCCTGGAGGCCATGACCGAGGCGCTCAATCACACGACCGGACGGACCTTCACCTCGCAGGTCATGCTGCCGAACATCGCGGCGGGTCGCACCTCCACCAAGTTCCACCTGGCCCTGCAGGTCAAGGACATGAACCAGGCCATCATGCTGGGCACCTCACAAGGCGTGCCCATGCCCTTCGCCGGCGTCGGCCGTGGCCTTTTGCAGGTCGCCCTCAATACCCTGGGCCCGCAGGCCCAGCTCGAGGAAATCATCGGCGAAGTCGAGCGCATGGCGGGTACGCGCTTCGTCGCCCCGGGTGAAAAAGTTCAAGGCTGAGGAATCCAATGATCGTCGGTTATGTGGGCCGCAATGCCCTGAGTGAAGTGGTCGCCAGCCGCCTGGCTGGCGCGTTCGAGGTGCGGCAGCTGCCGGTGTCCGGCGCCACGCCGGCGCAGGTGGCGGGATGTGACGTCATCGTCGTCGCGCAGGAGCTGCCTGGCGGGATCCGCGCGTTCCTGGCCGCCTGCGACGCCCTGATGCCGCGCAAGCCACAGGGCCTCGTGGTGATCGACCAGACGGTGGCTGACCCTGACCAGACCCGCGCGCTGACCAAGGAGCTGGCCCTGTCGGGCGTGGCGCTGGTCGATGCGCCCATCCAGTGTGAGAAGGCGGCCACTTTCCCGGATGCGGCAGCAATCCTGTGCGGTGGCGATGCCGCCGCGGTGGCGCGCATCCAGCCCGTGCTCGACGCCATGTGCCCGAAGGTGATCCACTTCGGCGACAGCGGCAACGGCCATGCGGCGCGCGTGCTGGTGGGCGCCGTGGCGGCCACCATTCGCCTGGCGACCTATGAGTGCGCGGCGATGGCGACCCGCAACGGCCTGTCCATCGAGGACATGGCGCTGGTCCTCAACCGAAGTTCGGGCGTCAACAGCGCATCGGAGCGCGTGCTGCCCCACCTTGCCACCCGCGAGCGCACCAGTGACGCCACGCTGGCCGAACTCGCCACGCAGTTACGCCTGGCGTCGCAGCTGGGGATGCGCACCGGCGCCCCGATCATGCTGCCCAACCTGGCTGCCGAGATGGTGCAGTCCCTGTCGAACGAGCTGGGCGCCGGCGCCGTCGTCGACGACATGGTGGGCGCGGTCGAGCGGTCAGCGGGCATCCGCTTCGCGTGATGCCATCGGGGGCGTCAGAACAGGGCCCCCACCATGCCGCCTTCCACTGCAATGGTCGACCCCGTGATGAAACCGGCCTGGCGCGAGGCGAGGAAGGCGACGACCGCGCACAGTTCCTCCTGGGTACCCATGCGCCCGAGCGGCGTGAGCTTCTTGCGGTACTCCGACTGCGCCTGCGAGTAGGCGGAGGCACCCGCTCGATGCGACGTATCGATCAGGGCAGGGGCCACGCAGTTGACCGTGATGCCGGTGGCGCCGATCTCGTTGGCCAGCCCCTTCATGTACGCGGTGACGCCGGCACGGAATACCGTCGACAGCGCGTGCACGGCCATCGGCTGCTTGGCCGATGCGGAGGTGACCGCGATGATCCGTCCCCAGCCTCGCCCGAGCATTTGCGGCGTGACGCCATTGACCACCTCGATCACGCCCCACAGCTGGCTGCGATAGGCCTCATCCCAGCGGGCCTGCTCGCCTTCCGCCAGCGTCTCGCGCAGCGGGTTGGGCGGGCGGCCGCTGACCAGGGCCACGATCTCCACGCCGCCCAGCGACTCGAGCCGCGCGGCCAGGCGCTGCACGTCGGCCCGCTCGGTCATGCTGCCGGCGACCGCCACCGCCTTCACGCCATGCGCCTGCTCGATCTGCGCCGCGATCGCCTCGAGCTTTTCCTGGGTGCGCGCGAAAAGCACGACGTTGGCGCCCTCGGCCGCGAGCGCGTGGGCGATGTTGCTGCCCATGCCGCCGCTGGAGGCCGTGACGAGTGCGAGCTTTCCCTTGATGCCAAGATCCATGATGGTCCTTCGAAGGTTCTTTTGGTTCCGAACAGTGAAACCGGTAACAAAGAATGGAATTGAAATGGTAGCATCAACCCGCGGTTTGAAGAAGCCACTTCTTGTGCCGCCACCCCATTGCGAACCACATCGAGCGAGACACACACATGACTGAAAAAACGGACGGCGCCCTTGGATGGACGGCCCCGAAGCGACTGGACGGCAAGGTGGCCGTCGTCTTTGGCGCGGGCCAGAGCCCTGGTGAGGGACTGGGCAACGGCCGCGCCGCGGCGATACGTTTTGCGCGCGAAGGCGCACGGGTGCTGGCGGTGAACCGGTCGATCGAGTCGGCCGCCGAGACGGCGGAAATGATCCGCAAGGAAGGCGGCGAGGCCGCGGCCTTCAAGGCGGACGTGCAGAGCGAGTCGGACATCATCGCGGCCATTGCCGATGCCAAGCGCCGCTGGGGCTCGCTGGACGTCCTTCACAACAACGTCGGCGTGAGCCTGGGTGGCGGCGACGCCGACCTGATGGACATCACCGAGGAGCGATTCGACAACATCTATCGCTCCAACCTGCGGGGCACCGCGTTCACCTGCAAGCACGCGATCGCGATCATGCGTGAGCAGCGCTCGGGCGCCATCGTCAACGTGTCGTCTGCGGCGGCAGTGGGCCTCTATCCCTATGCGGCCTACAAGGCCACCAAGGCCGGCGTGAACGCGCTCACCGAGCAGCTGGCCCTGCAGAACGCCAAGTACAACATCCGCGTCAACGCGATCATGCCCGGCCTGATCGACACGCCCATGGCCGTCGAGACCCGCGCGCGCCAGTTCAACAAGCCGCGCGAGCAGCTGCTGGCCGAGCGCTGCGCCAAGGTGCCCTTGGGCCGCCAGGGCACGGGCTGGGACGTCGCCAACCTGGCCCTGTTCCTCGCCTCGGACGAGGCGGGCTTCATCACCGGTGAATGCATCCTGGTGGACGGCGGCCGCATCTTCAACCGCACCTGATGCGCCCTTGCAGCGCGAGCCCCCGACTGGAGTGAAACGATGGAACTCAACCTAGCGAAGTACGACCTGGTTTCCATCCGGTTGGCGTTGCTGTGCGCGCAGACCGGTTCGCTGTCTGCGGCCACTCGCAGGGCGCACTGCTCGTTGTCTGCCGGCAGCCAGCGATTGAGCGCGCTGGAGGATGCCCTGGGAACGCCGTTGTTCATCCGGGATCACCGGGGCTTGCGTCCGACCCGGGCGGGAGAGCTGTTCGCGCAGCATGCCCAGGTCATCCTCGATGCCCTGGAGCAACTGAGCGAGGAAGTCTCCGGCATGGGTGCCACGCAGCTGCCTTCCCGCGGGCGCGGCCTGGGAGGCCGCTTTGGCGCCGACGTCGGCAGCTGGATTCCCCGCGCGGTAGGAGCTGCCTAGTGGGCGGCTCGCCGGGTCCCTCCCTCAGCCGCCGACTGGCGCAGTGGGCGGCCCGGCTGGCGTATGAGGACCTGCCGCCTGACGTGCAGGCGCTGGCGCGCAGCGTGACCCTGCAGGCGCTGACCTCTGCGCTCCTGGGGGCTGACCAGCCACCGGCGCGGATGGCGCTGCGGCTGATGGAGGACGAGGAGCCCGGTGCCGTGCCGATGGGTGCCACGGCGCTGGTACACGGGCGCGCCCTGTCGCGTGGGTCAGCCGCCTTCGTCAACGCGGAGATGGTGCTGTGCGGCGCCAAGTGGGACACCTTCCGCATGTTGGTGCACCCGGGTTGCGCCGTCATCCCGGCGGCCCTGGCGATGGCGCAGTCCACCGGTTGCAGCGGCCGGGAGTTCCTCGCCGGGGTGGCGGCCGGCTACGAAGTCATGCTGCGCATGGCCTCGGATTTCGTGCCCACCGTGATGGCCCGTGGCTTCCACGCCGGGCCGGTCTTCGGCATCTTTGGCGCCGCGGTGGCGGCCGGGAAGATCGCCCGCCTGGACGCCGATGGCCTGCACGCAGCGATCGCGCAATGCGTCAACCTGGCCTGCGGCAACCTGGAGGGCGCCCGCAGCGGCGGCCAGGCGCTGCGCGAAGGGGTGGCGGCGCGCAACGCGCTGCTGGCCGTGGCGCTCGCGCGCCAGGGCGTACGCGGCGGCGAGACCGCGCTGGAAGGGCCGGCCGGTTTCTACCACGCCTACGCCGGCAACCACGAGGGCCGACTCGCCTACAGCTTCACGGGCGCCCTGCGGGCCGACCTGGAAGCCATCGCCCGGGACCTGGGCCACCAGTGGCGCATGCGCGAGACACTGCTTCGCATCCATTCCACCCCGGGCTACAACGTCGCGCATATCGAGGCCACCGCTGCGCTTTGCGCGCGGGACGGCATCCGGGCCGGGGAGGTCGATCGGGTGGAGTGCCTGGTGAACTGGCTGGAGACGCAGTACCCCAGCCCCGCCTTTCCCTCAAGGCGCACTGACACCGCCCCTGGCCCGGAGCGGCCGCACTACTACGTGGCCTACGCCATCCTGCGGGGTGGCTTTCCGGTGACCAAGAATGTCCAGGCCGGCATCGGCGAGCCGGATCCGCCGGGGCTGCAGGAGATGATGGCGCGCGTGCGGGTGATCGCCACCCAGGGCCAGGCGCTGCTGGCGCCGCGCATCACCATCCACACCCGGGATGGCGTGGCGCACACCCTGCAGGCCAGTGGTCGGGAGTTCATGATGGACTTCGCCACGCTGGCCCGGCGGCTGATGCCCGTCGGGCCGCAGGTGCCGATCGGTGCCGAGGGCTATGGGCGCCTGGTACAGGCCTGCCGGGACCTGGGCCAGGCCACCGACCTGTCTCGGCTGGTGGCCCTGACCCTGCGGGCCCCGGCTTAGTCGAGGGTCAGCTTGCGCTCGGCGACGACGCGCCGCAGCTGCTCGTAGAGGTCCTTGATGTCCTTGCCGAATTCCTCCGGCGAGCTGGCCACGATGGTGACGCCAGCGCCCTCGATCCTCCGGCGGGCGGCGGGATCCTCCAGGGCACGCTTGGCGGCGGCATTGATGCGCGCCACCACATCGGACGGCATGCCCTTGGGGCCGATGAGGCCGAAGTGCGACATCTGGTTCAGCAGCGGCAGGCCGACCTCGGCGAAGGTCGGCATCTCCGGGAAGTCCTTCATGCGCTCATTGGCGGCCACGACGATCGGAATAAGCCGTCTGTCCTTGATCTGGGGCAGGGAGGTCGGGCTGTCCAGGACCATGGAAACCTGGCCGGCTACGGCGTCGTTGACGGCCGGGCCGGCGCCCCGGTAGGGGATGTGCGTCACGAAGGTGCCGGTGAGGCTCTTGTAGGCTTCCATCTGCAGGTGCAGGATGCCGCCTACGCCGGACGAGGCATAGGAGTGCTGGCCGGGGTTCTTCTTGAGTTCCGCCAGGAATTCCTTGTAGTTGCGCGCAGGAAAGCTGGGATGCACGGCGATCAGCCAGGGCGCGGCGGCCACGTTCATGATCGGCGTGAAGTCGGTGACCGGGTTGTAGCCGATCTTGGCATTCATGGCCGGGCCCGCGCCCGTGTTCGATGAGGACACCATCGCGATGTTGTAGCCGTCCGGCGCCGCGCGCAGGACCTCCAGCGTGCCCACGGCGCCGCCAGCGCCGGCCTTGTTGTCGACCACGACGGGCTGGCCGAGTGCCCGGCCCATGGCCTCGCTGATCACCCGCGCGATCACGTCGGTGGACCCGCCGGGGGCAAAGGGCACCACCATGCGCACCGGCCGCGAGGGGTAGCCCTGCGCCAGCACGCTGCCGGAGGCGGCCAGCACCCCCGCGGCGGCCGTGGATCCGAGGAAGGTTCTGCGTTTCACGTGTCCGTCTCCTTGATTGTTCAGTCCTGCGCATGGCGCACTAGCCAAGTTTGGCGACCCGGGACGCCGCTGGAAACGGCCTTTAGAAAAAAGAAAGGCCCGGGATTACCCGGGCCGCAATTCATCGGATGGGATCGAGCTTGACGGTCTTGCCGACTTCGCGCCACTTGGCCGTTTCCTTCTCGACGAACTGGCGAAGGGCCTGCGGCGTGCCGGACTGCGGCAGGATGCCGGCTTCCTGCAGCCGGGTGCGGTAATCGGGCATCGCCGCCACCTTCGCGCTGGCCTCGTTGAGGCGGCGGACCACGTCCGCGGGCAGCCGGGCGGGTCCCACCAGGCCGTAGTAGGTGTACGGCACGATGTCCTTGATCGAGTCCAGGCCCGCGTCGCCCGCGCTGGGGGCGGGTGACAGCTGCGGCAGTCGCTTCGAGTCCAGCGTGAGCAGCTGCGTCACCTTCCCGTCACCGGTCAGGGTGATGGCGGTGCGCAACGTGGTCACGGCCATCTGCAAGGTGCCGGCGATGACCTCCCGCGCGGCCTCCGTGTCCGCCTTGTAGGGAACATGGGTCATGCGGATGCCGGTGCGCGCCATGAACAGCTCGCCGGTCAGGTGGCCGGCCGAGCCGACGCCCGAGGAGCCGAAGTTCAGCTTGTCGGGGTTGGCCTTGGCGTAGGCGATGAGGTCGCCGATCGTCTTGAAGCCGGTGGCCGGGCTCACGATGATGGCGCCCGGTACATCGGCCAGGTAGCCGACCAGGGAGAAGTCCTTGAGCGGGTCGTAGGGCAGGTCGGTGCGCAGGCCAGGGCCCTGGGCCAGCGAGCTGCCGGTGGCGATGTACAGCGTGTAGCCGTCGGGCGGGGCCGCCTGCAGGCCCTTGATCGCCAGGAGCTGGGCGGCGCCTGGCCTGTTGTCCACCACGACCGGGTTGTTGCCCAGGACCTCGGACAGCTTCTGCGCGTAAATGCGCGCGAAGGTGTCCGCCGCGCTGCCCGGCGCGAAGCCGACCAGGATCTTGATGGGGCGTGAGGGAAAGGCGTCGTTCGCCCCAGCGATCGACGAGAAGGCGCACAGCGCCATGAGGCTCAGTGTGCGCAGCAACCTGGACAATTTCACGGGATGTCTCCTTGCGGGTGGGAAGGGGTGGCCAGGCGGGATCAGGCGCCAGTTGCCGGATTCGTTGGCGTGGCGATCACCAGCGCATCGACCGCGCGCAGGCCCTGGCCTGCCGCCCCGACGATGACGGGGTTGATCTCGAACTCGCTGACCTCGGCCGCAGCCAGGAACAGGTCGCCGAAGCGCACTGCAGCGTCCGCCAGCGCATGGACGTCCGCCGGGGGCTTGCCGCGGAAGCCCTGCAGCAGGGTCCACAGCTTCAGCCGCTCGAGGGCGGCCAGCACCTGATCGCGCGTGACCGGCAGCGCCAGGTGCACCACATCGCGGTACAGCTCGATCGCGACGCCGCCCGTGCCCAGCGAGATCACCGGCCCGAAGTCGGTATTGCGCAGTGCCGACAGGACGACCTCCACGCCGTCGCCCACCATCTCCTGGACCAGGATGCCGGCCTCGGGCTTTCCCATTCGGGCGCGAAACTCCGTGGCCAGGGCATCCACGGCCTCGGGGCTGGTAACGCGCAGCTTGACCAGTCCGAGCTCCGTCTTGTGCTCGGCGTCACCGGGCAGGACCTTGACCACCAGCGGGTAGCGCAGGCCGGCGCAGGTCGTGGCCGCCGCATCCTTCGGGCCGAGCACCCGCCAGGGGGCCGGCGTGACGCCGGCGTCCTCGCAGAAGCGCATCGTCGATGCCCAGTCGCGCGGCACCGTGCGGGCGGGCTCGGCCGGGCGAGAGGGCAGGGCGGGCAGTGCCAGGAAGCGGCGGCGGCGATAGACCAGGGACAGCGCCTGCATCGTGACCGACGGGTCCGCCGACAGCAGCACCCCGGCCTCGCGGTATTCGCGGCGCGTCTCGGGCTCCATGTTCTCGCCCACGAAGCTCACGATCACCGGCAGCCGGCGCGCCAGCAGCTTGAACAGCTCCCCGTCCTGCTGCAGGTACTTGCGTCCGCTGCTGGCGTACTGGATGACGATTGCCTCGGTGCGCGGGTCCTCGGCGATGGTGTTGCAGGTGTCGGCGAACAGGTTGGCGACCGTGTTGATGGCGCCCGTGAGGTCGATGGGGTTGGCCTTGCGGGCGAACTCGGGCAGCAGGGCCTCCAGTCGCTGCGCGATCGCCGGGCTGAATTCGGCCATGGGGATTCCGCATTCGCTGCTATGGTCCGCCAGCAGCGCGCCCGCGCCGCCGGAGGAGCTGAGCACCGAGACCCCGCCCAGCGGGTCGCCGCTAACGCGCGGGTTGTCCAGGAAGGCCAGGGCCTCGACGGCGGCGATCACCTCCACCAGGCTGTTGACGGTGATCACGCCCGCCTGTTCCAGCACGTCGGTGTAGACGGCGTGGGACGAGGCGATCTTGCCGGTGTGCGAGGCCGTGGCCTGCTGGCCCACCGCCGAGCGGCCGGCCTTGAGCATCACGATCTGCACGCCGCGCTGGCGGGCCTTGGCGGCGATCCCGAACAGGCGCGAGGCGTCGTTCAGGCCTTCGATGTAGAGGGCCGCCACGCGCACGTCATCCTGCTCCACCACCCAGTCCAGGGCGTCGAGCGCGTCGAAGACCGTCTCGTTGCCCACGCTGATCATGTAGGAGCAGCCCATGCCACCCCGTTGCAGGGCGTTGGCGATCGCGCCGGCCAGCGCGCCGCTCTGGCTGATCACCGCAATCGGGGCATGCGCGATGACGTCGATGTTCATCGCGGCGGGGCTGTAGGTCAGCATCGCGCGGTGCCGGACCGACCAGGCGCCCTGGCAGTTGGGGCCCATCACGGTCACCCCATGCTGGCGTGCCGCCTCGGCCAGGGCCTGCGCATGCACCTTGCCCGCTTCGGTTTCCTCGAAACCGGCGCTGAACACGATGGCATGGCGGATGCCCTTGGCGCCGCATTCGGCGATCAACCCCGGCACGGTGTGCGCCGGGGTGATGATCAGCGCGACATCGGGAACCTGCGGCAGGTCGGCCACCGTCTTCCAGGCCTGGAGTCCTTCGACCTCCGCATGGGTGGGGCTGACCGGGTAGACCGTGCCGGGAAAACCGTGTTTGAGCAGCACGCGAAGCAAGGAGTTGCGCGGGCTGCCACGCTGGGGGGAGGCCCCGATCACCGCGACGCATTGGGGCTTGAACAGCTTGTTCAAATGGAAAGTCTGGCTCACTGGCGATTCCGTTCAGGGCGATTCATCGGACGTGGCCGTGGCCACCCGGTCCGCGCCCACAGTGCGCAGGCAAGGGCAATCATCGGAAGCTCGGGTTCATTGGGCAATACGGGTTTCAATAATCGGAAGGCTCCGACGATCGGTTCCGGGTGCCTGGCTGCGCGCCAATCCGGGCGCTGGTTATGATGGGCAATCCGTTTCCAGCCTCCAGCAGAGGGCATTTCCATGATGCGTTCAGTCGATCGAATACTCGCTGTATTCGAGAGCTTCACCCCCAGCCACAACGCCCTGAGCCTGCAGGAGATCGCAGACCGGATCGAGCTGCCGAAGTCGACGGCGTTCCGGATCGTGCGCAGCCTGGAGGAGGCCGGTTACCTGATCCGCCTGGAGGACCAGAAGTACTGCCTGTCGCTGCGTTTCACGCGCCTGGCGGGCCTCGTCCAGAGCACGCTGGGCATCCGGGAGATCGCGCGGCCGGTCATGGTGGAACTGGCCACCAAGGCCAAGGAAACGGTGTCCATCCACATGGTCAGTGGCCGCAATCGCATCTGCATCGATTCACTGGCCGTGTCGTCCTCACCGCTGCGGACCGTGACCCAGCCGGGCGAGCAGCTGCCGCTGCAGAACGGCTCCGCCTCCAAAGTGCTCATGGCCTATATGGCCCCGGCTACCCTGAAGGCCATGCTGCCTGCCGTTTCGCGACTGGCCAAGCGGACCGCGGCTGACATGCAGGCCGAGTTCGCGACGATCCGGGAGAAGGGGCACGCGGTGTCCCACGGCGAGCGCAATGTAGGCCTGTCGGCGGTGTCGGCGCCGATCTGGGACCTGAACGAGGAGGTGCATTACTGCATCTCTGTCAACGGGCCGACCGTGCGCATGCAGGGACGCGAGAAGGAGATGGCCAAGCTGGTCATGAAGGCCGCCCGGGACATCTCGCTGCAATTCGGCGGGCGTCCTCACGGGGACTGATGGACGACGGCTGCTGCCAAGGTGGCTGATCGCGACGGTCGGTCGCGAAATCAGCCTTGGCGTGCATTACGTGCCACCTCTAGGCATCACGTATCGCTTGCCCTTCCAGCAACGCGTCTACTGCGGATTCATCGCTGGCCAGTTCCAGGAGTGTCCTCATGGGCGCCAGTTCCAGGCTTTGCCGGTGAAAGCAGATACCCAGCTTGATGGGCCACAGGGGTTGCTCGAGCCTCAAGCGCTCCAGGCTGGCCATGGCGGCGCGCTGCTCGAACATGTCCGACAGCAGCACCAGGTTGTCCGACTTCGACACCACGGTCAGGAGGCTTTCCAGGGAGGATGACCTCAGGATCGTGCGCGGCGCCTTGAGGCCCAGATTGCCAAAAAACTGCTCGCTCTGGCTTCGACCGAGGTCGTCGCCGGCAAAGCCGATGAAATCCCAGTTCGCGAGCTCTTTCAACTTGACGGTTCGCCGCGTCAGGGCATGCCCTTTGCGTACGAACACTGCGGCCTGCGCGCCTGGCAACTCCACTACCTGGAACCCCTCAGGGAGCTCGCTTGCGGGCAGACGTCCCACGACCACATCCAGTTTTCCTTCCAGAAGCCGGGGCACCAGCTGCTCCCCCAGGCCGTCCTCGACGGAGATGCCCAGCTTGGGGTAGCGCAAATGGAGCGCAGCGACCAGGCCGGGCATGCGCGTGACGCTCCAGGCGTTGCCGCTACCAATGTGCAAGTCTCCTGCATTGCCTCCCCGCAACAACGCCAGCTCCATCTCGATATGGCGGCAATTGTCGACGATCAATCGCCCGTGCCGATGCAGGATCTCGGCTGCGGGCGTCGGCACCACGCCATTGGTATGCCGCTCGAACAGCGTCAGGGACAGGACTTCCTCAAGCCGCTGGATCCCCTTGGTGAGCGCCGGCTGCGTCACATTGCATCGGTCGGCCGCCTTGCGCAGGCTCAACGTCTCGTAAGCGGCCAGGAAGTGTTCGAGCTGCCGCGAATACAGAAACCGCATGGTGATTCCCAAGGATTGAGTCGGCTGGTCCACGCGCTCGCCCTGCCAGGGCTTACCGGGTTCGCGCTTGCGCCAGGTTATCTGCCGATAAGTTTTTCTCAGTGTCGCGCTTGCGGGCTGCTTCCTATACTGGCCCGCCCGACATGGATACGGACATGAAGTACTACAACCAATGCTACATCGATGGCCAATGGGTCGAGCCCGCCAAGGCACGGCCTTTCGAATTGATCAACCCCGCGACTGAGGAGGTTTTCGCCACGGTCGCACTGGCTGGGGCCGAGGAGGTGGATAGCGCAGTCAAGTCGGCACGGCGCGCCTTTGATTCCTTCAGCCAGACCTCGAAGTCCCAGCGGATCGAGCTGCTGCAGGCGATCGTCGCCGGCCTCGAGGCCCGTGAAGCCGAGATCGGAGATGCAATCACTACTGAGCTGGGGGCGCCGAGGAGCAATCGCGGCATGACCGGCGCGGCGATCGACGCGTTCAAGCAGGCAATCGTGACCTTGACCGACTACGAGTTCGAGTCACGCCAGGGTGTCAACATCATTCGCCGCGAGCCGATCGGCATTTGCGGCCTCATCACGGCCTGGAACTGGCCGGCGCAACTCTTGGCGACCAAGCTGTCGATGGCGATCGCGGCCGGCTGCACCGCAGTCGCCAAACCGAGTGAATTCACACCCATCACTGCCATCCTGATGGCGCAGGTCCTCCACGAGGCCGGGCTCCCTGCCGGGGTTTTCAACCTCGTCGTGGGAGACGGCCCCACCGTGGGGCAGGCCATATGCCATCACCCGGACATCGATTTCCTGTCGTTCACTGGATCGACCCGGGCCGGCGTGCTGGTCGCCCAGGCGGCAGCTGCGACTGTCAAGCGTGTTTCCCAGGAACTGGGTGGCAAGTCCGCCCACATCATCCTGCCCGACGCCGACCTGGCCGCGGCCGCCAAATGGAACGTGATGCGCGCGTTCAGCAATACCGGCCAGTCCTGCCACGCTCCGACCCGCATCCTCGTGCACCAGGACCAGAGGGAGCAACTGCTGCGGTTGCTCCAGCAGGAGGTGGCCCACGTGCGCCTGGGTGATCCGTGGGACCTGTCCACGACGATGGGGCCTGTCGTGAACAAGGCGCAGTTTGACCGGGTGCAGGACTACATCCGCATCGGCATCGAGGAAGGCGCTACGCTGGTGTGCGGCGGCCCGGGCCGTCCGGACGGGTTGGCGCGGGGCTACTACGTCAAGCCGTCCGTATTCTCGGATGTACGGCCCGACATGACGATCGCGCAGGAGGAAATCTTCGGCCCCGTGCTGGCGGTCATCACTTATTCATCCGAGGAGCAGGCCATCGCGATCGCGAACGGAACCCAGTACGGATTGGGTGGGTACGTCTTCACGCGCAATCCGCAGCGCGGGTACGCCGTCGCTGCCCGGATGCGGGCCGGCCGGGTCTTCCTCAATGGCACACCGAGCAACACGGCAGCGCCAATGGGCGGCTACAAACGATCCGGCAATGGGCGGGAGATGGGCGTTTTTGGCCTGGAGGAGTACCTGGAGGTCAAGGCCATGATCGGCTTTGCCGAGGCGCAGGCTGCCTGAAGGCAACCTGCCGCTCGAATCCATCACGCTTCCGGTATGAGGTTTGGCGGGACGTCGAGGCGCACGACGATCCCCTCCAGTTCCTTCGCCAGTGCGGGATACATGCGCATCACCAGCGGGTCATGGCCGGGGATGACATGGTCCCATGAGTCCTGCGCCAGCCGCAGTATCGTGCGGAAGCCTTCCATCATCTCATCGAGGCGGTAAACAGAGGGAAAGGGCGCCTGGCGGCGCGCATTCATGAATAAATGGGCTGCATCGGATGCCAGCACGACCCAGCCGCGCCGCGTCCAGACCCGCACTACCTGTGATCCGCCCGTGTGTCCGCCAACACGGTGGACGGAGAGTCCGTTCGTGATTTCGCAGTTTTCCTCAGCGAAGGACACCTTGTCGGCGAAGACAGACCGCACCAGGTGGACGACATCATCGACTTCGTAGCCTCGACGCATCAGCCGAGAGCACATGCACCTGCCCGTGACGTACGACATCTCCGAGTCCTGCACGTAGAAGCGGGCGTTGGGATAGCGGTCCAGGGTACCCGCATGGTCGTAGTGAAGGTGCGTCAGGATGATGTCTTCAATCTTGGCAGGATCCAGGCCGAGCAACCGGATGGCGTCGGCCGGAACGCGCATCAGGTCCTCGCGCCGGCGCTTGGCCGTCTCTTCGCTCATGCCGGTGTCAATCAGGAAGACCCGATCAGACCGCTTGGCGACCCAGACGAAATAGTCGAGGTCCGAGCTGCCTTCATGGATATCCCCGCCAATCATGTTCTGGCCGAGGGTGCGCGGGCCGTTTCGCGCATACCGGATCGCAAACAGCTCGAACGGCTGGACGGATGTCATGTCAGTTCGCATCGGCCAACACCATGTCCGCGCACTTCTCACCAATCATCATGGTGGGAACGGCTGTGTTGCCTGATGTCATCGTGGGCATCACGGAGGCATCCGCGATGCGCAAGCCCTGCAGGCCGCGAACCCTCAGCCGCGCATCGACGACCGCCATGGCATCCTGTCCCATCCGGCAGGTGCCGACCATGTGATGGGTGACCTGCCCTTCCGAACGCAGGAATGCCAGGATTTCCTCGTCCGTCTGCACTTTAGGCCCGGGATGAAGTTCCTCCGCGACATGCTCACCCAGGGGCGGCATTCTGACGACTTCACGAATGCGGCGGATGGCGGCAATGGCCGTCTTGCGGTCGGTCTCGGTTTCCAGGAAGCGATAGCGTATCGCTGGTGGCGCCGACGGGTCGCTTGATCGGATGTGGATGCTGCCGGTTGTCTCGGTACGCAGGACGTGGCCGTTGACGTAGAAGCCCTCGATCGGCAGCACGTGATGCGACTTGCCCGGCTTGATTTCCACGATGAAGGGTGCAGCCAGGATCATGATGTCGGGTCGGTCGACGCCAGCGTGAGATCGGGTGAAGGCGCGCACGTTGCCAAAGACCATCGTGAGCATACCGGTGCGTGTCAGGACGTATTGCAGGACCTGGCCGATGAGGCGCAGCCCCCGGATCTGCCTGGACAAGGAGATGCCAGTCGTGTTCAGGCGCCAACGCGTCGCACTTGCGTAGTGGTCTCGCAGGTTCTCGCCGACGCCTGGCAACGGGTGGACGACCTCCAGGCCCTTTTCACGCAGGAGGTCGGGGTTGCCGATGCCCGAGAGCTCCAGCAATTTGGGCGTGTTGGCGGTGCCGCAGGCCACTATGACTTCGCGAGCGGCGCGGACCTCGTGCGTTTTCCCGTCGACAACGAATCGCACACCGACGCAGCGCTTGCCCTCCATGAGAAGCGAAGTTGCTTCAGCACCTGATCGTATGGTCAGGTTGCGCCGCCCACGTGCGGGCGCAAGGTAGTCGGTAGCGGTGCTGCGACGCATGCCGCGGTAAACGGTCTGCTGCGCGAACGCGATGCCTTCCTGCGTCTCGCCGCTGTAGTCGGGGTTGCTGGCGATGCCCGCTGCATTGGCAGCGCGAATGAACAGGTCGGCGAAGCGAGAGTTGCTTTTCGCCTCAGTCACTCGTATGGCGCCCGTGCGGCCCCGGTACCGATCGGAGCCGATCTGCGTGCTTTCGATCTTCTTCAAGTAGGGCAGGACATCGTCATAGCCCCATCCCGGGCATCCCTGGCTCGCCCAGCTGTCGTAGTCTGCCCGCTGTCCGCGGTTATAGATCATCCCGTTGATCGAGGTCGTTCCGCCCAGCATCTTGCCGCGCGGGACGAACAGGCTCCGGTTGCCATGGCTTGGGTCAGGTTCCGATTGGTAGCACCAGTTCACCCTCGGATCGCTGAACATGAACAGGCTGCCCGTCGGCGGCCTGGACCAGAAGTACTTCTCATTGACCGTACCTGCTTCCAGGCAAAGCACGCGATGGACGCCGCTTTCGCTTAGGCGGGCGGCCACCACGCCGCCTCCTGCGCCGGAGCCGATCACGATGTAGTCGTAGTCGCCCTCGGTGGATTTCGGGTGATCGAGGTTGGTTGAAGCCATTCGCTGATCGGTTAGTTGGTATCCCTGGGCGCTGAGTAGCCCGAAGACATCGCGAGCGTTCCGCCGTCCACGCTCAGTGCCACGCCGCTGATCGATTGCGCCTGCGGCGAGGCTAGGAAGATGATTGCGTTGGCGACGTCTTCCGGGGTGGCTCCCCGCTGCAGGGGAATGCGAAGCTCGCGCTGCTTCATCATTTCCGGATTCTGGCTGGCAACGTAATTCGCCAACTCGGTGTAGGTCAGGCCCGGGCAGACGCTGTTAACGCGGATGTTGAACTGGCCCCAATCCACCGCCAGGGACTTCGTCAGGCCGATCACCCCGTGCTTGGCGGACACATAGGCTGCGGATCGTGGCATGGCCGCCAGGGCGGCGCCCGACCCGAGATTGACGATGGATCCTTCGCGCCTGGGGATCATGGATGCGATCGCCACGGCCTGCGCCCAGAAGAATGTTCCCCCGAGGCAGACGTCGATCTCCCGGCGCCAGGCTTCTTCCGTCAGTGTCTCCGGCGGGTGATAGGAAGTCACGGCTGCGTTGTTCACTAGGACGTCGATGCGCCCGTGGGCCTTCATCACCTCCTCTACGTTCCGGCAGACCTGCTCCGGCTTGCTGACGTCACCCACGACGCCCATCGCCGTGCCTCCGATCTTGCCGACGGCAGCCTTGACCTGCTCCGGATCCACATCGCAGATCACCACGCGGGCGCCCTCATGCGCTGCCATGTTCGCTGTCGCGAAGCCGATGCCTCGCGCCGCGCCTGTCACGACCACAACACGATCTGCCAGTCGCATTTTTTCAATCATCCAGCGTCACTCCAGGTTGATATTCAGCTCACGGGCCAGTTTGGACCATAGCTGCGAGTCCTTCTGCATCACCCGTGCAAAGTCCTGGGGCGTATTTGGCGGGGAGGCCGGGATAGCCGCGATCGAGCGCACCCAGGCGGTGAAGCGCGGATCCTCGATGGACGCCAGCAGCGCTGCGTTGAGCCGCTGTACGATGGCTGGCGGCGTACCGCGCTTGACCATGACGCCGAACCAGGCGTCCATTTCGAGTTCAGGGAACCCGGATTCCGCGAAGCTGGGAACGTCCGGCAACAGGGGATGGCGTGTGCGGCTGGAGACCGCTACAGCCTTCATCCGGCCGGCCTTCACAAATTGCAGCCCGGTGCCGACATCGACGAATACAGCTTCGACCTGGCCGCTCATGAGGTCGTTCAGCGCGGGGCCGACGCCCTTGTAGGGGACATGGAGCGCCTTGATACCGGTGGCCGCTCGGACCATTTCCATGCCCATATGGACTGGCGTGCCTGCACCTGCCGAGCCGTAGTTGATCCCCTCGGGGCGCGCTTTGACCGCTGCGACCCACTCCTTGAGGCTCTTGGCCGGATTGCTGGGATTGGTCACCAGCATGAAGGGGTAGCGATCGAGCATGGCGACGGGCTCGAATGCAGAGGGGTCGTAATGCACCTGCTTGTAGACGGCCGGATTCAGAACGAGTTGTGCTGGATCGGTGAGCAGCAGGGTGTGGCCGTCTGCCGCCTGGGAGGTGACGAAGTTCAGTGCTGGCGCGAAGTTGCCACCTGGCCGGTTTTCGACGATGACCGGCTGCTTGAGGATTTCACTGAGCGGAATCGCGATCTGGCGCGCGATGCCATCCGACCCACCCCCAGGGGCGAAGCAGACGACGAGGCGCAGGGGGCGGGAGGGAAACTCCTGCCCGAATGCTGCGCTCGATGCCAGGGCGCTCGTTGCGCAAAGGGCAGTCAGGGCTTGGCGACGGGTGATGCCGTTCATGATGATGTCTCCTCGTTGGTGGTCAATTCGTCTTTTGCGGCCGGTCGGGTCCAAGGAAGACCACGCGGTTACCCTGCCAGGTGAATCTAGCGTTGCTTCCGATGCCGCGGGTGATCTGCTCGATGTACGCGACGACCTCAGCTCCGCGCGTGCTGCGCTGGCTGCAAGGTTCGGGCTGCTCCTCCCGGTTGATCCAGCAGGGGATGAAGCCGGCCGACTGGATGCCTTGCTGGGTCACCTTCAGGCTTGCGATCATGGTGTTGCGGGACTCCGGCGCATACCGGAAGTTGCTGTCCGGGTCCCGTTCGTTCGGCGCGGGCTCCCGGAACGCCTTGCGAAAGGCGTGGCGATCGTGCATGTTGATGCCGCCTGCGCTGACGGTCGCATGCTGCGGGGGGGCATAGACGGCGACAAAGTGGTTCACGCCGTGGTAGATCGGTCGGCCCTTGTAGACCTCGACGCCTCGCAGCACGTGGGCATGGTGGCCGATCACGGCGTCCGCGCCGGCGTCGATGGCAGCGCGGCTGATCGTTCGCTCGTAATGCGCCAGCTTCACCGGAATGCGGACCATGCCTTTGTGGAAGACAACTAGCACGACATCGACCTCGCGGCGCAATTGGCGGATATCGTTCTCCATCGCCTCCAGGTGGTCCGGGTGCGGGAAGGAGAACTCCGCGGGCCGGCTTCCCGGGCTCGCGTACTCCAGCTCGTAGTGCGTCATCACCTGGATGTAGGCGGTGCCCGCCTTGACGGCAGTCGCCCACGATTCCCGGGGCCCGACGCAGTTGTAGGCAAGCACGCCAACCCGCACGCCTTCCCTTTGCACGATGGCCGGCTTGCGCGCCGCGCCGATGTCGGCGCCTGCGCCGACCGTGGCGACCCCCAGTTCGTGGAGGCCGGCCAGTGTGTCCTCGACGCCAAAGGGGCCCTGGTCGAACATGTGGTTGCTGGCGACCGTTGCAATGTCGATCCCTGCGTTCTTCACCGCTTTCAGGTGGTCCGGATCAGCCGCCGGGGCCGGCATGTCCGATGAACAGACCTGGCCGCGGCGGGTGTGCGGCCATTCGACCTGGCCGACGGCCACGTCCGCCGCCTGGAGGATGTGCCTGACCTTGTCGAAATACGGCTCAGCCTCTGGTGCGCCCAGGAGGATGTCACCGACGACCATCACTTCGATTTCGGGAGTTCTCGTGCTCAAAACGGCTGCCTTTCCATGTCGCGCAGCCAGTGTAGGAGTCGAGTCATTCGTCCGATATTGAAAGAAACTCATGGGGCGATAACACCGCGTGCGGTGTTATCGCCGGCCGCCCAGGTCAGCAGCCGCCGTGTGCGGTCGATAAACTCCTGGGTGTGACCATACCGTCCTTTCCTGACTGCAAGCGCGAGGGCGCCCTGCGCGCCTTCTGCCGCCCCCTGGCCCTCGCGGCTGCCCTGGCCCTGTCCGCTTGCAGCAGTACGCTCCCCACGCCGCCTGCGTCACCGTCCCCCGCCGCGCCGGCCATCAAGGTGGGCATCGCCCTGGGGGGGCGGTGCGGCCAACGGCTTCGCGCCCGCCGTGGTGGCCGGCACCAGCGCGGGCAGCGTGGTCGGCGCGCTGTATGCCAGCGGCATGAACGCGTTCGTGCTGCAGGAAAAGGCCGTCGCGCTCGATGAGGCCAAGATCCGCGACCTGCAGCTGTCCTCCGGCGGGTTGCTGGTGGGGCAGAAGCTCGAGGACTACGTCAACGAGCAGGTGCGCCGCCAACCGATGGAGCGGCTGGCCAAGGCTTGGTCTTCTGAGGGGATTGCTGTATTCTTGCTGCTGGTTCGCTGCGAGCGCGACCTTCACACGGCGGGGGTCGGGGGTTCGAAACCCTCACCACCCACCATCACTTGCAAGCATGACGAACGGCGCCCAGGGCGCCGTTTTTGTTTTGTCGCGTGCGTGGCTGAG
>JACCDZ011280946.1_pt1 | contig 32250 bp, 35 predicted proteins | sample 7449551 | NCBI WGS metagenome assembly JACCDZ01 (sample SAMN15323452, study PRJNA562643) | freshwater metagenome | isolation source: river surface water | place: USA:Blue River Watershed | collected 2017-08-18 | reverse complement strand
ACGTTATTCACGTACCTCTCTTGTTCCCATGCGAAAGAGCTTTACAACCCGAAGGCCTTCATCGCTCACACAGCGTCGCATCGTCAGGCTTTCGCCCATTGCGAAAGATCCTCGACTGCAGCCTCCCGTAGGAGTCTGGGCAGTATCTCAGTCCCAATGTTGGCGGTCAATCTCTCAATCCGCCTAGACGTCTTAGCCTTGGTGCGCCATTACCACACCAACTAGCTGATATCCCATGAACCTCTCTCTAACCGCAAGGCCGTTACCGGTCCCCCACTTTGATTAACCGGAGTATCCTCCAGCAACCTCATTCGGTATTAGCGGCCGTTTCCAGCCGTTATCCCCAGGTTAAAGGCAAGTTATTCATGTATTACTAACCCTTCCGCCACTCTATTACGAGTTGCCCCATAATAGCGTTCGACTTGCATGCCTCATCCACGCTGTCAGCATTCAATCTGAACCAAGATCAAATTCTCAAGTTGAAAATTTGATTTGATATAATAAAAAAATTTATAAAGGCAATTGAAACAATAAATTGTCTCAACTGCACAAGCTTGTTATTTCTGCTTGAACATCACTTCTCTTGACTTGTCTAAATAACCATTGCGAAGACACTTGCCTCGCATTTTCACTCAAAGTTCATTCTGAGGAAGCCAACAACATACTAAACGGCTTGATTTTTGCGCAACGCTTTTTGCAGAAATCTTATTTTTTTTGTTTTGGATATTAATTTCTCATAGAGGATTCGGCTTTTTGAAACCGACTGTTAACAATTAAATTTAAACGTTCAGAGTGGTTTTTTTGCGGTATCTGAAATGGAAAGATTGACTTTTACAAAACTCTTCACAGTCTCGTACATTCGAATGGAGTCAATATGATTCAGCTCAATATCAATAGCAAGAGAGATAGGATTCTTAGCAAAATGAGTAAGTATCTTTTTAATCCCCTTTTTAGAAACGATCAAAGCGTACATGCCATGACGGTAAAATACTCGAGTGAATGGGTATTCCTCGTAATAGTAGAAAGGTATTTTAGGTTTCTGGATTTCTTGAGACATGGTCGAATTAGGACGGTCTATGGGCCTTAGAATGTTATAATCCTCTCCTTTCCAGTCGTCTATAAATAGTACATCCCAATCAGGATCATGCCAGGTCACTAATTTGATGTAATTGCCAAGCATGCTCATGTCATGAATAAAATCGATATCGTCTTCTAGCACGAGAATGTTATTATATCCCCGTCGCTTAGCATCTTTGAGAATAGATAGATGACTTAGAATACAACCAATTTGTCCAGGCGTTAGTTTTGATTTGTTAGGAGCCTTTAACTTACTCAGCGTTTTTTTTGAAAGCTCCTTCCATCCATTAATTGCTGGTACGCGATTAACTACGAGCTCTTGCTTGGTAAATTTACCCGTCATTTTTTTCCATTTATCAACACGAATGTCCAGGTTAATGCAGTAGATACAATCTATCTCTTCAATACCTGTATAATCATAATGGAAGCTGGCAAGAGGTTTGATATATTCTGTAGCTACTTCGTCCGTACAAAAGAGTACAGTAGGCATTAAAAATGTAATTAACAGCCTAAATAGCTTGTGCCGCATAAAATCCCATCCCTAAAAGATAACCGACTAGCACAGGAAGTGTAACTTTTTTCATGTAGGAAAAGAAATCGATCTTTTCCATTCCCATTAATGCAACGCCTGCGGAAGATCCAATAATTAAGAGGCTTCCACCTGTGCCCGCAGCATAAGCAATCATCATCCAAAGAGGATGATCCATTGGAAATTGCTCTAAAGGGAACATCCCCATGGAGGCTGCAACGAGCGGCACGTTATCTACGATAGCAGAAAGGATTCCAATGAGAGTTGCTAAAACAGGCAGGCTTGTAAAATACTCTCCGAGCTTAATTGCTAGAGCATGCAAAAGTCCTGTAGCGTCTAGAGCTCCGACTGAAAACAAAATCCCTAAGAAAAAAAGAACTCCGGAAATATCGATTTTTGTCAAAATGTAAGGCATTCGCAGATGTCTTCTACTTTCATATTTGAAATGAAGTCCATCTGTGACAAGCCATAGAAAAGATAAACTCACTAAAGCCCCCATAAAGGGAGGGAGACCCGTCCACGCCTTGAGGATGGGGACAAAAACCAGGCCTGCTATCCCTAGCCAAAAAATGAGACGAGCGCCAGGTTCTTCAATTTCATCAGAAATATTTTTAACTCCTCCTATGTTACCCCTCATAGACCAAGTAAAATAGCCGAGAGGCACTAAGAGCGAAACGATACTGGGCAGAAAAAGAGATTTTATGATGGGTAATGAAGAGAGCTGCCCTTCAATCCACAGCATTGTGGTTGTTACATCTCCGATTGGCGACCAAGCACCGCCTGCATTGGCTGCAATTACAACAAGGCAGCAAAACAAAAGCCTGTCTTGTGCTGTAGGAATGATCTTGCGTAACAGAGAGACCATCAAGATCGTTGTGGTTAAATTGTCAAGCACTGCCGATAGAAAAAAAGTGACCCAGGAAATGAGCCAAAGCATTTTTCGTTTTGATTTTGTCCGGATTGCATCGGTAATGATTTTGAATCCTTTATGGGAATCAATCACTTCAACGATTGCCATTGCACCAATCAAATAGAAAATCACTTGAGCGACATTGGCGATATCGATTTTGAGCAAACTCATTGTATGCTGTAGTGATGTATGGTCTGTTAGAAAAAAGACTGCCCAGCAGCAGACTGCCATTAAAATAGCGATTGCTGCTTTATTGAGTTTGATGAAACTTTCTACGATGATAGCCAGGTAGCCTGCAACAAAGATCGACAAAATGAGTGCCGTTTGCATAGGTCCCCTTACTTCAAGCAATTCCTGCATGTATGATGTCATGCATCCGAACCAGACCTACAATCTGGCGGTCCTCTAATACCGGAAGCATCATAATCCAACGGTTCGGATCTTTTTGCATCATTTTAAGTGCATCCCATGCCATTTCTTTTGAGTCGGTGGTGATAGCAGTGCGTGTCATGAGATCTTCTAATTTTTTCTCTAGAACAGAGGGGCCATGCGACTGAAGCGCGCGTCTTAGGTCTCCGTCTGTAAAAATTCCTTGAAATAGTCCGTTATCATCTGTGATGATTACGCACCCTAGGCGTTTATCTGAAAACTCTGAAAGAATTTCTTGAAGCGCTTTGGAAGGCTTGCAAAGAGGAAGCTTATCTAAGGGAACCATTAGCTCTTTAACAGTAATTGTTGCTTTCTTTCCAATCGTTCCAGAAGGGTGGTTTTCTCCATAAGATCCTAGAGTAAACCCTTTTTTCTTCATGAGAGCCACGGCAAGCACATCACCGAAAAGGAGCTGCACTTCCGTTGAAATTGTTGGAGCCAAATCAAACGGACAAAGCTCTTTTTCAACAGGAAGCAAAATAGATAAGTCGGCCTGTATAGCAATTCTGCTTTGGAGGTTAGAGACCCATGCCATGATTTTTGCCCCTCTTTTTCGAACATAGGGCATCAAATTAACAAGCTCGTCGGTTTCTCCGCTTTTACTAAGCATGACGACCATATCATCACAAGAAACAATTCCAATATCGCCGTGAAGGAAATTTGTCGCTGGAAGATAAAGTGCCTTTGTCCCTGTTGAAATAAGGGTCATTGCGATTTTCTCAGCAATGATTCCACTCTTTCCAACTCCTGTAAAAATGAGAAGCCCTTTTGTTTCAGCACAGCTATTTACAATCGTTTCTACACGTGCAGGATCGATCTGCTCAAAATAGTAGGCTAGATGGGTTTGTTGTTCTGAAAATAATTTCTTTAACAAAAGAGTGTTCTCCAAAACACAATGATAGGTTATTGGCTTTTTTGCTTGAAGAGGATAATGTGTGAAAAAAGGAAGAAAATCTATGAAACATTCAATTACAGTTGCGCGCGGAGATGGGATTGGCCCTGAAATTATGCAGGCAACGCTCCATGTTTTAAAAGAATCGGGAGCCCAGCTGGAGATCCATGAAGTGGAGATCGGAGAAAAAGTTTATTTGAAAGGAGCTCTCACAGGCATTGAACCCAAAACGTGGGAGACGATTAAAAGTACGGAAGCATTTCTAAAAGCGCCCATCACAACCCCTCAAGGGGGTGGATTCAAAAGTTTAAATGTCACCATCCGAACAACTTTAGGGCTTTACGCCAATATCCGGCCCTGCGTCTCTTATGCTCCTTTTATCGCCACAAAACATCCCAAAATGGATGTCGTTATCGTCCGCGAAAATGAGGAAGACCTCTATGCCGGGATTGAGTACCGACAAACCCCTGATGTCCGGGTGTCGCATAAAATCATTACACGACAGGGATGTGAAAAAATTATTCGTTATGCATTTGAATATGCCCGCCATCATGGCCGCAAAAAAGTCACTGCCTTTACAAAAGATAATATTATGAAATTCTCTGATGGTCTTTTCCATAAGATCTATGATGAGATTTCCAAAGAGTATCCTGAAATCACTCCCGAGCATTGGATTGTAGATATCGGCGCTGCCAAACTTGCCACTGTCCCTGAAAATTTTGATGTGATTGTGCTGCCAAACCTTTATGGAGATATTCTTTCAGATGTCGCAGCAGAAATTACGGGCTCTGTAGGCCTTGCCCCTTCCGCAAATATCGGAAATGTAGGAGCCATGTTTGAAGCAATTCACGGATCAGCTCCTAGAAGAGCCGGTCAAAATGTTGCAAATCCCTCAGGCCTCTTGCTTGCCTCTGTGATGATGATGGCCTATTTGGGTGAAGCAGAAATTGCCGCTCGCATCCATGAAGCATGGCTTGCTACCCTTGAAGACGGGATTCACACCTATGATATTGCTAATAACAAGACCACAAAAAAGACAGTCAGCACGCAAGAGTTTGCTGAAGCTGTTGTGAAGAATTTAGGAAATAAACCAAAGACTCTGAAAGCTCCAGTATATAAATCTCAAACTAAAATCATTCCCATTCTCTCTCCTCATGAAACCCAAACCAAACGTGAGCTTGTCGGCGTTGATATCTTTATCTATTCTAAAGACAAAGCATCTGAATTTGAGAAAAAAATCACTAAGCTTCCTACAACATCTTTAAAACTTAAAATGGTTTCCAATCGCGGCGCTCGGATTTGGCCTGATGGGCATCCAGAAACATTTTGTATTGAGCAGTGGCGCTGCAGATTCTTAACAGCTGATGGAAAGCCAGCGGTGCCTCATGAAATCTTAAAGCTTCTGGATCTTGTGATGGTCTCTGGCTATGATGTGATTAAAACAGAGAACCTTTATACATTTGATGGCCAGCCAGGATATACCCCAGAGAATTGAAAAGCTAGCAAATGAGTGAGATTGAAAGCTGCAAAATTTCGAAGATCACAAACGACCTTGTATTGCATTAATACTAGGTCGTTTGCGATCTTCGAAATTTGGCGCTTTGAACTCGCCCATTTGCTAGCTTTTCAACGCTCTGGGGTATATAGTTCTGCAGAAGGTTAAATAATGGACATATCAATACATTGGTTCAGAAACGATTTGAGAGTTCAGGACAACCCTGCTCTTTCACAGCTCACAGAGCTAGGACTTCCCGTTGTCTGTCTCTATATTTTAGAAGACAGTGAGATAAGAGCGCAGAATGTCTGGCTTCATGCTTCATTAAAAACGCTTGAAACTTCTTTAAAAGAGCTGAAAATCCCTCTTATCTTTGCAAAAGGTTCTTCTCTAAAGATTTGGAAAGATCTTTTAAAACACCACTCTATCAGACAGGTTTCGTGGAATGAGTGTTATGAGCCAGAGGGTATTAAAAGAGATGAGCAAGTGGAAAAACTTCTGTCAACGAGTAAAGTTCCTGTGATTAAGACTAATGGCACTCTTCTGCTTGAGCCGACAGCTTTAACAACGGGTTCTGGAGATTTTTATAAAGTTTTCACTCCCTACTGGAAAATGCATCAAAAGATTTACCAGGCGCCTGAAAAATGCGCAAAAGTAAAAGCTAATAAAACGACTCCGAAAATACACCTTTTAGAACTGAGTGACCTTCAGCTGATGAAAGGAGCCCTGATTTCTCTTTGTGATGAATGGGAGCCTGGAGAAAAAGGAGCGCATAAAAGACTTAAAACATTTGCTGCTCACTCTCTTTCCCATTATCAAAAAGAACGCGATTTTCCAGCAAAGAAAGGTCATTCGGGACTCTCTCCTCATTTACACTTTGGAGAGATCAGTCCCCACATCGTTGTAAAAGAATGTTCCTCAGATCCGTTTATCCGTGAGCTTGTTTTCAGAGATTTTGCAGCACAGCTTCTTTTTCATCTGCCGCATCTTGATAGCCAACCAATGAAGCCGCAATTTTCTAAGTGGAAATGGGGTGATGACAGCTCGTATTTCGATGCTTGGAAAAAAGGGAAAACCGGCTATCCCATTGTAGATGCGGGAATGCGAGAGCTATATGAAACGGGGTTTATGCATAATCGTGTGAGAATGATCGTCGCTTCTTTTCTTGTGAAAGACCTCAATGTAGCGTGGCAGAAAGGAGCCGATTGGTTTTTAAAACGTCTTATAGATGCCGATCTTGCTAATAACAGTTTTAATTGGCAGTGGAGCGCTGGAACAGGTCCTGATGCACAACCTTTCTTTCGAATTTTTAATCCTGTTCTGCAAAGCCGCAAATTCGATGCAAATGGCGACTATATTAAAAAATGGGTTCCTGAACTTACTAAAGTTCCACCCAAAGCGATCCACGCGCCTTGGGAAAACCCTTTGATACTAGAGTCTGCAGATGTGAGGCTAGGGAAAGATTATCCTTTCCCCATCGTAGATCATGACATTGCAAAAAAAGCCGCCTTAAAAGAGTTTCACCGGGTGGCATAGCTCGTTTCTTATTCGCCAATAATCATATACAGTGTTTAGGGACGCAGGGTTTCGATGAGATTATGGAAAATATGTGCAATAATGGACACTTCTAGTCCGAAATTCCATTCTAAGATAGCTAAAACAGCTCCTGGCGTAAAGGTGGAGGCAAATCGTTCTTTATCCAGATCAGAGCAATGACCTAATCCAAACATGATTGTAGAAAAGAACACAATAATCAATTTGACTAATGGTGAATTAATACCCAAGGGTTCTAATCCCATAGGAATCCCATTATTTATAAGACCTCTATAAACAACCTCTTCAAGAATAGGAGCAACCAAAATATTGTTGATATTCGTTAGGATCGTTATCCTTCTGTTAATGACAGCGACCGGAAGTCTGTCGTCATTGAGATGAGGCATACAGACCCAATTAATACCCTTCGGCAAAAGTTGTATTACAGTTTGAATATGCTGTGTCCCACTTATCAGAGAACCAATGAGAGTCGCTGGAATAACTGCTTTTAAAGCATGCCCCACATGTAACTGTGTTACTGTATAGGCTTTTCTTGAGATCCATTGCAATCCTTGAGAAACCATGCTTCCTAAGGCACCTACCAGATATTTATTGGTGTGATTCCCTTCTTCATTCTGCTGAGCACCAATCCCTTGCAAAACCATATTAATTCCTTCTTTTACCTATTATTATAAATTAATTATCTGTTTTAATATATTTTTATACTGTATTTATTATTGTTTTATTGTATTTAATACATAAGTTACTAACAATATGATATTTATAAAAAAATGCTATATTTTGACCTTAATGATCGTTTAATATAAAATACTTATGAAGGATATAATTATGATTTGGTCATTCTCTGGTCTACACTCCATCATACAGAATATCTCCCGTTACTGGCACTTTCCTGATATTTTTCAAGAAACAGAAGTCTATGATTCGGCTAAGTGGAAAGTTTTTCATAATCTCGATGTTAAAGACATCCCTATCCCCGAAGAGTTCAAAAGTAAGCTGCAACAAAACTGCCCGTTCTGGCCTGGAAAGAAAGTTGCGGAGACTCATTTTCTCTGTCTAGGACTTAGAAGTCGTGATATATCCAAACTTCCTTTTTTTAATGAGGTGGACAGCTACTTTCCTAAAGAAAATCAGGATGCACATTGGTTTTTAATCACTAAAAAAAACATTCCAAATAGCGCAGGGCTGGATCTAGAACAACAAAAAGATCTTCTCAAACGTTCAGGTTACGACATGCCCTATTTAGTTGAAGCAGTTACAACCATTCATGCTTCCAAGGATTTAGGACAAACTCTTTTTCCCAAGCTGGGTGAATATACCCGTTGCCATGAACTATATAACAACCACCCTATTGCTGTGGGCTCTGACTCTACAACAACTGTTTCTATCTATGCCAACGATTGGAATTTCTTGAATGGAGTGGCTGGTGTTATCCGACTCTCTTCTCCAACTGCTCTTTGAGCGCATTTAAGAAACCGCAGCCGTACATTCCATCGATCACACGATGATCGAATGTAAGAGAAATATTCATCATCGATCTGGCTGCAAAGGTTTGGTCTTCGAGGACAGCAACTTTTTTGTAAATCGCTCCCATGCCGATGATGGCAACTTCTGGGTAGCGGATAATCGGTATGCCGATCATGACTCCTGAAATCCCGAAATTCGTGAGTGTGATCGTCCCTTCTTGAACCTCCGTTGGCTGCAATTTTCCTATCCTTGCACGTTGAGATAGATCTGACATTGCTTTTGCAATCTGGGGGATGTCGAGGGTTTGTGTGTTTTTAATGACGGGAACCATAATTCCTTGATCAACGCTGACAGCAAGGCCGAGGTTGACAAATCGTTTCACAACAATAGTGTCGCCTTCTAGAGAAGAATTCAGATAAGGATACTTTTCTAACGCTTTGACAATGCCTTGAGCGACAAATGTAGTGATTGTGAGTTTGACGCCGTGCTTTGCTAAGAAGGCTTCTTTTTCACGTTGTATGTAATTAACAATCTCGGTCACATCGACTTCAGTGATTAAAGAAGCATGAGGCGCTTCATAAAATGAGCGGACCATGTTATCGGCAATGGCTTTTCGCATACCTGTCATCTTAATATGCTCCACATCTCCTTTCGCTGTTACAGGAGCCATTGCAGGACCCATCGCAGGACAAGGACGGTTAGGTGTTTTTCTTTCGACGTAGAGTTCTAAATCCCGTTTGGAGAGTCTTCCACCTGCGCCTGTTGCAGGAATTTTGGAAAGCTCATCCAGTGAAACGTTGAGCTCTCTTGCTAAACGAAGAAGTGCTGGTGAATAAAAATCTTGCATTTCGTTTTGTACAGGTCCTGATTCTTTCCGTGTATCAACATGAACAGAAGCCGCCGGCTTTTCAGCTGCAGCTCCTTTCTCGATCACTGCAAGGGCCTCTCCCACTTGAACCTCTTGATCGGGTTTTGCAACGATCTTTGACAAAACTCCTGCAACTGGTGAAGGAATTTCACTATTGACTTTGTCTGTGGAAACTTCGAGCAGCGGCTCATCTAAATGAATAGTATCTCCCTCTTTTTTAAACCATTGAACAACGGTTGCGCTGACAATGCTTTCACCGAGCTTAGGAAGGACGACTTGATATTCTGACATGTTGGACCTGTAATTTTATTTGATTGATAAATTGTTTCCAAACTTCCTCGCCCTGTGTCATTGAGAGTTCCAATGGAACGGGAATAATAGGAAGTGAATTTTTTGGAAGTTTGACAAAATCTTTTTCTGTGCAGACAAGAAAGTCAGCTTTGGATTTTTGAGCAAGCTCTTCTAATTCTGAAATCGTAAAGGGTGCATGATCAGGCTTCATGAAAGAGACAGCGATGTCAGCACCTGCTGCTTGTACTTGTTTTAAAAATCTTTCGGGATTTCCAATGGCGCAGAAAAGAGCTACTTTTTTCCCTTGTAGATGGGCCGATGTCGTTCTATCAAAAACCACCTGTGGTATTCCAAAACTTAAAGGTTTTGATCCCATGACGGCTATTAGAGATGCCTCACTGAGCCTTGAAGGTAAATCACGCAGAAATCCGCGTGGAAGAAAGTAGCCATTGCTGTAAGGGGCTTCTTCAGAGACAACGACGATATCAAAATCACGGTGAAGTTTTAAATGTTGAAACCCATCGTCCAGTAGTAGAATTTCTGCCCCGTTTTCAATCGCTTTTTGTGCAGATATGACTCGATCTTTGCCAACCCAAACTTGAACGAAGGGGAGCTTTTGAGCAAGCCACAAAGGCTCATCTCCTACCTCCGCAGCTGTCATGGAAGGTTCTACAAGAATGTTTTGATTTTCAGCTTCAGAGCGATATCCTCTGGAGAGAATGGCAACTTTATTGTCTTTTGCAAGCTCTGAGGCCAAAAAATGTACAAGGGGCGTTTTCCCAGTGCCGCCGGCAACGATATTTCCGACGCTGACAACAACGGCGGGAACTTTTTTAGGAGACAAAAGATGTAATTTATAAGCACGGTGCCGAAGTTTTATTCCTGCCTGATAAAGCAGGCTTAAGAGCCAAAGGATTTTCTTCCCTGGCCTGCGTCCTTCTAAAATATCTTTCATACGTGCTTCAAGAAGCATGAAAAAGTTCTTCCTCGACCATTTCGATGATCATGTGAATGGCAGCCATCTGCACTTCTTGGATTCGATCTGAATAAGAAAAACCACTGACAATCCACTCTAAATCGCCCATCCCTTTCATTTTACCACCAGTTTTCCCTAGAAAAGCAATGACAGATAAACCTTTTTCTTTAGCAGCTTGCGCAGCTTTGATGAGATTAGGAGAGTTTCCACTTGTTGTCAGAAGTACCAGTACATCTCCTTTTTTTCCTAACGCTTCAACGGCTCTTGAAAATACATGATCATATCCTAAATCATTTCCGACACAGCTCATATGCCCCGGATCGGATAAAGCAATAGCAGGAAGCGCCGGACGTTTATTTCTGTAAAGGCCGGTAAGCTCTTCTGCAAAATGCATTGCATCGCAAAGACTGCCCCCATTACCGGCGACTAAAATTTTTCCTTCACTTTTAAAACAGTCGGTTATCATGTGTGATGATTTTTCGATAAATTCTACGACTTCGGGAGTTTTAAGAAGATGGGCTGCCCGGATGATGTCTTCTATAGAGTCTAAAATTTTTTGTTGTTTTTCTTTGACAAACATACGACTCCTTCCTATGAAAAGAGACCATCATAGGTTAACGATCGATAATAGACAATTGGCTTTTGACTCTTATGACGCCATTAGAAACAGGATGTTTAAATGCAAGCTGGCTCGCATAGAGGGCAATTCCTGCTTCCCAATTTTTCTTGCTCCCATATTTAGCATCCCCCAAAATAGGGCATCCGATCGCCGACATCTGGGCTCTAATTTGATGATACCGTCCTGTATGAAGCCGGATCCGGAGCAAGCTGCGATCTTTTTCTTTTTTTAGAATCTCATATTCTAAAATAGATTCTTTGCCCTCAGGAGAAATTTCTGCTCGAAATGAGCCGTGGATAAGATAATGTTTTAAAATCCCTTTCTCTTCTTTAGGATATCCTTCTACCCAACCGATATAGATTTTTTCCATTGAACGCTCACGCATCTGCTCTTGAAGTCGGGAAAGGGCTTTACTAGTTCTTGCAAAAAGAACGACACCAGCAACGGGTTTATCTAAACGGTGAATCGGCTGTAAGAAAACGTTCCCGGGCTTATTAAACTCCCTTTTAACCCAAGCCTTGCCAAGCTCCTCCAGATCGGGCTGGGTAGCAATGTCTGCCGGCTTGTCTAAAACCAAAAGATGGTTATCGCACAGTAAAATGTTGTCGCTGCCGAAGGGCTTCATATAAAAGTAAAGTGGTTGCCATAGCAACGTTGAGTGAGTCTGCAACGCCTTCCATGGGGATTTTGACACGAATATCTGCGGATTCCATCCATTTCTGAGTAAGACCCAGCTGCTCTGTTCCGACAGCGATCGCAACATCGCCGCTTAAATGGGCCTCTGTAAAATTAACATCTGCTGACGGAGTGGCTGCAACAATTTGAATATGGTTCTTTTTTAGCCACTCTAACACTTCATCGCTTGTGGCTTCCACAACGGGGAGCGTGAAAAGTGTTCCAACACTTGCTCGCACCACATTAGGATTGTAAATGTCTGTACACCTGTCGCACACGATCACACCATCGGCGCCTGTTGCATCGGACGAGCGCAAAATTGTTCCCAGATTACCTGGTTTTTCAATCGCCTCTGCAATGACATAGAGTGCAGGGGATTTCTTTTTCAGATCTGAAAGCTTTGTTTTCATCTGATAAGCAACACCTAAGAGTCCATCAGGGCGGTCTCGATAGGAAATCTTATGAAAGAGAAAATCGGGAAGCTCAAAAATGGGCGCTTTGATCTGCCCGATCAAACTCTCTTCATTGGTTCCTAAAAAGAGCTCCGGACAAATATAAAGAGATTCAAATCGAACTCCATTATCGACAGCTCGTTTGATTTCTCGGTACCCTTCAATTAAAAAAAGACCGGTCTGATCGCGCTCTTTTTTATCACGCAGATGAAGAAGCGACTTGATTTTCGGATTTTGAGCACTGGTTAACTTGTTATACATACCACCTCGCAAAGGTTCCCGATGTGAGATCGTAAGGCCCAGGAATGATAAGCTCGCCTTTTTCAATTTCACCCTCTTGCCTTGCTTGCTTCAGAAGATGTCTGAGCACTAAAGGAGTATAACCAGGTGTGTGCGAGGACAAAATCACAAATGAAGGATCTTTTGAAAGAAGAGAAAAGCAAAGACGTAAAATTTCAGAAAGATCTTTTTCAATTTTAAAAACTTCACCTTTACTTCCGCGTCCAAACGTTGGGGGGTCTAAAATAATACCGTCATATAATCTACCCCGACGTACTTCTCGCTGCAAAAACTTAATTACATCATCCACAATCCAGCGGATGGGAGCCTTTTCAAGACCATTTAATGCACAGTTTTCACGTGCCCAGGCAACTGTTGTCTTTGAAGCGTCCACATGGCAAACCTCAGCCCCTGCATAAGCTGCTGCCAATGTCGCACCGCCTGTGTAAGCAAATAAATTAAGAATTTGAGACCCTTTTTTAATCCGCTTTTGCATCCAGGTCCATAAAAGGGCATGCTCAGGAAACATCCCCACATGGCCAAAGTCTGTGGGCATTAACTTAAAACGAATTCCTTGGTGTTCAACCACCCATGAAGCAAGCAGCGGAGGAGCTGCCACCCATCGATTAGCAGGCTCGCGTGTAAAAACGGCATTTGCTTTTTTCCAATCAGCAACACTCAGTACAGGCTTCCACACTGCCTGCGAACATGGGCGCGACAAAACAAACTGTCCGAACTTTTCAAGTTTTTGTTCTAATCCGCTATCAAGAAGCTCATATTTCATCCCCACATGATACCCCAAAATTGAGTTTAAATCTCGGGAGAAATCAGCTAGTTAAATCTTTTTTGGGATAAAGAAGGTAAATTAAAATATTTCCTGCTATAACAAGACCTATTCCAAACCACATCATGGCTGTAAAGGTTGTATTCCAAAACCACCAGTCCAGCAAACTCCCCCAAATGACTGTGGTATACATGAAGGGTGCCAAAAAACGAGCAGGTCCGTTTTTAAGCGCGAGTGAAAATGATTGCTGATACAGAAAACCGGTCACACCGATTGCAATAAGGGGAAGGATATCGGTGGTCTTTAGAGCGATCCAGCTAGTCTCAACATTCCAAAACGTCATAGGCACTGTAATCACAAAAGCAAACAGAAAAAAGTAAAAGTTGATGCGGTAGGCAGATTCTTCATAGTGACTAAACCGAAGCGCAACCAAGCTAAACGCGCCGCAAAGCCCGGCTCCAATTGCAAATAACATATCACCATTCCATTCTATTTGATGCGGATTGATGACAAATCCAACCCCAATTAGCGCGACAAAAAAACCCCACCATAATTGATGATTGATGGGGACCTTTTTCCAGATCCGAGCCACAAGTGGGACAAAAAGCGGAAGAATATTAAAGAGGAGGCTCGTCAATGCAACCGATAGTGTTTTAAGAGCTGCACAATAAAAATAAATGCTTGCAAGTATTGCTATCGTACGAACCCAGTAAAGTTTAAAAGAAGTCGGTTTTAAATTAAGGGTCGTATTGCGCGTCTTATAAAGCATCCATGGAACAAACAGAAAAAGAGAAGTTAAATATCTCCAAAACAATATGCCTGGAACAGAAAGATGTGAAAGCTCTAGCTTTACTACAGCACTTAAAATGGCATAAATAAAACAGGCAAATAAAATGGCTGAAATTGCTATACGCAGATTTGACTTAGGACGGCCGCTCATGGCTTTGTCTATATCAGTGAAGCTGATTCCAAATCAATGATAGAAGACGGCGGGTGGTCCGTAAAATAACAAGAGCGCGAGGACCTTTGAAATGTAAAACTCCAATTTCAGGGGGCTTTTCTTTAAAGCCCAGGGCATAAAATACGGTACCAACAGGTTTTTCACCCGTCCCACCCGTTGGTCCGGCAATCCCTGATACAGCCACTGCGAAATCGGCGCCGGTTGCATGTAAAACCCCTTTCCACATTTCGTGCACTGTCTCAGCGCTCACAGATCCTTTTGTCTCTAATGTTTTTGATGAAACATGGAGTAGATGCTGTTTAAGAGAATTAGAATAAGTCACAAGCGAGCCCAAGAAATAATTGGATGCACCAGGGATTGCTGTTAATTGAGAAGATAAAAATCCACCTGTGCATGATTCAGCGCAGGCTAGAGTTTTTTTATTTTTGATCATTTTTTCTTGGATGGCTTCTTCTAAAGTGCCGCTGGGTGACTCGTAATAGTGAGCGCTGAACTCTTTCTTGAGTTTTTCTTTTCCCATTTCAAGCACCTTAAGATCAAAGCCGCGAAGTACAACGGTCAAAGCTCCATAGGAAGGATAAATCCCGGCTTCCACCTTCATATCCCGAAGAAAAGGGTCAACATCATTTTCTCTGAGCATCGAAAAATGAAGCGTTAAGCGATGCCCTTTTTTCTGAGGGGGCAGAAGTGACATAACCTCCTGTTCAAACATCGCTTCCATCTCTTGTGGAACTCCAGGAAGTAAGAAGAGCAATCGATTTCCTTCTTGAAAATAATAACCTTCAGCAGATCCTATGGGATTTTTAAGGGGGACTCCTGGAACAGAAAAAAGCGTTTTTGCGCAGTCGTACGTGATATCATCTAGCGTGGGACCAACTCCACCTGTGGCAATGACAATCGATGATCGCTTGAGCGCTTCACTAAGACCTTCTATTAATGGAGCCCTCTCATCCGGAAGGGTGCTCTGACGAGAGACCCTCCAGCCTTCTTCATCCAGACGTCGTCCTAAATAAGCGCCGTTGGTATTGACAATCATTCCACGTAGAACTTCATTTCCAACAGCAACAATCTCAATAGACATGCACTTTGATTCCTTGCTCTTTGAGCTGCGGATGGTTTGCAATCCACGCAAAACACTCTTTGCCAAGACGGATAGGCGAAGAGATCTTTTGTCCATCCCAAACAAACGTTGTCGGAACAGAAAAAGCTCGTAGCCACTTTAATAATTTTGCAAATAAAGCGCTATTGGGAAACTTAGACTCATCCGATGTTTTGGTATAACTTCCACCCGAGCCATCAAAAAAAATCTGGGGAAATGCAAATTGAAGCCCCCAGTAGATGCTTTCAGGACTCATCACCATAGGATGAATTTTGTGATCTATTTTTGATGCAAAAAAACGGTGGTGCTGAAGTTGCACAACAGGTTTTGCAAGCTTGGCCATCCATCTACCTGGCTGAACTTCTTCTGCATACAAAGCTTCTGGTTCAACGGTTGCAACAGAGGAAAATATTTTACGATCTATCTCGGGAACTTTTCCATCTTTGAGAGCACTGATATAGTTTTCATACGATTGTAAAAACATTTCTTGTGAAATACTCAGCTGATCGATCAGAGCAATTGAGCTGACGTTATAAAACTCCAAAGGTGAAAGCTCCAGTAGGCACGCCTTCATTTCACTGACATCCAAAAGAACTTGTGTCTTGAGCCATTTAGAAACAGAAAACTTTTTAAAAACCTTAGTTCTGGGTTTAACTTCCTCACTATCAGCGATCTTTTCGCGACCTTGCTCCTGTTTTCTCTCACCCGTAGCCATTTGGCTACGCGTTTTGAGAAAAACAGGACCCAGCTCATCGAAAAGCTCTGCTGATTCTGAGAAAGCCAACCCAGAACTAAGGTTAAGAGGGGATTTTGCTTGCAGCATCTTGTTTGCTGGTTTTTTTCCAGCTCTTTAAAAGGAGTATGAGGATTCCAAAAAAGATTGAGGTATCGGCTACATTAAAGACGGGATAGGAGTAGCCTCGCAAGATAAAATGGAACATATCTACCACATGCCCATAAATAAAATAATCGATAATATTTCCGATCCCGCCGGCAATGATCAATACGAGAGGATACCTTTGAGGGTAAGCTTTGGGAGAGCGCATCAAATAAATAATCAACCCTGAGATCACTACAATCCGGATGAGCAAAATAATCTCTTGAATCCCGCCACCCAGACCCCAGGCAATGCCTTTATTCGTCACATGGTGAATGCAAAAATCAATTCCATACGCTTGAAAAACACTAATTCCGCCAAAAGGGAAAAAATGAGAGGCAAGTTCATAAGGAACTATATACAAATGCGTGAGTGCCTTAGAAACCATATCAAGCATTAAAATACCAATGGCAATCATGAGCATTCGCAGTACAGTTTTACCTGTCATTGAATCATTCCTTTCTCGAGCATCTCTTGGGCTTTAACTGTCATTGTCGCGTAAGGGATCGCTTCAAGACGTGCAACCGGAATCTCTTCGTTGCTAATGTCGCAGATTCCATAGGTGTTCTCATCAATTTTTTCTAAAGCACGATCAATCTGCCTTAAAACTTTATACTCTTCATCAGAAACCTGAAGGTTAACATTTCTGAAAAAGTCATCCGTCCCTTCATCTGCTTGATGTTGGGAGTACCCTTTTGATTCTTCGGGCGTTTTGACTTCTTCATTCACGTGCCTCACGATTTGGGAAAAATGAGACTTAAGTTCTAGTAATCTTTTACGAAATTTTTCAATATCAGCTTTTTTGAGTGGCATGCGAGCCTTCCTTCGTTAACTCTTGTTCTTCTTCAGAGATGCTTTGAATCTCGTCTATAAGTTCATCCATAATCTTAAAGCGGCGATAAACGCAAGCAAAACGAATGTAAGCTATCGTATCTAGTTCTTTAAGATGCCTCATTACAATTTCACCAAGCTCTGTCGTATCTATCTCACGCACTTGCCTTTCCATCAAGTCAGCTGTGATCTGAGAAGCTAGCGTCAAGACTTGATCATGACTAATCCTAGTATGCCGACAGGCAGCATCAAGACCTTTTATTAACTTATCTTGATGGAAATCTTCATACCGGCCATCTCTTTTATGCACTTGAATTGTCAAATCAACTGTCTCAAACGTAGTGAATCTTTTTTGGCAATTCAAACATTCTCTTCGACGTCGAATCGCATTTTGTTCTACAGCATTACGAGAGTCGGTCACCTTAGAGTCATAATGATTACAAAATGGACAGTGCATAAAAACCTAGCCTCCAACTCTTACATAAGAGTTCCATGTGCCTGTTTTAAAAGGCTTAAGCTTTTTTTCAAAGCAAAAACCATTTTCTAACTCTTTAAGGCAAATACTTTACCAAAGAAAACCTATGAACTGCAAGGAGTTATTTTGGAGTGAAATTAGTTTTTTACTTTTTTTGCACAGATAATAGATTTTGGAAAAAGCCACTTGTACAGCCTCTCCCTCAGTACAATAAAACATCTTGGACTCAGTCGTCTTCAATCTCTGTCAAGTTTTTCATGAGAAGCCACAAAATGATTATTGTACACGAAAATTGTTGTCCTCTAGGAGTTTTCCTAAACAATGCTCCATTTCTTCTTTTTTCAAGGATTGCACACCTACATTCAAATCCCCAAATGCTTGTTGAGCATGATAAGGGGAAAGTCCTGCAGTCCATATGATAGAAACTGCTTTCTCTACTTTTCGATTTCCATTATAAAATTCAACTTTATATATGCAAGGTTCTACAAATTGACGTTGCCCATCTTGTGAAAATGCCTCTGGAAATGTCTTCCCTGTTTCTTTGTCAAAAAACCTCGCTGAGAACAAGGAATACGCGACAACCTTACTCCAGGTCCCATCCGTTCTTCTTACCCAGCCCTGACTTTGTAATTGTGGGCACAAAAGAAAAGCTAATCCATCATTATTTTTCTCTGGTATCAGGTTTAAACGCTGTAACAACCTTTGTGGCTGAATCGAATAAAATGGCCGTCTGTACAACTCACTGCAAGTCATCCGTAAGCGGCCTTCCTGTTTTATATCTTTTCCATCATAAGTTAGAAACTGTATAACTAATTGGTAAATTATTAATGGCAAGCCAACAAAACCCTCAACAGGCTGAATTACAGCTTTAGCAACAGGTTGAACTACAGGTTGAACTACAGGCACTATGGAACGGTTACTTGGAGAAGTACGATAACTCCTATATAACCAATAACCTAGACTTAGAGCACCAAGCGCAATAAGAGTCAAACTCATTCTAGGATGTGCTCTTGGAGCCTTAAAAAAATCGTAGCCAACTTTCCGAATCAATTGTTGTCCGGATGCAAAATAATTTCCAATCTGTTTCATATTAAACCATTTTTGTTTGAAACATTTTAAAAAATTATACCTAAATTATCAATGATTAACTCCAACTATTGGTGTAATAAACTTTGCATTTTTATTTTTTGTAAAAAAATTATTAAAATACAGTATAATGTACGAAAATTAACTTTTATCAGAGCAATAATAATAAATTACTTTAGATAGGCTCAAAAAAAATTTACCTGCTGGATATGAATATATTTTTGCATATTTTGATCTCTATCGATATAAATCAGAATTGTGGAAAAGAAAGTTATCATTGTAACAGGAGCCTGCGGACGGATTGGCTCAAACGTCATGCGGAAGCTGGAAACAGAATTTCATGTGGTTGGATTTGACCTACCTCAAGCTATACAAGCCACTAAAAATAAGAACCTTGTCCCTGTTGATTTAGGTTCGGACGAGAGCATTGAAGAGGCGTTTACTCATATTCTTAAGTTGTATGGAAATAAGATTGCATCGGTCATCCATCTGGCAGCTTACTATAGTTTTTCAGATCAAAACTACGACAATTATGAGCGCATCACGGTTCGTGGAACTGAGCGTCTACTCAAAGCACTTAAGAATTTTGAGGTAGAGCAATTTACTTTCTCCAGCACAATGCTGGTGCATGCTCCTTGCAAGCAAGGAAAAATCACTGAAAAAAGTCCAGTAATTGCAAAGTGGGCTTATCCCCGCTCAAAAGTCGCCTCAGAAAAACTGATTCATGAACTGCGTGGAAACATACCTACAGTGATTTTACGCATTGCGGGGGTTTACGATAATGAATGCCACTCAATCCCGATTTCTAATCAGATTAAACGTATCTATGAAAAGCAGCTTCAGGCTCATCTTTTTGCAGGAGATCTTCGTAGTGGGGCATCGTTTCTGCATATGGGTGACTTAATTTCAGCAATCAACCTTTGTGTTCAAAAACGTAATCAATTACCTCCAGAGCTCATTCTTTTGCTTGGCGAGCCGAAAACTCTTAGTTATGATGCTTTACAAAGAATGATCAGCCATCTTCTATTTGGAAAGGAAATTAAAACATTTTCCATTCCCAAACTCATTGCTAGATTTGGCTCTTATGTTGAAAACCATCTTCCGTTTTTTCCGACTCCATTTATTAAACCTTGGATGATCGATTTTGCAGACGATAATTATGTTCTTGACACCTCGCTAGCAAAGCAAGTTCTAGGGTGGGAAGCACAACATTCTTTAGAATCGGCATTACCTATCATGATTGAGGCGTTAAAAAAAGATCCAAAAGAGTGGTATAAGACCAATGGTTTTAAATGACGAGTTTAATTGACAATAACATGGCAATAAAAAAAGTAATTGCGACCGAAGAAATCAAATAGCCGATAAGAACAAAAATACCATCATCTTCCAAGATTCCTAATCCCACAAAAAATATAGACCAGGCTACTGATAAGTTCGTAAATGGAATGGGAAGTGGAAGAGCTAAACATATACCCAGAATAAAGATAAGCAAACCATTGATGATGTGGAATGCAGGATAATGACAGAGCAAAGGAAGCCTGGGATGAACCCAACGTTTTATTTTTTTCACAAGCCACAGGGTTTTCCTTGTGAGTTTTTGCATCGTCTGAGGTTTAATTTTCTTTTCTAGAAAGCGTTTTGGTAGCCATAGACGTTTCCCAAAGGCCATCCTAAGACCGATAAAAGCAATGATAAGTCCAAACAGAATCGACAGTCCTGGGATTTGAAGAGGCTGGCAAAAAGGTAGACTTAAAAAAAGAAGGATCAAAGACTGCCCTTTTCCTGATAAAGTATGCAAAATTTCTCGTACCGAAATCGATGCTTTTTCAGTCCGTTGTTTTAAAATTAAAATCCTTTTCTCTAAAGTTAAATGAGCGTTGTTTTTTCTCATGAATTCCTTTTGTAAGGAATAACAAATGCATCGATGAAGGTCAATTTATCTGTTTTTGGAAAATGGAAAGTTTGGTAAGTCAATGATCATGAAGCCCATTCCAATTAATGCGATTCCTGAACCTTGGAAATATAACCCATCCAAATGGAGCCAGCGAGTAACGATCGCTGTAGTTGCTGCGATCGCAACTTTCATCGCCATTTACATGGGTCTTTATCAGTGGCGGCTTATCGATACCGTTTGGGATCCCATTTTTAAAGACCAGTCTATGAAAGTTCTCGACTCAGATGTATCGCACAAAATCACCTCGTGGGTGCATATTCCCGACTCGATTTTAGGAGCGCTAGCCTATCTTGGAGATGTCATCTTTGCCCTAGCCGGTTCCACTAGACGCTGGTATGACCGCCCTTGGCTTGTGATCTTATTCGGCCTGGATGTCATTCCACTTGGCCTTGTGAGTTCTATCTTGATTTTCCTGCAAGGTACTGTCGTCGGATCATGGTGTTTTCTTTGTCTTGTCACCGGCGTGATCTCACTTTTACTCATTTACTTTGCTTATGATGAAGTATGGTCCAGTTGTATTTTCCTAAGACGTGTTTGGAAACGGAGCGGAAGGTTTTCCGTTTTATGGAAGGCTTTCTGGGGCAGACCTTCTTTGACAGCACAGGAAGTTGCAAGTGAAATGGCACAAAAAAGAAACAAAAAGGTAAATACCCATGTGGGCCCGCGTAATTGAATTCATGCTAGCCTGCTGGCTAGCGACCTCGCCCTTTATTTTTTCCTATCCAGATGATGCAATGCTCTATTGGTTCATCGATTTTGGGTGCAGCGCAGCGATTGCTTTTTTTGCCTTTACTAGTTTTTATGACCCTCTTACGAAGATGCACCTGTTTAATCTAGTGCCTGCCTTTTTTTTGATTGTCCTAGGCTTTTGTGCTACAGAAAGTTTTCTTCAATACGCAATACAAAATTATATAATTCTAGGAATTCTATTATTAATGTTCGCCATCATCCCCACTGATGCAAGTCAGCAGCCTAAACCCTGGCGCGATTTCTATAACGAGCCTTAAATAAGATTTTTTAACGATTGGCTCTCTTCTTCCTCATTACATTCGGAGGAGGTGGGATTCGAACCCACGAAACATTTTCATGTTTACACGCTTTCCAAGCGTGCTCCATCGGCCACTCGGACACTCCTCCAAAAAAGTGATCTATCTTAGACCATGCATTGATTTACAAACAAGTGACCTTAAGGTATGATACTTGGTACGATGAAAAAAATCTTTTCAATCCTTCTTTGTTTATTCTGTTTTGGATGTGCTTCATCGGAGACACCTAAACCCAAAATTTTAGTTACTATCCCTCCCTATGCAGGATTTGTAAAGAGTTTAACGGAAGGTTTAGTTGATGTAGAAATTTTTGTTCCGCCAGGCTCCAATCCTCACGCCTACGAACCCACACCAGAACAAGTCAAACACTTTACTCAAGCCAAAATCTGGTTTAGAACGGGTGATCCCATTGAAACTAAAATGGTTGCTTTCTTGCAGCAATACAATATAGAAACTGTAAATATCTCTAGTGATTGGGCAACTCTTGATGAGCCACATACACATGCCCATCAGCATGAGGTGAAAGACCTCCATGTATGGATGGATCCTGTGATTGTTTCGAGCCAAGTTGAAGAAATGACCGAGCTTTTATCCAAGCATTTTCCTGACATGGCCTCCATGATCAGGGATAACTGCGACAAAATACAGTCTCAGTTACATCAACTAAACATTGCAACGATCAATAAACTGGCTCCATTTCAAAATAATTATCTTTTAATCTCTCATCCGGCTCTCGGGTATTACTGCGCTCGCTATGATCTAAATCAGCTCTCTGTTGAAATCGAAGGAAAAGATCCACGTCCGCAAGATATTGCAGATCTCATGAATACTCTGAAAACCCATCCTGTTCCTGTGGTGTTGATCGAGCCTCAATACAACAAAAAAGGAGCTATCTTGATCGCAGATAAACTCCATGTTCCTTATGAGGAAATCAATCCTTATGCTGAAGATTATTTTGGAATGTTCAACCAACTAACAAATATCATTGTAAAGTATTATGGCCATTCAAATTCATAATCTAAATTTTCAGTACGATGAAAACCCTCTTCTTCAAGACGTCTCTATAGAGATTGCAAAAGGAGAATGCCTTGCCGTCTTTGGGCCTAATGGCGGAGGAAAAACTACACTACTTAAGCTTCTCATGGGATTTTTAAAACCTAGCAGTGGAACTATTTTACTAGATGGGGCAGAACCGCAAAAAAGCCGCCGAAAAATGGGATATGTTCCTCAAATCTCCCAATTAGATAGGCAGTTTCCAATTACTGCCTTAGAAGTCGTCAGGATGGGAGCGTTATCCTCTTCGCTATTTCATTCTTATAAGCCAAATAGCGATGATGAAGCACTCGCAATGCTAGATAAAGTAGGCCTAAAACACATGGCTCAAACACCTTTTGGCTCCCTTTCAGGAGGACAGTCTCAAAGGGTTCTCATTGCTAGAGCTCTTATGGGACGCCCTGACTATCTTTTCCTCGATGAAGCCACCGCTAGTGTCGATCCATCAGCAGAAGAACATTTTCATCAGTTAATTCGGGAACTTAAAGGAACCATTACGATTGTCATGGTCACCCATGATCTTCCTGAAGAGATGTCTTATATCGATCGTTTTTTCTGCGTCTATCGAACAATCACCCCTTATTCTCCTGCTCAGGTCTGCGATCATTTTGCAAAGGGACTTTATCATCCTCCACTCAAAAGAAAGGGTTCTTAAATGATAGAATCACTGCTTTCTTTTCCATTTTTAATGACTTCTCTTCTTGCAGGACTTGCGTCGTCTGTTACCAGTGGAATTGTTGGTTCGTATGTCGTTGTAAAACGGATTGTCTTTATCAGCGGAAGCATTGCTCACTCTGTCTTAGGCGGAATGGGATTTTTTCTATGGCTGAAGCGAACGTATCACATAAACTGGCTTGATCCTCTTTATGGCGCCCTCATAGCTGCCATATTATCGGCACTCCTCATCGGATGGATCCATCTTAAATACCGTGAAAGAGAAGATACTGTGATTGCAGCCATCTGGTCGACGGGAATGGCGCTCGGCGTGATTTTTGTCTCGTTCACACCTGGGTATAATGTAGAGCTTATGAATTTTTTATTTGGCAATATCTTGTGGATTTCCCAGACGGATCTTACTCTTTTAATCTCTCTTGCCGCATTTGTCATTCTGGTGACACTTGTCTTGCATCAGAAATTTCAAGCAGTTTGTTTTGATGAAACAGAAGCAGAGCTCCGAGGGATTTCTGCAAAAAAATATTACCTTATTCTTTTAAATCTTGTAGCAATATCTGTTGTGATTTTGATTCAAGTGGTGGGAGCCATTTTGGTGATTGCAATGCTGGCCATACCCGCAGCCATAGCAAGTCATTTCTCGAAAAAACTATCTCATATGATGATCCAAGCTGTTGTCTTTGGAGCCCTTTTTACAGCAATCGGCCTCATTCTATCATTTTATTTAAATTGGCCGCCGGGAGCAACGATCGCTCTTGTTGCAGCGCTTGCTTACACGGCCCACCTAGCGATCTATTATAGAGCGGTATATCGCTGAATGAATTGCTGCCAGATGCTTTTGCGATGATGGTTTTTATGATGACGGTGACCTCGATGGTGTGCTTTTCGGTGTGACTTTGCTTTCTTTTTCATAAAACCTCTTATTTTTGAAGCGTTGACAAATCATCCACAAGTTTTTGAGGAATCTTCTTTGTTTCCTCTCTTGGGGTTGGCACATCTTTCCTATGGTTTTTGATCGTGATTTTAGAAGATTTCTTTTTTCCCCAGGATTTCATATAGCACCTCTTAGTTTCATATTAGTATGAATTAATTTAATTTTCAAATAAATAATTACCATCTAAATGGTACATCCCCATTGATTGAAAGTGTCAAATCGATTAACATGACTGCTACTTTTAGTATTTTTGAGGTAAAACGATGTACGCTATCATTGAAACAGGTGGAAAACAGTACCGAGTCGAGAAAGACGATGTCATTGACGTCGAGCTACTTGAGGCTGAAAAAGGGAAATCCGTCGAGTTCACAAACGTCCTTTTCTTCAATGATGGCAAAAATGCCAAAGTAGGGTCTCCTTACGTTGCAAAAGCCGTTGTGAAGGGTGAATTACTCATGGAGTCCAAAGGACCTAAAGTCATCTCATTCAAGTACAAACAACGAAAAGGGGTTCGACGAAAAGTCGGTCACCGTCAAAAATATCATCGAATCAAAATTACAGAGATTACAGGATAGGTCATGGCACATAAGAAAGGTCAAGGTTCAAGCCGTAACGGTCGCGATTCAAAATCCAAGCGCCTCGGCATTAAAGCCACTGCAGGTCAAGTTGTTACAACTGGCAGCATCTTAGTTCGTCAGCGAGGAACAAAGTGGGCTCCTGCAAAGAACGTCGCAGTGGGTCGCGATGATTCTCTGTTTTCACTGATCGACGGCGTTGTCTCCTTTAAAAAGGGAGTCAAGACGTTCGTGTCAGTCCTCCCCGTACAACAATAAGTTTTTTTTATGTTTACCGATAAAGTCACTCTCTCACTTACCGCAGGACGTGGGGGAAATGGCGTTATTGCATGGCGTCGTGAAAAATATATTCCCAAAGGCGGGCCCTGTGGAGGTGACGGAGGGAAAGGCGGTTCTGTCTACTTAGAGTCTGACACGCAAGTCGTATCCCTTGAAAACCATCGTAATAGACGGATTATCAAAGCCCAAAACGGCCAGCCCGGCGGTTATAATCTTTGCACTGGTAAAGGCGGAGAAGACATTATCCTCAAAATTCCACCAGGAACTCTCGTTAAAAATGCACAAACAGGCGAAGTGATTTACGACTTTGTAGAAAAAGAGCGCTCTGAACTCATCTGCAAAGGCGGAAAAGGTGGTAAAGGAAACAACCACTTTAAAACACCGACCAATCAAGCTCCCTATATTTGTACTGAAGGCCTCGATGGAGAAACCATTGAAGTTGAGCTCGAACTCAAACTGATCGCAGATGTCGGCCTCGTTGGAATGCCCAATGCTGGAAAATCTTCCCTCATGAACTGCATGACGCATCTCGAGGTAAAAATTGGCGCTTACCCTTTTACAACCCTTTTCCCTAATCTTAGCTATATCCACTTTGCTGAAGACGACCGTATTCTTGTCGCTGATATCCCTGGAATTATCGAAGGAGCGCATGAAGATCGAGGTCTCGGTTTTGAATTCTTAAGACACATTGAAAGATCCGCAGTTCTCATTTACGTAGTTGATACTTCAGGCCTTGAAGAACGCGACCCTCTTGATGATTTCCGCGTGCTTCAAAATGAACTCAAAACCTACAACCCTGCGCTTTTAAACAAACCATCGCTTGTTGTCCTTAACAAAATGGATCTCGAAGAATCTGCCCTCCATCTCCCTCGCTTTAAAGAAGCATTTCCAGAGACTCTATTCTTCCCGATTTCAGCTCTGAACAATGAAGGGATTGAACCTCTTGTCCAGGCAATCCATTCTCTTGTTAGAACTTCATCGCTTGCTTAAATCAGGTGAGTAGTAAATTAGCTGTAAACCGAGAAACCGGTTATATTGCGCAATAACTTAAAAATTTGCGTAATAGAAGCTTTCATCTGACAAAAAATTTCTTCGAAATTTATTGGCCGGAACTGGAATCCTTTCTGTCGATCGCACCTTCGGTGTCTCTCGTCTGAAAGCCAGTTCGGCCACATGTGGCCTTCACTTCGATTCCAGATGAAAGCCACATTGAGTGGCTTTCTTTCCGGACAAATTTTTATTGAAAATTTGGCCGGAACTGGAATCGAACCAGCGACACAAGGATTTTCAGTCCTCTGCTCTACCGACTGAGCTATCCGGCCAAAAGAAGAGTCTAGGATAGAGGTCTTAACATTTTTAAGCAATGAATGACTCTTATTGCGCCTATTAATGACAGCCTGTTATCCTAGGTGCTGTACATGGAACCTTTGGAAAACTACCAACCTGAAAAAATTATTGTACGGATGCCTAACTGGATCGGAGATCTAGTAATGGCTACGCCCGTACTCAGTGACTTGAGAAAGGCTTATCCTAAAGCCCATATCACTGCCATGTGCAGAACTCCTATTTCAGACCTCTTACGGGAAGATCAAGATATCGATGAGCTTTTTTGCTTTAGCAAAACCAATCGATTCGGAAGAAGGAGCGATAAAAAAGATATCATTGAGAAATTGAAACGTGGCAAATACGATTTAGGAATTCTTTTAACACATTCTTTTTCTTCTGCCTGGTGGTTTTGGCTTGGAAAAGTTAAACGGCGTTTAGGTTACAAAGGAAATGGCCGTGGTATTCTTTTAACGGATAAAATCCCTCTTCCAAAAAATGTTCATGAGCAACACTTAGTCGAAACTTACAAAATGCTCTTAAATCCATTAGGGATCCCTCTTTCTCAATCGAAACCTCGGATTTATTTAACAGAGAAAGAGCTTTCTGATGCTAAAACGTTATTAAAACAGCTTGGTATTACTTCTGAACATGCTTTGGTAGGCATTAATCCTGGAGCCGCTTACGGTTCTGCAAAATGTTGGCTGCCTGAGCGCTTTAGAGAGGTCACGAAAAGGCTGCTTAAGTTAGAACATGTCAAAATCATCTACTTTGGCGATCAAGCCTCGATGCCGCTTGTAAAAGAAATCTGCCAAGAGCTTCCTTCTCCTGTTATCAATTTAGCAGGCCTTACATCACTCAGAGAACTGGCCTCTCTAATTAAGCTATGCAAGGTGCTGCTCACCAATGATAGCGGTCCTATGCATATTGCTGCAGCTGTTGGCACTCCACTTGTGGCTCTTTTTGGGTCGACCAATGAAACGGCCACCGGCCCTTACCAATCTGGAACTGTAATTAATAAACATGTCTCATGTTCTCCCTGCTATCGTCGCGAATGCCCCATTGATTTTCGGTGTATGAAGAAAATTGAAACAGATGAAGTCTATACTGAGATCCTTCGGACGCTCAAAGAGTTTAAAGATGCTTAAGAAATTATGGAAAAAATGGGGACCTAATCCTCTAGATGCCATTTTGAAAAAAGCTGCGAAAAAAGGTTATAAAACTATCCTTATACCTTGGAACCGCGGGATGGGAGATATTGCTCTTGGACTCTATGCTATTGTTCACCGAATCAAAACCTTCATCCCCGATGCTAAAATCACATTCCTTACTCGCACAGACCTTGAGGAGCCATTTCAGCTTCTTCAAGGCGTTGATGTAGTTGTTGATTCTTCTATGAAAAGAGGGGTGCCTTTTTCCATTTCTCAAAGCTCATACGATTTAGTGATAGAGAATGCAGATCCTTCTCATTGGGTGGCTTGGCAGCGAGGAACGCTTGTTCCTAAAATGCAATGGAATCGGGCTTGGGACGATCTCTCCTTGCGTTTCAATCTTCCTGAAGGATGCATAGGAGCGCATGTCAATTGCGAAACTAACTACTATTTTGAAAGGAACTGGCCTGTAGAAAGTTGGGAAAAGCTTTTCGCATCTCTTGACGGCCCTATCATCCTTTTTGGTCTAAAGAAAGAGCCGGTATTTAAGCATACTAAAATTCATGACCTCAGAGGTGAAACATCTCCTCTAGAGATTCTTTCAATCATAAAAAATCGATGCTCTCATCTGATCGCTCCTGACTCTGGCGTGCTCGGACTTACCTACTTTTTGGACACTCCTTTTCCTCTTAAAGTTGTTTCTCTTTGGGCTGATCCTAATCACGGTATTTTAAAACAAAATGTTCCTTCACCCAACCCTTTGCTAGATCACACTCCAGTCATCAGTCCTAATCAAAAAAATGCAGCTCTCATTACCCCAGAGGCTGTAAGAGCTGCGCTATGTTAAAAGATAAAATCATAGATCGCCTTAAAGAAATGAAACAGCTGCATCTAGCCACCAAACTAGACTCTCTAAGTGAAAGCGAACAGAAGCATTTTTTAGATCTATTATTACCCGATTTACTTGAAAGCCAGCAAAAAAGTCTTAGTGCTTCTCGTATAGATGAAGATCTACAGCCTCTTTATGAAGCCCCTCAAGCCTCGGATGTCTGGACTGCTCTTGGCATAGAGCGACTCACCCAAGGAAAAGTGGGGTGTCTAATTCTTGCAGGAGGGCAAGGAACCCGCCTGGGTCTTTCCATCCCAAAAGCGCTTGTCCCTGTTACCCCTGATGGGCAAAAAACTCTCTTAGAACTTCATTTAGAAAAAATTGAGCTAGCACGGGTATTTCATCAAACGAAAATCCCTTGTGCAATTATTACATCGAAAGAAAACCATGCTCAAATTGCTAAATTCATCGAAGAAAAAAATTTCAGCTCTTTTACAACGCTTATCATGCAAAACGAGGCCCCTTTTCTAGATGACCTAGGAAACTGGATTTTACGAGAAGATGGTAAGCTGGCTGCAGGTCCTGATGGTAATGGATATGCTCTTCATTTGCTTCAAGAAAAGGGAGTTTTAAGCCAGTGGAAAAATACTGGCACAGAAGAAATAACTATTGTGCCGATTGATAATCCTTTAGCAGATCCTGTCGATCCGATCTTGATTGGATATCACGCAGCGAGCTCTGCAGATGTCACTGTCAAAGTTATCCTGCGTCAAAGCGATGAAGAAAAAGTAGGAATCTTAGTGCAGAAAAATGGCCGCATTGAAGTGAGGGAATATTCAGAACTGCCCTCTGAAAAACCACAAAAAACTTGCCTTGCACATATTGGTCTCTTCGCACTGAATCTCTCTTTTGCAGAGCGTGTTTCCAAAGAAGAGTTCCCTTGGCATCTGGCTCGCAAGCTTGATCCAGTTTCGCAAAAATGGGTCTGGAAGTTTGAACGTTTTATTTTTGATATGCTTGCTCACTCTCACAAAACAAATCTTCTTCTTTATCCCAGAGAAGATGTATACGCCCCTTTAAAAAATGCTACCGGTGATAAAAGTTTAGCTACCGTTCAGGCAGCGCTTCAACGGATTCTTGGATTGTGATAATCTGAAAATTGGGTTAAAAAGGCAGTTATGAAAATAGGTTATTTTGGCGCGGGCTCTTGGGGTTTTAGTTTAGCCTCTCTTCTTGCATCTAAAGGACACACGGTTGTTTTATGGGGTCAAGATGAAAAACAGATCAAAGAAATGCAAAAAACACGCACTCATCCCAAGCTTCCTGGATATCCTGCCGATCACAACTTGATTTTCACAACTGATTTTGAAGAAGCCCTCACAGGTGCAGAAGTAATTATTGAATCAGTCACAACCAAGGGCATCCGTCCTGTTTTCCAAAAAATTGTCGAGATGGGGGGAACAAATAGCCCTATCATCATTACATCCAAAGGAATTGAGCAAAACACCTGCCTGCTCCTTCCTGAAATCGTCATGGATGTCATGGGAATCGGGGTAAGGTCGCAAGTGGGAGCACTCAGCGGACCTAGCCACGCAGAAGAGGTCGTGCAAAAACTCCCCACTTCGATTGTTGCTGCCTCTTACGATCCGGCAATCATGCTCAAGATCCACGATCTTTTCTCAACGCCTTATTTCCGCGTTTACCCTAACAGTGATATCAACGGCGTCTGTTTTGGAGGTGCTATGAAAAACCCGATTGCCATTGCGTGCGGGATTGCAGATGGGCTAGGGTTTGGAGATAATACAAAAGCCGCTCTTATGACACGCGGCCTCCATGAAATACGTAAGCTATCTGTGACAAAAGACGCTAAATCAGAAACTTTAAATGGCCTTTCAGGGTTGGGTGATTTGTGTGTGACATGTCTTTCGAGACATAGCCGTAATTCGAAATTTGGAAGATTGATCGGTGAGGGATATTCGCTCGAAGAAGCGCAAAAAAAAGTTGGAATGGTTGTTGAAGGCGCCTATACCTGCCTATCTGCTATGCAGCTTGCAGAAGAAGCAAAAATAGAAATCCCCATCACGGAAGCTGTCTATTCGATTCTCTATAACAAAATGAATCCCCGCGATGCTGTTAAACAACTCCTTCAAAGATCCATAAAAGAAGAACATCTATGATTCAAGGCACAAAAGTCGTTACGTGCGAAGAGATGCGAAGACTTGAAAAGCTTTGCTCAGTTGAAGAACTCATGAATCATGCAGCTTCAGCGCTGTTTGCTGTGATTGAAAATTGGTTTGAGCTTTCAGAGGCTTCGAAAGATGTGGTTTTAGTTGTAGGAAAAGGGAATAAGGGAGGAGATGCTCTTTCTGTAGGCACGCTTCTTTTACAAAAAAGCTACCGTGTTTCGGCTGTACTTGTTTATCCAGAAAAAGAGCTTACAGCTCTTTGTAAAGGGCGGCTAGATCAATTTCTAAAGGCTGGAGGAACAGTTCATCCTCTCCATAGAGAAAAAGACGCTTTAACTTCTCTTATTATCGATGGAATCGTAGGCACTGGTTTTCATGGAGCTCCCGACGGGCAACTGACACAGGCAATCCACTGGACCAATTCGCAAAACGCCCCGATTTTAGCAATTGATATTCCTTCAGGGCTTGATGGAACGACAGGAATCGTAGAAACAGTTGCTATTCATGCATCGATAACGTGCTGCTTAGGCCTTCCTAAAATCGGATGTTTTATTGGAAATGGTTGGGACCATGTCGGGGCACTTATTACGTGCGAGATTGGAATACCACCCGACATTCTTTCTCAGGCCCAATCGACTGCGCTTCTTCTAAAAAAAGATCCTCTTCAGCTCCCTATCATTGTCCGCACACGTCATAAATACGAAGCAGGATATGTTCTTGCCATCAGCGGATCCCCTCAAATGCCCGGTGCTGCAACGCTGTCTACGCTTGCAGCTCTTAGGAGCGGAGCAGGAATAGTCAGGCTTTTTACTGAGACAGATACATCGACAGCCACTTTTGCTCCTGAAATTATCCGAGAACAAATTGATTTATCCAGAATTGAAGAAGAGCAAACGCGTGCAGATTCGATCTTTATTGGCCCGGGGCTTGGGAAGAGCCCGCAAACTCAAAAGATGTTTCAAAAACTCCTTCCTCGATTAACAAAACCGACGGTCATCGATGGAGATGGACTGTATCATCTATCATTGATGGAAAATTTTACGCTCCCGCATGGTTCTATTCTGACGCCGCATCATGGAGAAATGACTCGGCTTCTTAGAGGAGCCCCAACTCTTGATGCCTGTCAAAGATGGGCCCAAAAACACTCAGTAACTGTCATTCTAAAAGGAGCTCCGACCATTCTCTTCCACCCTCAAAGACATCCATTAATTGTGACTGTAGGAGATCCCGGAATGGCAACTGCCGGCTCGGGTGATGTCTTGACTGGCATTGTTGCTGCGCTTTTAGCACAAAAATTGCCCCCGGATCAAGCAGCACCGCTGGCTGCCTATCTTCATGGTCATGCAGGCGAGCTTGCTGCGCAAGAGTTAACCTCTTATTGCATGATCGCTTCAGATATTATTCAGTTTTTACCGAAGGCATTTGAGGATCTTTCATAAACTTCAAATACCAATTTAGAAAATGATTTAGCCCTTGCTCAAGAGATGTTTGAGGACTGTACCCCAGCACGGACTGACTTTTTGAAATGTCTGCATATGTCATGGGAACTTCACCGGGCTCGTCCGAGAGAAGTTCGAGGTTGGCTTTTTTGCCTAATTTTTGTTCAAGCATGAGCACCAGTT
>JACCDZ011770048.1_pt1 | contig 32255 bp, 29 predicted proteins | sample 7449551 | NCBI WGS metagenome assembly JACCDZ01 (sample SAMN15323452, study PRJNA562643) | freshwater metagenome | isolation source: river surface water | place: USA:Blue River Watershed | collected 2017-08-18 | reverse complement strand
TACTCATATAATGTATTTTAAATTACAACGACGAAAAAAGTATAGCATAATTTGCTAAGAATTCTATATAACACTACAATAAGCTTCATATGAAACAGATAATGAAAAAGTTTTTCGGACAGAAAGCGATTCAGGAACAGGTGAGCTTCAAAGAAATGGAGAAGCACGCACACAGACGCATAAAAGAAGTAAATAAAGAGTTAAAAAAGACCTTTAATTTTCTTAAATTTTACCCGAAATCAGTAACAGTATTCGGTTCCGCACGCACACCCGAAGATCACCCAGACTATATTCGTGCACGACACCTTGCTCAACGCATTGCACGAGAACTCAAATACACTGTTATTACCGGTGGTTCAGGAGGTATCATGGAAGCAGCAAATCGTGGAGCATTTGAAGTTAAAGGTAAGTCTGTAGGAATGAACGTGGTACTTCCTAATGAACAAAAGAACAACTCTTACCTCACGGCTCATATGAAGTTTTATTATTTCTTTATCCGAAAAGTAGCGCTTTCATTCTCAGCAGAAGCATACATTTATTTTCCCGGAGGCTTTGGTACCATGGATGAATTTTTTGAAATAGTAACACTAATTCAGACAAGAAAGATTCCAAAGGTTCCTGTGATTTGTGTGGGACGTAAGTACTGGGAAGGCTTGGATGCTTTTATCAAGAAAGCAATGCTTGAAGATAATAAACTTATTGATCCAGTTGATACCAATGTGTACAAAATAGTAGATAGCGATGATGAAATCATAGATATCATCAAACGAGCACCCTTACGAAAGGAATAATAGCTAGTAGTTGGTAGATGGGAATAAAGAACAAACAAAACAAAAACCACTCTTTCGAGTGGTTTTTGTTTCTAGTTCATTACGAGTTTACCTCGTAGTGTCTTAGAAAGAACGTCGCTCATTTCGATCAAATGATCGAGCTGGGCGGTCTTCTCGTGGGCGTGCTTCGTTCACTTTGACAGCTCGACCATCAAGGTCTTTGTTGTCATACATGTCGATCGCAGCCTGTGCATCAGCATCTTCCATTTCAACGAACCCGAATCCGCGTGAGCGTCCGGTCATTTTGTCCATCATAACGATTGCTGATACAACCTTTCCAGCCTTTTCAAAAGCAGCCTGAAGCCCTTCTGAAGTAGTACTGTAAGAAAGATTACCAACGTACAATTTCTTAGCCATTGTATTTTTTCTTTTATTGATTATAACTATCGTCCGACCTTCCCTTTGGCTAAGAAATCTCTTAATACCTCGAGAACTAACGACTAGACCTCAGTATACAGGACTCCCCCACAATGTCAATCAAGTAACTTGACTCAAGTTAAATTTAATAGTCTGATAATGCCAAAGGCCTAAACAGAGCCTTATTCAGCCTTCGGAGGACGGTCCTCAGAGTAATCAGGTTCTGAGGACCGTCCTCCGAATGTACCCAAAGAAATGGTACAATCAAAATACCATGAGAATAAGAATTTATTTTGTCAGACACGGTGAAGCAGAATCAAATGTAAATCCCCTCTTTGAAGGTGTAGATACACTTACTGAGACTGGTGCTAAACAAGCAAAACAACTCGCAGAACGTTTTAAGGATATACCTGTCGAAACTCTATACACAAGCAAAATTCTCCGGGCCCAACTAACAGCAGAGGTGGTTGAGACAGTTACAAAGATAAAACCAGAGATACTAGAGTTTATCGGAGAAAGAAAATGTGGTTATTCTAAAGAAATTGGAACTACCTATATTGAAACTTTTGAAGATCTAACCAAGCGTCTTATTGAAACAAAAAACTTTCTGGAGAAGGCGACAACAAAACATATTGTCGTGGTAAGTCATGCTTTATTTTTAAAAGCACTTATTTCCTATCTAACCTTAGGTGATTTACTTACCGAAGAACTGTGTTTGAAAATGACAAATACAATAACTATAGATAACACAGCTGTTACAAAATTTGTTTTTGATACAGAAAAGAATAAATGGCGTTTGGAATTCTTAAATGACCAGACTCATATAAGTTAATAGAAATACCTGAGGACCGTCCTCCGAATGGTAAATAAAAAAGCGCCGGCACGAATGCTGGCGCAGATAATCAACCCAACCTGTTCTTAACCCATTCAAGAATTTGACTCGGTATCTCAACATCCAGTCCATCACATGGAACCTGCTGAATTTTGATGCGAGAAACATCGAGCTCACCGTTCTTAATATCGCTCAACCAACCAGCAATATTTGCAGCAGGAACAGCAACCCTCGCTTGGACAACAATCAATCGAGGATGAGACGGTTCCAAGAACCATTGGCCGCCTTCCTTGAAAACAAAATCGTCTATTTTGTCCGTGAGATTGCCCAACAAAAACCAATCCCCTTTTTTACCGACATACCGAATAACTGTAAAGATCATTTTCGTAAAAGATAATTGTTTGGAACGCCGTTGTTTAAATTACGCTTTTTTATAAAAAAGTAAATAGGCTTTTATTATTTCACTTCCTAACTACGAACTACTAGCTACCAACTACTATGATCTATATCCCACTCCCCGACTCGGGTTCGCTTAATACTTAATGCGAGTGCTTTTGTATTTAATTGTTTCGCCAATCGTTCCGCAAATACACGCACATAAAAACCACTCGTTACACTAAGGTGTAATGTTGCAACAAGGAATAAATATCCTCTACGTGCTCCAAGCACTTCATTCCATTTCTTTTCTATTTCTTCTTGTCTAAAATCACCCTTAACCAATTCTATTTCAGAGATAATACGAGCAAGTAAATCTTCCCCCTTTATTTCATCAAAAGATTTTAGCTCAACACTTTTCATCTCTACCGTCCGTGTAGGCAAAACAACTTCTTCACCCTTGCGTGCATATTCAAAAAGTGGAACACCATCCACAGTCTTAGAAGAATAATTCGGATACATCTGTTCGAACATACCCACAAATGTAGGTAATACTTTTTTTATTATTTCTTCAGTAATCTGTACATCATCATCAATACCCGCCACAAGTCCGAGCGCATCTTGTGTATCAGTACTTACTCCAAACAAAATTTCTGTCACATATTCTTTATCAAACCCTAGGTATTTCTCACGTTCCTTATTCTCATCGCCTTCCATAACCAAAAGCACGCCTTCTGCCATAGGATCAAGACGTCCCGCGTATGAAAGTGTTACATCCTTATATAGAGGATTTTCTAGACGAAATCTATCGAGTCTTTGAAGTGGTGTCTCTCCTTTGTTTTTATAGAGATTGAGCATGGAACTTATACTATATGAAAGAAGTGAGTTATACCACTGACATCTTCGGAGGACGGTCCTCAGAATAATTAGGTTCTGAGGACCGTCCTCCGAGACAACCCACCATAAAAGATTTAAAAAAAGAAAACCGCATTCATCAAGAATGCGGCCTACACGTTTTAATAAAAGATCGTGTGACTTATTTTTTACGAGGGGTTAGAGACAAAAAGCTCCTGACCCCATTTATACCAACTTCTTGCGAATACCTGTAAACCACCGGGGATTAGTCTTGTAGTTCCGACCACTTGTCATATAATACTTCGCCTCCACCCGGGCACCGCGGTCTGTTTTGCCGAACTGGATATGGAACCAGTTTTCACACCTGCCGTCGAAGTGCCTCCAGTGAGTCCCATGAGGATACCGCTCAGCGAAAGTGGGATCAATTTCGTTTACAGCAGCGACAGAGGCTGGGTCAGCCAACTGGAGGTCGCGCCATTCACGCTCTTGTTTCAGATCATCGTCTGAGATATAACCATTGGGGTATTTGGAAGGATCGGGTTTGAAAAACACAACATCCACCTCATCACCCTCACCTTTTGGCATATCATCCAGGAGCCAAGGCATTTCGCAATGCACCCGACCAATGGCTTCAAGCGCCTGTTTTGGAGAGCGATTACGGTCCACCTTAACTGTGCGAATGATAATGTTTGATAGCCCTTCTACGCGCCGGCGAAAGACAGTGAGCTGTTCAGTAGCAAGTCCAGACTGACCAAGAACCGTTTGGACGGCCTCGGAGTCTAGTCCTGTGGAATGCTTCTCCAGGAGAGCACGGTAGTTTTGGACAGCCTTGTTGATTTGACCGGCAGTCATGGTCGTTAATGGGGTCATGGATTTCATGGCGTCATTTTTTTGAGAAATCCTCAGGATTGAGGAACTATGAGTAGTCATAGCCAGTAAATGCCGATATTCAGCATCTTTTGGCCATGACCACTTACAAAAAAACAATAAAATTAGAATATTTTTCGCAACCGTATCAAAGAGCTTATGTATATATTATACACCCATAAATAGATAATGTCAATGATATGAATAAGCCTATTTTTGCTAGTATAAAACCTATATGTCAAAGAATACATTGTCTACAGAGAGCTATAAGGGAGTACGAGATTTTTACCCAGAAGATCAGTATATTCAAAACCACATTGCAAACATTTGGAAAAAGAGTGTGCAAGCTTTTGGTTATGAAGAATACAATGCCTCTGTTATCGAACCGGCAGAGCTCTATAAAGCGAAGTCAGGTGAAGAAATCGTGAATGAACAGACATACACCTTTACTGACCGTGGAGACCGTGAAGTAACCCTTCGCCCTGAAATGACACCGACCGTCGCTCGAATGGTAGCGGGCAAGAAGCGTGAACTCGCCTTCCCTCTCCGCTGGTATTCTATTCCAAACCTTTTCCGCTACGAGAAACCTCAACGTGGACGACTTCGTGAGCACTGGCAATTGAACGTCGATATATTCGGCGTAGATTCTATCGAAGCCGAAGTAGAAATCATTTCTATCGCAAGTACCATCATGCGAAATTTTGGTATCGAAGAATCAAACTATGAAATCAGAATCAATAGTAGAAAAATAATAAACTACATGCTCTATGAGCTTTTTGGTTTTGATGAAATCACTGGACACAAGCTTGGCAAACTCATAGACCGAAAAGACAAAATGAAAGCAGAAGAATTCGAATCTTCTGTATCAGTTCTCGCAGGTGAAAACACAAAAAAATTCATCACACTTCTTAATTCAAAAAACTTTGAAGAATTTTTGAATGTGCTTGGTGCGGATGATAAACACGAAGCGATTGCGCCAGTAAAAGAACTCCTTGCTCGACTCGATAATCTCGGTATTGGAAATGTGGTATTCGACCAAACTCTTATGCGAGGTTTTGATTACTATACCGGTATCGTATTTGAAGTGTTTGATAAACACCCTGACAATCGCCGAGCACTCTTCGGCGGTGGACGCTACGACGAACTCCTTTCACTCTTTGGTAACGAGAAAGTTTCAGCCGTAGGATTCGGTATGGGAGACGTAACCATGCGTGATGTACTTGAAACATATAAGCTCATTCCTCAATACAAAACCACAAGCGAGATTTATCTCATCCTGACCAGTGCGGATGTTGCGCCGTACGCACAAGAACTTGCTCAAAAGCTTCGGGGAGAAGGTGCAAAAGTATCTCTTGATTATTCATTCCGAAAGATACAAGATCAACTCAAGACCGCAAACAAGATTGGTATACCATTTATTGTGGTGATCGGCGAAGACGAGGTGAAGACTGGAAAGTTCAAAATTAAACACATGGTAACAGGTAAAGAAGTGGAAGTGACTGAGGATACACTTCTTAATGCAATTCGTCCGAAAGAATAATAAATAAAAAAACAGACTCAAAAGAGTCTGTTTTTTTATTTAAATACGTAATTCCATTATTCAAAACTTGGATAATCTTTTGCACCAAAAGCCTTTCTGAACATGAGTGCGATTGGAGTGCTTATAATCAAGAAAGCAACAAACACACCTGTTGCAATCCATGCACCGTTATTTTTCATATCAACGAGAAAAAGAAGTCCGCAGAGCAGAAGTTGAACGATAATTGCAATAATAAAAGCCTTCCAACGCTTCTGATACGCATAAAAAGGATTTATGGTAGCGATAGCAATAGCACCGAATACACCAAAGAGAGCAACCGGATTTGTCTTAAAGAAGAGAAAGGTTTCATCTTTACCAATACTCATCACAATACTTACAAGTGCAAGCAAGAGTAAGATAACAAAACTACTAGTATATATCTTAAATGATTTCATAAACACCAGTATACCACCTCTTTCTTTTTTGCTACAATACACCCTATGCGAAAAATAGTATTTGATGTTGAAACCAAAAATTTATTCCAAGATGTAGCATCGAATGATCCAAAAGATCTCGATATTTCAGTTGTTTGTCTCTATGATTCAGAGACTGATTCATATAGCAGTTATCTACAAGAAGATTTTCCAAAGCTGTGGCCGATACTCGAAAAAGCAGATATGCTTATTACCTTCAACGGTGACCACTTTGATATTCCACTCCTCGGTAAATACTATCAAGGAGACCTCACAAAGATTAAAAGTCTTGACCTTTTAGTTGAAATACGAAAATCTCTCGGACGAAGAATTAAGCTTGATACCATTGCCGAAGCAACTCTCGGTAAAAACAAGACAGGGCACGGACTCGAAGCAATCACCTGGTGGAAAAATGGTGAGATCGAAAAATTAATTAAGTACTGTACTGACGACGTGAAGATTACAAAAGAAGTATACGACTATGCCATGGCGAACGGTCACGTAAAATATTTTGAAGGAACTGCAACAAAAGATATTCCGCTTGATACCAAGGATTGGGAAAAGAAAAGTGAAAATGCGATGACGTTTACACTCGGGTTCTAATTTAATAGTAGCTAGTAGTTGGTAGTTAGGGAAAGAATGTACAATTTTCGCTTTGCGAAAATTGTACATTCTTTAAATATCAATCAATACAAAATAAGCAATGCGAAAGGTTTTATGCTCAGATATTTACAACATTAGTTATTTATCTTCCCTAACTACCAACTACTAGCCCCTAGCTACTATCATTGGTATACTTACAAACATATTTAGTAATAAATTATTACCATGAATGAAACAAAACAGAGTTTAGCTGTACCAGCCGCAATTGTAATAGCAGGAATTTTTATTGCCGGCGCACTTTACTTATCTGGCACAAAGAATAGTGATACAAACAAAGAACCAGATGTGAAGGCTCAAGCTGGTGATGTCACAATGAGACCTATTGATATCAAAAAAGATCATATCTTGGGCAACCCTGATGCACCGATTAAGATTGTTGAGTATTCAGACACCGAATGTCCATACTGTAAGCGATTCCACACAACTTTGAATAAACTTGTTCAGGATTATGGAAAAGATGGAAAGGTAGCTTGGGTATACCGACACTTCCCACTCGATATTCACCCTAAGGCAAAGAAAGAAGCCGAGGCGACAGAATGTGCAGCAGAACTTGGAGGTAATACAAAATTCTGGGCATATATAAACAAAGTATACGAAGTAACGCCTGGAAATAATGGACTTGACCTTGCAGAACTTCCAAAGATTGCAGTGGAAGTAGGACTTGATAAAACAGCTTTTGAATCATGTCTTGCAAGCGGACGACACGCGGCAACAGTTGAAGCTTCATTCCAGGATGGACTCAAGGCTGGAGCACGAGGTACACCGTACAGTGTAATCGTTACCAAGGACCAGAAGATTCCAATCACACAAGGAGCTCTTCCTTATGAAGATATGAAATCAATTATTGATATGGTGATTAAGAATATCTAGCGGAAATAGTAGTTAGCAGCCAGGGTAAAGAAAAAGAAAACAGAGTTTCGCTACGCGAAACTCTGTTTTCTTTTTCCTCCCGAGAATCTGGAAAATTGATTCAGATACGAGGCGCCAATGAGTATCGTGACTAAAATGTACGAATAGTACTTTGCAGGAGCGAACGGAATTGGCAACGAAGTAGATGAATTAATTTTACAGATTCTTGAGCTTACACCACTGACATTCGGCACTATCACACTTCTTCGAAACAAACTCACCGGACCACACAGAATCTACGAGTGTTTGAACTTCAGCAAGTACTTTTTCTTTATCTTCCTCAGTAATTGGAAGTGTTACAATCGGGCATCGGCCCTTATCATCAGGTCGTATAAATACAAGTGATGTCTCCATAGACTTATTCTTATATCGTCTATCCCCCTCAAGAAGCAATCGGTAGAATACAAGCTGGCGGAAGTAGTTTCCATCTTCAGTAGAAGTCTCACCTCGTATCGCCTTCTCACTCATTCCACGCTTTGTTTTATAATCAAACACCTGTATCCCATCAGTGCTTTCAAGAAGCGCATCGAGCTTACCGTGTATTTTCAAATCAAAAGATTTTGTACCTTTTTTGAGAGACAAAAATCTATCAACCCAAGTCTCAGTCTTAGGTGTCAGGGTTGTGGCAAAATGTGAGACAAGTGCTGAAGCAACAACAGGTGCATCAGTCACCAATTCTTCTTTCAAAAACTTTTTATCATTCGGAGAAAGGAGTGAAAGAGCAACTTGTTCAGAAACCGTCTCTTCTATAGTCTTCACTATTTCTTTTTCGCCTCTGTCACTCAAGTTCCACACACGATCAAAAGCCAAGTGCATAATAGTTCCCTTTTCAGAATTCACATTTGGAGCCTGTGGCAGTTTCAAAATGCTGTTATAGAGAAAAAGACTTGGACAGGTAAGAAAATTGTTGAGCGCCGTTACAGAGAGACCTTTTTCAACAAGCGTTGTCTTTGTAAACTCAGTAATTTTTGAAGCTTGTGAATGAGTGCCAGCTAGGCCATCAACCCCTTGTATCGTATTTGAAGCAGGAAGTGTAATAGTCTCAATAAGATCTGTATCAAGCTCATCAATAAAGCGAAGTGGTGTAAGTTCTCGGCCGGCACCTTCTATGCGAGCGTGGAGCATGGTCACATGCTTTCGAGCACGAGTGATTGCCACATAAAGAAGTCTTCGAGTATCTTTTATCTGATCATCGGCATCCTTTCCATAGGGCAATACAAACGAAGAACCGCCTCTACCAGAAGACCAAGATTCTTCTGTAAGATATGGCAAGAACACATAATCGTATTCGAGACCTTTTGAACTATGTGCAGTCATCACTTCTACTCGTGCACCCTCTATACCAAGTGAGAGTTTTATATTCTTTTCTTCTGCACCTTTTTTGTATACCAATAATTCTTCAATAAGCACTCGTGGACTTTGAATAAGTGTGCGTTTTGTAATATCGAAAGCGAGCGCCATAATGGTACGCCACACTTCACTACTTAGCGGATCTTTTACAATCTTTTGCATAAGCCCTGAAGTATTTGCAACCGTGAGCAAATACGGAAGAGGTGTTTCTTCGTCTGCACTGCCGAGTAGTGATTTTAGATTTGGAATAAGTGTTTCTACACTCTCTGTGATACCTCCTCGAAGCTCTTTCACGAGCTTGGTCATACCTCCAAAATCAAGATTCCAAAGACCACTCGCGACACTCTTTGCAAGCAAATCTGTACGTGACGGAGTAGCAAGATATTCAATCAAATCAAAGAAAATGATGCCGATTGGGTGAGAAAAAACATCCACACCTCGCTCAGCCTTAGCGGGAATACCAGCACGTTCACAAAGCGCCATGAGACGTACCACATCAGTATTCTTGCGAACAATAAGAGCAATAGTATCTTCTTTGCTTTCTTTCAAAATATCTTGCACGTTTTTTACCAGACATTCTTCGAGCGCTTCTGTATTACCTGTATCAACCCGAGTGAGAGGTTTTACGGGATGCTTCGCGCCAGATTTGAGTTTAACTCGCAAATGTTCATACTGCCCTGCCTCATAATTATTCTCAATCATCTTAAATGACGCATCAAGAATATTTTGATGTGAGCGGAAGTTATCCTGAAGTGAAATAATCTTCATTAAATTCCAAAGCGTTTGGAATCGTACGAAGTTCTCCACAGATGCTCCCTGGAATCGATAAATCGCCTGCTTCTCATCACCCACAACAAACAAGTTTGGTGTATCAAAAAAGTCTACGATTATTTTTACAATCGCATTTTGTGCATCATTGGTATCTTGATGTTCATCAAGAAGCACATAAAGGAAACTCTCTTGTACTATCTGAAGCAAAAGTTCATCGGTCTTGAGCGTACGGAGAAATTCAAAAATCAAATCATCAAAATCGTACTTTTTCTCAGCCTTTTTTCGAGCTTCGTATTCTGTATAAATATCTGCAAAGAGAATTGTCTTCTCACACTTCTCAATACGTTTCAAGGACTCACCTTTAAGCTGTCCCTTGGTCGCTCCGCGAGTAGAATATGATCCTTCATCTGCTTTAATCGTTTCTATTTCTACTCGCGCGTATTCAGCGACCATTTCTGGAGTAAGTGCCTCCTTTTTTGCATTACTAATAGTCGAGATAATTGATCGAATATAAAAATCAGGATCACCGAGCGGTCGAAGAGTTTTGAAACGAATATCTTCAAGAATAGTTCTAATGATAATTTCAGTTTCAAGATCATTCATTTGCACAGAACGAGCAAGATGAATGAAATGTTCTCGATGTTCATTTATTACTGAAGAAGCAAAACCATGAAAGGTATGAATACGGACTTCATCCGCACGACTTCCAATAAGGGCACGGAGTTTGAGTCGCATTGCTTTCGCGCCCGCTTCGGTAAAAGTAAGCGCGAGAATGCCAGAAGCCGGCGTATCAGTAGTTTTCAAGATATTGGCAATTCGAAGCGTAAGAACGGTCGTTTTACCTGTTCCAGGACCCGCAATAACCATCACAGGACCTTCGATAGTATCCACCGCCTCCTTTTGGGCTTTGGTAAGGCGTTTGTACTGGGTTTCGAATAGAGTGGACATAGGAGGATTATAACATCCTGAAGAACTTACAACCAACAACAGAGAATAGTTCGGGGGTTTGCTTGGTGGCGTATTAGGACCTCAAGGAGCTTTCTAAATTTGGACTTTTTCATAGATCTTAGATTAACACAGTTTTTTATCTTTACAGATAAATTTTTTTGTTACTTATTGTAGTATTTCATGTCTAAAGTTCTTGGATTTTTTATTGGACATGATATTATAGATAGGTATCGGTTTTCGAAAAATAAATAGCGATTGATTCTCCGCTTAGTAATGAAAGACTAGGCTTTAAAAAGGAGGCGTGGCATTAACATTAACCATATAAAGAAGACACTAAAAGATTTTTGCATGGTTCTGGGATAAAGGTGAATAAATCATCATGTCCCGGACTTTCACTGGGACTAGAAGACGGGTCGAGAAATCGCACCGGAATCCTGTCCAGAGCCACGCAAAGCACTGTTGGTGTCTTTTTTGTTTATATGTAAACCCTGGGTGAATCATTCTCACTTAGCCTGCATCTGGTCGATCATAGAGAGGTGCTCGAAAACATTTTTTATAAGAATTTTAATTTTTAAAAGCATTATGCTCAAGAAAATTAAAGTTTTTGGAGATTTTGTCTATCCTCGATGTATTCGTAAGGGAAGTAAACTTGTCTGTAAACCACTTGGTAAGCGATATAAGTTTCTTTCTTATAAGTATGTCATCATAGACGACGAAACCCCAGACCAAACTTTGGCCTAGGGATCATCTCTACAAACTAATGTAAGTATTTACTAATTTGTTATCGCAAATCAGTAAACCAACCTTTCAATTTTATTTGAACGGTTGGCAGAGGAAATAAGTTAACGTTAATGGGCGTGTAGCACGATAGGATCGTGCATATCTCTGGTAAGGATAAGGTTGCGGGTTCAAGTCCCGCCTCGCCCACATTTATTTCCTCTGCTAACTATTCAATTACATAAGAACGCAAAAAACAAACGACAATCAATCCTTTCTACAGGATTTAACAGAAAAGCCATTCGACGCACATCTCAATTTCATATCTCTTTTGGTTGTTTATATATTACTGATTATTCAGTATCATGCAAGCGGTAGGTGGTACCCATATTATATATCAATTAATTACAAGCCGCATCAAATTAGTTATCCACATTTAGAATAAAACTCCCAGATGGGAGTTTTATTCTTTATGCCATCTTATGTAGTTAAAGGAGGGGTGTGAAGAAAATATGACGAAATTGGGACAACCGGAGGCGAAAAGAAAAACCACGCATTCTTTAAATGTGTGGTTTTTCTTGAGTGAACGAGTCCTAATAGTTCTTCAGTCGATTCACCTTATCATGCTGTCGTATCTTTTCATGTGCCTTCGCCTCAATCTGTCGAATACGTTCACGGGTCACACCGAACTCCTTACCCACTTCTTCAAGTGTGTGAGTAATACCATCAGTAAGTCCATGTCGCATCTCGAGAATTTTTCGCTCCTTTGGAGACAAATCATCGAGAATTTCTTTGACCTGATCACCGAGAATTCTTCGTGAAGATTCTTGATCTGGTGAGAGAATCTTATCATCTGAGAGGAAGTCTCCGAGAGTTGACTTACCATCATCACCATCATCGCCGACTGGGTTTTCGAGTGATACAGTATCCTGATCAATCTTCTCAATCTGATACACCTTCTCTACTTCAAGTCCCATCTCAGTTGCAATTTCATCCGGCAATGGATCACGTCCTAGATCTTGTGAGAGACGTCGTACTACTTGCTTGTACTTCGCAATGGTTTCTACCATGTGTACTGGCACGCGAATAGTTCGTGACTGGTCTGCAAGGGCTCGGGTGATCGCTTGTCTGATCCACCACGTAGCATATGTTGAAAATTTAAATCCTTTTGACCAATCAAACTTATCCACCGCCTTAAAGAGTCCTAAGTTTCCTTCTTGGATAAGATCGAGAAGTGTAAGGTCTGCTGAGCGTCCCACATACTTCTTCGCAATCGATACCACGAGTCGCAAGTTTGCCTTTGCAAGAAGACCCTTTGCTTCGTTATCCCCTGCTTCGATACGCTTCGCGAGTTCTCGTTCCATAGATGCAGACACGAGAGGATACTGTCCAATCTCTTTCAAATACATTTGGATAGAGTCATATGAAGAATCACCTGCTTTATGATGACCTCCATATTTTTTATGATGTACTTCTTCTGGCTCTACATCAAGCATGCCTCCTGACTCGAGTATATCAATACCCATAGTCGCAAAGCGTTCGTACAATTCATCAAGGAAAAGAATATCATCTTCTACCGATGGAAACTCCTTTAGAATTTCATCATAGGTAACAAAGCCTCTATCCTTACCCTTTGCAACAAGTTTGTCAGCCTTATGAGCAAGCTCACGAGCTTTCTTTGAAAGAGCTGGATCAACTTTTACCTTCGCATTAGTTTTCGCCTTTTTAACAACAGGTGCTTTTGCAACCTTTTTCTTTACCACAGGTTTTGCAACCTTCTTCACTGTTGCCTTCTTTGCTACCACTTTTGCTTTGTTTGTTTTTTTGCTTGGCATAGTTATTTTTTTTGTAACTTAGTATCGAGTGCGTGAATTTTTACTGAAATATTTTGAAGCTCTTTTAACAATTCCCCTGCCTCACCGCCTGATTTATCTTTCTCAGCCTTACGAAGCTTTGTGAGGAGTTCATCTCTTTGTTTCTTCAATAATTCTTTTTCAAAATAATTAAGTAATTCTTCATACTCTGATTCTTTGATTTCCTTATCACCATACTCTTTTTCAACCTGTGTGACAAGAGCAGAAATTTGAAGCGGTGGAAGCTCGGTGTATGAAGCAAAACGAGATGCGCCCACCATGTCTTCTACCTTCTTTTCATATTCAGTCCACGGTTTACCTTTTGACCTCTGAAGCATGAGAATTCCACACAATTTTGATTCAAGTGTTTCAAATCGTCCCAGTGTATCTTTCACCACTTCTCTTGAACTATTACTTACCTGAGTATTTTGTACAGTTGGAACTTTTTTCAAATCTGCCCAGAGAGCGTCAGGCTTTAAACCGGTCTCACCCGATATAAGTTCTATAAGTCGAGATTGTTCAATTGCACTTTCGTAGAGTGCTACATACGGCAACACCTCATCTTTCACACGAAGACCTACTTTCTTCACATCACTCGTTTGTTTCTTGATTGAACTTACCAAGAAAAGAACAATCGGTAATGCATTCTTTATAGTGAGAAGCCAATCCTTGGGATCATGTTTAATAATATCAGCAGGATCTTTACCTCCTTCAATAAAAGCAACTTTTACATCCATGCCGAGTGCAAGTGCAAGCTTCGCTGAACGAAGCGTTGCCTTGTATCCCGCTTCATCTGAGTCAAATGCAATGATTACATTTTTTGAAAGTCTGGTAACAAGTCCAATACCTGTCGCACCACTCGTATCTTCTGTGTTATCAGAAAATGCAGTTCCTGATACAGCTACTGTGTTTCTAAAACCTGCTTGATGAGACATTACGAGATCCATCTGGCCCTCCACAAGAATAGAATAATCACATTTACGGATTTCAAACTTAGCCTTATCGAGTCCATACAAGATTTTTGATTTCTTGAAAAGAATTGTTTCTGGACTGTTGAGATATTTTGGAGATTTACCATCATCAACAATAATTCGTCCTGAGAATGCAACCACTCGCCCACTTGAATCCATAATCGGAAACATGATTCGCCCTCGAAACACGTCATAGAATGGATCTTGAGTCGCTTTATCCGTACGCTTAATAAGTCCCACAGTCATCATCTCATCATCTGAGTAACCTTTTGATTTAAGATACGCACGTCCTTCGCGCCACTCATTTGGAGCATAGCCGATGCGCATTTGAGTAAGTGTTTGCTCTGTGAGTCCACGACTCAAGATGTAATCTCGTGCGTCTTTGGTTTTAAGAAGTTGTTTTTCGAAATAATCTGTTGCAACTTCAAGGAGTTCAAAGAGTCTTTCTGTTCTATCTTTTAACGGACCTGTATCACGAGTACTTAATTCAATACCTGCTTTTGCTGCAAGAAACTTGAGGGCCCCACGAAAATCCAATCCTTCTATCTTTTGGACAAAAGTAAAGATATCACCCTGCTCACCACAACCAAAACAGTGATAATTACCTCGAGCAGTAGAAACGTAGAAAGACGGCGTCTTTTCGTTGTGAAAAGGGCACCGTGCTTTCAAATTCATTCCCGATTTCTCGAGTTTGATATATGATCCCACAATCTCTTCGATTGATAGACGGGATTTTATTTCTTCTACGTGGTTTGTCATATTGAGAATTACTCTTCTACTACGAACCAACCTAAAACCGAATTAGTAACCGAGGTCTTCTATAGCCGGGTAAGCTTCTTCAATCATCTGATTCTTTGGACTTCCCTTGTATCCAGTACCTGCTGGAATAAGTCTACCGATAATAACATTTTCCTTAAGACCAGTAAGTTTATCTTCAGTGCCACGAAGTGCAGCGTTGATAAAGATTCGAGTTGTGTTTTGGAATGAAGCCGCTGAGAGGAAGCTTGCTCGTGAGAGTGACACTTCTGTAATACCCATCACAGCTGATTCTGAAGTTGCAGGCTTTTTACCAAGAGCGGTAACGCGAGCATTTTCAACATTGATATCGAATACGTTTACAACATCTTCAGGTGAGAATCGAGTATCACCAGCATCCTTAATGTAGTGTCGAGAGAACATCTGCTTTACGATAATTTCGATATGCTTTCGAGACACGGTTTCACCTTGGAGTTCGTAAATCTTTCCGATTTCCTTGATGATATAGTCCATCGCCTTATCCTTACCAGCGTATTCGAATACATCGTCGATATGAGCAGAACCATCAGTAAGCATCTGACCCTTCACAATTTTGTCACCCATTTTTACGAGTGGCATTCGCTTGTGATGAACAGAGTATTCAATCTCTTGAGATTTTTTACTATCAGTTCTATCTTCGAGATCTGGCATAACAGCAATAATCTTTTCTTTACCAAGATCTTTCACTGAAGTTACAGTACCAGACACAGTCGCAATGATAGCTGGGTTCTTAGGCTTTCGCTTTTCGAACACTTCTTCAACTCGAGGAAGACCTTGTGTGATGTCTCCACCAACAGATGCAGTACCTCCGGCGTGGAATGTACGCATAGTAAGCTGAGTACCTGGTTCACCGATCGCTTGTGCAGCTACGGTTCCCACTGCTTCACCAAGCTGAATCAAATGATTCTTTCCAAGATCAAGACCGTAACACTGAGCACATACACCATGAAGAGTTTCACAAGAAAGTGGTGATCGTACAGGAACTTCAGTAATACCAAGTCCTTCAATCATCGCAGCATCCTGCTTACTGATAATGTGTCCCTTTGGAAATACGAGAGTTGCACCATTTTTCAAATCTTGTGCGAGTACTCGTCCTCGGATATTCTTCGCCATATTTACTTCGATACCTCCAACACTTTCTTTTTTGATAGTAATGAAATTCTTTGTTGCACAATCCTGTTCTGAAATAATAACGTCCTGAGCAACATCGAAGAGTCGTCGAGTAAGATAACCTGCGCGAGCGGTGTTAAGTGCGGTGTCGGTAAGACCCTTACGTGCACCGTGAGTAGTAATGAAGTATTCAATCGGTGTAAGACCTTCCTTCATACCAGAGATAATTGGGAATTCGATAGTCTCTCCAGAAGTACTTGTAATAAGACCCTTCATACCCGCCATCTGAGTAATGTTACCGATAGAACCTCGGGCACCAGATCGGATCATGTCAGTTACAGAACCCTGAGCTTCAAGAGAATCAGGAATGAGTTTTTCAACATCACTCTTGGCCTTGTGCCAGATTTCGATATTCTTTCGAATTCGCTCTTCTTCAGAAAGAAGACCTTCGTTGAATTGATGAATAACTTTTTCTGATTCACCCTTTGCAGATTTGATAACCACATCCTTACCTGCTGGAGTCTTAACGTCATCAATACCCCAAGTCATACCTGCGATAGTGGTGTATGTAAATCCAAACTTCTTAATACGATCGAGAATTGGCGGGACAGCAGACATACCATATCGGATCAAAAGATCATCCATGATACCTGACATAGTCTTTCGTTCAATTTCTTTGTTGATGAAAGGATATTCAAGTGGGAGAACATTGTTGAACAAGATTCGTCCAAGAGTAGTCTCAAACACTTTACCTCCAAATTCTTTGTACTTATCAGTCTCAGGTGCAAGAACTTTTACAAGCGCACGATATGAAATTTCTCCGTATGATGCGAGATTGATAACTTCTTCAGGTGATGAGAAAATCTTTCCTTCACCCTTTTCACCCTTAACAACCTTAGTCATCCAGTAACAACCAAGTACGATATCGAGAAGCTTTGAAGTTACAGTAAATTCACCAGAACCAGGCTTCAAAATGTTCTTATCAGAAGCCATGATTTCTTTTGCTTCAAGCTGTGCTTCTTGTGAAAGAGGAACGTGAACAGCCATTTGGTCTCCGTCGAAGTCTGCGTTGAATGCAGTACATACGAGTGGGTGTACCTGAATAGCATTTCCTTCAATAAGCTTTGGTCTAAATGCCTGAATACCAAGTCGGTGAAGAGTAGGAGCACGGTTCAAAAGTACGTACTTTCCTTCAATCACTTCTTCGAGAATCGCCCATACTTCAGGAATACCTTCATCGATAAGTCGTGAAGCTCCACGAATGTTGTATGCAAGTTCTTTCTTCAAAAGCGCACTGATAACAAATGGTTTGAAAAGTTCGAGTGCCATGTGCTTAGGAAGACCACACTGATCAAGTCCCAAGTCTGGTCCCACAACAATCACTGATCGTCCTGAGTAGTCCACACGCTTACCAAGCAAGTTTCCTCGAAGGAGACCTCGCTTACCTTTCAAGTTGTCAGCAAGAGATTTTAGTTCTCGCTTCTTTGACTGAGCACCTGCTGAGATAGTTGAGTTTCCGTGTCGAATAGAGTTGTCGATAAGTGCATCAACAGCTTCTTGTAGAATTCGTTTTTCATTTCGAAGGATTACATCAGGAGCAAAGATTTCCTTGAGTTTAGCAAGACGATTGTTTCGGTTAATAACACGGCGGTACAAATCGTTTACATCTGAAGTCGCGTATCGTCCTCCATCAAGAGGCACCATAGGTCGAAGTGCTGGTGGAGTAACTGGAATCTGAGTAAGGAACATCCACTCAGGTCGAACACCTGATCGCATCATAGAACGGATCACAGAGAGTCGCTTATTAAGCTTTTCTGCAATAATAGGTGATGCTTTTTCGAGAGATTTTACAATCTTCTCTTCAAGCTTTGGAAGGTCGAGTTTCTGACAAATATCAAAGATAGCTTCCGCTCCAATACCTGCTTCAAAAAGCGTACTGTATTTAACTGAGTACTTGTGATACTGCAATTCATCGAGCACTACACCTTCTTCAATTCCATCAATCTCCTTCTTCGCAGCAGAATACATATCTTTCAATGTATCTTTTGTCTTCTCATCATGAGCACCCTTCACCTTTGCCTTAAATTCTGATTCCAAATCTTTAAGGATTTGAACTCGTTCATTCTCATGAACTTTATTGATGATGTATCCAGCAAAGTAAATTACTTTTTCGAGATCTGAAGTACTCATTCCAAGCACAAGACCGAGTCGTGATGGCATTGAGCGTAGGAACCAAATGTGTGAAACAGGACTTGAGAGTGTAATGTGTCCCATTCGTTCACGTCGAACAATTGAGCGAGTGATTTCCACTCCACATTTTTCACACACAATTCCCTTATATCGAATACCTCGATATTTTCCACAGTAACATTCGAAGTCCTTATCTGGACCGAAGATTTTTTCGTCGAAGAGTCCAGCTTTTTCAGATCGCTGAGTTCGGTAGTTGATAGTTTCAGGTTTGGTCACCTCACCGTATGACCATTCAAGAATTCTCTCAGGTGAAGCGAGTCTCAATGCTACTGCATCGAAATCATTCACTTCTGATACTTTATTTTTTGGTATGTATGACATATATATTGTTGATTAATAATTAGAAATGAATTATTTCTTTTTATTATCGTCTTTTCTCTTGAGGTCGACATCGAGACCTAATCCTCTCAAGCTATTAAGAAGCACGTTGAATGATGCAGGAATGTTTGGAGCCTTAAGCGGTTCACCCTTCACGATTGAGTCAAATGTCGCAGATCGTCCTACGATATCGTCTGACTTAACGGTAAGAATTTCTCGAAGGGTATGAGCCACACCGTGACCAAGGAGTGCCCACACTTCCATTTCTCCGAATCGCTGACCTCCACCTTGAGCCTTACCTCCGAGTGGCTGTTGAGTGATGAGAGAGTAGGGTCCAATTGATCGCATGTGGATCTTATCTTCCACCATGTGGTGAAGTTTCAAAATGTACATGTAACCCACAGCAATATCCTGAGCAAACTGTTCACCAGTTCGTCCGTCAAAGAGAGCCATCTTTCCAGAAGCATTGAATCCTGCTTTTACCAATTCTTCTTTGATTTCTTTCTCATTCGCACCGGTAAACGGAGGAACGATTGCTTGATAGTTCAAAGTATGTGCAGCAAGTCCCAAGTGAAGCTCGAGGATTTGTCCCAAGTTCATACGTGAAGGCACACCGAGCGGAGTAAGAATAACATCCACAGGTCGTCCGTCTGCACTGTATGGCATATCTTCTTCAGGAAGAATCTTTGAGATAACACCCTTGTTACCGTGTCGTCCCGCAAGCTTGTCACCCACAGATACGTTTCGAAGCTGAGCAACTTCTACGTGAATTCGCTTGATAATACCTGACTCAAGTTTATCACCCTTCTCTCGTGAGAAGATTTTTACGGTAATGACACGTCCACGCTTTCCACCTTCCATTCGCTTTGATGTATCTTTTACATCACGAGCTTTTTCACCGAAGATAGATCGAAGAAGTCTTTCTTCTGCAGTAAGCTGAGTTTCACCCTTTGGAGTAATTTTACCTACGAGAATATCTCCAGGACGAACCTCTGCTCCGATTCGAATAACACCTTCTTCGTCGAGGTTCTTAAGCTTTCCTTCACTTACGTTTGGAATATCGTGAGTTGTTACTTCGGGTCCAAGTTTGGTATCTCGAACGTTTACTACGAATTCTTCAATGTGAATAGAAGTAAACTTTGATTCCTTTACCAATTTTTCAGAAAGGATAATCGCGTCTTCGTAGTTTGCACCTGACCATGACATAAATGCCACTCGCATGTTTTGTCCGAGTGCCATCTGGCCACCGTCAGAAGATGAAGTATCCACGAGAACATCTCCCTTCTTTACTTTTTGTCCGAGGTTTACCACTGGTCGCTGATGAAATGCGGTAAAACCGTTTGTTCGCTGATATGAAACAAGGTTAAATACAGTCTCCTTTCCTCGAGTGTTTCGGAAAAGAACTTTCGTAGCATCAACACCTGCAACTACTCCATCTTCTGGAGCGAGGACGATACGTCCTGTATCCGCAGCCGCCTTTGCTTCAATACCTGTTGCTACCACTGGCGCTTCAGGAATGATACAAGGAGTAGCCTGCTTTTGCATGTTAGAACCCATGAGCGCTCGGTTTGCATCGTCGTGATTCAAGAATGGAATCATTGAGGTGGCAATAGAAAACGCTTGGTTTGTCGCAACGTCGATGAAGTCAACTTCATCTGGCTTTGCAATACCTGGCTTACCATTCACGCGTACTTCAACATCAGTTTCTGTGATTTTACCAGAAGCATCGTAGTTGGTCGCAGCGTGTGCAATTCGGTGATTCTCTTCTTCAAGAGCGTTCAAGTAAACAATTTCTTTTGTAACCTTGCCTTTTACCACCTTTGCATATGGAGTTTCAATCATTCCGAAGTGATTGATTCGAGCGTAGGTAGAAAGACGAAGAATAAGACCAATGTTCGGACCTTCTGGAGTATGAATAGGACAAAGTCGTCCGTAGTGAGATGGATGTACGTCACGCACTTCAAAACCTGCTCGTTCTCGAGTAAGACCTCCGGGACCGAGAGCAGAAAGTGTTCGTAAGTGTTCAATTTCAGAAAGGATGTTTTCCTGCTGCATGAATTGTGACAACTGGTTTGTTGTGAAGAACTCCTTAAGTCGTGCCTGAAGAGGACGAGGAGAAATAAACTGCATAGGAAGAGTGATGTCTGGCTCAATAGTAGACATTCGATCCTGAATGTTTCGCTTGATTTGTGACATACCCACGCGAAGCTTCTGTTGCATAAGTTCACCCACATATCGAACACGTCGTGATCCAAGGTGATCAATATCGTCTTCCATAGCTTCAGGGTTGTTGTTGAGCTCGATGATGTGAGCAACAATAGTTGCCAAATCGGTAGAGTCAATCACCTTTCGTTCAAGAGACTTTTCATCCATTGGATGATTGAATCGCTTATTAAATCGGAATCGTCCTACGCGAGAAAGGTCATATCGGTCGGCATTGAAAAGTCCGCCAACGAATTCTTTTGCATTGTCAGCAGTAGCAAGATCACCGTCACGAAGACGCTTGTGAATTTCAACATATGCTTCACCAATAGTTTTTGCAGTATCTTTTGCGAGAGTCGCATCGATAACTGGCTTTGCAAGAGGGTTACCCTTAAAGAGATCAAGAATAGCTTCATCGGTGTGCGCACCGAGAACTCGAAGGAGTGAGGTTACAGGGAATTTTCGCTTTCGGTCAATACGAGCATAGAGAGTTCCGTCAGTATCAGTTTCGATTTCAATCCATACACCACGTGCAGGAATAATCTTTCCACCGAAGACGGTCTTACCCTTTGCATCATCTGAAGTAAAGAACACCCCAAATGATCGTGCGAGCTGTGGCACGATTACGCGTTCAATACCGTTAATAATAAATGTTCCGTGAGAGGTCATGAGTGGGAAATCAGCAAGAAAGATTTCCTGTTCCTTCTCAGAGTTGAACATTTTGTTCTTGAGCTTTACACGAACCTTAAGAGGTGCTTCGTAAGACATTTTGTTTGCCTTTGCGAAATGCTCGTCAGCCTTAGGTTTTGCAAGTTCAAATCCAGTAAAAGAAAGTTCGAATTTCTTTCCCTGATAATCTGAAATTGAAGAAAATTCTTGAAACATTGTTCCAAGCCCTTTCTCAACGAGCCAGTTGAATGACTCTACCTGAGACTCAACGAGATTTGGCATCTCTGTGAGTGCTTCCTTGAATCGTCCGAAATATTTTTTCTCTCGTATCATACTATGTATAAATAAGGGACAAACTTGATAAAAACTTCCGATCTCCTTACTGCAATAACTGACGAAAAAACCACAATCCGTTTCGCACAAACGGCAAAAAACCACTCATCTAGAGCGTTTTTATTTTGTTTGGTTGTTTTGTGAGTTTGTTTGCAAGAAGAGGACCAATTAACCTTGTAATCCTTCGAACTTCATCCGTAACACAATCTTGCTTGAAGTTGTATACAATATAGCGGATTTGGAGGAAAGAGTCAAGGTAGGTCAAGAGACCTACAACTTACAACCAATAACTGACAACTGACAACAAAAAAGCTCCTGTGTGCCAAGCAGGAGCTTATAGTTTTTTTCACAATTTAGAGAGCGCCAAATAATCGCTTCCTCTCTGTCTCTAAATGAAGCCAGATTAGGAAAGCACCGATTGTTTTACAATCATCAGGAATCAAATTCGGATCAAATACCAAATCTGGCTCAAACCTGACAACCAAACTCTCTGGATGAAGATGAAAAAGATCATTAATCTTCAAGATTTCATCTTCAGTAACCTTAAAAACTTCTGCAAGGGCCGTTATCCTACTTTTAGGGATTGCTCTTTCGCCCCTAATGAAAAAGCCAAATAACACAGCTTCTGTCTTCCAGTTGGTGCCAAGTTTTAAGGCAACGGCTTTTGCAATATCGACACGCTTCAAAGCCTGTTTTTCGGCTAGCTCCACAAGCGCCGGAACAAAACCTTTTTGTTGATGGGGAAATCTTACCTCTAATAATTTTTTCATTTGTAATTTTGGGTGGAGTTAAAGTCTATATTTCAGAATCAAAAAATGTCGATTTACTGAAATACATACTTAGTCCTCCAACCAATACTTGTCTCAAAGAACTTATATTTATATTATACACCCATAAAATGTATTTGTCAATAACACAGCCTCGATTTTACTTCGTAAAATCGAGGCTGTGTTGTTTTCTCACCCTAACTACTAGCTACCCTAAAACTTTTATTTCATAAAAGTTCGGGCGATCATTTAGAAACTAAATGATTTAGCCAACCACTATCTACCATTTGTCCTCCACTCATCAATCAACTTATGATTCCCTGAAAGTAAAACCTTTGGCACCTTATACTTCTTCTTTTTATATTCAAAAACTTCTGGGCGAGTGTAGCAGAGCGGACTTGAGACGCGAGTCTCTTCGAGTGATTCAAATGCACCGAGCACACCTTCTATCTGGCGTGAGATTGAATCAATCATTATCATTGCTGGTAATTCCCCACCTGTGAGTACATAGGGGCCAACAGAGACATCTTCCATAGCAAAGACCTCCTTTACACGAGCGTCAATCCCCTCATATCGTCCTGAAACGAAAATAATATGTTTATACTTCTTCGCACTTTCTTTTGCATACGCGGTATCGAAGCTGGTACCTGTCGGAGAAAAGAAAATAATCTTCACACCAGCTTTTGCAAGCTTGCTTTTTGATTTCCAAGACTCTGCCGGAACCTTAATCCCCTTCAGAGCTTTTTCAAGAGCCTTGATCACAGGCAGTGCTTGTATCACCATGCCAGGGCCACCACCATATGGCTTTTGATCAATGTGTTTAAACTTATTATCTGCAAAATCGCGTGGATTATAAAACTTCACGCGAATCTTATTGTCTTCTTGGGCACGTTTAAGAATCGACTCGCCGAGATAGGAGTCGAAGCTGTTGGGAAATAGAGTTATTATATGAAAAGTCATCATATTGACTTTAGTCTAATGTTATTTTGAAAAAATACAAGGCGGGCACACTTTGTGTGCCCGCCTTGTATTTTTTATCTTATAACAGCAACCATCCTACGAATGTGCAGGACTTGTACCGAAAAAGTTCCTCATCATGGTTACAGTTTCTGGTTTATTCCATGAAGAGTAGTATTCAAGGACTTTTTCTATGACATCATGAGATACGCCGAAGACATCGCGTAAATCACTTAGTCTTGATAAGTCGCCACTTGAAGAAAGTGAGAGTATGGCTTGCTTCAACGTATCATCAAGTAAACTCTGAGGGAACGTAAATGAATTGATTAATTCTTTTGCTTCCTTAAAGAAGCCGTTTTTTAAATACAAAATAAGACTCTCACGAACCATTTCATATATTTCACCTCGGGTAAGTTCATCGTCAATCGCTACGAAGTGACTTGCAATACAAAGAGCCTCTTTTACATCGTGACGAGCAAGACAGAGGAAAAACCCTGTCCGAGCACTTTCTTGAATTGAAGCCTGTTTAATATCTTTATCTGAGAGCGCGCCTTTTTCGAGTAATTTCAAGCACTCACTACCCTCACCACACTTCAACCTTTCAATAAGCACATCAACTGTAATAACGTTCATTCAAATAATACTTAAATTAGAAATAAAACTCCTTAAAACTGAAACAAAACCGTGATAAGCGGTTTTGTTTTTTAACTGTCTGACTTAGTACCTCAAGAATTAGAGCTTGAGATCTGCCATAGCCTCATCAACAGTCTTTGATGGGCGATTTTCAATTCCACCAGCAGGTTCACTAATCTTCAAATTCACACGAGCATTTTCTTTCATACCAACGATTCGAAGAAGGGTTCGAATTGCCTTAGCGGTATTACCTTCTCGTCCAATGATTTTACCCATATCAGCAGGGTTTACATCAAGGGTAAGAAGAACACCCATTTCATCAACGGTACGATTAATCTTTACATCAGTTGGATTATCCACAAGAGACTTTACGAGGAAATCTAGAAATTGAACATCTTTTTCTGTCATTGTTTTTTTGCTTATCAGATAAATCAGTAGCGACAAGAAGTTACAATATCACTACTTAGGGTTAAGTATACCAAACCACATCTTTAACACCAAACAAAAGTTATACACAGAAGAAAGAGCCTGTGACAGAAAATGACCGACTCGCAAAGCGAGTCGGTCATTTTCTTTTCTTTTTACTGTAAGCGAGATTACGCAGCTGGAGTTTCTGCCTTTACCTCCTTCTTGATTGGAGTTCGCTTTGGAAGAGCGTTTACTTTTTCTCCAGGAATAATTTTCTTACTAATAAGGAAATTGTGAACAGTGTCAGAAACCTGAGCGCCTACACTGATCCAATATTTGATTCGATCAGCTTTAACTTCTTTAACCTTATTGATTGGATCAAAGATACCAAGTATCTCAAGAAACTTACCGCTCTGGGTACTGTTCTTTGAATCAGTAAGAACCACACGGAATGTGGAAACGTTTGTGCGTCCTACGCGCTGTAATCGGATTTTTAACATAAGGGAAATATTAGCAGAAATGTCTTAGCTAGTCAAATTGTTATATGAAATCTAATAATGTTACTTGGAGCCACCTCTCAGACTCGAACTGAGGACCTTCGCTTTACAAAAGCGTTGCTCTACCAACTGAGCTAAGGTGGCGTATGTATCTTCTACAGAAGATACAATACTCGAGAATTATTTCTCAGTCAATCTTTTATCATTTTCTTTAGACTCGGCGATTTGCTTCAAGAAAAACGATGCAGCACCAGGACAACCAAGAGAGACTTGTTTTTTCTCCATGCGATCAATAAGCTTCAGTATCTTTTTTCGTACTTTTGCAAAGAGACCGAGTGTCATTTTAAGCACATAGACCAAAGAAAAATGAGATACAGAAAGTATATTTTTCTTTGTAACAAGACCTTTGTACTCACGGACAGTTCCAACTCTTTTATGCAACCAAATATCTGTCTTGTGAGCGACGGTCTTCATTATAAGACCTCTTCCATACGCAAGTTCAACTTCTTTGTGAATAATCAAAAAGATAAGTGTGATACCAGATACTATGAAGAGTGATAATAGAAAGGTCATAAAATAATACCGACAAATCCAACAAACGTGAAATTATTTATCGAGTGCGGTAAATCGTACAAAGCGTACAATCTCGATTTTTTCACCAAATTTCTGAATAGAAGCACTTATGAGAGCCGCAATAGTTTGTTCAGGATTCTTGATAAATGGCTGATCAAGAAGAATTCTTTCGCCAAAATATGCATTGAGCTTACCTTCCAAAATCTTTGCCTTCATTTCTTCTGGCTTACCTTCTACCTCTGTAGCAAACACTGATTCAGCAACCTTTCGAGCTTCATCAGTAATGTCTTCTCGTTTCAAAAATTCAGGCTTTGCAGCAGTAATATGCATACAAATATCGTATGCGAGAGCCTTAAATTCAGGAGTCTTTGCCACGAAATCTGTCTCACAAGCAAGTTCAATCATAGCGCCAGTTGTTCCTGTGCCGTGAACGTAAGAGTTAATAATACTTGCACCTAGGGTACGATCAAGTTTTTTTGCAGCTGAATCAGCACCCTTCTTTTGAAGGATAACAAGCGCCTTTTCGATATCGCCACCTGCTTCTTCGATAGCCTTCTTGCACTGCATAACAGAAACACCGGTGCGATCTCGTAATTCCTTGATAATGTCCATAGTTGCCATAAATCGTATAAATAACTATTTGTTAATGGGTTCTAGTATAGCTCAAAAGAGGTAAAAAAACAACCGAGAAGAGCTTATTGTAGGTAAGAATAAAGAAAAAGAACGACTCGTGTTAACCGAGTCGTTCTTTTTTATAAGCAATAAGGGAAGCTTACTTAACTGCAGCTGCAGGTTTTGCAACCTTTCCATCAAGATATGCCTGTGCGAGTTCGTTTAGGAAGAATCCTACACTTGCCTGTGAACCATCATTTGCAGGAATAGCATAGTTTACCTTACTAAGATCACAGTCAGTTGATGAGATAGCAATAACTGGAATACCAGCATAACGAGCCTCATCTACAGCAATAGATTCTTTCTTTGAGTCAACTACGAGAATAGCAGCAGGCTTATCCTTCATAGAAACAATACCTGAGAACATGAATTCAAGGTTTGAAATTTCTCGGTCAATAAGAAGTCGTTCTTTCTTGGTGTACTTTGAAAGCTCACCCTTTTCTTTTTCTTTAAGTCGGTTTTCGTACTTCTCAACTCGCTTCTTGATTTCACCGAAGTTGGTGATAGTTCCACCAATCCATCGTCCAGCAACGAACGGCTGACCTGCTTTCTGAGCAGAAAGCTTTACCGCTTCAACAACTTCACTCTTACCACCAACAAAGAGAACCTGCTTGCCGGTCGCAGCAATACTCTTTACGAAGGTTTTTGCTTTATTCAAAGCTTCTTCTGTCTTTTCGAGATCAAAAATCTCAGTTCGGTTTTTTACACCAAAAACAAAGTTCTTAGTTGATGGGTGGCGTCGTGAGCGTGAGAGCCCGAAGTGCGCACCAACCTTAAACATTGCGTCTACCAGTGAATTTGTATCTTTTGTCATATATGTCTGGAAATACTAGCAAATTATATAAATAAATGCAAATTAGAGGGCTCGTTGCCCATAATTCATAATAAATCTAAGAAAAAGGCTTACTCATCACCATCATCTGTACCCACCTCCCCTGTGAAATTCGTCATCGAATCAATAATATCGTCAATCTCTCCTGCAAGGATTGCTTCAATATTATGCCATGATTTTTTGATACGGTGATCAGTTATACGGTCTTGGAGAATGTTATAGGTTCGAATCTTTTCAGATCTATCTCCTGTCCCCAACTGATCTTTTTTGTGATCTGCAAATTTCTTGTGCTCTTCCTCTTCTTTCAAAGCCTGAATCTTTGCAATAAGAATTTGCATTGCCATCTCACGGTTCTTGAGCTGACTTCTCTGGGACGCAGAACGTACGTCGATACCTGTTGGAATATGCACGAGTCGCACCGCTGTTTCCACCTTATTTACGTTTTGACCTCCCGCACCACCTGATCGAGAGAATTCCATCTTGAGATCTGCTGGATTGATTTCAAACTGTACTTTTTTACGAATAGGAAGAACTGCTACAACAACCGTTGAGGTGTGAACACGACCCATTTTCTCAGTAGCAGGAACACGTTGTACACGATGCACCCCTGTCTCATATCTAAATTTTTTATAAACTCCTTCACCACGTATTTCCATGGAGATTTCTTTGTATCCACCAGCATCAGACACAGATTCTTCAAGGGTGGTTACTGTCCAACCTTGTTTTTGAGCATAGATACGATACATACTCGCAAGTTCAGCGGCAAAGAGAGATGATTCACTACCACCCACACCTGCGCGTACTTCAAGAATAATTTCATTCGGAAATTCTTCTTCTTTCTTTTCAGATTCAATAATTGCCTGCATCTGATCCATGACACCTTTCTTTTGCTCTTGAATAGAAACCTTATCTGCTTCAGCAAGCTCTTTCATTGATGGATCAGAAGCGATCATCACGTCCAAATCTGCTTCTTCTTTAAGAAGTCCTTCATACACTGACGCAAGGTATGATGTTTTATGATTTTCTTTAAATGGTGTTAAGTCCATAAATATATATGTGAATACTCTAGCACAAAATCTCTGTGTAAAACAAAAAACGAAAGCCTCAAAGAGACAATCGCTTTTTGTAAAACTGAAACAGGTTGTTATGCCTTTTTCTTAGTTGCTCGAGCTTTAAATCGTTCTACACGACCAGCTGAGTCGAGAACCTTTTCATTACCAGTATAGAATGGATGAGATGCACTTGAAATTTCAATATTTACAAGTGGGTACTCTTTACCATCAGTGAATTTACCAGTTTCTTTGGTTGCAATTACAGAACCAATCAAAAACTGTGCTCCACTTGCGTTATCGTTGAAGATAACTTGGCGATAGTTCTTTGGGTGAATTTCTTTCTTCATAGGGATATACTTTATATTAAAAACAGAAAAGATGCAAGGTTTACTAGTAGTTGGTAGCCAGAGTTAAAACAGGGCCGATTAGCTTTGCTAATCGGCCCTGTTTTTCTTATCTTCTTGTCTCTCCATAGCTCCCAACTACCAACTACCAACTACTAGCTACTATTTTGCCACCATCGGATCAATCATGGTTTCTTGAATAGTCGCGGCTTTTTTAAGCACCTGTTCACCATAAAAAGCATTTGGAGGCTTACGGCCCACTTTACACGCTGCACCAGAATAATATTTACATGCAGCGTTCTTTTCGGCGGTATAACTACCCGAAGCAGCACCAATATCTCTCATATACGCAGCGGTCGCCATAATCGCATGCTGAGGATTCCACGGATCCACAGAATCACCAGGTAAACCGAGTAAACTACCGAGATTTTTCTTATACAATTCCCATGTTGAAGGAATAAACTGCGAAGGACCCATACCACCACCATACCCTCGCCCGCTATACCATTTTTTATCCGGTGGACATGACACAGGTGTTGACTTCCAATCACGACCGAGACGAGCAGTGATTGTTAAGAAAGGTTCGCTGTCACGTGGTGCAGCCATAACACGTTCAAAAGCTGTACCTGAATTCTTGCCAATACCATCACCAGTTGTGGCATTTGTCATCAAGCACGACCCCATGTTTTTACCAAGATCTGATTCTTGAGTAAGAATCGCAAGAATAAGTGCAGGTCGTACACCAGTCGCACGTGAAGCAACAACCGCGTAGTCATATGCATCACCAAAAGGAATACCATCAGTACCACGAAGTGAGAAAAGGGCTGAACGTATTTGTGCTATCTTTTGTTCTTTCGCCTGAACAAAGCCTTTATACAAAGATTCTTTACCCTTCGTATCTTTCAAAAGTTTATCTTTTGCAAGCTTTGCATTATCGACAACGCGTTTTTGTTCTTCGATTAATTGTCGAGCATCAATCTCTTTTTCTTTTCGGGTTTCAAGAACAACCCTCTCACTCTCGGTCTCTTGTTTATCAGATTTAATACCCATAACCAAAACATTCAAGTTATCACTCAGTGTGATATATGAATCCAATTCTGAAAAAAAGTTTGAAAAAGTACTATTGCCCAAAAGGATTTCAGGTAATGACACATGGTCACGTTCTTCGATTTTTCTCACAATATCTGTAAGGGATTCAAGACTTGTATCAATTCTATTTCCGAGTCTTTCAATAACCTGCGACTTCGTTCCAATATCTTTTGTAAGCTCTGAAATAGTGAGATTTGCAACTTTAATTTTACTCTCCGCGAGCTTTATTTGTGCGTTAAGACGACCGATCTCTTCAGAAAGAGTAGCTGATTCACCTTGGTATTTTTTATATTCCGCATCGAGAGCATCACGTTCTTTTTCAGCCTCAGCAAGTTCATTTCTCAACTTCTGTTCGTACTCAAGAGAAGTTTGGGCAAACAAAAAGGAATAAGATAGCGCAAAAGACCCGCAGAAAAAAAAGAAAACAGTTATAGAGAGCAGCAACTGACGTATAGACATTGCATCATTTTAACACAAATAAATACAAAAAAGAAAATAACCAAATCGCATTACGATTTGGTTATTTTCTTTTAAGAGATTATTTCTTTTCTGCTTCACCTTCACCTTCTGCATCAACCTTTCCTTTCTTAACAACTTCGATTGATGAGAGATCTACAGGAGCTGATACTTCTTCTACTTCTTCCTTAGGTTCATACACAGAAGCAATCATTTCGGTTGCTGGTACTGCGAGAGTTACACCAGAAGGAAGCTTGATATCACCAGCGGTGATAGTTGACTTGAAATCAACGAGTGAAGAGATATCCACATCAAGGTGCTGTGGAAGGTCTTTTGGAAGAGCTTCAATTTCGAGACTGTGAACAACCTTAACCAAAACAGCTCCGAAGTCCTTAACCGCAGGAGAAACACCAATGAATTGAAGTGCGACGTCAACCTTAATTTTCTTATCAGATTCGAAAACATAGAAGTCTACGTGTCGAACTCGGTTTGTTACTGGGTGTAAATCAAGGTCATGAATAATAGCCTGAACATCCATACCATCACCTTTGAGATGAACGATTGAAGATTCTCCAGCTGCTTTATATACCTTACTAAATTCAGCGCTTGAAATGGTAAGAGGTGTTGATTCAGCCTTTTTTCCATAAAACACTGCAGGAATCATTCCAGATTCTCGTAGTGCATCAAGTTTTTCACTTGGATTTCGTTTTTTGATTTCTAGGGTAAACATAGAAGTACAGTATATATAAAGTTATTAAAAACGCAAGTTTTGCGTATACACACTCATAAAGATTAAGAACAAGGGACCAAAAATCTTTATTCGCCCAGAGGGTTACCTTAATTTCGTCATATTTTCTACAGTGTGATACTCTGCCGTACAAAAAGTACGTCTCCGTATCCCACTTCGAAACTATTTAGAAATTCAGGCAATGTGTATACCCAAAAAGAACCAAGACTAGTTAGAAGAAAGTAAAATAAATCGCCAAAGAGAAACAAATAAGGGCCACAACAAGCTGAACCTTATTCGCACCCGCCTGGTCTTTCGCAAGTCCAAGTGATATCACGATTTTTGAAATACCGCTCACTGGTTTTTGATCAAAGGGACGAAAATTACTTTGCTGTTCATTAAATTCTACAGACATATGATTATAATCATTATGAATAAAAGACTCTTTTAGTATACCACGATTAAGCCTTACGGATATGTGAGAGCATAAATTCCATACTGCCACCGACTTTCTTACCTGGGTTGAATATATTTCGCGGATCACACACTTCTTTTATCTCCTTAAACACAGCATACATATCTTTACCGTACATTTGTTCCAAGAAAGGAGTACGAATGATTCCATCATTATGTTCAGCTGTAATAGAACCTCCGTACGAAAGAACAAGATCATATACTTTCTCTGATACTTCCTTGATTGTTGTTACTGAGGTTTCATCTTTCATATCCATAAGAGGAATGATATGGAAATTTCCATTACCTGCATGTCCTGCAATGGTATATATGAGTTTGTATTCATCAAGAATCGCTCGCATCTTTGGTAAAAATTCTGGCATGTACTGAGGATCAACAATCACATCGTCGATAAAAGGTGCGGTTCGTCGTCCTTGCACGTGTTTACGTAAGAGATTAAAACTCTCACGTCTAATAGTCCAATACTTTTCCGAATCAATCTCTCGTCGAGCAATTCGAGTTTTAAATCCAAAGCGAGCAATCTTCGCCTGCATTTGATGCATAGTATCCTCTATCTCTTTCTCAGTTTTACCACCGCACTCAACGAGTAAAATAAGTTTTGGCATACCACCTGCAAGAGTCATCCATACTTCTGGCAAGAAACTCCATGCAAGCTTAAATATATTACTTACCTTCATGATTTTTATCATTTCAGGCAAAAATTTAAGCGCAAGCTTCATAGTGCTATCATCGTATGATTCTACACTCTCAGGGTGAAACGGTAGAATGTCTCGAACCAATTCTCCTACACGAGAAATATCCGGCATG
>JACCDZ011498308.1_pt1 | contig 32319 bp, 27 predicted proteins | sample 7449551 | NCBI WGS metagenome assembly JACCDZ01 (sample SAMN15323452, study PRJNA562643) | freshwater metagenome | isolation source: river surface water | place: USA:Blue River Watershed | collected 2017-08-18 | reverse complement strand
CATCCATAAATAATGAGCTACGTTGCATAGCGTCCGTTACATAATCTTGAAACTCTTTGGCTTTTGCCGTTAATGGAACTTTGCCCACCAATAGGTTTGTTCCAAACATTGGGTTTTTACTCATATTCCCTCTCCTCTTTACTACTTTTTTATTAATTTAAATTAAATAACTCAACTACATTTTTGGCTATCATTAATTCTTCATCGGTTGGGATCATATAGACCGCAACTTTAGAGTTCTGACTACTGATCTTATGCATCTGATTACCACCAACTGCATTATCATTTGCAGTGTAATCGAGTTCAACTCCTAACCATACCAATTTTGCGCTGATTCGCGCCCTAAAACTAGCATCATGCTCGCCAATCCCAGCAGTAAATACCAAAGCATCCAAACCACCAAGTGCTGCAGTATAGGCACCAATATACTTTAATACCGAATACTCAAAATACTCTAATGCTTTTTTAGCATTTACATCAGTACTTTGTTCTAATTTTTGCATACTCTCCGAAATACCTAGAGAAGCCCCAAGTAATCCGCTATGTTTCTCAAGATCGGCCTCCAGAGACTCAACACTGTAGCCACATTGCTTTAATAAATAAAATGCAGCATCTACAGGGAAATCACCCGAACGAGTTGCCATCGGAACTCCAGTTATTGCACCAAACTGCATACTGGTATCAATGCTCTTACCGTCTAACATTGCACACAGACTCGCACCGCCACCCAAATGAGCGATAATTACCCGCTGTGCTGTTGGAGCTTTTTGTGCCAAAACTCGGCTAATATAATCATATGAAATTCCGTGAAATCCCCAATGACGCACACCTTTAGCCGTAATCTCTGGTGGAACAGGATAAAACTCTGCAACCCTAGGCATTGTACGATGAAATGAAGTATCAAATGTTGCACTTTGCTTAATTTCTGGAAATATCTTAGCTAGAGCTCTTGCGCCCATCACCTCATAATATTGATGTGTCGGTTCAATTTTACTTAATCCTTCCAGATAATCCAAGCTGTCATTATCAAGTTTGATTGCCTGAGTATAACGCTCTCCACCCAAAACAATGCGATGCCCCGCGTAAGCAATATTTAATCGGGGAAATTTTTGCCGCAAAATTGCTAATAATTTATCCAAAGCAAGCTCATGGTTTACCTGCTCATCAGGAAATTGCAAATCAACTAATTTCACATCATTAGAATTATTTACGACTAGCGTTGCTGCATTTGGCATCGCGACAAAACCACCTTGGGCAACTACACTAAGTTCGCCTTGCTGTAACTGATAAAGTGCAAATTTAAGGCTGGTTGATCCAGAATTTAAGACTAAAATACCATTACCCTGCATTTCATTAACCTTTTTTCAATTTACTGTGTGCGATCAAAGCAGCGGCGGCAGTAGAGTGGAGTCTAGTTTGTTCATCATCAGAACGACTAGTCACAATAATTGGCACCGCAGCCCCCAATATAACGTCGGCAGCATCAGCTTTACCCATAAAAATCATTTCTTTATACAGTGCATTTGCTGATTGCAAATCCGGCATAATCAAGATATCGGCATCGCCCATAATCGGCGATTTAAAGTGTTTAATTTTAGCTGACTCAGTTGAAATTGCAATGTCTAAGTCAATCGGACCATCAACAATACAATTCTCAATTTGTCCCCGATCTGCCATTTTGGAAATAATTGCAGCATCAATAGTTGCTTGCATTTTTAAATTTACTACTTCGACCGCAGCAATGATTGCTACTTTGGGTAATTCCCAGCCTAAAGCGCGCGCCATATCTACCGCATTTTCGAGTATTTGGACTTTCTGTTCCAATGTTGGTGCAATATTCATCACCATATCCGCCAGAAATACCAAACGATCATACGTTGGTAAATGCATTAAACAACAGCTACTAATTAGACGTTTAGTACGCAGGTTATACTCTGGCTGTAGCACTGCATGCATCATTACATCAGTATGCAAACTACCTTTAACCAGACAATGTACCACACCGCTACTTGCCATTTGTGCAGACTTGGCGGCAGCTGCAACATCATCGGCTACATCGACGATTTTTAGTCGACTAATATCTAGTTTATTATCAGCCGCTATTTGCTCTATTTCAACTTTAGGTCCAACCAAAATCGGATCTAAAATACCTTTTTCATAAGCTTCCAAGGCTCCATTTAAAGCCACCACAGAACGTGGGTCTACAATTGCAGCAGCAATCGCACCTAAAGATTGGCATTTTTCAATTAAAAAATCTAAGTTTGACATTCCCATTCTCCACTTTCTTACAATTACTATAAAAAAACTCCAGAAATATTCTGGAGCTTTAGTTTAAACACGGTTAGTCAACATATCAGTAAATTTAGACCATAAATCGGGGTTTAACATATCCATTTTACCGCTCTGACGGAATTTTAGAATTGCGTCTTGAATTTGTTGAGGAAATAAAAACATTATATTATTTTGTGCCATCAGTTTTTTACTTAGCTCATCAAACAAGCTATAACGTTTACTCAATAAGCGCTGGAAACGTGATGAAGACTCTTGAACATATTTACGATTGATATTAAAATAGTCCATCGGATTTTTAGAACTCATCAACGCCTGCATATGCTCTCCATAAGCTTTATAACTCTCTGTCGCATAATCTTGGTTTGAGGAAATTATCTTTTGGTTAATCTCATTGATATTACTGACCAAGTTGCGAATATCGGATACATATTTTTGATAGGATTCTGGGCTAAATGAAACTTGTTTTGACATACTGACTCCATAAATAGATTTGAGGATAACCACAATTTATATACCATCATTTTAACACAATTGCACCACTAATGAATACTCAAACTGATTTGAAATACTAGTAGGCGATTTACGACAAAACTTACACTAAGTAAGTGAGAAGTGAATCAACGACCTAAAATGATGAATCTGATTGAGTAAACATTACATAGTTGGCAATACAATTGGGGCAGGTGCTGATTGATGAGTTTGCTGATCAATTTGCTTAATATACTGCTGATCCATACTCTCACCAATAGCCTGTTCCTGAAAATATGCTTTACGGGCATCTTTGGAACTTTGCTCCATTAATTGTTCTTGTCCCTGTATGTATTGAAATTGTTGCTCAGGAGCACCCGATTGCCCTTGATATTCTCCCATACCTTCACCGTTAGGCATAACAAAATCATCACCCATCATATCGTCACCCATGTCATATGGATTACCCATATACACACCCATCGGCGTTTCACCATAGACATAATTTGGCTGATAAACTGCTGGCGGTCCATTGTCAGCAAAGACAAAAACAATTGCAAAGACAATTACCAAACTTAGAATTAATTTATTTTTCATCTGCTTAATTATTAAAAATTGGGGTTGGATTAACTGGTTTACCATTTTTACGTAACTCAAAATGCAAAATTGGTTTGTCACTTTCTGTTTTACCTAATTCAGCAATTTTCTGTCCACGTTTAACAGTGTCACCTTCTTTTACCAAATTAACTTTATTGTGTGAATATGCAGTTAAATAATTGTCAGCGTGCTTAAGGATAATCAAATTACCATAGCCTTTGAGACCATTACCACTGTAGACAACCTTTCCAGCGGAAGAAGCAAGTACAGCTTGACCCTCGGCTCCTGCAACGTCAACTCCTTTAGTTGTAGTACTATAAGCCTGTACAATTTTACCATCAGCTATCGGGGCTAACCAATTAACGCCACCTAAAGTAGCAGCACCTGCTGCTGCCGTAGTAGCTGCTGTTTTAGCGCCCACAGCACCAGATGCATTAGATTTAGCCTTAGCCTTAGGCGCGGGAGTAGCACTAACAACGGTACCGTCATCATCTTCATCAACTTTTTGTATTTTAGTACCAGGTGCGGTAGCATCCGCAGTAGTAGCAACAGCTGCAGCACCCGTTGATACAGCAGCAGTTGGCTGTTGCGTCACTGGTGGAGTAGTACCATTCACAATTGGTGCAGGGGTTGCCCTAGTAAACGAACACGCCCCCAATACAATAGTTGTGGATAATAACAATAATATCTTCTTCATCTTAGTTCCTCTTAGCTAGTTAATGCATCAACAATCGGCATTTGTTCATAATTGGTCGGCAACACCTCAATTGGTGTTATTGAAACTTTTTCCTGTTTCATAAAAACATCTAAATCAGTTCCAATTTCATATTCTTCAGGCTCACTAGAGTGCCCTTGCCAATAAATTATATTACCACGTGGAGTTGATTGCTCTATCAACGGCTGATGAATTGGGCGTAACCCGAGCTTGGTAGTTTCATAACCTTTTATTTCGTCGTATGGACGATTGGGAATATTAATATTCCAGATAAACACATCTGGTAAGTACTTATAATTGCGCTCCAGCTTAGCCACTAATTCACTGACAATGCGTGCAGCAGACTCTAAATGATTAAATTTATTATGCGTTTCTTTACTAACTCCATTAGTCGAAAATGCCAATGCTGGAATCCCATGTAGTGTTCCCTCACGTGCAGCACCAACTGTACCAGAATAAAGCACATCTTCACCAACATTTTCACCCATATTAACCCCTGATACGACTAGATCAGGATAATTATCCACACTACCATAAACGCATTGTAATCCTAAACGGACACTATCTGCCGGAGTGCTGGTAACAAAATAAACTCGTTCTTCAACTTGAGTGATGCTGATTGGATTATAGACAGCAATTGATTGCCCTGCACCACTTGAATTGCGTTCAGGAGCTATCATAATTACATCGTGCCCAGCTGCCAACAATCCCGCAAACACCGCTTTTATACCAGCAGCAAGATAACCATCATCATTCGTCAATAAAATTCGCATATAGTTCCTACTTGTAATAACGCTGACTAAATTCTAACATCCGATCAATTGGTTTACGAGCATGCTCAATTAACTCGGGAGTCAGATAGTTAATTTCTACTCCGCCAGTACCAGCTTGTGCTGCACGCACTGCATCTAAAGAATTAAGCTTCATGTACGGACATGAGTTACATTGACAACCACTATAAATTGGTGCTTGACGTAAATCCAAATCTGGACGAGCTTTTTTCATATTATATAAGATACCATCTTCAGTCGCAACAAAGATAACTGCTGAGGCTTCACCATCGAAGTCACGTACCCAATTAAGCATCTGGCTGGTTGAGCCAATATAATCCGCACCATGTAATACTGGCAATGGACTCTCAGGATGCGCAATTAAAAATTTAGCGCCACTAACCGAAGCATAAGCTTCATCCAATGCCTGTTGGTTAAACTTATCATGAACCTCACAAACTGCTTCCCATAGCGGCATATCGTAACCATATTCAAAATTAAGGTATGCACCCATATTCCGATCTGGTGAATAGATTACCTTTTTACCCTCAGCATAGAGATGAGCGATAATATCATCAACATTGCGCGAAGTAACAATCCAATCAGCTAGCGCTTTATGTTCTGCTGATGAGTTAACATACGCTACATGCACGTAATCCGCATGCTCCTCGCGCCACTTTTGAAGTTTAGTGATATCAGTCATCGTTACCAATGAACAGGTTGAGCCAGTATCTGGTAACACCACCTTAGTCTCTGGGTTAAGAATTTTTGCAGTCTCTGCCATAAAACGCACACCAGCAAAAACAATTACATCTGCTTGTGCATCTCTGGCGTACAGAGACAACTCGAGACTATCGCCAACTTTATCTGCCAACTCTTGAATTTCAGGAGTGGTGTAATAGTGAGCTAAAGTCACTACTTTAGTCATAATTTAAATCCAATAATATAATCGTTTACATTATACTCGAAGTATTTGACTCTTGGACGCGAAGGATTGATAAAAAAGACGACGCAGTGTAGTTAGAACTACATAAGGAGTCTTTTTTAAAAGCCGACAAAGTCCAAGATTCAAAGACAATGAGTATATTAAATTTTGTCGTCGATACTCATCAACTGCACATTCCCACCCGTTGCCGTAATATTAATACTTACCGTACGTTCGGTTACTAAGAAATGTATGTTATAGCCATGATCTGCTTCTTGCATTACACCAGTTAACAAGCTGTCGCGCTTCGCCAATTCATTTTTTATATTCGTCAAATTAGCGTAGTTTTTGCTTACTAACAAGACATGAATTAATTCAACCTTAGTAAGATCGCTAGTGAAGTATGATTTATTCGGAAGATAACGTCCTAAACTATCCGCAACCCCATCCTTCGGTAAAATTACCTGATTACCACTTGCCAAGGCGTAAATCACTTGAACACAGTACTCATACAAACTATCCGACAAACATCCGACAAAACCACGGGCAGCAAACAACATAAAGTTGCGTTCACCAGTTGGACCTGGTAATTCAATTTGCTCGGTTAATGGCGAAATTCCTTTTAACCGCGTAGCTAATGCCAATAATTCAGTAATCTGTGCTTGATCAAGAGATAATTGTCCAAGGCTATTAACAAAATTATCCAACTGCGCAAAATTTACGGCTTTTTTAGTAACTTTAGACTTAGGATGCGCTGCAGTATGCACCAAGCGATATAAGTACAATGGTCCACCAGCTTTAGGTCCAGTTCCAGATAATCCTTCACCGCCAAAAGGCTGAACACCAACCACTGCACCAACCGTATTACGATTGATATAAATATTACCAGCTTTAATATTGTTATAAACTTTGGCAGCAGTTTCTTCTAAACGACTGTGTAAGCCCTGCGTTAAACCGTAACCACTGCTATTAATTTCGGCAATTACTTTATCTAAATCTTCACCAGCAAAGCGAATGATATGAATAACCGGACCGAATACTTCGCGTTTTAATTCTTTAATTGAACCAATTTCAAATACGGTTGGAGCAACAAAAATTCCATCAGCGCATTCGGGCTGAAGTTTAGTTTGGTAGCACATCCGCGCAGTTTTTTTCAATTTATCAATATGATCCAATAGCACTTTTTGCGCTTTGGTATCGATTACCGGACCAACATCAGTATTTAACAAGCACGGATTACCAACCCGTAAATCATCCATCGCACCTTTAAGCATTTTGATAGTTTTATCAGCAATATCCGCTTGCAAATATAACACGCGCAATGCTGAGCAACGTTGTCCAGCACTATCAAAACCAGAGGTAACCACATCCAATACCACTTGTTCTGGTAAAGCGGTTGAATCGACAATCATCGCATTTTGACCACCAGTTTCGGCAATTAGTACTCCAGAATCAGCTTTTGACGCTAAATTTTGATTAATCGTTTGCGCCACTTCAGTAGAACCTGTGAAAATAACGCCCGCAACACGTGGGTCTTTGGTTAATTGATTACCAATAATACTACCGCTACCGATCATTAATTGTACTGCCGCAGGAGGAACACCCGCTTCATGCATTAATTTTACTGCATAATGGGCAATCAAGTTAGTCTGTGCCGATGGTTTCGCAATTACAGTATTACCTGCAACCAAACTACTCACTACTTCACCAACAAATATCGCCAATGGGAAATTCCATGGACTAATACAAATTACCGGACCAATCGCTTTATGAGTATCATTATTAAACTCATTGCTTACCTGAGCGGCATAATAACGACAGAAATCAACAGCTTCGCGCACTTCAGCAATTCCATTACTTAGCGTTTTACCTGCTTCACGCACGACAATATTTAAAATCTCATAATAATTTTGCTCAAGTAAATCCGCAAATTTAACGATCATTGCCGCACGTTCTGATGGAGCTGTTTGTGACCACAGAGGAAAGGCACTAACCGCATTACTAACCGCAACACCGACTTCATCCAGATTAGCATTCAGTACTTCACCAACCGTATCATTTTTATTGGCTGGATTAATTACTGGTTTAACTTCGCGCTCGCTAATCACATAATCCCAAAGTAAAGGCTCTGCACGGTAAGTTTTAGTTTGAAATTGATTTAATTTAGCTTCTAATTCACTTAGTTGAAATTCATCTGATAAATCCAAACCTAATGAGTTTATCCGATTTCCAGGATAGATATGACTTGGCTTATTGAAGAATGGATTAGATGCCCGCTCAGCTTTTTGCATTAATTCAACTGGACTTACTACTAATTCACTAACTGGAATAGAAGGATCAACTAATTGATGTACAAAAGAAGAATTTGCACCATTTTCTAATAAACGGCGTACTAGATATGCCAATAAAGTTTCATAAGTTCCAACCGGAGCATAAACACGGCAAGTTAGATTTAAATGCTCTTTACCGACTACATTATTGTAGAGAGTTTCACCCATCCCAAATAAACACTGGAATTCAAATTCTTTATCTTCAGCTTTTGCCATAGTATAAATGGCCGCTAAGCTATATGCATTGTGAGTAGCAAATGCTGGATAAATTTCATTCTGTGCTGAAAGCATTTTGCGCGCACAAGCTAAATATGACAAATCAGTATAAAATTTACGTGTAAACACTGGATAATCAATCTGACCATCAACCTGAGCTTTTTTAATTTCACTATCCCAATAAGCACCCTTAACCAAACGTACCATGATACGGTTATTGGCACGTTTTGCCAAATCAATTACATAATCGATTACATATGGTGCACGGCGTTGATATGCCTGAATAACGAAACCAATTCCACCAAAGCCAGCCAGATCTTTATCTAAGACTAGTTTTTCTAATAGATCAATTGAAATTTCTAAGCGTTCACTTTCTTCAGCATCAATAAACAATGCAATTTGATATTGTTTTGCCAATAGATATAAATGTTTTAGCCGTGGAAATAGTTCACTCATTACGCGATCACGTTGCGCACGTACATAGCGTGGATGAATTGCTGATAATTTAACCGAAATACCCGGACCATTTTTGGCACCACGCCCAGCGTTAGCTTTACCAACGGCATGGATTGCATCAATATAACTTTGCATATATTTTTGTGCATCTTCGTCAGTTAAAGCTGCCTCGCCCAACATATCATAGGAAAACTGATAACCTTTAGCTTCTTGTGGCACAGATGCTTTGAGAGCATCTTCAATATTTTCACCCATCACAAACTGATTACCCATAAAGCGCACAGCTGTTCCCATCGCTTTACGAATTAATGGTTCACCCCATTTACCCGCTAATTTAACAATACTTGAAGTTAAACTCTCTCGACTGTCAGCATTAACCAATTTACCAGTTAGTAACAAACCCCAGCTTGAAGCATTTACAAAGAAATTATCACCCTTAGTATGGCTTTTCCAGTCGCCAGTTTTAATTTTGTCGCGGATCAGTTTATTTTGGGTGTATGAATCGGGAATCCGAAGCAGGCTCTCCGCCAGACACATTAAAGCAATACCTTCCTGAGTAGAAAGTTTAAACTCCTGCATCAGCGCATCAACACCTTTACCTTTGATTCGGTTAGTTCTTACCTTTTCAATTAACTCAGTAGCGAGTTGTTTAACCTCTGACTCTTTGGCTGCATCCCAGCCTAAAATAGCTTCTAAATTTTCAATACAGGATTGCTCATTGTGACGATAATTTTGACTAATTCGGTTCTTTAATTCAGTTTGTGATTTGAGTGCGAGATTAAACATTTGACACCTTTGATTAGATTAAAATATTAGTCTAAGATTATACTATAAAGCTAGTAATTATGCAGCGAAAAGCATCAGATGGCAAAATTTGTGGTGTTAGGAACTGGCTTATTTATCGTAGGAGTACCAACTTGAAGCCAGTAATTTTTGATAAATATATAGCTGTTTAGAATAGGTAATTTCCAGGAGCAATGGGAAGTTCTGATAAATCAAGATAAATTTGTTCACTGAGCACTAGTTGTGTCAACTTGCTGGAATGACTACAGTGGAACTCATGATATAGAGTTTGTAATTCATTCTTTACTTTTACATCTGAGATTAAGCTACCAGTAATCGTAGTTAGCGTTTGCGCAATCTCTTTACGATTGTTAATCCCAATTAATAAACAAAATAAAATTTGTTTCTGCACAGCCGTCAAGCTTGGCATAGTATTAACGTTTAATTGGTTGGACATACCTAAAAATTCACGTTGTAAAAATTTACGATGCAGGTTGGGTAGAACTCGTTCGGTGCTTACAAATATTCCAACTGTTTGGTTTGTAGCATGATTTAGTAAAACACGCTTACGTACCAGATAATTACGAATTTCAGAATTTTTTTGGTAAAAATAAAATGAAGTTTGAGGATTTCTATCCGACAACAACTTTAATTCTTGCTGACGGATATTTTCACGAATTGTTACCGAAACATCGCGTGCAGCATTAAAAGTTGAGCCGAGAATTTCTGCATCAAGATTAAACTCTTCTGCCATTAAATCAGTAAATGCAATAAATTCGCAGCGCACATTTTTTATCAATGCCATTTCATTGTGACAGATATTATTGAGATAACCTACATACTGACATAACGCTTCTTCATCGCTTAATGTTGGCATCTCATTAATTTTATTTGCATATTCTTTTATAATAAACATAATCTTCAAAAACCTTTAACTTAACTGCCACAAGCATTAATTATATTATAAACTAACTTTGTCAGTCATCTAATGTTAACGCCAAAGTATACTCAAACGGATTCGAAATACTAGTAGGCGATTTATGACGAAGCCTACACGTAGTAAGTAAGGAGTAAATCAACGACCTAGGATGATGAATCTGATTGAGTATAAATTATACACGCAACAATATTATAGTTATGCCAAAATACGACAAATTAATTAAGTTTCATATGAAAACACACTGAAAAATATAAAATATTGGCAAAATTTAAAAATAGCTACACCATGACAATCAAATCTAATTAATAATATAGTCTGGAATGTAATAAATTTAGAGGAACTCACATATGAAAAAATCACTTAACCTGACGTTAGCGCTTGGATTAGGCATATTACTTGCTGGTTGTGCAACTAAAATGGATCCAACGACTAAGGCTCCTGGATTTCTACCAAACTACAGCTTATTAAAGCCAGTTCCTAGCCCAGATGGAACACAAATATACAGCTATAAAAACCCAGACGCTAAGCTGAGTGATTATCATGCTGCGATTATTACACCTGTTGCTTTATACCAAACGGCAACTGAAAGTGGCGTGACGGCAGAGCAAATCGAAAAAGCGAGAACTAATATTAATATCGGGATTCAACAAATTGTTAGTAATAAATTACCGATTACCGATAAATCTGCTCCGGGTGTAGCACGTGTAAACGTTGCAATTACTGGTGCGATCTTAGAAGGCGATAGTTTCTCAGTTCGCAATTTGGTACCTATTTCAGCGGCAATAAAACTTGCATCTATGGCTACCGGATTGGATAACAAAAAACCAATCATGGTTGTGGAAATTAAAGTAGTTGATAGTCAAACTGATAAATTACTTAAAGAAACAGTTACAACCATTAGTGGTGAAAAATTTCGCATGACTAGCAATGCAGTGGAAGAATTTCAAAAACTTGCTACCGAATGGGTACAACAAGCTTTAAAATATTCTAGCAATAACTAGAGCTCCACTTTTTGCACGCTTTTTCTAGTGCCGTAAATCAGTTTGAGTATACGGCACTATACTCAAACTGATTCGAAATCCTAGTAGGCGATTTATGACGAAACCTACACGTAGTAGGTGAGAAGTAAATCAACGACCTAGGATGATGAATCGGATTGAGTATAGAAATTTTATCTATTGCATATAAATAATAAACTTGCGATAATCACATCATCTATAACAAATGGTGTATTATCAAAATGTATATTAAAAACCGCAAATTAATTATAAGTAGTCTATTAGTTGCCAATTGCGGCTTAATAGTACTACCTTGGTATTTTGCTCTGGCAGCGAGCTGCTTGGCAATCTTTAATTTATTCAGAAACCATGATTATCTGTTTAGCGCACTAATCGCAATGACTGCAGTTATCAGCGCAACAATCGGTAGCTTAATGCCGTCAATTATTGTTAACCTACATAACTTAAACATAGCAATGGTAAATGTTGAAAATTTAAAAATAGTGCTGCTAATCATGATTGTTCCACTATTTATTAATCTATTATTCATCTCATCTTTTGACGACGTACATACACAGTTAAAAGAAAGTGAAAGCTAATTATTCCTGCAACCTAAAATTATGACGAGCGCAATGATTAGTTTGATAATACCAAAATGTATTTATAAACCTTCTACATTTAAACTTCAACTAATGGATACTCCTCCATATAGACTTCACCACCGGCACCATAGTATGAGACTTTTCGAGTGACAAAATCAACATCATACCCTATTACCCCAGCTTCCCAAGCTGAATTTAGAAACTCAGGAAAAGTGCTGTGACCATTCTGATCTTTTCTAAGTGCAATAATCAATGATTCACGATCGAATTCAGGAATTTTATGGGTACCAGTAATCAGAGGCATTCCTTGTTGGACAATATTTCCACTTTCCATCAAATAAATTGACTGACATGATGGTAATGACCAACGATTCATGGTTACTCCAGCTTGCCTGAGTACCTCTGCTATTACAGGAAATCCACCAATTTCTGGACGAATTGACATCGCGTACTTTTGTGCTTTGGTAAGCTTATTAATAATATCATTCATAAAAAATCTCCTCATTTATCTAACAGGGGTTATATTAAGTTTGTGAGCTTTAGCTAACTTCATGAGAATACCTGTCAGATTACTACGTTCAAACTCTGTAAGCATTGAAAAAAAACTTTCATCATTTTCATCGGCGATGCTCGAAAGTGCTGGAATAAGTTCAGTAGCTTTTTGAGTAATTCTTATTTCCAAATAGCGACGGTCATCCCCAGATGCCGTACTAGTTACAAGCTCTTTCTTGATCAAGCGATCAATGAGCTTAGAAACAGCACCACGAGTAAGTCCAGTAAATTCAGCTAAAGTACTAGGGGAAGTTTTCTCAGCGCCAGAATACATTTCTCTAAGTATCACCCACTCAGCAACAGTTACGCCACTTGAGAGTAATTTCCTTGCAAATGAATGAGATACTGCATTTGAGACCACTCTAAGTTTATATCCGATATGTGACCTTAGTTCACTGAGTTCTAATTCTTGGGGATTCATAGCATTATAGCTTTTACTTAAATTAATACCCATATTATAGTTTACTAGGAAACTATTGTCAACAAGTATAGTAATTATGCTTTAACACAATAATACAAAATCAACTACATAGCAAATAAATAATTATTACTCAACTTACTTTTGCTTACAGTTATAATTTGCAATGTAATCTTATATTGGATATTAAATTCTCACAGGATGATTAACTACGGGGATGAGGTAATTTGAAAACTAAAATAACAAGAAATCAGGGTGCAGCGATGATAAGTTGGTGCACCCGACAAGAGAATATCTCTTTGATTCTTAACTATAATCCATTCCATAATATGCATAAAAATCAAGAACACTTGATACATTTATAATTTTTGGTAAATTAGAAACGAGTTTAGCTGGAATATCATAGAGAAATCCATTGGTTATCGCAATGATCGCTAGTCTTGTATTAACGCTAACGTTAAACTTGGGATGTATCTGACGATTTATCATTACCTTTACAGAGGCTTCAGAAATTCTAGAACCATAAATATTAGATAAGATATCAGCAATCGCTTTATATTTGCTACCAATTATCATCAAAAAAATTATTATTCGCTCTCTCTCAGAAAAAGACGCAGGAGATATTTTAGGAATCTTGATAAAATCATAATCATTATAATGTATTATTCTGCGGATTAACTGTCCCATTAAAAGATCATTTCTCATCTGATGTATTTTTGAACAAAATGCAATTACTTCATTTTTTTGATCAAGAATTGGAAACACCATCGCTTTGTGTATGCCATAAGAGTCAGAACTTATATTTTTAATCAAATAATTACAAATATAAGGGGTTTTTTCTGATAACATTTTGTTGCGTACACTAGGGATTGACTCTTGACCCAACTCTTTGAGTATTTCCAAGTCATAGGTATCGGCACCTTCAAGGCTATTTATACCTAAAAACTTATTTACTATTTCCGAAGTATAAATACACTTGTGGTCTTTATTCCAAATTATAAGTGCTTCCAGTGAAAAATGCATTTTGTGGAAGCTAATAAAATTTGCAAGTTCTTTTGTAGTGTCGTTAATTTTATTGTCCTTTGCTCTTTTTCATATACTTTGAAACAAGAGCTCTTTAATTAAAGATAATATGCTCTGATAAATTTTTATATCAACTGCTTTCTTTGCTCTCTACAGCAGGTTAAATTGTAATAACCTATCAATTACCAGATCCTTTTCAGTACGAATTTTATATGAAATTTAGAGGTAGTACCACACTTTTATAAAGTTGTAATATAAGCTCTAAGTCTATCAGTAACACCGATAGACTTAGAGCTTATATTATGCACATTCTTTTTCATCATTGGAGACTATTCTTAACGTTCTTGAGTGACAATAATAAAGTTCACCTTCTGTTTTATTAGCATCTTTGATTAATTTCATTGTATTGCTTATAATGGTAATTATAAAACTTCTCATAACTTTCTCCTGATTAATAACTACGTATTTATCATATTTAACAACTTATTTTGTATCATCTTATTTCTTAAATATCACCATTGTAAACAATGACTATTGAGGAATTAGTCGGTATTGTAACAGCTATATTTGTAGATGATATGTTACCTTTGGTTACGTTGATGCTGTAAGGTAATAATTTAGAGTATGATGGATTTTCTATTTGCCAAAGCTTCCTTATCCCGAGTTGACATTTACAAATAAAAACGATGGTTATGTAACCAAAGGTAACACCTAGAGTCGAAATAAATTTATACAATAAGTGCTGTTGGCTAAGTTATTCTTTAAATTATTTATAGCGCTTGTTATATAAAAAGAATATTACCCTAGCTAAGCAACTGAAATGCAGTATAAATTTATGGAAAGCATATTCTTCGTTTAATTATGTTGCATATCTAATCGAAGCAATATCAGCGTCGTAATAAGCGAAATCGGTTTACTCATTATTGTAAACCGTTACTAAGCACTACGCATAAATAGCGTCAATTAAGAAACTCACACAACTAAACTATAGCGTGTCGAATTATTCGAGACTTCGCCTATATTGCATGTCATTGGTTGTCTAAGATGTTTAAAATTATTTTAAAAGGTATATAAAATGAAATATGGAAAAATAAGTTCCGTAGTTCTCTCGTGCTTAATCTTAAGCGCATGTGGGGGCAGTAGCGGAGGAAGCGGTGGTTCTAGTAGCGGCGGCGGTGGCAGCGGTATAGTATCAACAGAAACAGTTCTCATTGATGCCATGACAACGGTGCCCGTTATAAATGGTTCTTCAACTAAAGGTACGCTGTATATTCATAACTATAGCAATACAACCGCAAATAATTTTAGTTTTAGCTTGAGTAATGCGACAACAATGAGTAAGTTCAAGTCGGCATTAACAAGCCTTGGTATCCATTTAAATGGTGCAGTGAGCAATAATGCTGGCTTTACCTTGGTTAACCCTGAACTTTGTGCCTCAATTCCGGCTGGTGGCTATTGTGCCATCAACTTTACCACACCAAATTTGACAGTAGGTGGACAAGGTAACACCCTAGTAAGCTTAAACTATACTTTAAATGGTCATAGTGCAACCGCAGTACAAGTTGTAAACTACCAATATCGAGATGTTACCTCACTAAATGGCGTAAACTTTAGTGGTAGCTTAACGGTTAGCGGAGCACAATCAGAAACTCGTCACGTAGTAGGCTATTTATATGGTGCTGGAGCGGCAGGTTCAAACTACAATAACGTAAGCTTAAGCTCTAGTTCGACAGCAACTACGGTTAGTAATGGCTTTATAAATGGTCAACAAGTTGTGTCTGGTCAGGTTATTCCAGTTGAATTTGCAGTTGGTTTGCAAAATGATACGACTACTGCGGTAAATATAACACCGCATTGGGGTTCAACCGTTTCAACCAATAAATTTAAATTAAACGCTGGTGGAACAAGCGTTGGAAGCGGTAGTTCCTTAGGTTTAACGTTAACTACCCTATCAGCAGCCCATTTAATTTTTGGTGATGCACCAATATTGACTGCACCAACTACATCAGCAGCAATAATTAACGTAACAAATAACGGTAATGCTTCTTTTCCAGCAGGCTTAACGGCAACGGCATCTGGCGGTGAAGCAAGTGAATTGACCATTACCAATAATTGCGCTAGTACTGTATTAACTGCTAATGCGACTAACTCGTGTACGGTCACTCTTGCAACCAGCAGCTACATACCAGGCAGTACCACAGTAACTTTTACTGATTCTAGTGGTGCAGTGCAAGGTAGTCAAGTAATCTATTGGACTAATAGTACGCCAGTGCCAATGGTTTACGCGACCAATAATAACTCATCAATTATCTTTGGTAAGGGTACAACTCAAGCAACTGGTTCTGTAGTATTCTCTGTGTTTAACATTGGCAATGCGCCATTAACTAATGTCGTATACACTCCGGTTAATACTGGCCCAGCAACTTGGACACACGATACGAACAGCTGTGGAACAACATTGGCTCCAGCTAGCAGTTGTTCTATAACTGGTCATTTCGTTGGTACTGACGATGGTTATGGAACATTTTACTATCGAATAGCTGGTTCTTTTAACTCGGTTAACTATTCGTTCCTATCACGTACTGTTAGTTACCAAATTAGTGCCAATCCATCATTGGTAATCACGCCAACTAATGTTAACATGTCAATTGTAGCAGATGGAACTACCACGAGTACACAAACCTTTGTGGTAAGCAATAATGGTAATGATAATGCATTATTTACTGGCTTAAATTTGGTTGAATCAAATACTAGCGTATCACCGGCAATTACTGGTGGTAGTTGTGCAAGTGGCACTACACTAGCTCAAGCTGAGTCGTGTTCGGTAGTTGTGACTTATGGTCCAGCGGCAAATACAATAACGACAAGTGAGTCTGGAATTGCAGAAATAAATATTAATTATCATGGTGGTACACCAGATACTTCGTATAATGCACAACAGAGCTTTGACTATAGTTTACAAGCTAATGACAGCTACGTACTACTTAGTACACCAGTAGCGGTTGGTCTTACTGGTAGTGGTGTAGAAAGCGATCCTTTCGTTGGAACTGCAGCAGCTAGCCCGATGACAATAAGTGTAGACTATGTAAATGGTTCTACAAGCTATCCGATGACTAATTTTAATGTAAACACTAATAATTTACCTTATGGTGTTACGCTAAATGGTGCAACCACTTGTAGCACTGGTTCAACAACAGGCTCTTTGGGCGTGAATGGATCTTGTACTCTGGTATTTAACATTGACCGTGGATTGTTGGAATCTGGTCCATCTGGCGGTTCAGCAGTCTTGAATTTCACTGTACCAACCGCAAGCTGGACTACTACTCTTGGCAGTTATGAACAAGCTGGCACCAGTACTATCTACATCAATTATTTGCAACCAACTGTAGCGTTTGTACTATCGAATAACAATGGTTATTTTGAGTCAACTACACTAAGCATGACGGCGTCAAATGCTGGTGCAGGCTCAACATTGCATGCGAATGTTTCGGCGGTTAGCAATTGGTTGGGAACTACCCCGCTAGCTTTATCGAATAACTGCACTGTCAATGGTGATACTTCGGTAAACTGTGATCTGAAAACTAGTTCATTGGGTAGTGTTGCGTATTTTATGCCAACGCAAATCGAATCAAACGATACAGCAACGATTCCATTGGTGTTTAGTACTAATGCAGGTGAATATGCGTACTTGAATCCAAACTATACCTTTATTAGCTTTACGAACAATCCTTCTGGAATACTGAGCATTTTTGCTGGTAATGGTACATCAGGTGCACCAGTAGCGGGAGCAGCAATTAGCTCTCCGCTAACCACTGCTTATGGAGTAGCAGTAGACGCCTCAGGAAATGTTTACATTGCCGATACTACTAACAGTGTCGTTGAAAAAGTAAGCCCCATCGGAGTGCTGAGTATCTTTGCCGGTAATGGTACAGCAGATACGCCAGTACCGGGAGTAGCAACTAGCTCTCCGTTAATGGCTCGTGGAGTAGCGGTAGATTCTTCAGGGAATGTTTACATTGCTGATACACAGAACAGTGTTATTGAAAAAGTAACCCCTGGCGGAGTACTAAGCATCTTTGCCGGTAATGGTACAGCAGGCGTACCGATAGCAGGAGCAGCAACTAGCTCTCCGTTAAATCCTTTCGGAGTAGCGGTAGATTCTTCAGGGAATGTTTACATTGCTGATGGTGGTAACAATGTCGTTGAAAAAGTAACCCCTAGCGGAGTGCTGAGTATCTTTGCTGGTAATGGTACAGCAGGCATACCGATAGCAGGAGCAGCAACTAGTTCTCCGTTACATTATCCTATTGGAGTAGCGGTAGATTCTTCAGGAAATGTTTACATTACTGATGCACAAAATAGTGTCGTTGAAAAAGTAACTTCTGGCGGAGTAATGAGTATCTTTGCCGGTAATGGTACAGCAGGCATACCGATAGCAGGAGCAGCAACTAGTTCTCCGTTAAATCCTAGTGGAGTAGCGGTAGATTCTTCAGGAAATGTTTACATTGCTGATGGTAGTTATTTCGTTGAGAAAGTCACTGCTGCTGGAGTTTTGAGTATCTTTGCAGGTAATGGTACAGGAGCAGGTGCACCGATAGCAGGAACAGCAACTAGTTCTCCGTTAAATCCTATTGGAGTAGCGGTAGGTAATGGTAACGTTTATATCGCAGATAGTTTGTATGTAGTAAAAGTTACGCAATAGAGCATTAAGTAAATAGCTCTTAATACCATAAATCCCAGCCAAATAATCATCATGGCTGGGATTTAATATTTCCCTCATTCCTATTTAGCTGCATGAGAATTTCATGTTAACAATAGAGTTAAGTCAAGGAGCTAGACAATCAAAGGGTTTCTAAAGATATGCTGATTGAAAATTAAGGGTGTATCGATGATAAGTTGGTGCACCCGACAGGGATCGAACCTGTGACCTTCAGTTTCGGAAACTGACACTCTATCCAACTGAGCTACGGATGCAAAAGATAAGGGCATTAGTGTAACATATCTACTGTAAATATGGAATACAAGGCATAAAAAAACCCAGCGAAACTCTCTGGGCATAACATAGTTTTATTCACCACGTGGCGGGCGGGCTTTCTCTTCTTTCCACTTAACGACAATCTGGCGTTTTTTCTGTACGCTTGCATTCAAGTTTTCTAAACAAGCTAAGGCTTCTTCATGAGTTGACATTTCAACAAAACCAAACCCTCGGCTGCGTTGGTTTTCATCTGTAACCACTTTAGCATATATAACGGTACCAAATTGTTCAAAAATAGTTTTTAATTCTTCAGTATTGATTGCCCAATCTAAGCCAGCAATAAATAATTTTTTATTCATTAATTAAATCCATAGATAAATAAAGGTTAAACATAATGATAATTCATCCATAAGTTACAGTGAACAACCTATAAGGAGCTTACTCATTACACGATAAATTATACCGTCAAATTATAGCACACCTAATTGGAAATACCTAAAATTTAGCGCACAATAACATGATAAAATATATACTTTATTGTTAAAATGCAACACACAATTGACAACAGAATATAACAAGGAATTTAATTTAATGCAAAGAACTAATTATTGTGGACTAATCACCGATGATTACCTTAACCAGCAAGTTACGGTTAAAGGCTGGGTACATCGCCGGCGTGACTTGGGTGGTTTAATCTTTTTTGATCTTCGCGACCGCGAGGGATTATTACAAGTTGTAGCAGAGCCTGATAGTAGTTGCTTTAGCAACGCTGATGAACTGAAACACGAATATGTCATCGAGGTAACGGGAACAGTTCGCTCACGCCCTAACCCCAATAAAGACCTAAAAACTGGCAATATTGAAGTACTGGCAAGCAGCATTACAATTTTAAATACCGCAATTCCTACTCCAATCTTAGTTGACGATGAGAACGTTAGCGAAATGAATCGCATGGCGCACCGGATTATTGATTTGCGTGGGCAAAAAATGCGCAACAATATCATGCTACGTACCAAACTTAGTCATGAAATTCGTTGTTTCTTAAATGATGAAAGCTTTTTGGATATTGAAACACCATTTTTGACTCGTTCAACACCAGAGGGCGCACGAGATTTCTTAGTACCATCACGAGTACATAAGGGTGAATTTTATGCTCTTCCTCAATCACCACAATTATTTAAGCAATTGCTGATGGTTGCTGGTTTTGATAAATACTATCAAATCGTACGTTGTTTCCGTGATGAAGATTTACGTGCAGATCGTCAACCTGAATTTACTCAGGTCGATATCGAAACTTCATTTTTAAGTGAACTGGAAATTCGCGAGATGGCAGAACGATTGATTCGTCAAGCATTTAAAAAAGTCTTAGATGTCGAATTACCTGAATTTCCGGTAATGACTTATGCCGATGCGATGTATTATTACGGCTCGGATAAACCTGATTTGCGTTTAGAAGATTTAAAATTCGTAGATTTAACTGCTCAACTTAAAAACTGTGGTTTCAAAGTCTTCAATGATGCAGCTAACCGTGCTGATGGTCGGATTGTAGCTTTAAAGCTACCAAGCTCAGTTACATTGTCACGTAAAGAAATTGATGAACTAACCAAATTTGTTGGGATTTATGGTGCAAAAGGTTTAGCTTATATCAAGGTTAATGATGTTAGCAAACTAAATGAAGAAGGCTTACAATCTCCAGTAGTTAAATTTTTATCTGCTGAGGATTTAAGTATTATCGTTAATGCTACGAATGCCCAAAATGGCGAAATTATTCTCTTTGGAGCAGATAGGGCTAAAGTTGTCAATGAAGCAATGGGTGCACTACGTCTCAAAGTAGGTCATGAAAAAGGCTTGGCTGTTGGTGAGTGGAAACCGTTGTGGGTAATTGATTTCCCGATGTTTGAATATGATGATGAAGCAGATCGCTATGTTGCTTGTCACCATCCGTTCACTTCGCCCAAAGATGAGCATATTGATAAACTAACCACCAACCCTGCCGAATGTCTGGCTAAGGCATATGACATTGTACTAAATGGCTGGGAACTAGGTGGTGGTTCAATCCGAATTTATCGTTCAGATATCCAATCTAAAGTATTTGATGCGCTAAAAATCAGTAAAGAAGAAGCACAGAATAAATTTGGCTTCTTATTGGATAATTTGCAATTCGGTGCGCCTCCACATGGTGGAATTGCCTTTGGGCTGGACAGGATTGCGTCGATGATGTGTAAAGCTGAATCAATCCGCGATGTGATTGCATTCCCTAAAACAACTAAAGGGCAGTGTCTACTTACTAGTGCACCCAATTCTGTTGATGATAAACAATTAACTGATTTGGGAATCGCCAGATTGCCACAGAATTAGGAAAAACTCAGGGTTAATCCCCTGAGTTTTTTTATAACATAATTGTTCAAATGTTCAAATACACTTGCATACTTGTGCAATCGTGTTATAATCACGAAGTGATAATAACCGTATATACTCAAACAGATTGAGTATAGTAATTATAAAAAGATGTTAACCACATGGAAAAAATTTTTAAGGCTCTAGGTGAACGGACAAGATTAGAAATACTCTTATTAATTTCATTAAATCCTGATATTTGTTTGTGTCATATTGAAGAATGTTTTCACTTATCCAGTTCAAATTTATCTCGCCATCTAAAAGAATTAGAAAGCAGTGAATTAGTCATGACTTTTAAGCTAAGCAAATGGAAGCACTACCAGCTCAGCCCTCTTGGTAAACAAATGGTAGAATTGATAAAAACTATTGATAATGAAAAGCTTTATCAACAAGTAAGCAAACTTAATCTGTTATTAAACAAGGAGTCACCGTGTTAAATGTATTATTCCTATGTACCGGAAACTCTTGCCGGAGTCAAATGGCAGAGGCTATTGCACGTGATTTATACCCTCAGCATAATTTTTATTCCGCGGGCATTGAAACCCATGGCATGAACCTATACGCTATTAAAGTATGCAATGAGCTTGGCTTGGATATGTCTAACCATAGTAGTAAACATGTCGATACATTAAAAGATGTTAAATTTGATGCAGTCTTAACTGTCTGCGATCACGCCAATGAATCATGTCCGCTAATTACTGGATTAGCTCAAAAATTACATCATTCATTCCAAGATCCACCAAGGTTGGCGGCTAACTTAGCTTCAGAAGAAGAAAAATTAGCTATCTATCGTAAAGTTCGTGATGAAATCAAAGTTTATTTACAAACTGATTTGCCTCAGCTTGTTAGGGGGTGGGAATGAAAAAATTAGCTTTTGTTGAACGTTATTTGACTTTGTGGATATTCCTCGCTATGTTTATTGGCTTAATGTTAGGAAAGTTTATACCTTCATTACCAACATTAATTAATGATTACAGCATTGGAACTACTAATATTCCAATTGCTATAGGTTTGATACTAATGATGTATCCACCATTAGCTAAAGTTAACTATGCTGAAATGTCATTGGTTTTTAAAAACACTAAAATACTCTGGGTATCACTATTCTTAAATTGGATTATTGGTCCAATATTAATGTTTAGCCTAGCTTTAATTTTTCTACATAACGAACCAAACTATATGATTGGCGTAATCCTAATCGGTTTGGCTCGATGTATTGCAATGGTAATTGTCTGGAATGATTTAGCTGGTGGAAATCGTGAGTATTGTGCAGGGCTGGTAGCTTTTAATAGTATTTTTCAAGTATTCCTATTCAGCCTCTATGCTTGGATCTTTATTTATTGGTTGCCACCATTTTTTGGCTTGCATTCATATCATGTAGATATTGGCATCGCTCAAATAGCGGAGAGTGTATTTATTTATTTAGGTATACCATTTCTTGCTGGGTTTATTACTCGTTGGGTATTAACCAAAATCAAAGGGCAAGTCTGGTATGAACAAAAGTTCTGCAGCCGCATTGGCTATCTAACACTCGTTGCTTTACTATTTACCATCATTGTGATGTTTAGCCTAAAGGGTGCAGTAATATTATCAATTCCACTCGATGTAATAAAAATTGCTATTCCATTAGTTATTTATTTTGGCATAATGTTTATGCTGGGATTATTTATTAGTAAAAAGCTTGGCGCGGATTATTCACAGTCAGTAACTCTTGCATTTACTGCTGCGGGGAATAATTTTGAGTTGGCAATTGCTGTTGCGATTGCTACATTTGGATTAAATTCACCTGAAGCATTTACGGGCGTGGTTGGTCCATTAGTAGAAGTTCCTGCATTAATCATATTGGTAAATATTGCATTAAAATTGAGGAAATTATTTCTCAGGGAATAATTGAAATAGAGAACGGTAACACTTATATTTATCAAATGAAGGGCTTTCATACACAATTTAGTACTCATAGATATATGCAAAATATAATTTTTCAACTTAACTTGACCACATCCTCTAACTACATTTACCCATAGAAATCTTCAATTGTCCTACAATAAAACTGCTTAAATAAAGTTAACTTAAATATGTAAAAAAAGCAACCATATAAATGGTTGCTTTAGTAAGAATTAGATTTATTTAATCAAAGTCCATGCATCAGACCAAATAGAGCCAGTCCCTGGTGCATAAGCAGAGATATTACACCAGCCACTATACGGCCAAGGCTTACATTGATATACTTTACCATCAGAACCAGTAACCTTGCTACCTGCAGAATACTTCTCACTTGAAGAATATGCAGGATAACCACTTGATGGCGCCGGAGTTGGAGTTGGAGTTGGAGTTGGAGTTGGAGTTGGAGTTGGAGTTGGAGTTGGAGTTGGAGTTGGAGTTGGAGTTGGAGTTGGAGTTGGAGTTGGAGTTGGCGTAGAAGCACATTCAGAAACTAGCTTCCATACCCCCCATTGTCCACTACTTGCTGGATTATCACCTTGTGTCCACCATTTAGCCTCATAAATTATGCCACTATATGCTACTTGTGCCCCTCCCGTATATACATTATTCGCACTCCATTCTTCAGTTGTACAAGTATTTCCACTTGTGCCACCAGATCCAGTATTTTGAGTATTGGTACCTAATTTATTAGTTGCCGCTATATATAATGAACTATCTTTATCCGCAGTTTTATAGGTATCGTTATGAATATCCCAAAACCATATACCTCCAAGTTTATATGGCGTTATAATTTTATCAATCTTTTGACCAAGTGTACTTGGCGTATCATAGCTAAATACCGAATATCCATTATATTTTGCATTTATATCAACGATAGCATTTGCTATGGCAGCAGGAGATTTGACCACATTATAACTCTGATCAAATGCCCAGGCGTGACCGACACCTAAATCCGCACTAGTTCCAGCAATCTCCGTTACTTGTAAATCAGATGGAAGTGGCTGACCAAAAAGTCCTCTATTATCTGTTATACTTGCAGCTGAATCAGGAGCCGGACAATAATCTGAAGACAACTTACCCAGTTTATATTGAATACAATTATAACTATAAACTCCTGTATTATCAACCATTCCCCCTGCTGGATAATAATCTTCAGCATTTGGCGCATCAGTAAATAGCATTGGATTATAAACCGCAAGTCCAATTTTTGTCGGATCCATATTACCAAGATAACCATAACTATTTGAAGCAGATGGTTTATCCACAACAAGCATCTGGCGGGTATAGTTTGGAGAACCAAGAACAATTCGGCGAGAATCTACCCCAGAATCAAGTAGGAAATTAATTGCCTTAACCAATTCCCCAGTTGGAGCTTGGTCCATGGCTTTCATCAAATTAGAATCAGCAGCATCAAATTGCCCATGCGCATCAAAGGCCATCAAATCAATCCAGTCAAAGGTATCTTTAAGATCAGACCAATTGATTGAATTTTTACCAGTCATTTTTGCTGGTGCAATAGGTAGAGCAACGGTCAGGACTTTGGTTGTTCCAGTATCAGACTTAACTAGATCAACACGTTTACGTAATTCTAAAACCAGCGCCTTAAAAAACTCCGGTTCTTTTGCTCTTGAAGATGGAATACTACCATCATGTCCATACCCAGGATACTCCCAATCAATATTTATACCATCAAATTTTGGATAAGTTGCACCGCCAGAAAGACTTAGTGTACCTCTTAGTAGTTTTTCAGAAGAATCAAGAAATGCTTTAGCTGTAGTTGAATTTACGTCATAATTAGCATCTTTTGCAAACTGACTAAATCTAGCCGTGTAAGACCAGCCACCAACAGAAGCAATCAATAAAGTACCTGAATTAGCTTTCTTGAATTTACCTAATTCAGTATAATTATTTTGGGCAATATTTGCTTCATAAGCATTATCTAAATCACCTATAGTACCATTTGCCTGACTAGACCAACCAGAACCAATTGCTCCGCCACCATAACCCTGAGTACTAGCGCTATCTGAACTTACTTTAGGCGCAAAGAAAGCATAGCTAATATAACTAGGAGCTTTAATATCAAAAATATCAAGATGTTTTACTTTTCCAGCACCTTCATTGCTAACTTTTGAATCACGCCACTGATGCCAGTTTGTAAAAAAAGCACCAGTCCAAGTTCCATCAGGAGTTACTAATGTTTGACTTACTGCTGCTGTCGTGCTTTTGCTGGACGTAGTGCTGATATTACTACCATTTGGATTACCTCCACCATTATTACAAGCAGTTAACATTAGAGCTGAACTAATTGTTGTTACCAATAAGCGCTTTTTCATCATAAAGTTCCCTTTAAATATTGACAAAATAATACTTCCAATCAATATTGTAGCCACCCATGTAAGTTTCAACAATCGCCAATTTTGACGATTGACAATTTATACTACACATATCACACTGTTGTTATTTATTATTTTAATCGATTAACCAAAATACAACAATGAAATACAATAGTAAAACACAACAAATCAAGCCAAGTGTTATTTTATACAACAATAATATATCGTAGTTACCCGATAATTTACAATTAAGCAGGCAACAGTAACAAATAACCTAAAATTTCAGAAGTAGTGAGTAACTTTTTGTTTGAAGCGCTGCAGAATCAAGCATGGAATCAGGACAGAGTTTACATATATGAACAGCTAGAACAAATCACCGGAGCAAAGGTATATTTTACCAACTCATATCGTTCATAGAAATGCTGATTTAACGAGTACAAATGGATTAATCAAAAATTTTTATCCAAAGAAAATTAATTTCAGAGAACTCAGCGACAAAAAAATCGCCGACATAGAAAATAATTTAAACAACCAAGAAAAGCTTTTGGAAATAAAATACTAATGCGAGTTTTGCACACTACCATTTAGCTTAGAATGAATTAAAAGGCTATGTACATCCATATCATTCTCAATTTTACGAATAATATCTGTACTTCCATATTTATAGCTACGATGCAAATTGCGCAATAACTTATGCTGAAACGTAATAAGATTGTCAACTGCACGCAATCTTTGCTCAATATAATCTTTGCTAATTGGCTCATCATCCACATGATAGTTAAGTTCATCGACAATTTTTTGCTTAATATCATCAATAATTGCTGATGGATAATAATTAATCAGCTCATTATCCAAGTATTCAATACTTTCTATAAAAATCTGTTGACGAAGCTTTCGTTCAAGTTCAGCCAGCTCCTCATTCTCTGGAGCCAGTTTTAGTTTTTTAATTACCAGTGGCAAGCTAAGTCCATGCAAAATCAAAGTTATACTAATTACCACAAATGCTAATAGAATTATCTCATTGCGCATTGGCAAGATAGTACCATCAAGCAAAGTTAGAGGTAACGCCATTGCAATTGCTAATGAAACCATCCCACGCATTCCAGACCAGGCAATTACAAATAAGTGTTTATTAAAGTTAGGTCCAAGCACAATTTTTTCTTCATTATATTTATTGTGTATTGAGACGTTAATATATGACACGGGATATACCCATACTATCCGCGCGATAATTACAACCAGACTAATAATAAACCCATAGCCAATTAAATGCCATAATTGTTGACTATCAAACTGCTTGGTTAACTCTGGTAATTGCAGCCCGAGTAAAATAAAAATTATACCATTAAGGACAAAAATCAAAACTTCCCAAAATTCCTTCATTCTGAAGCGCATTTGAAATGAAGTTATTTCTGAAGCATGCCAAGACAAGTGTAAACCGCAGCTAACAACAGCCAATACACCTGAAATATGTAACTTCTCAGCTAAAACATAGATAATCATTGGCAAAAGTAGTGATATGATTGTAACTATCGTTGCCTCATCTAGTTTCTTAAGCAAGTAAATAAAAAGAAATGATGCACATAGTCCAAGCAATAAACCACCACCTGACATAACAATAAAATTAAGGGGCAAACTAACCCAACTCAATTTACCACTGGTGATTGCCAAAAGCGCAAATTGATATAAAATCAGAGATGATGCATCATTTACTAAGCTTTCACCCTCTAAAATTGTCGTTACACGTTTCGGGACGGGAAGATTTTTAGTAACGCTGGTGGCAGCAACGGCATCAGGTGGCGCTACAATTGCACCTAATAACAATCCTGTGAGTAGAGAAAAGTCAGGAATAAGCAGATGAACTGTAAGTGCTACGCATAAGGCGGTAAAGATAACCAAGCCAATGGCTAGGAAAAATATCGGTTTACGAAAAGCTTTAAACTCGTGCCAAGAAACATTGAACGCAGCTTCAAATAATAATGGTGGTAAGAAAATTAAAAATACCATTTCAGGACTAACGCTAACCAAAGCCTCAGTGGAGCAAAAGCCAATAAGTAATCCGGTTATCATCAATAAAATAGGTAAGGCAATTTTAACTTTATTTGCGATAAAACTCACCAGAATAATCACACCAATTAATAAAAAATAAATTTCTAAATCATGCATAGTCATAACCAAATAAATCAAATAAATTCAAGCAAATAATCATAAAACGGACAAAGAGGAACCAAAAATTTGCCAGCATTGTAACATAAAAATGACTTAGTATTTGCAGATTAGGAGAGATTATAAATTTAAAAAATCTAACATTTATCAACTTGACAAAAGCTGCTTGCCTTTGATAAAATCTCCTCGTAGTTTATTCAAACTAATCGTAAGCGTTACCGTTATTCAACGCACTATTATAATGCCGTATGGTATTGTATTGTGCGGCTGCATTTTTATAGAAAGAACGGTAATGATTAAAAAAATCCCCGCAAAGTATGTTAATTTCGTAATGCCTTTAATTCTATCTCTATTTATGACATTCATCGTCTCAGGGATTGCTACATTCAAGAATTTAGGTATTAGTTACAACTCATTGTACGCATGGTTTAGTGCATGGGTGACTTCTTTTCCGATTGCCTTCCCGGTATTACTAGTAGTGTTACCATTTGTGAAGAGAATTGTAATGTTAATTGTAGAAACACCTAGCAATCGCTAATTTTTTTGGGATGACTTATCATGGTCAGGGTGCCTTAGACGCTGCGCTAATGCACCCATTTGTATGATTTATTCCGAAGAGGCGCATGTGAACTTAGAGCATCCACATCGTAACTAAGCCAGATGCCCTACGACATTAACCAATTTGACCAGTAATAAATGCTTGTGACCAATCTGCAAATGAAGCAACTGTAATCACAATCAAAACAATAAACAAGCCAACTTCAAATTTATTATCAAATAGTGATTTGGACTGCTCTCTTCGCGCAATAAAATAAAAGATTGCTCCAACCAAGTATAATAAAGATGACAAAGCTAAGAACATCATTCCACCAGAATAAACCAGCCAAACGCCATATAATACTGCCAAGACACCTTTAATAAATGATAGGCGATCAATTTTACCTTCGGCAATAACTAATTTGAGTGCAAACATTGCCGATAATAAATATGGCAGCAAAACTAAGCTGGTTGCTAACTGGATCATTGCTAAATAAACTGCATTAGTAAAAAATGCGACCACAATAAAGACTTGTGCTGCGATACTACTAATAACCAGCGCATTAATTGGTACATTATTTGCATTAAGTTTCATAAATGATTTAGGCATAGTTTTATCTTCAGATGCCAAATAAAACATATTGCTCGCAAGCAACGTCCATGCAAGTAAAGCACCAAGAACACTTATAACTACAGCAGCTCGAATTAAATTGCCACTATTCTCACCATAAAGTTGTGCTAGTATCCCTGCCGTAGACGGTGTAGGAAGCTCCCTGATTTCCTGCGCGGATAAAATACCGAATGGTAATACAGAAATCAAGGAAGTAATTAAACACACTACAACTGCAGCCAGCATGGTCGCTCTAATTACATCTTTCATACGTTTAGCGCGCAGTGCAAAGATACAAGCCGCTTCAATCCCAGTAAAGTCCCATACGGTTACCAACATCGTACTTTTGACCTGATCAAACCAATTACCCAGATGCGGTTCAAGATGCAGATTCGTTTTAAACTTTGCCCAATTAAATGCTAAAACAAAAACAATAATAATGCTTGCCAAAACCAGCACTTTGATGATCGTTAAAATTACATTTACAATTGAAGCTTCTTTGATTCCATTTCTGACTAGAAAAAACACGCCCCAAATCATTACAGATTCTGCCACTAGCGAACTAATGGTATTCCCATTGCCAAAAAATTTGAAAAAAGCAAAGTTGCCCAAGGTTGCACAGATGTAAATTAGATAACTCGCATTAGCCAAAAGTGCATTTAAAGCATAACCCCATGCCGAATTAAAGCCGACATAATCACCAAAACCATGTTTGGCATAACCATAAATTCCACTTTGGATATCTGGGCGCTGATTAGATATGTAGCCAAATGCCCAACTTAAAGCTAAAACCCCAACTGCGGTAATGATCCAACCAATACTAATAGGAATAACACCTGCACGATGCGCTACATTTTGTGGAACGTCAAAAACACCACTCCCCATCATTGAACCAACAATTAAAGAAAACAAAGCTACAAAAGATAAATCTCTAACATTCATCTTTTCACTAGTTGATGGAGTCGACATAGTTGTTCCTTAAAAACGACTTAAATTATAAATTACTTGATTATACGATAAGCTTATCATCTACTATGCGCTAATATGTCAAATTCATACTGAAGCAGAACACAAAAGGCAGATTAGCCATATAACAGAACAGCGCCTATAAAATTATTTACGTTAAAAACTCAGCCACGTCCTAACATCTTATCAAGCTGCTGAGCAAATAATTTTACTGCCGTAGGATTCATTGGCGGTGGACCACCTGAAATTTGCTGATTATCACGAAGCTCAGATAGTAGATCGCGGGTTGCTAAGGCCTGCTTGATATTATTAGCATCATACAATTTACCACGCAGATTAATTACCCGCGCCTGCTTTTGTATTGCCAGATCAGCCAAAGGAATATCATTGCTAATTACCAGATCCCCTGCTACAACAGCTTCAACAATCCATTTATCTGCTTCATCAAACCCCGACGGAACTTGCACCATCGTAACAAACTGAGAATTAGGCAACTGAAAGAAATGATTTGCTACCATCAGCACCGCGGTTTTAGTCCGCTCACCAGCACGGTAGATAATTTCACGAATAGCTTTAGGACAGGCATCCGCATCAACATAAATCTTCATAATGTACTCTTAAACATAATTCTTAACCATAATTCCGTTGTCTGCAATTTGATTCGCCAGATTAGTTAAAAACTCGGACGAAACCTGAGAAATATTATGTCCTTCTGGCAGTGCTGGATTTCTAGCAGTTGAGTAAAGTAATACTCCGGCAATATAAGGTTTTAATTGCACCATTAAAGCGACAAATTCCGTGACTAATTCTACTGAAGGTTCGATCTGATCAACTCGAAACCAGCAACTCTGCACATAAGTTTTGCACAATGAACTAGCTAACTGCAAGCGTTTTATCACACCATTGATATCAATGCTGACCTGATTTACTTGATTAATTGCGCCAGGATTAGCCCGATCAATCTTAAACCATAGTTCACCATTGCGAGCTGCAATAATTTTAAGACCCTGCTGAACGTTTTCTTTTAAAATCTCACTACCATTACTAATCAATACTGTTTTCACCTCGGTACCAATCTTATATTTTTCACGCAATTCAGCAATTATTTCACAAACAGCAACAAAGTCTTCAGACAAGGTTGATTCACCATTACCTGATAAACAAATATCATTAAAGCGCTGCAAACCAAGTGGTGCATATTCCTGAATAAACTGGCCATTGACAATCCAGTCCAGCATCATATCCAGCTCAAATTTTAAGCGAGGCAAATCAATTCGCTCGGGCTTACCGCGTACTAAACCCTCAACCTGACAGTATACACAGCGCCAATTACAGGCATTATTAATGTTTAAATTAATCCCAAGCGATACACCTTGCGAACGGCGTGAAACCACTGGATAGACATAGATACAATCTTTAAAATGCCGCGAATGATCACTAAACGTTAAAACACTTTTCTTCATAATACGTACACACTTAAAATAAAAGAGGGGTAGCCTCAGCCACCCACTCATACAAACTATTATTATAGATTATCAGCTTTGTTTATGTTTGGTAATAAGTAATATCGGAATCTGAGTCTCATGTGCCAAATCTTCAGCAATTCCACCAGTAATAAAATGAGAAAATGAACCTAAATGATGTGAGCCTAAAATAAATAAATCAGCACCAAATTCCTTAGCATCTTCAGCAATCAGGCTGCCAATATCGGAACCATAGTTTTCAATAAGTTTAACTTCCGCTGGAATACCTTCTTTAGCAATACGTTCTTTAACCTGATCAATCAGGGTTTTCCCAATGTTTAACAATGCATCTTTTAGCTCGGCAACACCAACCATCTCAATCCCAAAAGTAATCTGTTCAAGATTAACCACATGGCTAATTCTTAGTTCAGCTTTAGTCGCTTTAACTAAGTCAATTGCCTCTTGCAATACTTTATCAGAAATATCTGAATTATCAATTGGAACATAAACTTTTTTAAACATCACAAACCCCTCTTTCGGATACAGTTTAATACTACGTAATTATAACAGAGCTGCCCTAGTTATGTTGTCCCAGATGAAGATATTTTACTCTGTAGTTAACTACGCTCATAGTATTTAATTCTCAAATGTGAAGGATTGATAAAAAAAGACGACGCAGTGTAACTGGAACTACAGAATAAGTCTTTTTTAGGATTTCCTTGCTACATGACAGAAAATAAAAAAAGCTGACCATATCTTCAAAAATAGGTTAATTTATCGAATTTTCGACCAAGAAAAGATAGATAATGCCTAAAATGAAGATAGATCAGCTAAGTAGTATTT
>JACCDZ010356538.1_pt1 | contig 32319 bp, 36 predicted proteins | sample 7449551 | NCBI WGS metagenome assembly JACCDZ01 (sample SAMN15323452, study PRJNA562643) | freshwater metagenome | isolation source: river surface water | place: USA:Blue River Watershed | collected 2017-08-18 | reverse complement strand
TCACCGCGTCCAGCACTTCCAGCACGATGCGGGCGCGGTTCTCGACGCTGCCGCCGTACTGGTCGGTGCGAACGTTGGCCGCCGGCGACAGGAACTGGTCCAGCAGGTAGCCGTGGGCGCCGTGGATCTCGACCAGGTCGAAGCCGGCGCGGCGCGCGTTATCGGTGGCGCGGCGGTAGTCCTCGATCAGGTCGGCGATTTCGGCGGTTTCCAGCGCGCGCGGGGTGGAGGTCGGGCTGCGTACCAGCTGGCCCATTTCGTCGCGGATATTGGTGTTGCTGTCGGCGCGGATCGCCGACGGCGCCAGCGGCGCGTCGCCGTTCGGCTGCAGGCTGCTGTGCGAGATGCGGCCGGTGTGCCACAGCTGGATGGCGATCTTGCCGCCGGCGGCGTGCACCGCGTCGTTGACCTCGCGCCAGGCGCGCACCTGTTCCTCGCTGTAGATACCCGGCGCGCCGGCGTAGCCCTTGGCGGTCGGCGAGATGTGGGTGCCTTCGTTGATGATCAGGCCGGCACCGGCACGCTGGCGGTAGTAGTCGATCGCCAGTGCGGTCGGCACGTCGCCCGGCTCGGTATTGCGCAGGCGGGTCAGCGGTGCCATCAGCACGCGGTTGGCGAGGGTAACGGCACCGAGGTGCAGCGGGGTCAGCAGTTTGTCGGCTTGCATGGGGCGTGGTCCTTTTTCGGTAAAGAGGCGGCGATACGGGTGCTACTCACGTCCTGCGGGCAGGCAGGGCGCTCGGGTAAAACGGGGTGCGGCCAACGTTGGCCGCGCGCTGCGCGGCGGTTGTCGGGCGGCAGGCAGGCAATTTTCTTCCCACTTACTAATAGACCGGTCGTCTATTTTTTGTGCCATAAAAAACCGCTCGCCCGTGGCGAACGGTACTGCGTGTCTCAGGCGGCGTTGCAGGGCAACAGCAGGCCTTGGGTGTGGGTCATCGCCGCTTGCAGCGGCGCCAGACTGTGCTGGGTCTTGTACATCAGCGCCGCACCCAGCCACAGGCTGTACAGTGCATAGGCGGTGTCATCGGCTGGCAGCTGCGGCTTGATCGAGCCATCCTGCTGCCCGCTGCGGATACAGGCCGCCAGCTTGCGCACGATGGCATCCATGCCGTCGCTCAGCGCCACGCGCATCGGCTCCGACATGTCGGACACCTCGGCCGCCAGCTTCACCGCCAGGCAGCTTTGCGATTCGCAGCTGGCGTGGTTGTCCAGCCATTGCTGGAAGTAGGCCAGCAGCCGTTCGCGGCCGTTACCATGCTGGCTGTCGGTCAGCAGATCGCCGACCCGCTCGCGGTAACCGGCGAAATAGCGCGCCAGCAACGCCACACCAAAGTCTTCCTTCGACTTGAAGTAGTGATAGAACGACCCCTTCGGTACCTTGGCCTCGGACAGCAGCTCGGAGAGCCCCATCGCGGTAAAACTGCGGCCGTGGATCAGCACCTCGCCGACGGCAAGGATGTGTTCGCGGGTATCGGGGTATAGGCTTTGACGTGACATGTTTCAAATATATTAGACCGGTCGTCTTGATGTCAAGCACTGTGTTGGGGCAGGGTGGTTATTCCGCGCAAATATAGTCGAAAACAGTTTAATAAAGTCGAAAACAAAACATTAAAGTCGAAAACAAGAGCCTACGGCTCTGAGGTCACTGACCTTTAAGTTGGTCCTGCCTGTCAACTTTGATGCTGAGCGCGCGTCTGAGGTTCGGCCTTAGCGGTCCTTCGTGTACCAAATAAAAGATAGCTGCTTTCATATTGAAAGCAGCCATAAAAGTATCTAGTAAACGAGAGGCAGTTCAAGGCGTAGCCTGTGTCGTATGCATAGAGGAAGCTCCATAGGCCCCCCATGCGTAGCGACAGCTCGTGCCTTCCACCCTTTTGCTCCGGTCGCTCGACGCCAAGTCAATCACCCGGTCGCTCAAGCGTGAAGAGCTGCCCCGCGCCGATTTCGAAGTAGTCGGCGGGCCCACCGCCACGCAGGATCGGGTGCGCCTGCGCAGTCTGGTACACGCCGTCCTTGATCAGCTGCCGGTCAATGTGGATCGCTACTGCTTCGCCCAACACCAACCACGCCGGGAGCGCCGCGCCGCTCTGCGCCTCAAGCTGCACGATCTGGGTGACCACGCACTCGAATTGCACCGGGCTAGTCGCAACGCGCGATGGTCGCACCTTGGCTGAGGGCAGCGTCTCCAGCTTCGCCAACTCGAACTCATCGATGTGTGCTGGCGCCATCGCTGCGGTGGCGTTCATCGCCTCGGCGAGCTCTCGCGTCGCCAGATTCCATACGAACTCGCCGGTGTCACGTGCGTTGGCGAGCGAGTCCTTTGCACCAAGCGAGCAAAAACCAATGATCGGCGGCTTGTAGCTGAACAGGTTGAAGAAGCTGTAGGGCGCAAGGTTGCGCACGCCGTCGTTAGAGACTGTGCTGATCCAGCCGATCGGTCTCGGAGCAACGATGGCGTTGAGCGGATCGTGACGCAGGGAATGCCCCTGCGCCGGTTCGTAGAAATGCCAGTCGGTCATAGTTTTACCCTTTTGGGAGGAGCGCAAGGGGTGCAGCCTCCAACGCCTCCAGCGCGGTGCGCGTCCGCAGCACCAGAGCCGGGGTGGTGGCTGTATTCATACCGATACCTGACCAGAGAATGCTGTCGGATCGGAGCCACATGAGCCCCACGCCTGAGAAACGAGCGAGACATCCGCATCAAGGTCAATTTCGATGCCCCGTTTACAAGAGCAGGGCAGCGTCGTCTTTCTTACTTGTTTACCCAAGGCATAGAAAGGTCGATGTCAGAGACCAGCTTTCCACCGCCGAAGCTCATACTCTCCAAGGGAATGGCATACATCATCAGGGTGACATCGTCCTGGCTGACGCCAACCTTTTCTACTGCGTATTGGGTGACCAATTCCGCGAGCTTGCGTTTCTGCTCCACTGTCCTGCTCGTACCGGACGTCACCGTTACGATCATGCGCTTGTCGGATCTCTTCAAGTCAGGAAAAGTCGGATGGATGAAGAACTCATCGTCCTTGTGCTCACTGATGATGACGAAACGGTCATCCATAGGCGTATCCATGGCTTCATGAAGAGCGAGATTTAAGGCGTCCGCCAGAGCCCGCTTCTCTTCGCTAGAGAATTTTTGAGCCGGAATGTGTGCGTGAAATATTGGCATGGGTGTTTCCTCGGTTATCTTAAATGAGGCGATAAAGTTGGTTGTTGTCCCGGCTTAGCTAAAGAAGTCCTGACCGAGTGTTCCTTCGAGTCGCTCCTTGAGACCAGTCGAGAATTCACGAACGACGGTGAACGGGCTTTGGAAGAGCTTGATGTTGTTGATGAGGCCGGACTCATTCCGAGTGAGTATAGTGATGCCGGCGACCGGCTTGCCACCGTGGATGGCATCCCACTCAAGGTAAGTCTTCGCACCGTCAACCGTCTCCGCAGTGAACACGAAGTGTTCATACATCGTGCTCGTCGCGGCAAAGAACGCCCCGATGAGTGTCGGGCCGACCACGGCCTTGCTGAGGGCTGAGGTCTGAAGGCTGGCGTCAGCGGTGAACGACTTCGCGAACTCGCTCGTTCCTTTCTTCATGACGATTTGCATCCATGCCGTTCCCAGCGTGTTGGTGTCAGTAGTCATTACAATCTCCTATCTAGTGTCTAGGTCTTCGTTGGGGGCGCGCGTGCTATTTCTCGAGGTGCCCGATGAGAAACTCGCCGGCTCTCTGCAGCGCGTCGTGGGCCTGAGGCAAAGAGGCAGTCTGGATGTGCCAGACGTGCAACATCTCCGGCCAGACCTCAAGGTGCGACTCGCCGCCGGCCGCGCGCACCTTTCGGTCAATTTCAAGCGCATCGTCGAGAAGTACTTCGTCGCTTCCGACATGGATGAGCAGTGGAGGAAAACCGTGCATGTCGGCAAACAGGGGGGAAATGCGCGGATCCTTCAAATCGTGGTTGCCGGCGTAAGCCTCGACCATCTCCCGCATCGCGCTCGCGTTGACCATTGGGTCGCGGTCGGTCAACTGCGTTAACGAGGGCAGCGTCAGCGTCAAGTCTGCCCACTGGCTGATTAGTAGCGCCGCTCGCGCGTCCTGGTGGCCCTTCGAGGATGCGTAGGCAAGAACGTTGAGAACCATGCCACCGCCACTGGAATCTCCGGTCACGGCAAACGGCTTGCCAAGCGCACGCACTGCTTCGTAGCCGCGGATGGACTCGTCGTAGGACGCCGGGAATGGGTGCTCGGGTGCCCAGGAGTGGTCCAGGACGATGACCTGGGACTTTGCCGCTCGAGACAGTTCTCCGAGCATGCCCAGATGCGTGGCAGGAGAGCCAGCCACCCAGCCGCCACCGTGAAAATGGTAGATGACTCGGTCTTTGGATGCGCCGGGTGCCGTAATCGCCACCGCGGCGATGCCACCGAGCTCGGTCGGCTCGACGGTTAGGTCAGCCGCCGGTGGGTTTGCTTGTGAAATTGCCTCCATGCCGACGCGGAGCGTCTCAATGGTGCGTACGGGATGCGCAATGTTGAAGGCGAACATCGCCTCGAGGAGCTTGCGGGCGGAAGATGAATCGTAGGCCATGGCTCAGCTCACTTCAGATTGAGGAAAGTTGCGGGTACCCAGTCGTAGCCAGTGCCGGTGTCGGCCTTGCGAATGCGGCCCAGGCCTGGGAACGGCATGTGGGCGGCAGCAATCATCGTCTTGTCCGCGGCGAGTTTCACCATAAGATCTTCACGCGTTTTGATGGCCGTCGCGCCGTCTGAGTCGAAGACGATGCCGATTTCCGGGTGCGGCATCTGGACGGCGAGGACGTGAGCGGTGTCACCCCAAACCAGCAGCGACTGACCCTTTGAGGAAATCATGTAGCCGGTGTGACCGGGCGTATGGCCGGGAATGGCATACGGTGCGATGCCGGAGACGATCTCGTCCATGCCTTCGTACGGCTTCCATTTGCTGGCAGCGATGTAAGGCGCGGCTGCATCCTGTGCCACCTTGAAAAAGATTTTTGCGTCTTCCGGGGCCTTGGCCATGATTTCCTTCGACAGCCAGAAGTCGGCATCGGCCTTCTTCATCATCACGGTCGCGTTCGGGAAAACACGTTTGCCGTCTTTGTAGATTCCGCCAGCATGGTCAGCGTGAAGGTGGGTCAGCAGCACCATGTCAACCTGCTCCGGCTTGTAGCCGGAGGCTTTCAAGTTCTGCACGAGCTTGCCCAGCGCGGGTGGACCCCAGTGGCCGCCTGCACCCGTATCGATCAGAACGAGCTTGGAACCGGTGTTGACGAGGTAGCCTTGGACGGTGGCAGAGACATTCTTGGGATCGTTTTGGAAGGAGCGCGCCAGGAGGGACTGGATGAGCGCCGGATCGCCATGCAGGAGGCTGGAGTCAATGCCGGCGCTGCCGTCGTGGAGTGCGGTGACTTCGTAGTCACCTACCATCGTGCGATAGAAGCCCGGAACCTGCTTCTGCTGCATCGGCGCTGCAGCCTGGGCCGGTGCGACAGCAATGAAGGTGCCAGCGAATGCTAACGATACCGCGAGCACGGTACGCGAAGTGATTGTGGAGAATTTCATAGTGTTTCCTAACCAGTGTGTGTAGTGGGATACGTACATACGTAGTGATCTTTAGCGGAACGCCAGCATGTCGCTGTAGCCACCTTTCCGGGCACCTGCACTGCGGAATTCCCGCCGTAACCCGTGATGAAAGCCGCACGCATGTTCGATTCCTCTGTTGATCCGCCAATGCCTCAAAACAACTTGCAAAGTGCAAGTGGTTGAATGGTATTTCAACTGCTTGCATAATGCAAGTAGTGATTTAAGGAGAATGGCTGTGCAACAAACAAGACGATCGGGCTGCCCGATCAATCTGACGCTTGAGCAGATCGGCGACCGCTGGAGCCTGATCGTTATCCGCGATGTCATGTTCGGGAATAGGCGCAGCTATGGCGCACTGCTGGAGCAAAACGAGGAAGGCATCGCCTCGAACATCCTCGCAAGCCGGCTGAAGCACTTGGCCGCGTCTGGCCTGCTGACTCGATCTCCGGATCCGAATCATCAGCAGAAAGGAATCTACAGCCTCACGGAAGCGGCCATACAGCTTGTACCGCTGCTCGCGCAGATGGCTGCCTGGGGTCTTCGGCATACAGCTCCAAGCAAGGAGGCGGCTTTGCGCGCGGAAGTGCTGGAAAAGGGCGGCCCTTCATTTTGGAGTGCCGTTATGGATGAACTACGTTACCTGCATCTTGGTGCGCCGCGTCCGGCGCGCTCAGTATTGGGCGAGCTCCGGACCGACGGCGAGAAGGCAATAGCTAATTAGTAGGAATCTTTGCGTCATGACATATGTCATGTAGTGAATCGCCCCTCGTTTGCTAGATACATTTATGGCCGCTTCCACCCGGAAAGCGGCCATTTTCTACGGGCTGATAGCCGTCAGCTTAGGCCGAGATGCTGCCGATCAAGCAGCACGATATGAGCGGCAAGTACTCAGCAGCCTGAAAAGAGTTTCTTCAGGTCAGGCTTCTGCTTTACTTTCTGCAGGGTTGGTAATGAGATTTGTGTTTTTGATTTTAATTAACGGTCTGTGGACGAATTTAGCTGGTGACGCTGGCTTGTTTACGACTTTAGCCAAGGTACGAGTTGTAACCATGGTGCTGAAAACCTGGTGGGGAAGGGCGGCTTGTTTACGACTTTAATAGGCCAGAACAGTGGTTTTTTGTGCAAATAGAGTCGAAAACTGTTTAACAAAGTCGAAAACAAGAGCCGGCGGTTCTGTGGCCACTGACCTTTAAGCTGGTCCTGCCTGTCAACTTTGATGCTGAGCGCGTACAGTTCGCTGCGTCCCTTGCAAGAAGCGGAATGAAGGCGACAACTCGAGTGGTTGGTCTCTTGGACTATACTGCCGTCACTGATTTCAAGCAGCGCTTTCCCAAGACATATGGCTTGGTCCCTCAGCATAAGGAATAGCGTTCTAACATGGCGCTTAACCTCGCTCCCTTCGGTCGCTGGACAGCCAAAAGCTGCGCTTTGGGCTGCCGGTTAGCTCTACGTTAGCCATCGCATGCATCGATCTATCGCCTTCACTCTCCTGCTGATCTTCTCGCCGTTCGCCACAGCGCAAGATGGGGCAAAGTTCACTTCCTTCGCGGGGTTCGATCTTGGGAAGGCCACGCTTGCCCAAGTTGCAAAGAGACTCGGCCCAGTGAAGATTCTTGAGAAAGGGGAAGCAGGGGAATACGAAGCGAAAATTTGCTATCGCATGCCGGGCGGCACCATCTACTTCCTTTCCGGCGAAATGGGCGGTCCAGATCACGACCTGCTTGGCCTTGGAATTGCAGGCTCGTCCGGCTCTCGGTCATGTGCTGAGTTTCGTGGGTCTGAAGTCCCATCACTTGAACTCGGAGGCCTTCGCCTTGGGCTCTCCAAGGTGGAATTCTCGCGAGTCGTGGGCGGCAAGGTCGAGTGGGACGGTGACGTTGGCCGTGTCGCTTTTGAGAGCCGTCGTCCAATAATACCCGCAGAATTTTCTTCGTTGCCCAAAGGGGCCAAAGAAGCGGCTGAATCTGGTCAACTGCAAGACTACTTTGATGTGGTTGTGTCCGTGGTTGGTACGTTTGTACGGGGCAAGCTCTCGGCCTTCCAGGTTTGGAAGGTGGAAACGCTTTGAGTCCGCGACGGCTACCCCTCTAGCAAGCACCGCCAAATCAATGCTTGCCCTTGATGCCGTGTGCGACGTCGTGATGGGGTTGCACGGTGTGGGTTCAGCGCCAAGCCTGCAGTGCCATTTCCCCGCTGAGGGCAAGCAGGGTTCCCCCCATCAGCAAACGCTGCACGAGTAGCCAGCCCGGGCGACAGGACAGAAACCGCGCCATTCTGCCGGAAAATAACGCCATACTGCCATTTACCAAGGCAAACACCACAATCAGCAAGGAACCCAACAACAAGGATTGCTGCAGGACATGACCACGCTGGTGGTCGATGAATTGCGGCAGTAGGGTTAGGAAAATCATCGCCAATTTGGGATTGAGCAGGCTGGTGCTGGCGCCCATTAAAAACAGCTTGCTTGGACGCTCCTGCGGTAACTGTCCGCGAATCTGTAAGGGCGACTGACCACCCGGCCGGATGACATGCCAACCAAGGTAGGCTAGATATGCCGCCCCCCCTGCACTCAGGACGCGAGCAGCATAGGGCAGCGTTTGGAAGAAAGCGGTGATACCAAATGCCGCACCAAACATATAGAACAGATAGCCAATGAGCACGCCACTAAGCGAAATCAGCCCAGCCCTCCGTCCCTGCGCAATGGAGCGAGAAATCACATAGAGCATATTGGGGCCCGGTGTGATCGCCATCATGGTGCCAACCGTCAGAAAGCCATAAAGCGAAGCAGCTTCTTGCATTTTGATCACTCCCATCCGTTTCTCGCGAATACCGTAAAAAGTTCTTGCACCCATCCGTCGCAAGGCCAGCTGTCGCGCATCGAACTTGCTCAATGGCAATGAGTATTCGATGCTGACAGGATTTAGTAAAACCAATTAAAATTAATCGATTGCTCAGATTTTCTGATTAAATGAAAAAACTGGATTTGGACGTACTCGCCATGCTGGTAGCCGTGGCAGATAGTGGCAGCTTCATTGCAGGTGCCGAGCAGGTACACCGCTCGCCATCCGCACTCAGTATGCAGATCAAGGCGCTGGAAGCCGCACTGGGGAAGCCATTGTTCATTCGAAACACCCGCAATCTGGTGCTCACGCCAGATGGTCATACCCTGCTGGGCTATGCCCGCCAGATGCTGGCATTGCGCGATGAAGCATGGGCCGAGATGGTCCGTCCGGAAATCAGAGGCCGCGTACGCATAGGCATGCCGGACGACTATGCCTCCTCTCTGCTGCCACCGGTATTGAGGAAGTTCTCGGTCACTTACCCCAGAGTCGAGATTCAGGTAGTCGGCCGGCCCAGCCATGAGTTGGCGCTGCAAATCAAAGACAACACTCTCGATCTAGCGTGCATCACCAGAACCAAAAGCTGCCCAGGGGAGTTCATCCGTCTGGAACCCATGGTATGGGTTGGGTCGGCAATAAGCCGACCAATATGGAAGGAGCGCCCTCTGCCCATCGCTGTGTTTGCTGAAGGCAGCGTCGCCCGCGCCAACGCCATCAAGGCACTGCAGGGGGCCAGCATCCCCTATCGCATGTCGTATGAAAGCCCCAGCATTCAAGGTCTGGTGAGCATGGTCGATGCCGGTCTGGCTATTGCTCCGCTGGCACGTTGCGGTGTTCCTGCACATTTGATTCAGCTGGGCGTGGCCGAGGGCTTGCCTCGCCTGGCGGAACTGGAAATGGTCCTGGCGCGCAGTGCACAGTCCACAAGACCACCTTGCGATTTTCTTGCCGAATTGATTTTCCAGGAATTGAGGTATTGAATGCCCGCGATTGATGCCGATGCGCATCATCCTCATGGTGGACTCCTCGTTTCTGTTGACTGGTTTGTTGACACTTTCAGTCTGGCACGTTGATGCCGTATCAGGAGGGAGGAGTCCATCCCATGGATTCAGTGTTACGCATTTCGCATTTCGCAGGTCTTGAAGAGTTAGCGCGATGCTCAGCGGCGTAACAACAGCCACAGTCCGCCTGAACAGAGCAACAGACCGCCAAGTCGCTCCACTGTAGGTTGCTCTCGGTACAGCAGATAGCCAAGTGGTAGGAGCATCAAGGTGGTCAGCACATTAGTGCTCAAGGCGGTGTAACCCATGCTCCAGCCAGCGCGGTAGGCGAGTAGGAAGCCCACCTCAATGCCAATGATGCCAAGGGACGCGCCCAAGACGCTCCAGTTGAGCTGACTCAGGCTACGGCTACCGGTTGGATAGAGCACCATGCCCGCCAGGCTAATCAACAAAGCGAAGGCATAAATGACCACAAGTGAAAAGAACGGGTTGAGCGTGGCGGGCAGGTGCTTGAGTGACAGGTGATAAGTTACCGAGCCAGCCACCGCTACTAGAATTGTTATGAAATACATGATGACGTCCTAGAGTAAGTGGTGGTCGATTGTGGCTCAATGGACAGGTTATAGGTAGACTGTATTTTATTAGACTAGTTATAAGATTTTATTATGGCCACTGATCTCGATACGGGGTTGCTACGTGCTTTTGTGACAGTGCTACGTGCTGGCAGCATTAACCGGGCCGCCAGTGGACTCGCACGTACACAGCCGGCGCTGAGCCAGCAGATCCGCAAATTGGAAGAGCATGTCGGTCAGACGCTGCTGCTGCGTTCGCCACGCGGCATAGTGCCAACCATGGCCGGGGCAGCGTTGTTGCCATACGCCGAACGTATCCTGGCACTGACCGACGAATTGGTCCCCGGTTGTGGGGCGGGTGAGCAGGATGAGGAGAGGTGCTATCACATCGGCTTGATCGAGGATGTCGTTGGGGCGCGACTGGTGACAGTGCTGAGCGATTTCGTTGCAGCTCATCCTCGTTGGCAGCTGAGCATCACGGTGGCGTCAACCACCCGGCTAGGTGAATTACTCGCTGTCGGCGAGCTCGATCTGATCATCGCGGACCCTGCCTGGCCGCTGGGCTTGACGCCACGGTGGCAGGTCTCCTGCCCTTTGCTGTGGGCGGGCCTGACAACTCTCGACCTGACGACCTCTACGTTACCGCTGGTGCTATTTGCGGCACCGTGCCTGTGGCGTGATATTTCACTTGCCAGTTTGCAGCAGGCCGGGGTGGCATGGCGTTGCGTATTCGAGAGCTCTAATCTGCAGGCAGTGCAGGTGGCATTGCAGGCAGGGCTTGGCATCAGTGCCCTACTTGCGGGCACGTTACCAGCAGGGGTACAGGTTCTGCGCCATGAGCACTTGCCGGACTTGCCGCCGGTACAGTTGGCACTGTATACGCGTGATGGTGCCGAGTCTGGGGTGGAGCAATTAAGCCGGTTGTTCTACAGGGAGATTAGTGGGTTGTCGCTTCGGGTAGAGCCGGTTGGTGCAAGTTACCCCTAGCTTGCAGATTTTACGCAAATGCTGCTGGATTATCGGGCAGGAATGGCTATAGAAGCCGGGACAGACCACACCCATGCTACACCAGGAAAAACCAGTTAAGAGGGTAACTGCCATACCAACCTTGTCTGAGTCTGAAAAGGCAGTTAAGGCCCACCCAAGCATCGAAACTGACCCAGTCCAAAGTTGGGCCAGCAGCGTAGCCTGATAGCTCAGTAGCAGCGTCAGCAAAGTAGCTGCGGATTGCGGACTGTGGTGGAGCTTGGTGCGCCAAGGCTTGTGGTCACCATCGGCGAATACGCAGCGCCACCATCCGGTTGTTCAAATCACCTGTCAGCTTTCGTCCGGCGTGACCATGCGCATGGGGCGAGTTCCTATCTTTGCCCCGGTGACCTCATCCACGGCGATTGCTTTAATTTCCGTGCCGGTTTCCGCGTCATAGAAACGCGTCAGCTTGCCGCCTCCCCGGTATTGACGCCCCCAGGCACCGATCATGAACAGCACCGGCAAAAAGTCGCGACCGGCGGCGGTCAGCAGATATTCCTCGCGCGGCGGGTGTTCCGAGTAGCGCCGCTTCTCCAGCAAGCCCTCCTCAGTCAATGTCGCCAGCCGGCGGGTCAGCATCGTCGGTGCAATGCCCAGGCTTTTCCGGAATTGGTCAAAGCGCGTGAGGCCGGCGTGGGCGTCCCGCAGGATCAATATGCTCCACGCGTCACCGGCGACAGCCAGGCTGCGCGCGATTGGGCATGGGTTATCGCAACTATTTTCGGTGTCCATACTGTTTTGATAGTGACTTGCTTTGAGATTGGTAGTATTGTTCGTATCAATTCGATACTAACACCTCGACGACAAGCAATCCACCGTCACGGAGATTTCATTGATGGGCACGAACAATACAGGTATCGCTCCGGTAACCGGGGCACCCTCAAGCATCGGCGGAGCCGCCGCCGCGAGGGGAGGGATGGGCAATGTGAAATGGAAGGATGTACCGACCCGCACGATAGCCGTTGGCAGAGTAGCTTTCGCCTACCGGGAGCTTGGCCCGGATTCCGGCGTGCCGGTGATCTTCTTGCACCACCTGATGGCCGTGCTCGACGACTGGGATCCACGGGTTATCGACGGCATCGCCGCACAGCGCCGGGTCATCGCCTTCGACAATCGCGGGGTCGGGGCTTCCGGAGGCGCGGTCCCGCACACCATCGAGGAGATGGGGCGGGATGCCATCGCCTTCATCCGCGCCCTGGGCTTCAAGAAGGTCGATCTGCTTGGGTTCTCAATGGGCGGTGGCGTGGCACAGACGGTGGCCCTGCAGGCGCCCGACCTCGTACGGAGGATGATCCTCGCAGGAACAGGCCCACGGGGTGGCGGAGGCATCGACGAGGTCACCAAAGTCGCTGTCCTTGCCTACATCAAGGCGGCGTTGACCTGGAGCGACGCAAGAAACTTCCTGTTCTTCCCCCGCACGCCGGAAGGCAAGCGCGCGGCGCGGGATTACTTCGCCGCACTGAACGAGCGCACCCAAGGCCGTGACAAGCCCATTTCCCTGCAGGCCCGACGTGCGCAACTGCAGGCGATTCGTCACTGGGGCTTGAACACCCCCCATGATCTCTCCGCCATCAAACAACCTGTGTTCGTGGCTAACGGCGACAACGACCTCATGGTCGACAGCAGCCTGTCCGCCGATATGGCCCGCCGGCTGCCGAATGCCCGACTCACGATCTACCCCGATTCCGGTCACGGCGGCGTGTTCCAGTACTACCGGGCCTTTGTCCCCGCCGTGCTGGACTTCCTCGCCGACTGATCTGCTCCGACCAGAATGAAAAACCAGGGATGAAACATCACACCATGAAAGCGCTCACCTTCAAACGCTACGGCAAGTCGCCCGAGATCGGGCTCACCGACGTACCCCGCCCCACGCTCAAGGACGACGAACTGCTGGTACAGGTTCACGCTGCCGGCCTGAACCCGATCGACTACGTAGTTCCGACAGGGATGTTCAAACCGGTTCTGCATTTCCAGCTTCCGGCCACATTGGGCAGCGATCTGGCCGGCGTGGTGACCGAGGTTGGCCGCAACGTGACTCGCTTCAAGCCAGGCGATGCCGTCTTCGCCAGCATCTTCGACCTTGGCACAGGGTCGATTGCCGAATTCGCGGTGGTACCGGAGCGCGCTGCCGCGCTGAAACCGGTCAATCTGGACTTCGTGCAAGCTGCGTCGATCCCGATGGTCGGCCTCACCTCGTGGCAAGCGCTGAAGGAACGCGCCAATCTTCAGGCCGGCCAGAAGGTGTTCATTCCTGCCGGGGCCGGCGGGATCGGCACGTTTGCGATCCAGCTGGCAAAGCACCTTGGTGCCAGGGTGGGCACCACCACCAGTACCGGCAACGTCGAACTGGTGCGCGGTCTGGGCGCAGACGAGGTGGTTGACTACAAGCAGCAGGCATTCGAAAACCTGCTGCATGGGTACGACGCGGTGTTGGGTACCGTGCGGGGAGACACCCTTGAAAAATCCCTCACCATCCTCAAACCGGGAAGCAAGATCGTCTCGCTCATCGGCCCGCTGGATGCTGCATTCGCGCGCGCCAGAGGCTTGAACGTCGTGCTGCGCTTTGTGTTCGGGCTGATGAGCCGCAAGATCATGCGCCTTGCCAGGCAGCGGGGCGTTAGCTACTCGTTTCTGTTCGTGCGCCCGGACGGCGGCCAACTTGGCCACATTGGCCAGCTCCTCGAGACGGAACGCATCCGGCCGGTGATCGACAAGGTGTTTCCGTTCGAGCAGGCCAGGGAGGCGCTTGAGTATCTGGCCCAAGGACGAGCCAAGGGCAAAGTGGTCGTCAAGATGCGGTGAGCCGTCGCCATTAAGCACTCAAATTTTCCCCACCAGACAGACAGAAGAAAATCATGAACGCTTCCAGAAAAATTGCCGTTATCACCGGCGCGTCATCCGGCATTGGCGCCATCTACGCCGATCGTCTGGCCCGGCGCGGCTATGACCTGTTGCTCGTCGCCCGACGTGGCGAGCGCCTGCAGACGCTCGCCACACGGCTGGAGCAGGCTTACGACATCAAGGCCGAAACGCTGGTGGCCGACCTTGAGCAAGAAGCCGGCCTCACTGCGTTGGAGAGTGTTCTTGCCAGCAACCCTGCCATCCGGGTGCTGGTGAACAACGCCGGTATTGCCCGGCTGGCCCCGGTTGCCGATGCCCCGTCGCAGGACTCGCTGTCGCAGATCGCGTTGAACATTACCGCGCTGACGCGCTTGACCCATGCGGTCCTGCCGGCATTCAAGGCGCGCAACGATGGCGTCATCATCAATATCGCCTCGGCGCTGGCGCTGCATGCGCTGCCGGTCAGTGCGGTCTACAGTGGCACGAAAGGCTTCGTGCTCCATTTCAGCCGCGGCCTGCAGCAGGAACTGGCGGATACCGGCATCCGGGTGCAGGTGGTGCTGCCTGCCGCCACCGCCACCGATCTTTGGGATATCTCCGGCGTGCCGCTGGCGGCACTGGCGCCGGACACGGTGATGTCTGCCGAGCATCTGGTCGACGCGGCGTTGGCCGGTTTCGACCAGGGCGAGTCGGTCACTTTGCCATCCATGGCGGATACCGGCCTCTGGGAGCGCTACGACACGGCACGTGCCGAACTGTTCGCCGCGATGCAGACCGGCCAGCCTGCGCCGCGACTGCTTGCCCTCTGACACCGAACGACATCCCCAGGAGATTTTCATGAACAGTACACTCTTCACCCCCGCCCAACTCGGCGGTCTGCCGCTGAAGAACCGCATCGTCATGGCGCCGCTGACGCGCAGCCGCGCCATCGGCAACCTGCCCAATGAACTGATGGCACAGTATTACCGCCTGCGGGCGGAGGCCGGCCTGATCATTACCGAAGGCACCTCGCCGTCGCCCAACGGCCTGGGTTATGCGCGCATCCCCGGACTGTTCAACGCAGAACAGGTGCAGGGCTGGCGACGGGTGACCGATGACGTCCATCAGGCCGGTGGCCGGATTTTCGTGCAATTGATGCACACCGGCCGGGTCAGCCATCCCGCGAACATGCCGGCCGGCGCCAGCGTTTTGGCACCCTCGGCGCTAGCCGTTCCCGGCGAGATGTGGACCGACAGCGATGGCATGCAGCCGCATCCGGTACCACGCGAAATGAGCGAAGCGGACATTGCGCACAGCATCGCCGAATATGCGGCGTCGGCCAAACTGGCGATAGAGGCCGGTTTCGATGGCGTCGAGCTGCATGCGGCCAACGTCTACCTGATCGACCAGTTCCTCAATACGGCTTCCAATCAGCGGCATGATCGCTGGGGCGGCTCGGTCGAAAACCGTATCCGCTTTGCGGTCGAAGTCGCCAGGGCAACCGTCGCCGCCATTGGCGCCGAGCGCGTGGGCATGCGGATCTCGCCGTACGGCGTCTTCAATGCCCAGCTGCCGGATGCCGAGATGGACGAGGTGTACCTGCGTCTGATCGAGGAGTTGAATGCGCTCGGCCTGCTCTATATCCACATCGTGGATCACCGCGCCATGGGGGCGCCGGAAGTCAGCCCCGAATTGAAAGCCAAGCTCCGTGCCGCGTTCAACGGGCAATACATTCTTTCCGGTGGCTACGATGTTGCCCGCGCCGATGCCGATCTCGACGCCCAGCGTGGCGACCTGGTGGCGTTCGGTCGTCCGTTCATCTCGAATCCGGATCTGGTGGCCAAGCTGAAGTCGGAACAGCAACTGGTGGCGCCTGATTTCGCTACCTTCTACACGCCTGGAGAAAAGGGCTACACCGATTATTGAAGCCAGACTAAGGTCACATAGCGGCCATTGAGGCGACGGGTGTGAAACTGGCAGCGTTAGAGGCAGAAGCGGACATCTCGCCTCTCTGGGGAAGTTGACCGCTTCGGCCGATGTCCTGCCAACCCTCCCACATGATTGACTGGAGGTCGGCCAAAGCAGACGGTTTGTTGCGCTATAACTATGGAATACAAGTTAAGAAGATTGGTCACGACTAGAGCAGTGTTGTCACAGAGATGTTTTCTGTCGAGTCCAATCACGTACCGCCTGTGTAAATAGCCTGAGTGCCGCCGGTGGATGGCGATTGGCCGGGTAATAAAGACTCAGGCCAGGCAACGTGGGGCTCCAGTCTGGCAAGAGGTGGATCAGTTGTCCTGATGCAACATACTCGGCAACCAGATATTCCGGCACCCAGGCAATCCCAATCCCTGCCAGCGCGGCTTCCAGCATCAGATTGCCGTTGTCCAAGGTCATTGGCCCTGCGGCATCCAGCGTCATACTGACCCCGCCGCGCATCAGATCCCAGTGATACAGCGCTCCGCTGCTAAAGCGGAAACGCAGGCAGCGATGGTGCTTTAGTTCTTCCGGCGTACGTGGCGGCTCATGCTGCGCCAGGTAAGCGGGAGATGCTACGGCGACAAATTTCCAGTCTGCTCCGAACTTGATGGCGACCATGTCACGTGGCACATCCTGCAAGACACGAATGCCAGCGTCGAAGCCATCGGCCACGATATCCACAAGGCGGGTATCGACGACGAATTCGACATGAATGTTCGGGTAGGTCGCCAGAAAAGCCGGCAGCACATTCCTGATCAAGATTCTCGCCCCCGCTTCTGCGGTGCTGATCCGGATCGAACCGGAAGGTCGGTCGCGCGATGAAGCCATCTCATTGACCGCATCCTGAATATCACCGAGCGCAGGTGCAACACGACGCAGAAACAGCTCCCCTGCCTCAGTCAGCGCAACCGAGCGGGTGGTGCGGTTAAACAACCGCGTGTTGAGACTCGCTTCAAGGTTTTTCACTGTGTGACTGAGTGCCGACGGCGATACGCCCAGTATCCGCGCTGCGGTGCGAAAACTGCGCTGCTCGGCGATGGTAATGAAGGCGGTCAGTTCGGAGAGGCCAGTGCGCAGCATAGTTGAAAATTATTGAACAGATCGTGAAACATTACATCCATTGTTCGTCAGCTTGCAACACCCTAGGATTAACGGATACCGCAGCATTTCCCTGCTCCGAACGTTTTGGGGCATTGCCGGAAGCAAGGCGCGCCTGTGCATTTCTGCCGGCTTGGCCTCTACTCAGCGGTGCTGCATTTGATGAAAACCGTGTAACGAAGGAGTGGAAATGAGCAATGCTGAACTTGATGTAAATCGCCGGAAGTTCATTGGTAGCTCGATGGCGCTCGTCTCCAGTGCCGCCATTACCGGTGCAGGGCTTGTAGGGTGCGCACAGGCGCAGATCCGCAGCACACTTGTGTCATCCGCTCAGCCAGGGGCGCGACGCAAGCTTGGTCAGCTGGAAGTGTCCAGCGTCGGCCTTGGCGTCCAGAACATGGCCCGCACCTATCAAACGACAGTCCCCGCCCGCCCTGAGATGATCGACATCATCCGTGCGGCCCATGACCACGGCGTCACTTTTTTTGATACCGCCGAGGCCTATGGCCCGCATGAATGCGAGCGCATCCTCGGCGAAGCCATCGCCCCGTTCCGCAACAAGGTCGTGATCACCAGCAAATTCGGCTGGAACATCGACCCGCAGACCGGCGAGCGCCGCCCGGGGCTGATCAGCCGTCCAGACCACGTCAAACAGGCGGTGGAAGGCATGCTCAAGCGTCTGCGCACCGACCGGATCGATCTGCTCTATCAACACCGGGTCGATCCGCAGGTACCGATCGAAGACGTTGCCGGCGCCATCAAGGACTTGATGGCCCAGGGCAAGGTGCTGCACTGGGGCTTGTCCGAAATGGGGCTGCAAACCTTGCGCCGCGCCCATGCCGAGTTACCTGTTACTGCAGTACAGAGTGAGTACTCGATGTTCTGGCGTGGCCCGGAGAAGGAAGTCCTGCCCCTGTGCCAGGAGCTGGGCATCGGTTTTGTACCCTGGAGTCCGCTCGGGGTGGGCTTCCTGACCGGCGCCATTGACCAGAGGACTAGCTTTGCCGACGGCGATTTCCGCAAGAGCGAAACCCGCTTCTCACCCGAAAACCGGGAACACAATCTGGCGCTGGTCAGCCTTGTGAAAAGCTGGGCGCTGCGCAAGAAAACGACACCCGCGCGGATTGCGTTGGCCTGGTTGCTGGCACAGAAGCCCTGGATTGTGCCCATCCCCGGCACGACCCAGATGGGCCACCTGCTCGACAACATCGGTGCCCGCGAAGTGGCCTTCGACACCGATGAGCTTCAGGCGCTGAATGCGTCGCTGGCGGCCATCACGATCCAGGGGGAGCGGCTACCGCCGGCAGTGCTTGCCTACAGCGGGGTCGAGGCGCCTTTGAAGTGATATGTGCTAGCGCTTGCCAGCCTCGAGCGCACATCAATGCCTGGATGGCAAACAGCAGGTGTAAAAGCGACTGCGCCACTAACGCCGCACACTGATTGCAAAAAATATCTCGCTAGGGGAGTAATGGTGAAATACCGCACGCTCGGTAACAAACTTGAAGTCTCGGCCATGGGCCTGGGATGCATGTCGATGACCGGTGCCATATATGGTGCACCGGCGGATAAACGGGAAATGGTCCAGCTTCTGCGCTCCGCGCATGAACAGGGCGTAACGCTGTTCGACACCGCCGAAGCCTATGGCCCTTTCAGTAACGAAGAATTGCTCGGAGAAGCCCTTGCGCCGATCCGCGATCAGGTAGTCATTGCCACCAAGTTCGGTTTTGACATTGATCCGGTCACCGGTCAGCGTGGCCCTGGCACCAATAGCCGACCAGCGCATATCAAGGCGGCGGTCGACGCCAGCCTGAAACGCCTGCGTACCGACTACATCGACTTGCTCTTTCAGCACCGGGTCGACCCTGCCGTCCCGATCGAGGACGTCGCAGGCACCGTCAAGGAGCTGGTGGCCGCCGGCAAGGTACGCCATTTTGGCCTTTCGGAGGCCGGAGTGGCCACGATCCGTCGCGCCCATGCGGTGCTACCGCTCACCGCCGTACAGAGCGAGTACTCGATGTTCTGGCGCGGTCCGGAAATGGAGCTGCTGGTCACCCTTGAAGAACTCGGCATCGGGTTTGTCCCCTTCAGCCCGCTCGGTGCCGGCTTTCTCACTGGCAAGATCGATGAGAGTACACAGTTCGACCCGACGGACTTCCGTAACGTCGTTCCGCGCTTCTCGGCAGAGGCCCGCAAAGCCAATCTGGCGCTGGTGGAGGTACTCAAGTCCATCGCCGCCAGCAAGGGAGCAACGCCGGCACAGATTGCCCTGGCCTGGCTGCTTGCACAGAAACCATGGATCGTGCCGATTCCGGGCACCACCAAGCTGCACCGCCTTGAGGAGAACCTGGGGGCGGTCACTATCGAACTCGGAGCCAATGATCTCGCACGCATCCAATCCTTGCTGGCGGGAATCGAGATTCAGGGTGAACGTCTGCCGGAAGCAGTTCTAAAGATGACTGGTCTTTGATTCACCGGCCCCTACTCAATGGTCCGAGTGGCGCTCACGCTCTACCTGCGCCGCGCCAAGCGCCTCAGCAATCCCGACCCGGCACGCGTTTCCATCGTTGAAGGAGACGTAATGGATCAAACCATGCTGGAGGCGGCAATGCGCGGGCAGGACGTGGTCTATGCCAATCTCGCCGGCGATATGGCGGCACAGTCCGGCACGATCATCGCCGCGATGAAGGCAGTCGGCCTCAAACGGCTGATCTTCATCAGTTCGATGGGTATCTACAGCGAAGTGCCGAGCGAGCGTTATCGCAGCGTGCTGGATCCCTATCGCGATGCTACGGCGCTCATCGAAGCCTCGTCCCTCGACTACACTATTCTGCGCCCAGGCTGGTTCATCCGTGACAAAACGGTGAGTTACCAGCTCACACAGAAGGGTGAAGCCTTCCGTGGCCATGACGTGTCGCTGAATAGCCTATCTGACCTCATTGTGAAGCTCGCCTTGGTCCCGCACTTGGAAGTCCGCCGCAGTCTTGGAGTCAGCACGAAATGAACGCAATACGCCCCCAAGCCAGGCCCCGCCATCGTATGGTGCTTGCCATCATCATGGCGAGCTACCTGATGCTCGTGATCGACATCTCCATCGTGCTCACCGGTCTGCCACGCATCCAGGCTGAGCTGGGCTTCACATAGGCAGGGCTGTCGTGGATTCAGAACGCCTACACGCTCGCTTTTGGCGGCTTCCTGCTGCTCGGTGCGCGGGCTGGCGATATTCTCGGTCGGCGACGTATGTTCATCACCGGACTTTCTATCTTCACGCTGGCCTCACTGGCTATCGGTGCTGCGCAATCGCCAGCCTGGATGATCGCCTCCCGCGCTGTACAGGGTTTTGGTGCCGCCGTGCTTGCCCCCTCGACGCTGGCACTGATCACGACACATTTCGAGGAGGGGCATGCGCGTAACCGCGCACTCGCCTGGTATGCGGCGGCGGCTGGTATTGGTGCCACGCTGGGCCTTGTGCTCGGTGGCCTGCTGGCCGATCTGATTTCCTGGCGTGCCGGTTTCCTGATCAACCTGCCGATCGGCGCGGCACTCATCGTTGGTACCTTGCGCCATATCCACGAGACCGAGCGCCACAACGGGCGTTTCGACATCGCCGGCGCACTCAGCTCCACCTTGGGCATGTGCGCGCTGGTATTCGGTATTGTCGAGGCCGCCGATGCGGGTTGGGGGGCCGCGTTGACGCAGGCAAGCATTGCTGTGGGAGTGGTGGTACTGGCCGCTTTTCTATGGATCGAACGTCACGCCAGTCAGCCGCTGCTTCCGCTAGCCATGCTGACCAGTGCGCAGCGCAATGGCGCCTATGCCGCTCGACTGCTCTTTCTCTCTGGCATGGCGGGATTCTGGTTCTTCACCGCGCAATACCTGCAAGGTGCACTGGGTTTTTCCCCGATGCAGGCCGGCCTGGCTTTCATTCCGGTAACGGTGCCGCAGTTTCTGGCATCGGTGAGCGTGCCACATGTTGCCCATCGCATCGGGCAGCGACGCATGCTGCTAGCGGGGCTGGCGTTGTGCGTGTTGGGACTGGCATGGCTCAGTATCACTGCCGCGCAGATGTCCTACCTTGGTGGCGTGGTGTTACCGATGCTGCTGACCGGATTCGGCCAAGGTTGGGTGCTCGCGCCGCTCACGGTAGCCGGTGTTGCCGGCGTGGAGGGACGCAATGCTGGCGCTGCTTCCGGACTAGTCAACGTCGCCCACCAACTCGGTGCCTCACTCGGCTTGGCCGTCCTGGTTGTGGTATATGCAGGCGGCCACACCTCGGCATTCGATGCCTTCGGTTTGGCTTGGCATACCGGCGTCACGATGGGAGTGGCAGCTTTACTGCTGCTGGCCGCACTCTCCGTGTCTGCTCGCTACATTGACTTTGACACTGACCGATCGAACTGAATCACTGAATTGCCTCTCGTTTACTAGATACTTATATGGCTGTTTTCAATATGAAAGCAGCCATCTTTTATTTGGTACACGAAGGACCGCTATGGCCGACAAACGGCTTGCCGCACGGTTGGCCAGGCCGCAGGTCGGGCAAAGCGGGCGCTCAGGCTCAGTGGGTAGTAGTCCGCTACCACTGTGATTCATCCCCGTGACGCTCAACGGTCACTGCCAGCGCAGCACCGCCCGGCCACCTCAGGACGCGATTTGCAGTGTCTCGATCCGGTTGCGGCCGTTTTGCTTGGCGACGTACAGCTGCCGGTCGACGGCCTGGATGAAGTCGGTGGTGGTCAGCCTGTCGCCTGGCATCACGGTGCCGACGCCAATGCTGACGGTGACGCGCTGGCCGTGCGGCGATTGTGAATGGGCGATTGCCAGTTTCTCGATCAGGCGCTGGCAGCGCTCGGCGACGCGCTGCGCGCCGTTGGCGTCGGTTTCCGGCAGCATGATGATGAATTCCTCGCCGCCGTAACGCGCGACCAGATCGCGCGGGCCGGCCAGGGCCAGATTCAGCGTTTGCGCGATGCGGGTCAGGCAGTGGTCACCGGCGATGTGTCCGTACAGGTCGTTGAACTGCTTGAAGAAGTCGACATCGAACAGGATCAGCGACAGCGGCAGGCGGCTGCTGCGCGTGTTTTGCCACTCCAGGTCCAGGCTGGTGTCGAAGCGGCGCCGGTTGGCAATGCCGGTCAGCCCGTCCTTGAACGACAGCGCTTCCAGCTCTTTTTGCAGCACCAGCAGTTTTTCTTCCGTTTTTTTGCGCTCGCTGATATCGAACATGAAGCCGATCAGCGATTCGACCTCGCCCTGCGCATTGCGCACCACGTGGACGACATCGCGTATCCACACGTAGCCATTTTCCTTGGTCAGCGCCCGGTAGTCGGCTTCGTGGTCGACCCCGGCCTTGGATTGCGCAACGCAGAAATTCACCACATTGTCGCGATCCTCCGGATGGATGCGCTGCGCCCAGTCGTTGGCGGATTCCCAGCTTTCCTGGCTCCAGCCCAGCAAGGCCTCGATTTGCGGGCCGATGTAGGCAAATTGCATGGTGGCCCAGTCGATTTTCCATGGGATGGCCTTGGTCGACTCCAGAAGGGTTTTATAAACCGCGTTGTCGCTGCTGAGTTCGCTTACGTCGGACATGCCTCACGTCTCCTTGAACGGTGTCGGGGTACTGGCGGCCGGGCGCATGATGCGGGGACTCATCACCGCGGCCTGCCCATGGCGTTGGCAACAGTATGCCATTGCCTCCGATGGCCGGGCTTGCATGGCCGCCATGCGGCGGCCGTGGCTCACCGTGTCGTCTGCAATTGATGCAGTTCGGCGACAGTCATGGTGAAAACCAGCTTGTCGGTGCCCTCGTTCGCATAGCAATGCGGCATGTCGGTCCTGGCGACGGCAGAGCAGCCCTCAGCGATGATCAGTTCGGTGTTGTCCACCGTCAGCTTCAGCTGCCCTTGCTCGACATGAAAAAGCTCGAAGGTGCCGGGCGGGTGTCCGGCGGACTCGAAGCGCTCGCCGGGGGGCAGCTGCCAGCGCCACAGTTCGATCATGTTGGGGCCGCTGGTTCCGGCCAGCAGGCGGGCGCTGCCGCCAGCGGGGCCGCTCCACAGCGTCGGGATGTCCTTGCTGTCTATGAGATGGGCGGAAGGGGCGCTGGCCACGTTCACGATATCGGCCACCGACACGCCCAGCGCCGCCGCGAGCTTGCACAGGATGGCGATGCTGGGATTGGCGATGCACTTCTCGATTTCGACCAGCATGCCCTTGCTGACGCCAGCGCGGCGGGACAGCTCGTCCAGCGAGAGCTTCTGCTGCTTTCTGTGCTGTTTGAGCTTGCCGGCAACCGCGGCGCTGACGAACTGCACATCGGCACCGGAGTCGGTCGATATATTGACTTTTTTGGTCATTGGTCGATAGCATGGGATAAATTAGTCACCAGAGGATTCTCCAATGCGCGCCATCCTGCCGTCAATCGCACCAGCTATCGTTGAGCTGGCCCCGGATTTCCGGGCGCTCAGCATCAGCGTCGACGCTGCCGCCATCGTCAATCCGGGCATTGCCACCGCCGCACTCAGCCGGGCCTGCCAGTCGCTGTCCGCCGGCGAGGCCGCGTGGGCGGATGCCCACCTGCTGGCGTGGGCAGAGGTGTTCCGCAAGTTTGGCGCCAAGCCGCAGCGCACGCCTTGCTCGGCCGAAGCCCTGCGCAAGCGCGTGCTGCGCGACGGCAGCCTGCCGAGCATTGACCCGATCGTGGACCTCTACAACGCCATCAGCATCGAATACGCCGTTCCGGTCGGCGGTGAAAACTTTGCGGCATACGTCGGCGCGCCAAGACTGGTCATCGCCGACGGCACCGAGCGCTTCGACACCATGAAGGACGGCGTGCTGGCCCACGAGTCGCCAGACGCCGGAGAAGTGGTGTGGCGTGACGATGTCGGCGTCACCTGCCGGCGCTGGAACTGGCGGCAAGGCGTCCGGACCCGGCTGAGTGCCGAGGCACCGCAGATGTGGTTCATCCTGGAAAGCTTGCCGGCCATGCCGCTGGCGGCGCTGCATGCCGCCGGTGAGCGGCTGGCGCAGGACCTGCAAGGCATGATGCCCGGCGCCCGCATCGATTCGCAGCTCATCGGCTGCGGGCCACAGTAAAGAAAGGCAAGGTCCGGCCATGCTTCCCTCCATTACCTTCCTGCTAGCCGCCGCGCTGCTGGCGATCACCCCAGGCCCCGGCATTGCCTATGTCGTCGCCCGCACGGTGGCCGGCGGCAAAGCCGAAGGCGTCGCCTCGTCACTGGGCACCGCGCTCGGTGGCATGGCGCATGTCCTTGCCGCCGCGCTCGGCTTGTCGTTGCTGATTGCGCAGTCGGCGCTGGCTTACGCGCTGGTGCAATATCTCGGCGCGGCGTATCTGGTGTACCTCGGCATCCGGCTGCTGGCATCGCGCGCCGGGTCTGCGGCACTGCCGACGCTGCCGCGTGCCGGCGCCGGCAAGGCACTGCGCGACGGCGCCATCGTCGAAGTGCTGAACGTGAAGACGGCCATGTTCTTCCTTGCCTTCATCCCGCAATTTGTGTCCACGCAGCAGGCGCTGGCGCCGCAGTTCATCCTGCTCGGCAGCATTTGCGTGCTGCTGAATACCGCGGTTGACTTGATCGCGGTGGCGGCGGCCAGCCGCTTTGTCGCCTCCGGCGCCAGCAGGGCGGGCAGGGCGCGATGGCTGTCGCGGCTATCCGGCACCACCATGCTGGTGCTCGGCGTCATGGTCGCGCTTGCCCAGCGCTAGCGTTCACCCCCCGGCGGCGGTCCGCATCCGCCGCCAGGCCAGCGCCACGATCCGGCCATCGAACCTCGCGGCCGCCGCCGAGACGATCCGGCCCTCACCCTGGAGCCAGCATGTACCTACCCGCTCATTTCAACGAATCCCGCACCGAGATCCTGCAGCAATGCATCGCCCGGCATCCGTTTGGCACCCTGATTACGCACGGCAAGGGCGGGTTGGATGCCAATCACTTGCCGTTCGAGCTGGCGGCGCACGAAGGCACGCTCGGTGTCCTGCGCGCCCACGTGGCCCGCGCCAATCCGCTATGGCAGCAGGTGGCGAATGGCGACGAAGTGCTGGTCGTCTTTCTTGCCGGCGATGGCTATGTCTCCCCGAACTGGTACCCGAGCAAGCATGAGTCGCACCGGCAGGTGCCGACCTGGAACTACATCGTGGTCCACGCCTATGGCCAGATTCACGTTCACGATGACGAGCGCTTCGTGCGGGGCGTGGTCGCCCGCCTGACCCGCAGCCACGAGGCCGCGCAGGCCAAACCGTGGCAGATGAGCGATGCCCCCAGCGACTATCTGGACGCCGCGCTCAAGTCTATCGTCGGCCTGCAGATCGAGATCACCCGCCTGCTTGGCAAGAGCAAGCTGGGACAGGACGAAATCACCGGCGACATCCTCGGCGCCGGCCATGCGCTCAAGGGCTGCGGCAACCATCAAATCGGCGACGCCATGCTCGCCCACTGCGCCGCAAAGCCGGATTAGCCGCCCCCAAAGCAGAAAGGCCGGCCCTTGGGCAGGGGCCGGCCAGGATCGGCAATGAAAAGGCCGCGCGGCAACACGCTAGCCGGCGATAAAGTCGGCGAGCTGCTGCCACATGAACAGCGGGTTGGAATACATCGGAAAGTGGCCGCAATGCGGCACTTCGCTGAGTCTCACCCCGTGCCGCTCGATATGCGCCAGGTAGCTGAGGCCGGCATTCTGCGCGCCGTACATGAACATCTTGCGGCAGGGCAGCGCCAGAAACTGTTCCATTAGCCGACCGTGATCCGACAACGCCACCATGGAACTGAAAATGCCGCGCACCGCCGCGGCGCGCACCTTGTGGCGCAGGCTGGCGGCGTACAGGGCGCTGGCGTAGGCCGGCGCGTGGCGGGTGCGCTCGATGAAGTCATCGAAAAACGCCTCGGCGTCGGCATTCGGGTAATCGACGATCTGGCGGCTCAGAAAGCAGTCTTCCGGCGCGATATTGCCTTCGATATCGGTAAAGCTGAGCACGCGTTCGCCCAGCTGGCTGGCCAGCAGCAAGGCGGTGAGGCCGCCCATCGAGTGGCCGACCAGATGGAAGCGATCCACCCGGTAGTGCGCCAGCACCCGTAGCGCGGTGTGCAGCAGCAGGCTGATCGATACCTGCGCCAGATCGGCGCAAACCGTGTCGCCGCAGCCGGGCGCGTCATAGGCGATGAACGGGTGTCCGTCGAAGGCGGCGTGCCGCACGATGTCGGCGTAATCCTCCTTGCTCGAGCCGAAACCGTGCAGAAACAGGATCGGCGCCTTGTCGCCGCCACGGTGGAGGGCGGCGATGTCGACGGCCACGCCATCGATGTCGAACGCCAGCCGCTGGCTGGCAAATTTTTGGCTTGTCATGCTGTGTTCCAATAAGCAGCTGCGCTTGCGGCCAACCTTGTGCCCAAGGTTGGCCGCAAGCGCCGGGTTGCAGTTAACGGGGGCTCATCACCGCGGTGCAGAACTCGCCGATCGCCGCACACGCCTGCTGCAGCGCGGCGTCGTCCAGCGCGTAGGCGATGCGGATATACGGCGCCAGGCCAAAGGCGCTGCCCTGTACCACGGCGACACCGGCTTCATTCAGCAGTGCCATCGCCACGTCTTCGTCGCTGGCCAGCAATTTGCCGGCCGGGCTGGTCTTGCCCAGCAGTTCCTCGCAGCAGGCAAACACGTAGAACGCGCCGCCGGGCTGGGCGCAGGACAGCCCCGGCGTGGCGTTGAGCTGCCGCAGCATGCGGTCGCGGCGGGTTTCGAAGACCTCGCGTGAGCGGCTGATGAAATCCTGCGGCCCGCTCAGCGCCGCCAGTGCCGCCTGCTGCGAGATGGCGCAGGCGCCGGAGGTCTGCTGCCCCTGCAGTTTTTCCATCGCCTGCAGCAGCCAGCGCGGGCCGGTGGCGTAGCCGATGCGCCAGCCGGTCATCGCGTAGGCCTTGGACACCCCGTTCATGGTCAGGGTGCGCGGCTGCAGCCGCGGTTCGACTTGCGCCAGGGTAAAGAACGGCTGGCCATCGAACAGCAGGTGTTCGTAGATGTCGTCGGCCAGCACCAGCACGTGCGGGTGATCCAGTAGCACCTGCGCCAGCGCCTGCAGCTCGTCGCGGCCATACACCGCGCCGGTGGGGTTGGATGGCGAGTTCAGGATCAGCCAGCGCGTCTGCGGGGTGATGGCGGCGGCCAGCGTGGCCGCCGTCAGCTTGAAGCCGCTGTCGTGGCCGCAGGGCACCACCACCGGTCGTGCGCCGCACAGCTGCACGATTTCCGGGTAGCTCACCCAGTACGGCACCGGCACGATCACCTCGTCGCCCTCGTTCAGGGTGGCGGCCAAGGCGTTGAAAATCACCTGCTTGCCGCCGGAGCAGACAATGGTGTCCTGCCACTGCACGTCCAGCCCGTTTTCGCGGCGGAACTTGCTGGCCACCGCCTCGCGCAGCGCGCGGGTGCCGGCCACCTGGGTGTAGCGGGTGTGACCGCCGTTGATGGCTGCGATGGCGGCGGCGCGGATGTGTTCCGGGGTGTCGAAATCCGGTTCGCCGGCACACAGCGAGATGATGTGGATGCCGGCGGCGCGCAGCGCGGCCACGCGGTCCATCACCTTGTAGGTGGCGGAAGGTTTGGCCGTGGCCAGGTGTTTGTTCAGGTATTGGGTCGTCATGGTCATGCCCTCTCGCGGCAGTGGTCCAGCCCCATCAGCTGCAGGGTGGTCGCACCCTGGCTCAGCTGGCGCATCATCACGCTTTCCTTGGCGGCGCGTGCTTCGCCGGCCTGCATCGTGCCGGCCACCGCGGCGGCGGGCACGATGATCACGCCGTCATCGTCGGCCACCACCAGATCGCCGGCGGCCACCGGCACCCCGCCAAAAATCATCGGCAGGCCGACGGCCGGCGCGCTGGCCTTCACCGTGCCGCGCACCGATACGCCGCGGGCAAACACCGGAAAGCGGCGCTTGCCGATGGCGGCGACATCGCGCACGCCGCCATTGATCACCAGCCCGACGATGCCGGCAGCCTCGGCGGCGACGGTCAGCACCTCGCCCCAGTAGCCGGCGATGAAGTCGCCGGTGTCCACCACCAGCACGCTGCCGCGCGGTGCGCGCTCTAGCGCGATGTGGATGGCCAGGTTGTCGCCGGGGGAGCAGACCAGCGGGTAGGCCGGCGCGGCGATGAAGGCGCCGGGCCACAGGCTGCGAATCTGCGGGTCTACCGCGCAAGGTTGGCCGCAGGCCTCGTACAGCGTGGCGCTGCCTAACACGGCACAGCGTGCGGCCAACGTTGGCTTGTGTTCAGCGGTGTTCATCATGCTTTCCTTTGCAGTGTGTGGTAACCCAGCGCCGCGCGCGCGGCGGTCAGGGTGCTGCCCTGCGCCAGCTGCTGGCGGATCGCGGCTTCCACTGTCTCGATCTGCTGCGCCAGTGCCGCCACCTCGGCGGCGCGCTCGCGCGGCACCACCACCACGCCGTTGGCGTCGGCCACCACGATGTCGCGGGCGGCGACGCGGGCGCTGCCGATCGACACCGTGCCGCCTACCGCTTCCACTTGCACCCGGTCCTTGCCGGTGCGCATGAAGCGGCCACGGCTGAACAGCGGATAGCCTTCGCCCAGCGCCTTGTTGACGTCGCGGCATACGCCGTCGATCACGGTGCCGGCGATCTGCCGCAGCCCGGCGTACTGGGTCATGATGTCGCCCCAGACCGTGCAGTCGCTGCGGCCGTCGTTGTCGATCACCACCACGTCGCCGGCGGCGACATCGTCGATGAAATCGCCGACGCTGCCGGCCGGGCTGCTGGCGGCCACATACTTGACGGTAAACGCCGGCCCCACCACCACCTGGCGGTAGTTGTCCAGCGGCATGATGCCCAGGCACTGCCCCGGCAAGCCCAGCTTGTCCATGGCATCGGACACGCCGGCGGTATCCAGCCCGGCGAACAGGGCCACCAGTTCACGATCTGCTGCGTTCATTTGGCGGCCTCCTGCTGGATGGCGTCGAATTGCCGGTCGTGCATCACCTCAGCCACCGAACGGCCGCTGCGCACCGCCGCCACCATGCCGTGCTGGCGCCGTGCGATGCGCTCGGCCAGGTCCAGCACCGCCTCGATATGTGCCGCCGGTACAAACACCGTGCCGCAGCGGTCGGCCAGCACGTAGTCGCCTTCCGCTACTTGTACGCCGGCCATGTTCACCGGCTGGCCGGACGACAGCTGGATCACGCGGTTGCGCGCGCTGATCATGGTGACGCCGCGGCCATACAGCGGGTAGCCGATGTCGGCGCTGCCGTCGATGTCGCGGCTGAGGCCGTCGATCACCGTGCCGCGCACGCCCTTCACCTGCGCGGCATTGGCCAGGATGTCGCCCCAGCAGGAAATGCCGTCCACGCCGCCGGCGATCACCAGCACGCGCTCCGTGCTGTCGATGGCGGCGATCACCGGCGAGATCAGGTGCACCGTCGGCGCGGCATCGCTCTTGCGGCCCAGCTGCACGGTACTGGCGCGGCCAACCAGCTTGGGGCAGCCCCACAGCGGGCGCAGGCCATAGGTGGCGCCGGGCAGATTGAGAAAATCGAGCGCATCGGACAGCGTGTTGCTGTCCTGCTGCTGCAAACGCGCGAGTAAAGAAGGCTGGCTCATCGGACTCTCCTGTTGGGGGCTTGTGTGCCGCTACTTTCCGCCCTACAGTTCGATAGGTAAATTCCGAAATTTGTAACGTTTACATACGCCAAACCTATCAAAAATCATGATCAACTTTCGTCTCATCCGCCACCTGTGGCTATTCCTGGCCGTGGCCGAGGAACAGCACTTCGGCCGCGCCGCCAAGCGCCTCGGCATGTCGCAACCGCCGCTGACCGAGCAGATCCAGATCCTGGAGCAGGCACTGAAGGTGAAGCTGTTCGAGCGTTCGCGCCGTGGCGCGCAGCTGACGGCGGTGGGACAGGCGATCCTGCCGGCGATGAAGAAATTCGCCGAACAGCTGGAAAGCCTGGAGCTGGCGGTACGCGAGGCGGCCGCCGGACAGATCGGCACCATCACCATCGGCGCGATCACCTCGGCGATTCTGGACGTGCTGCCGGGCCTGATCGAACAGATCAAGCAACAGCACCCGGGGCTGACGGTGGCGGTAAAGGAAATCGACAGCTACGAGGCGTTGCCGGCGCTGCTCAGCGGCGACATCGACCTGGCGTTTGCGCGGCTGGAAGGCGATCTGGGCGAGCACATCAGCGCGCTGCCGCTACGCGCGGACCGGCTGGCGGTGGCGCTGCCGGCGACGCACCCGCTGTGCGGCCAGGCGCAGCTGGCGCTGCACGATCTGGCCGGCGAGGATTTCATCATGTTCGCGCGCAAGGTCAGCCCGATCTCGTTCGACCGGCTGACCGCGGCCTGCCACAGCAGCGGCTTTTCGCCGCGCATCCTGCACGAGGTGCGCTCGGTAACGTCGCAGATCGCCTTTGTCGGCTGCAATCAGGGGGTGGCGCTGGTGCCGGCATCGGTGCAGGGCATGGCGCCGGCCAGCGTGGTGATCCGGCCGCTGGCGGACGAGTTGCACGTGGTCACTACCGCCATGGCCTGGAACACGCAGCGGCAGAACCACCTGCTCGCCGCGGTGCTGGAGACGGTGCACAGCTACCGCGCGGCCAACGGCTGAGGCGGCTGCGGCCAACCCTGGACTGCGAACGCTCAGCGGCGGCTGGCCAGCAGTACCCCGCCAATCACCAGCACCGTGCCGGCCAGCTGCGACAGCGATACCGCCTCATGCAGCAGCCACCAGCCAAAAAAGATCGTCAGCACCGGCCCCAGCATGCCGATCAGCACCGCGCGGGCGGCGCCAATATGGCGGATCGCCAGCGACTGCCAGACGATGGGCAGGATGGTGGAAAACAGGGCCATGCCCAGGCTGTAGCCATAGACCGGCGCCGGCAGCAGCAACTGCTGCCACGGCCGGCTGAGCAGAAAGTGCAGTGCCACGGCCGCGGTTGCCACCAGGATGGAGAGCAGCGAAAAGCGCATCGCCCCCAGCCGCTTGATGGCCACCTCCGAGCCGGCACTGTACAGCGCGTACAGCACCGCGCAGCCAAACACAAAACCGGCGCCGAGCGCCACGCTGTGCACATCATTGCTCTGGCTGGCGTCATGCACGAAGGCAATCGCAATCCCGGCATAGGACAGCATCGCGGCCAGCATGATGCTGCGCTCCGCGGGTTTGCCCAGGAACAGCACGCCGATCAGGATGGTGAGGGTGGGGTAGGTGAACAGGATCAGCCGTTCCAGCCCGGCCGAGATGTACTGCAGGCCATAGAAATCGAGCATGCTGGAGCCGTAATAGCCGATGCCGCCCAGCAACAGCAGCATGCCGACATCGCGCCGCGACAGCCGCGGCATGCCCCGCAACACCGGCACACAAGCCACCATGACAAAGGGCAGGCAAAACACCATTCTCAGCGTCAGCAGGGTGACGGCATCCACCGGCGCGGTGGCGTAGGCAAGCTTGACGAAGATGGCCTTGAAGGAAAAGCCGAAGGCGGCCAGAAAGGCAAACATCACCCCCAGCCGGTCGGGCTTGCTCAGGATATTTCTCACTGGTGCGATCTCGAAAGCGGTCAGCCCCCATGCTCGTTGCTGACGCCGGCGCTGTGAAATACCTTTTGCCTAAGCTTGTGATAGGCGGAACAGATCAGACGGTACCGCCCGCGTGGCGGCGGTAACCGGCCTTGAGGATAATTGACCGTGGGCTGGAACATTACCGGCTAACGCCAACGGGCTGCTTCCAGAATGGAAGCAGCTTTTTTATTGGGCAAGAAAAAACACAATATGCCAATGATTAATCGGATGATCAAATGGGTATTTGATGACACTATTTGATTGGTGAATTGATTTTTTATCGGTGTTGGTTTTTTTATGTTGTGCTTTATCAATTCGCTGTCGGGTGTTTGTTTTCAATATTGCCAGGGTATTTATTAAATACCTCGCGGGTATGGAATTGTTGGTAATTTGCTTTTGAACCTAGGTTCAACCGTCAGGAGGGGGCACACCCTCCATCCATACCAACCGGTTCGTCGGTTTGCGGCGGACCCACGACACATCTGCATCCGGTAGCGGATGACGCGAGAGAGAGCATGATAGACAAGACTGTTTCTTCCCTTGAAGAGGCCGTGGCCGGCATCTTTGACGGGGCCACGGTGATGATTGGCGGCTTCGGCATCGCCGGCCAGCCGGCCGAGCTGATCGACGCGCTGATCGCCCACGGCGCCCGCGACCTCACCATCGTCAACAACAATGCCGGCAACGGCGAGATCGGCCTCGCGGCGCTGCTCAAGGCGCGGCGGGTGAAGAAGATCATCTGTTCCTTCCCGCGGCAGGCGGATTCCCAGGTGTTCGATGCGCTGTACCACGCCGGCGAGATCGAGCTGGAGCT
>JACCDZ010356283.1_pt1 | contig 32347 bp, 30 predicted proteins | sample 7449551 | NCBI WGS metagenome assembly JACCDZ01 (sample SAMN15323452, study PRJNA562643) | freshwater metagenome | isolation source: river surface water | place: USA:Blue River Watershed | collected 2017-08-18 | reverse complement strand
AGTCAAGACCAAAGTGGTGTGGGTCAACGAGTGGTTCAACCCACCGAAGGAAACCGAAGCTGCCACATCGCTCATCAACGGCGGTGCTGACGTGTTGTTCCAAAACACCGACTCTCCAGCTGTGTTGAAAACAGCCCAAGACAAAGGCAAGCGCGCTTTCGGTTGGGACTCTGACATGACAGCCTACGGCCCCAAAGCTCACTTGGCTTCTGCTGTGATCAACTGGACGCCTTACTACATCAACGCCACCCGCCAAGCCTTGGAAGGCAAGTGGACTGGCGGCGGCCACACATGGTCTGGCGTGAAAGACGGCGCGATTGACATCGTGTCCATCGCCGAAGACGTGCCAGCTGACACCAAAGCCAAAGTGGCTGATGTGAAAAAAGGTTTGACCGATGGCAGCTTCGCCATTTGGAAAGGCCCCATCGTCGACAACGCTGGCAAAGAAGTGTTGAAGGCCGGTGAAGTCGCCGATGACAAGTTCTTGAGCGGCGTTAACTTCTACGTCAAAGGCGTCGAAGGCAAAGTGCCAGGCGCTAAGTAATTTGTAAAAGACAGATGCTGGTTTTCTGGCATCTGTTTTGCATAACTTATTTTTTAACCTTGAAGGAAATTAAAAATGAAAAAGAAAATTGCCCTCGTTGCCTTGGCTGCTGCTGCAGTTGGTGCACAAGCTGCTGATTGGAGCGATACATCGATCGCTTTGACACACGGCACAAAGTTTGCCGAGCCCTATGGTTCCACAAACATCAGTAAAAACATTTATTCGTTTAAGCACGTGAGCGGCGATAAAACTGGCCAAAACTTTTTTGTTGCCGATATGCTGCAATCAGATAGCAAAGACCCTGGTGCAAATACAACGGGGGGCGCGCAAGAGGTTTATGCTGTCTACCGCCGTTTATTTGATTTGAAAAAAATAACAGGCAACACTTACGCTTTTGGCCCAGTTAAAAACATGGGCGTGACTGTTGGCTTTGACTGGAATACAAAGAACGATGCTTACGGTTCTAAGAAACGCATGCTCGTTGTTGGTCCAACCATGATGATGGACGTCAAGCAAGGTTTCTTTGACGTTAGCGTATTGATGTTGGATGAAAGCAATGACCCTAATACAAATCGTTTTGGTTATTCATCTGGTCGCTACAACTACAAGAACCATGCAAGCTTGAGCATGGCTTGGGGTGTGCCAACAGGTGTGAACAATCTGGGCTTTGAAGGATGGGCAGACTTTATTTCCTCCAAAGGTAAAGACGAAACCGGTGGTGACACCAAGCCAGAAACACACATCTACGCTGCTTTGATGTACGACGTTAGCGCACCTGTGGGCGCTACGAAAAACACTCTCAAAGTGGGTGCTGGCTATGAATACTGGAAAAACAAGTTTGGTAATGACTATAAAGGTGGCGCTGGCAATGGTGCTTTTGCCAAGACACCATTCATCAAAGCTGAATACCACTTCTAAGCAAGTGTGATGTCAATAAAAGACCACCTTCGGGTGGTCTTTTTATTGGCTCACTATTTTCTTGGTTAGCATGAAGCCTTGTCGAAGGAAAAAGCCATGTTCAAAGTCCACGCCGTTGCCCCCCACCGTTTGACCCAGCTCTTGCGCGAAATGCCCAAGGCCGAGCTGCACATTCACATCGAGGGCTCGCTTGAGCCTGAACTCATCTTTGCACTGGCCGAGCGCAATGGTGTGAAGCTGCCGTATGCCAACGTCGAAGCCCTGCGTGCGGCCTATGCCTTCACCAACCTGCAAAGCTTCTTAGACATCTACTACGCCGGTGCGAGCGTGCTGTTGCACGAGCAAGACTTTTACGACATGGCGTGGGCCTACTTGCAACGCGCCAAGGCCGACAACGTGGTGCACGCCGAAATCTTCTTCGACCCGCAAACCCACACCGACCGCGGCGTGCCCATGGCTACCGTCATCAACGGCCTGCACCGTGCGTGTGAGGATGCACAAGCGCAGCTGGGCATCAGTGCACAGCTCATCTTGTGCTTCTTGCGTCACTTGAGCGAAGAGGCTGCTTTGCAAACCTTCAAAGACGCGTTGCCTTTCAAAGACAAATTCATCGGCGTGGGCTTGGATTCCAGCGAAGTGGGCCATCCGCCTGAGAAATTCAAAAACGTGTTTGCCTTGGCGCATGCACACGGCCTGCACCTCGTGGCTCATGCGGGCGAGGAGGGGCCACCCGCCTACATGTGGAGCGCCTTAGATGTGTTGCATGTCGAGCGTATCGACCACGGCGTGCAAGCCGTGCACGACGCAGCGCTGATGGCACGTTTGGCCAAAGACCGTACACCGCTCACCGTGTGCCCGCTGTCCAACCAAAAGCTGTGCGTCTTCCCCGACCTCAAACAACACAACATTGGCCAGCTGCTTGACGCGGGCCTGTGCGTCACCATCAACTCTGACGATCCCGCCTACTTTGGCGGCTACATGAACGACAACTTTGTCAAAACCTTTGAAGCCACGGGCCTGAGTGCCCAGCAAGCCTATGTGCTGGCCCGCAACAGTTTTGAAGCCAGCTTTGTGCCCGAGCCGCAACGCCAGAAGTGGCTGCACGATTTGAAAGTCTGCTTTGAGCGCTTCGCCGAAGGCGACCACTGAGCCATTTTTGATACCCCCTAAAATCACGCCATGAGCATCAAATCAGACAAATGGATCCGCCGCATGGCCGAGCAGCACGGCATGATCGAGCCGTTCGAGCCCGGTCAGATCCGCCAAAACGCCGCCGGCCAAAAAATTGTGAGCTACGGCACCAGCAGCTACGGCTACGACATTCGTTGTGCGCCCGAGTTCAAGGTGTTCACCAACATCCACAGCACCGTGGTCGACCCCAAGAATTTCGACGAGAAAAGCTTTGTCGACATTCACAGCGACGTGTGCATCATCCCGCCCAACAGCTTCGCTTTGGCTCGCACCGTGGAGTACTTCCGCATTCCACGCAGCGTGCTCACCGTGTGCTTGGGCAAGAGCACCTATGCGCGTTGCGGCATCATCGTCAACGTCACCCCGTTCGAGCCCGAGTGGGAAGGCTATGTGACCTTGGAGTTCTCCAACACCACGCCACTGCCCGCCAAGATTTATGCGGGCGAGGGCTGCGCGCAAGTGTTGTTTTTTGAGAGCGACGAAGAGTGCGAGACCAGCTACAAAGACCGTGGCGGCAAGTACCAAGGCCAAGTGGGCGTCACACTGCCCAAGACCTAATTGACCACACTCAACGTCATCGGATGCGGCCGCGTGGGGCAAACCCTCGCGGCTTTGTTACATCAGCACGGCGTGTGTGTGGTGCAAGACCTGTATTCACGTACCCACGTCAGTGCCGAGCAGGCTGCCAACTTTGTGGGTGCGGGTCGCGTGGCTCAATCGTTGGCTCACATGCGCGCTGCTGACGTGTGGCTCATCAGCGTGCCCGATGGACAAATTGCCGAGGTGGCCGCTCAACTCGCCACCGCACAAGGCGAGGCCATGCATGGCACCGTGGTTTGGCACAACAGCGGTTTTTTAAGTGCTGAGGTGTTGGCCCCTTTGCAAGACGTGGGTGCTGCCACCGCCAGCGTGCATCCGGTGCTCAGCTTTGCCACGCCTGCCAGTGCCGTGGCGCAGTTTGCTGGGACCTTGTGTGGGCTAGAAGGCCAGCCCGAGGCTTTGGCTGTGTTGCGGCCATGGGTCGCTGCCATCGGTGGGCTAGGCTTTGAAATTGAATCGGCCAAAAAGCCGCTGTACCACGCGGCGGCTGTGTTTTGCAGTAACTTCACGGTAGTCTTGCAAGGCGTGGCGCAAGAGGCGTGGCGTGAATCAGGGGTGCCTGCTGAGCTGCTGGCGCCTTTGACACAAGCCTTGTTGCAAAGCAGCGTGGCCAATGTGTCCAAGTTAGGCCCCGCTGAGGCGCTCACGGGCCCTGCGGCTCGCGGTGACACCGCCGTGGTGCAACGCCAAGCTGAGGTGGTGCAGGCATGGCACCCCAACGCGGGTGAGGCGTATCGGCTGCTCAGTGACATGGCCAGTCAGCTCAAACGCACGGGCAGCACACAGGGCTAATTCAAACCCAAGAATCAAGCTGTTTTGGGCGGTAAAAAGCGGGCTGGCGCCGCATCTGCACGGGATGCGACAATATAGGCACATGACGACTTCTTTCTCTCAATTGCAGCTGGCGCCTACGCTGGCGCGCGCCGTGGCCGAAATGGGCTACGAGAACATGACCCCCATCCAAGCGCAAGCCATCCCTGTGGTGCTCACAGGCAAGGATGTGATGGGGGCTGCTCAAACGGGCACAGGTAAAACTGCTGCGTTCTCTCTGCCGCTGCTGCAACGTTTGCTGAAACACGAAAACAGCTCCACGTCGCCTGCGCGTCACCCCGTGCGTGCTTTGGTGCTGTTGCCCACACGCGAGTTGGCTGACCAAGTGGCTCAGCAAATCAAACAATACGCGGTGCATACCAATCTGCGTAGCGCGGTGGTGTTTGGCGGTATGGACATGAAGCCCCAAACCATCGAGCTGAAAAAAGGCGTCGAGGTGTTGGTGGCCACCCCGGGGCGTTTGCTCGACCATATCGAAGCCAAAAACGTGGTGCTCAACCAAGTCGAATATGTGGTGCTCGACGAAGCTGACCGCATGCTGGACATTGGCTTCTTGCCCGACTTACAACGCATCTTGAGCTTCTTGCCCAAGACCCGCACCACCTTGCTGTTCTCGGCCACGTTCTCGCCTGAGATCAAACGCTTGGCGGGCAGCTACTTGCAAGACCCGATCACCATTGAGGTGGCGCGTCCGAATGAGACCGCCGCCACCATCACGCAACAGTTTTACAGCGTGGGCACGGACGACAAGTACAACGCTTTGCGTCAGCTCATCAAAGCCAACGGCATGAAGCAAGCCTTTGTGTTTTGCAACAGCAAACTTGGCTGCGCACGTTTGGCCCGTTCGCTGGAGCGTGACGGTTTTCGCACCAGCGCCTTGCACGGTGACAAGAGCCAAGATGAACGTCTGAAAGCCCTCGAAGGCTTCAAGCAAGGTGAAGTCGATTTGTTGGTGTGTACTGATGTGGCCGCTCGTGGCTTGGACATCAAAGATGTGCCAGCGGTTTTCAACTTTGACATTCCGTTCAACGCCGAAGACTATGTGCACCGCATTGGTCGCACAGGCCGTGCGGGTGCGTTGGGGCACGCCATCAGTTTTGTCTCGGGCAGCGACCAACGTTTGGTGGGCGACATTGAGAAACTGCTCAAGACCAAAATCAAACTCGAAACCGTGATGGTCGAGCAAGACCGCTCACGTGAGCGTCGTGAACCCCGCGGTGAATCTCGAGGGGAGCGTCATGAGGGGGGGCGTTCACGTGAAGGCTATTTGTCACGTGATTCGCGTGGTGGCCGCGACAACGACGAGCGTCGCCGCGAAGTGGGCTACGTGCCAGCACCACGTGTCAAGAACGACCCGTTTTTTGACAAACCCTACGAACCTTCGGCACGCAGTACCGATGCGCCTAAAGTGGCAGCGCCTGAGCCGCTGCGCAAGTCGGCCAACATCAAACCCAAGCGGGTGGTGGCGGCGTTGTTCAAGTCAACGACTTAAAAAGAAAACGCGCAATTTGCGCGTTTTTTATGAGAACTTTTGCCGCATCCGAGTTGAATGTTGGCTGGGCATTTAACGACCACGACATTCCTCGGACCCGTCGCGACCAACCACCTTGAGTTTGCAAGGTGCCATTTTGATTTCACTCATCATTCGGTCCCATTCAGCGTAAACCGGCTCAACGCGTGATTTGCCAGAGTCAACATCCTTAGCTAAAACAAACAGTTTTTCATACATCTGCTTGATATCACTCTCTTTGGCTGGGTAGTAAGCGATTTCAATTGGCATGATGCGTTCTTGAGCGCATGACATCCACCTGGTGAACCACTGACGATTCATTGCCTTTTTGTCCGAATTTGATTGGTCTAAGCAATATTTATTGGCGGCCTTGTAATCATCTTTTGTGTATTGCGGTCTCATGTTGGAACAGCCTGCCATAAGTACGACGGCGATACCTAAAGTGATAGCTTGTGTGCGATGCATGATCCTACTTGCTATACTGCTTGGCTACGCCAACGGGTCCATCGTCTGCGGGCACTTCACGCTGACCCGCTGCCACGCAGGTGCATCGCTCACATTCACAAGCGTGTCTTTGATTTCTAGTTTGGCTGCACTCAAGCACCCACCCCAGACACAGCCATCGTCGAGACAAATCACATCGGGCCGCTGTTCGATGTGCACGGTGGACCAATGACCAAACGCGATGCGCACATCGGCGGTCAATCGGCCTGGTACATCAAACCAAGGCATCAAGTGGGCAGGTGCTTGGTCTGCACCTTCTTTGACGCTGAAATCCATCGCGCCGTGCGCATCACAAAAGCGCAAACGGGTGAGGGCGTTGACGATCACGCGCAGGCGATCTGCACCTACTAAATCGTCATGCCACACATTTGGCAAGCCGCCATACATCTGCGGCATGAACTGCACCCAATCGTCACTGCGCAGCACAGCTTCGACTTCGCCCGCGAGCGCCATGGTTTGCTCGGCTGTCCATTGCGGTAGCACACCCGCATGCACCATCAACACTTGTCCCACCTGCATGGCCATGTGCTGTTGACGCAGCCAGTACAGCAGTTCGGTGTTGTCGGGTGCTGTCAAGATGTCTTGAATGGTGTCTTGTTTGTTGGGCGGGCGTACATGGCGTGAGACCGCGAGCAAATGCAAATCATGGTTACCCAGCACACACTGGGCGCTGCTGCCGTAAGCCATCAAGCGGCGCAGCACCTGTGCGTTGTGCGGGCCACGGTTGACCAAATCGCCCAACACATACAGCGTGTCACGGCTAGGAGAGAACGCGATGTGCGTTAACAAACGTTCTAAGGCGTCGTCGCAGCCTTGGATGTCGCCAATCAAGTAAAGTGCCATGTTGGAGATTGTCATGGATGTTTTGTTAATTGTTTTTCTCACGCTGCTCAACGGTGTGTTTGCCATGTCTGAAATGGCGCTGGCGTCAAGCCGCAAGGCACGCTTGACGGCGTTGGCCGAGACGGGCGACAGTGGCGCGCGTGCGGCCTTGCGCTTGTTGGAGCAGCCCACCCAGTTTTTGTCGACGGTGCAAATTGGCATCACATCGATTGGCGTGCTCAACGGCATCGTGGGTGAGGCCGCATTCAGTGACGATTTTTCGTATTGGTTGTTGACTCAAGGTGTGCCCGACAACTTGGCCTCAGGGTTGGCTACCGCCTTTGTGGTGACCCTCATTACCTTCAGCACCATTTTGTTTGGCGAGTTGGTGCCCAAACGCATCGGTCAGTTGTTTCCCGAATCGGTGGCCCGTGTGGCTGCGCCCATGATGTTCGCCTTGGCGACATTGGCCAAACCTTTTGTACATTTGCTTTCAGCCAGTACCAGTGCCATGCTGACGCTGCTGCGTATTGATGTCCATGGCGCACGCACCGTGACAGAGGAAGAAATTTCAGCCAGCTTGGTCGAGGGGGTGGATGCGGGAGTGATCGAACAGCACGAGCACCAAATGGTGCAAAACGTGTTCAACCTCGATGACCGGCCGCTCACTTCCATCATGGTGCATCGTTCAGATATTGAGTGGCTGGATGCCAAGTTGCCCGTGCCGCAAGCTTTGGCACAAGTGGGGGCCAGTGGTGCGCACTCGTGGTACCCCGTGTGCCGTGGCGATTTGGACAATGTAGTGGGCGCGGTGAGTGTGTCTCAGCTCTTGCGTTTGCCGCCTAGCACCGACATGACGGTGGAGGCCTTGGCCAAGCCCGTGGCCTTTGTGCCAGAAACTCTCAGTGGCATGGACTTGTTAGAGCAATTCCGTAAGCCCGCTGAACGTGCGACTGCGCATGGTCGCATGGTGTTGGTGGTGGACGAATATGGCGTGGTCCACGGTTTGCTCACGCCGCGTGATTTGCTCGAAGCCATCACGGGTGAGTTGTTGCAAGCCACTCCCACCGAGGAAGCATGGGCCATTCAGCGTGACGATGGGTCGTGGCTGGTCGATGGTCTGATGCCCGTGAGCGAATTCAAATCCCGATTGGGCATCAAAGAGTTGCCGGACGAAGACAGGGGCATTTACAACACGGTGGCGGGTTTGCTCATGGCCATTTCGGGCGAGTTACCCGCCGAGGGTGATGTGGTGGAGTTCGGGCGTTGGCGCTTTGAGGTGATGGACCTAGATGGCCGTCGCATTGACAAACTCGTGGTCAGCCAAACCCTTAATGTCGAGGACGCTCCACCCGTTTGAATGGCACTTGGTACATCCAAACTGGGCGCCCATCTCGACAGGTGAAGGTGGCCTGAGGTACCAGTTCTTTGGCCTCAAATTCAAGGCTGACCAACCACGCGCCACGGCGCAATTCAGCTTCAGCTTTCTCGACAGCACGAGGCATGCTCTCTGGGCGTTGAAACATGTAGACCACATCAAAACTTCGCCAATCGACCAACCAAATGTCACCTTGGCGAATGCGTGCAAATGAGCAGCGCATGGCACTTAAAACGCGTAAAGGCCAACTCATTTCTACGCCGTGTAACTCTGCGCGTGGGTAAGCGTCTCGAAGTGCCAACAGCCCGTCACCCATACCGCTGCCTGCATCCAGAATGCGAGCCTCTGCGGGCAATCGGATGTGATCTGACATGTCACGCAAAGCTTTTTTGGGGGTTGGAAACAGCGGCGCATCCCGCCAAGCCTTGCGTGGGTAAATCAACACAATCAGGCCAAGCAAAAACAGCCATGCAATCGGGGGGATGCTGATCGTGCTGGATGAGACCACCACCGACATCGGAAAGCCCAACACAATCAATGCTTTGCGCATCGGGGTGTGACCGAAGCGACTTAAAAATCCACCCCAAAACGCGGCAAGCACCAAGGCAATGGTCTCACTCAATCCCACACTTTGCAGGCTTTTGAAAATGAGCCAAGACGAGCCCCAAGCAAGCAGGGCGGGAAGGGGCCATGTCATGAATTTCATGAGGGGAATCATAGAGCCAATGTGACAGCCAATCGCCTTGAATTTGATTGAGAATCAAGGGCAATGGAATTCGTTTGAAAACTACATGACCCAGATCGCTACCCAGACGCTCAGTACCGTCGATGACATGCGCCAAACCCTGCGCCGTATCAGTCACCTCAAAGGGCGTCAGCCGGATGCCCAGTCGCTGCAGGAAGTGCGCGCTTTGGTGTCAGCGTTTGATCGACGCGATTTGTTGATTGAACACCTGCATGTGTTGAATGACACCTACCGTGGTTTGTACGAGCGACATCTGGTGGCGCTGGCCCATGACATGAAACTGCCTATGGCCGAGGTGTTTGAAGTCGCCACCTTCTACCATCACTTCGAGGTGTTGCCCAACGACGCACAGCCAGCGGCTTTGACTGTACGCGTGTGTGATGGCCTGAGTTGCGAAATGGGCGGTGCCCAACAATTGTTGGCCAATTTGCCCAGTATCTTGGGAACGGATGTGCGTGTGATCAGTGCGCCTTGCGTGGGGCGCTGCGAGCAAGCGCCTGTGGCTGTGGTGCAGCAAAATGCCGTGGCACATGCGACCCCCGACAAGGTGGCTGCTGCTGTGAACGCCAAAACCATGCAACAAGCTTTGCCCGACTACGTCGACATGGCCGCCTATGTGGCCGATGGCGGTTATGCTTTGGCCGCTTCATTGGCCAGCTCTGCAGATCAAGGCAAGGCCAAAGTCGATGAGGTGTTGCAAGCCATGGAAGCCTCTGGTCTGCGTGGCTTAGGTGGCGCAGGGTTCCCTGCAGGGCGCAAGTGGCGCATCGTGCGTGAGCAAGCTGCGCCTCGTGTGATGGTTGTCAACATCGACGAAGGCGAGCCCGGCACCTTCAAAGACCGGACGTATTTAGAGCGTGACCCACACCGCTTTTTAGAAGGCATGTTGGTGGCGGCGCAAGTGGTGGGCATTGAGGCCATCTACATCTATCTGCGTGATGAGTACCACGGTTGCCGCGAGCTGCTGCAAAAAGAATTGGCGACGTTCAAAGCCAACCCACCTTGCCCACTGCCGCACATCGAACTGCGCCGAGGTGCGGGTGCGTATGTGTGCGGTGAAGAGTCCGCCATGATTGAAAGCATCGAAGGCAAACGCGGCGAGCCACGCATGCGCCCGCCCTACATCGCGCAAGTGGGTTTGTTTGGCAAGCCCACACTCGAACACAATTTTGAAACGCTGTATTGGGTGCGCGACATTGTGCAAAAAGGCCCACAGTGGTTCACCAGCTTTGGCGCCAATGGCCGTGTGGGTTTGCGCAGTTTCAGCGTGAGTGGCCGCGTCAAACAACCGGGCGTCAAGCTCGCCCCTGCGGGTATCACCGTGCAGGCCTTGATTGACGAGTATTGCGGCGGCATGTTGGAGGGGCATACGCTCTATGCTTATTTGCCAGGCGGCGCATCGGGCGGCATCTTGCCCGCACGTTTGAATAACATTCCGCTCGACTTTGACACGCTGCAAGAACACGGTTGCTTCATCGGTTCTGCCGCCGTAGTGGTGTTGAGTCAACACGACACCGCACGCGATGCCGCACTGAACGCGATGCGGTTCTTTGCACACGAAAGCTGCGGTCAATGCACGCCGTGTCGAGTGGGCACAGCCAAAGCCGTGCAACTCATGCAAGCCCCCCAGTGGGACAACGCCACACTGGAAGACTTGAACCAAGTGATGGTCGATGCCTCGATCTGTGGGCTTGGGCAAGCAGCACCCAACCCTGTGCGGTGTGTGCAAACTTATTTTGCACACGAGGTGGCTTGAATGATTGAATTCAAACTCAACAACCAATCCGTTCAAGCGTACGAGGGCGAGAGCATCCTCAAAGCGGCGCAACGCCACGGCGTCGACATTCCCCACCTTTGCTACACCGATGGCTTACGCGCCGATGGCAACTGCCGTGCGTGTGTGGTCGAGATCAAAGGTGAGCGCACTTTGGCGCCGAGTTGTTGCCGCAACGCCACTGCAGGACTAGAGATATTGATGAGTGATCGCGCGGTGAAGAGCCAGAAGATGGTGCTTGAAATGCTGCTGTCCGATATGCCTGAGCAGGGCTACAAATGGAACGATCAAGGGCAGCACGGTGAACTCAGTGATTGGGCTTCTCGCATGGATGTGCAAGTGCGGCCTGAACTGCGTGCGCTGAGCCGTGAGCAACCTACCTGCGATGTGTCTCACCCCGCCATGGCTGTGAATTTGGATGCGTGCATTCAATGCAACCGCTGTGTGCGTGCGTGCCGTGAAGAACAAGTCAACGACGTGATTGGCTACGCGCACCGTGGTGCCCATTCGCAAATCGTGTTTGATTTGAACGACCCGATGGGCTTGAGCAGTTGTGTGGCCTGTGGCGAATGTGTACAAGCGTGCCCCACGGGCGCATTGATGCCCAAGGCGCATGTGGGTTCACAAGCTGTGGATCAAAAAGTGGATTCGGTGTGTCCGTTCTGCGGTGTAGGTTGCTTGCTCACCTACAACGTGAAAGACAACAAAATTGTCAGCGTGGACGGGCGAGATGGCCCCGCCAACCAAGGACGCTTGTGTGTGAAGGGGCGTTTTGGGTTTGACTACATCCACAACCCACAGCGCTTGACGGTGCCGCTCATTCGTAAACCGGGTGTGCCTAAAAATCCTGAGGCCTTGAACGAACTCAACATCAACGCGTCTGATTGGTCGCAAGTGTTTCGCGAAGCGACGTGGGATGAGGCGCTTGATCTCGCCGCATCCAAGCTCAAATACCTGCGCGACACACACGGCAAAAAAGCGCTCGCAGGTTTTGGCTCAGCCAAGGGCAGCAACGAAGAGGCGTATTTGTTCCAGAAACTGGTGCGCACCGGTTTTGGGTCCAACAACGTCGACCACTGCACACGCTTGTGCCACGCCTCTAGCGTGGCGGGCTTGCTCGAAGGCGTGGGCTCGGGGTCGGTGACCAACCAAGTCAACGATGTTGAACACTCTGACTTCATCTTGGTCATTGGTTCCAACCCCACCTCCAACCACCCCGTGGCCGCCTCGTGGATGAAGAACGCCGCCAAGCGCGGTGCCAAAGTGGTGGTGGCCGACCCCCGTGGCACCGACCTTGGCAAACACGCGTGGCGAGCTTTGCACTTCAAGGCCGACACCGATGTGGCCATGCTCAATGCCATGCTGCACGTCATCATCGAAGAGGGGTTGATCGATGAAACGTTCATTCGCAACCGCGTCAATAACTTTGATGCCATCAAAGCCAACATCCAAGACTTCAGCCCCGAAGCCATGGCGCCGATGTGTGGCATTGATGCACACACCTTGCGCGAAGTGGCGCGTGCCTATGCCACCGCCAAAGCCGCCATGATTTTGTGGGGCATGGGTGTGAGCCAGCACGTGCATGGCACCGACAACGTGCGTTGCTTGATCGCCTTGTCTTCTATTACGGGCCAGTTGGGAAAGCCCGGTTCAGGCCTGCATCCGCTGCGCGGCCAAAACAATGTGCAGGGCGCGAGTGATGCAGGGCTGATTCCCATGATGTACCCCAATTACCAGCGCGTCATCAATCCCGAAGTGCACGATTGGTTTGAAAAGTTTTGGGACACCCCGTTGGATGACAAACCGGGCTACACCGTGGTGGAAATCATGGGCAAGATCTTGGCTGACGAGACCGATCCACACAAAATTCGCGGCATGTACATCATGGGCGAGAACCCCGCCATGAGCGACCCAAATTTGAACCACGCGCGTCATGCATTGGCCTCGCTCGAACACTTGGTGGTGCAAGATATCTTCATGACTGAGACCGCATGGTTGGCCGATGTGGTGCTACCTGCAACCGCATGGCCCGAAAAAACCGGCACGGTCAGTAATACCGATCGCATGGTGCAGTTGGGCAAGCAAGCCATCACACCACCGGGTGAGGCACGTGCTGATTTGTGGATCATTCAAGAGATGGCCAAACGCATCGGTTTGAATTGGCACTACGCTGGCGAGCACTACGGCGTGGCTGAGGTGTACGAGGAAATGCGCCAAGCCATGCATGCTGCGATTGGGGGCATCACTTGGGAACGCTTGCAACGTGAAAGCAGCGTGACCTATCCCTGCCACAGCGAAGACGATCCGGGGGAGCACACCGTGTTCACCGATCACTTTGCCACCGACGATGGCAAGGTGCATTTGGTGCCCGCAGGTTTGATTCCGGCCAACGAGGTGCCCGATGCGCAATACCCGTTTGTGCTCATCACGGGCCGTCAACTCGAGCACTGGCACACCGGCAGCATGACGCGCCGTTCAGAGGTCTTGCACGCCGTCGAGCCCATGCCCACGGTATCGATGTGCGGTGCAGACCTCCAAGCCTTGGGTGTGCAAGCCGGTGATGTGGTGACCGTGGCTTCACGCCGTGGTGAAGTGTGTTTGCGTGTGCGCTTAGATGAAGGTACACCCTTGGGCGCGGTGTTCATCCCCTTTGCGTATCAAGAGGCAGCGGCCAATTTGTTGACCAATCCCGCGCTCGATCCGTTTGGCAAGATTCCCGAACTCAAGTACTGCGCAGTGTCTGTCACGGCGGGGGGCACACTGGCGCACCCCGCAGGTTTTGGCGTCAACGCTTAAAACGCATCAACACAAAAGGGAGCTTAAAGCTCCCTTTTTTCATGGTCGATACAAGCGCTTACTGAGTGACCACGTTGATCTTCTTCGCGGCCGCACGCGAACGTTCGAGCGCATTCGCACCTTTGGCCAAAGCCACTGCCATGCGTCGGTAAGGACGTGTGGTGGGTTTGCCGAAGATGCGCACATCGGTACCAGGCTCGCTCATCGCGTCGGCCACACCGGTGAAAGTGGGGGATGTGCCTTCTTTCGTGGCCAGCACCACAGCGCTTGCGCCTTCGACGGTGTCGATGTTGGGAATGGGCAAGCCCAGGATAGCGCGGGCGTGCAAATCAAATTCGCTCAAGTTTTGACTGATGAGCGTGACCATGCCTGTGTCGTGCGGGCGAGGGCTCAGTTCGCTGAAGATCACTTCATCTTTCGTCACAAAAAATTCCACGCCAAACAACCCCGCGCCGCCTAAGTCAGATGTGACTTTTTCAGCCATTTGTTCGGCCGCCTTCAAATACTCGGGCTTCATGGGCTGGGGTTGCCAGCTGTATTGGTAGTCGCCGCGTTCTTGCACGTGGCCAATGGGCTGGCAAAACACGGTGTGGCCATTGCGTTGGCGCACGGTGAGCAGGGTGATTTCAAAGTCGAAGTGGATGAACTCTTCCACGATGACACGTCGGCGGTCACCGCGCATGCCTTCGCAGGCATAGTCCCAGCTGTGTTGAATGTCGGCCTCGGTCTTGGCCACGCTTTGGCCTTTGCCGGACGAGCTCATCACGGGTTTGATGACCACCGGAAACCCAATCGCCTTGGCTTGACTCATCAACTCATCCGCCGATTCGGCGTAACTGAACTTGGCGGTGCGCACGCCCAAACCCACCGCCACATCACGGATGCGGTCGCGGTTCATGGTCAGGTTGGCAGCGCGGGCGCTGGGGATGACTTCGAAGCCTTCTTTTTCCACCTCCAACAATACCTCGGTGCGGATGGCTTCGATCTCGGGCACGATCAAGTCAGGCTTGTGCTGCGCAATCGCGGCGCGTAAGGCGGCTTCATCGAGCATGCTGAACACGCTGCATTCATCGGCCACTTGCATGGCGGGGGCGCCGGCATAGCTGTCACAAGCCACCACATAGCAGCCCAAGCGTTTGGCGCTGATGACGAATTCTTTGCCGAGCTCGCCCGAGCCCAAGAGGAGGATTTTTTTCATGAGAACTTACCAAGGTGAGGGATGGATGCCATTGTCCAGACCTTGAAAAAGCAGACGTATACAAAGTGAAAAGGCCCGCTAGAGCGGGCCTTTGTGACGGAGTTGGAATGTGATTACTTTTGCGCGTGATAACTCGTCACACGTTCCACTTCGTTCTTGGAGCCCAAGATCACGCTCACACGTTGGTGCAGTTGTGTGGGTTGGATTTCCATGATGCGTTGATGGCCGTTGGTCGAAGCACCACCGGCTTGCTCGATCAACCAGCTCATGGGGTTGGCTTCGTACATCAAACGCAGCTTGCCGGCTTTGCCTGGCTCACGTTTGTCCCAGGGGTACATGAACACACCACCACGGGTGAGGATGCGGTGCACATCGGCCACCATGGAGGCAATCCAACGCATGTTGAAGTTTTTGCCACGTGGGCCTTCTTCGCCTTGCAAACACTCGTCGATGTAGCGTTTCACGGGCTCGTCCCAGTGGCGCATATTGCTCATGTTGATGGCGAACTCTTTGGTGTCGGCGGGCACCTTCACGTTTTCTTGGGTCAACACAAACGAGCCTTGCTCGCGGTCGAGGGTGAACATGGCCACGCCATCACCCACGGTGAGCACCAAGGTGGTTTGTGGGCCATACACGCAGTAGCCTGCTGCCACTTGTTGAGTGCCGGGTTGCAAGAAGTCTTCTTCGCTCACACCTTTGCTGGCATCGGCTTTTTTGAGCACGCTGAAGATGGTGCCAATGCTGACGTTGACTTCAATGTTGCTGGAGCCATCGAGTGGGTCAAACATCAACAGGTATTCGCCTTGCGGATAGCGGTTGGGCACGACGTGGATGCTGTCCATTTCTTCGGACGCCATGGCTGCTAGGTGGCCACCCCATTCGTTGGCTTCGATCAACACATCGTTGGCGATGATGTCGAGTTTCTTTTGCACTTCGCCTTGCACGTTTTCGCTGCCAGCGGTGCCCATGACATCGCCAAGTTCGCTGCCCAAAGCGCCTTTGTTGACAGCGTGGCTGATGCCTTTGCAAGCGCGGGCCACGACTTCAAGCAACAAGCGCAACTCAGAAGGAATGAGGCCTTTGGCGCGTTGTTGTTCGACCAAATAACGGGTGAGAGAAACAGGCATGGCAAGTCCTTAGTTGGCGAGCGCACGCGAAACCACTTCGCGGACGTCATTGCTTAAATCGGTTTTGGCGGCGACACGTTTGATGGCTTCGTGCGCAGCGGTGCGGTAGGGTTCGGCGAGCTTAGACCAACGGTCCAAGGCGCGTGCCAAACGTGCAGCGACTTGGGGGTTGATGGCGTCGAGCTCTAACACGCGTTCGCTCCAGAACACATAGCCCGCTGCATCGCTGCGGTGGAATGCACCGGGGTTGGCGCTGCAGAAACTGAAAATCAGGCTGCGTGCGCGGTTGGGGTTTTTGATGTGGAAGTCAGGGTGCAACATGAGGTTGCGGACCAATGACAACACATGGCCGCCACGGTCGGACTGACCGGCTTGCAGGGCAAACCATTTGTCCATCACCAAGGCTTCGTTGCGGAACTGGTTGTAAAAGCGTTGCAGCGCATCGGTCGCTAAGTCGTGGCCGTTGCTCACCGATTGCGCTTGCACCAAGGCGTTCAACGCGTTGAAGCGGTCGGTCATGTTGTGCGCGTCTTTGAATCGCTGGTAAGTGCGGCCGGGCCACACCACATCGCCCGAGGTGCGTGCGTCTAAGCACAACATGGCCAAGGCCATGCCGCTCAAAGCGCGGCGACCGCTGGAGACGGGGTCAGGGCGGAATGCGCCGTTGTCTTGGTGTGCGTCGAAAGCCCAGGCCCAATCGTCGTGCAGCTCGCGGGCGAGTTGGGCGCGCATGGCTTCGCGCACGGCGTGGATGCGTTGAGGGTCCACCACCTCGAGTTGTTCGGCCATGTAGGTTTCAGAGGGCAGGGTGAGGACCAGCTCTTTGAATGCAGCATCCAGCGCAGGGTTGCGCAGCACGGTGCGAAGGGCTTGTACCAAGGCTGCATCTAACACGTGCGTGGGTTCATCGCTTGGCGCAATGGCGTGCAAGGCGGCGTTCAAACACAAGCGTTGTGCGGCTTCCCATTGGTTGAACGGGTCGGTGTCGTGTGCCAAGAGCGTGAGCAATTGCGTGGATGTGAAGTCTTTCTCCAACACCACAGGCGCACTGAAACCGCGCAAGAGAGAAGGCACGGGCTCTTCGCCAGCTTGCAAAGCCAAGTCTTTGAACTCGAAGCTTTGTTTGCTTTCCGTCAGCACCAAGAGTTGTGTGGCCAATACCTCGCGGCCATCCGCACCGAGCAGGCCCATTTGCACAGGAATGACAAACGGTTCTTTGTGATCTTGGCTAGGGCTGGGCGGGCAGCTTTGGCTCAAGGTGAGTGTGTAGGTGCACGTGTCGGCGTTGTAGCTGCCAGCCGCTTGCACACGAGGTGTGCCTGCTTGCGCGTACCAACGTTTGAACTGCGCCAAATGCGTGGCGAGTGCGGAGCCTGGGTTGGCATCGGCGATGGCTTGGGCAAAGTCGTCACAGGTCACGGCTTGGCCATCGTGGCGCTCGAAGTAGAGCGACATGCCTTTGGCGAAGCCTTCTCTGCTGGTCAGGGTCTGCATCATGCGCACGACCTCAGAGCCTTTTTCGTAGATCGTGACGGTGTAGAAGTTGTTGATCTCTACGTAGCTGTCAGGACGCACGGGGTGGGCCATGGGGCCTGCGTCTTCTGGGAACTGGGCGGTGCGCAACAAGCGCACGTCTTCGATGCGCTTCACGGCTTTGGCAGATGCCGCAGCTGTTAAACCATGCTCGTTGCCAAGCGGGTTGTCTTTCAGCGCTTCAGCGGCCAAGTCTTGGCTGAACTCTTGGTCGCGGAAAACGGTGAGGCCTTCTTTGAGCGAGAGCTGGAACCAGTCGCGACAGGTCACGCGGTTGCCCGTCCAGTTGTGGAAATATTCATGGCCCACCACGCTCTCGATGTTGGCGTAGTCCATGTCGGTGGCAGTGGCGGAGTTGGCCAACACAAACTTGGTGTTGAAGATGTTGAGGCCTTTGTTCTCCATGGCGCCCATGTTGAAGTCGCTGGTGGCGACGATCATGAAGCGTTCTAGGTCGAGGCTCAAGTTGAAGCGTTGCTCGTCCCACTTGATGCTGGCCATGAGCGAGTTCATAGCGTGTTCAGTTTTGTCCAAGTCGCCCGAGCGCACATACACCTGCAACAGATGCTCTTTGCCCGAGGGGGCTTTGACGCGCTGCTCGCGGCACACAAATTGGCCGGCGACCAAGGCAAACAAATAGCAGGGCTTTTTGTGCGGGTCGACCCACTTGGCGAAGTGGCGGTCTTCCTCCAAGTCGCCTTCTTCCACCAAGTTGCCATTGCTCAGCAACACGGGGAAGGCTTGCTTGTCAGCACGCAGCGTGACGGTGTAGCTCGACATCACATCGGGACGATCCAAGAAATACGTAATGCGGCGAAAGCCTTCGGCCTCGCATTGCGTGAAGAACGAGTCGTTGCTCACATACAAGCCCATGAGCTTGGTGTTCTTGGCGGGGTTGCAGGTGGTGAAGATTTCCAAGTCGAAAGCATCATGGCCTTCGGGCAAGTTTTCGAGCACCAATTGGCTGCCGTCCATCTTGAACGACGTGCCTTGGCCGTTGACCAACACGCGCGCGAGGTTGAGCTCGTCGCCATCCAAACGCAAGGGCTGTGCTGCCACGTCAGCGTTGCGACGCACGCGCATTTTGTTGAGCACGCGGGTCTTGGCGGGGTCGAGGTCAAACGTCAGATCGACGGTGTCAATCCAAAACGCGGGCGCGGCGTAGTCGGCGCGCTGAATCAATGGGGCTGTGCCTTCACGGTACATGGTGTTCCTTAAATGCCTTGCTTGAGGGACGCTTCGATGAAAGCATCCAAATCGCCGTCCAACACTTTTTGCGTGGCCGAAATTTCGACGTTGGTGCGCAAGTCTTTGATGCGGCTGTTGTCGAGCACATAGCTGCGAATTTGGTGACCCCAGCCCACGTCGGTTTTGGTGTCCTCAAGCTTTTGTTGTTCTTCTTGACGCTTGCGCATTTCGTGGTCGTACAAGCGTGAACGCAGACGTTTCCACGCCACATCACGGTTGCTGTGTTGGCTACGACCGTCTTGACACTGCACCACGATGCCGGTGGGGATGTGGGTCAAGCGCACGGCCGAGTCGGTTTTGTTGATGTGCTGACCGCCCGCGCCAGAGGCACGGTAGGTGTCGGTGCGCACGTCGGCGGGATTGATGTCGATTTCAATCGAGTCATCAATCTCGGGGTACACAAAGATGGAGGCAAACGAGGTGTGGCGGCCGCCCGAGCTGTCGAAGGGCGACTTGCGCACCAAGCGGTGCACGCCTGTTTCGGTGCGCAGCAAGCCAAACGCGTATTCGCCTTCGATCTTGATGGTGGCGCCTTTGATGCCCGCCACGTCACCAGGGGATTCGTCTTCGACCGTGGTTTTGAAGCCTTTGCGTTCGGCGTACTTGAGGTACTGGCGCAGCAACATGCTGGCCCAGTCGCAGGCTTCGGTACCACCGGCACCGGCTTGGATGTCCAAGAAGCAGTTCAGCGGGTCGGCCTCGTTGCTGAACATACGGCGGAATTCGAGTTCTTCGATGGTTTTGACCAAACCTTGTGTGTCGGCTTCGATGGTCAGCAAGCCGTCTTCGTCGTTGTCGGCTTTGCTCATTTCAAAGAGTTCGGCGTTGTCAGCCAACTCTTGGGTCAAACGGGTGAGGGTGACGACCACGCCGTCGAGGGCTTTTTTCTCACGACCCAGCTCTTGCGCTTTTTTGGGGTCGTTCCAGATGGTCGGGTCTTCTAGCGACGCGTTGACGGTGCGAAGGCGTTCGGCTTTTGCATCGTAGTCAAAGATACCTCCGTAAATCCACCGTGCGCGCGCTCAAGTCGGCCAAGGTAGATCCAATGAGGTTGATGCGTTCTGCTTCCATGATGAGGTCTTCTTTATGTCTAGGCGAAAACCTCGGATTTTCTCACGTTCAGGCGAGCACTCAGAAGCTACGGGAATAGGCGAATAAGAGACCCGCCGTTCCCAGTACATAGACCTGTACCGCATCTTGAGGCGTGATGGCGTAACCCAAGGAGGGAATGATGACAGGCGAAACGCCGTATTTGTTGAAAGGCACTTTGTCTTTGTACTGGTCACGATACCCGTAGATGAGTCCACCCGATAGCTTGGTGAAGAGTTTGGGGTGGCCGAATAAGCCGTCCCATTGTTGACCCACGTAAAAGTAAGCAGATTCTTGCCCGAAAGAATTACTGAACAAGGCGACACCGCAAAAGCGACCGCCTTTGAGGTGTCGGTCGAGTGCCACCAGCACCACAGGTTTGTGGTCGGGGTTATGACTCCAGTGATGGGTGTAGGGAGATAGGGTCAAGTCCCATTGTTTGCTGGGCTCGGGCGCTTGTTCATCCGCCAAAATGGCTGGACAGGGTTGCAAATCGTACAAGTCGTTGTTGGTGGCCCAAACATCGGCTGCTCCGGATACCCAGGACAAGCCGATGCATGCACAAAGCTTAGAAAATTTTCTGACAAAGGTCATTGTTTTAAATGATTAAAAAATTCTCAATGCACTTGGCGAGTGCTTGCGGTTGATCATGATGGAGCATATGGCCCGCATTTTGAATCACAGCATGCGTGAGTTGGGGGACGGCTGCAATGCGGTGTTTGAATTCATCAAGCGTGTAGCTGTCTTTCCACCATTGGCTCATGCTGTCGCTGTCTGCGACCACGCACAAGGTGGGGGCGGTAATTCTTTCGTAAATGGCTTGGGTTTCATCGGTTTTGAACAAGTTGGGGTTGACCACCTTGTGTGCCGCATGGCCCAAGATGCGCCATTCGCCTTGATCGTTGGGGCTAGCCCAATGTTGGGCCAACCACTGGGCTTTGTCGATGCCAAGACGTGGGTTGGTTTTGATCAGGCGCTGTGCGACCGCTTCCAGACTGGGGTAGGACCTGAGAGCCATTTCTCCGCGTTGAAGTGCTTTGAGCTCGTCCATCCACTTCGCCAATCGGCCCGGGGCTTGCGTGGGGCGCGTAGCAGGCATGCCAAAGCCTTCGAGGTTGACGAGGCTTTGGATGCGTTCAGGGCGCACCCCCGCATACAGCGTAGCCACATGGCCGCCCATGCTGTGGCCAATCAAGTGGACTTGACGCTTCCCCACATAGTGATCGAGCAGTTGGTCAAGGTCGGCCAAGTAGTCGGGAAAAAAGAAATGGTCAGTGTTGGGTGTCTCCGTCAATCCGAAGCCTCGCCAATCGGGGGCAATGATCCAGTAGTCGTTTTGAAGCGCATCAATCACGAATTGAAATGAAGCGGCCACATCCATCCATCCATGCACCATCACGAGCGGTTTTTTGTCAGGTGAGGGCGTGCCCCACTGCAGTACGTGGTAACGCAGGTGACGGATCGGGATAAATTCGCTACGAGAAGGCTTTTGGATTGAGTACATTGGACGAATCATAAGGACACAAGACATGGCCCAGCCCTCTACGAACATGACTTCACACGACTTTTACCAAACCATGCAAAGTGGTTTTGGTTGGCATGTGCCTGAATACTTCAACATGGCCGAGGTGTGCAGCCGCCGTTGGGCATCTCAACCGGATGCTCACACGCGCGTGGCCATCCTCGAACATGCCATGGCTGATGCACAGAGTCAGAGCGTTGCTCCGCGTTGTGCCAGCTATGCGCAGTTGCAACAGGCTGCAGACGCCTTCAGCCATGTGTTGGTCGAGTTGGGCGTGCAACGTGGCGACCGCGTGGCCATTGTGTTGCCACAACGTTTTGAAACGGCCGTGGCGTATATGGCGGTGATGCAAATGGGGGCAGTGGCCATGCCCTTGTCGTTGCTCTTCGGTCCTGAGGCCTTGGAATACCGCTTGCAAGATAGCGAAGCGGTGGTGGCCATCGTGGACGCGTCGTCGGTCAGCAATCTGTTGAGTGTGAGGTCGCAATGTCCGGCGTTGCGTGAGGTGGTGGGCATTGACCTGAGCAATGCCGCCGATATGTTGCACGTCGATGTGGACTACACCAGCGCCATTGCCACGCAACAACGCGCTTTCACGGCCGTGCAAACCAAGGCGGACGAGGGGGCCGTGTTGATTTACACCAGTGGCACCACAGGGTCGCCGAAAGGCGCATTGATTCCGCATCGTGCCTTGATTGGCAATTTGACGGGGTTTGTGTGCAGCCAAAACTGGTTTGGTTTTTCAACGACTTCTCCGACTGAAAGTACGGCTGTTTTTTGGTCTCCCGCCGATTGGGCGTGGACGGGCGGCTTGATGGATGCCTTGTTACCCACGCTCTACTTTGGTCGCCCCATCGTGGCGTGGAATGGACGCTTCAGTCCAGAGTTGGCCTTCACGTTGATGCAGCAGCACGGCGTGACGCACACATTTTTATTTCCTACCGCGTTGAAGGCGATGATGAAGGCGTATCCCGAGCCTCGCCACCAATTCACCCTCCAGCTGCAAGCCATCATGAGTGCGGGCGAGGCTGTGGGGGACGCCGTGTTTGCTTATTGCCAAGACCAATTGAGTGTAACGGTGAACGAGATGTTTGGTCAGACCGAAATCAACTACATCGTGGGGAATTGCGCCATGAATGGCCAACCACGCGATGGCATTGGCTGGCCCGCCAAACCCGGCAGCATGGGCAAGGGCTACCCTGGCCACCGTGTGGCGGTGATTGACGAAGACGGCCACGTGTGCCCCGCAGGTGTGCCCGGCGATGTGGCGTTGAATCGTTACAACCAGCATGGCCAGCCAGACCCTATTTTTTTCTTGGGGTATTGGAAAAACGACACATCCACCTTGGGTAAGTTCACAGGCGACTGGTGTCGCACGGGCGATTTGGCGGTGTGTGACGAAGACGGTTACCTCTGGTACCAAGGCCGTGCGGATGATGTGTTCAAGTCGGCGGGGTACCGCATTGGTCCGAGCGAAATTGAAAATTGTTTGGTCAAACATCCCGCCGTGGCCAATGCTGCCGTGGTGCCCAAACCCGATGCCGAGCGGGGTGCTTTGGTGAAGGCTTATGTGGTGTTGGCCCCAGGCCATGAAGCCAGTGATGCTTTGGTGGCCGATCTGCAATCCCATGTGCGAGGCAAGCTTGCGCCTTATGAATACCCCAAGGACATTGAGTTCATCCGTGAACTCCCCATGACCACCACGGGCAAAGTGCAGCGCCGCGTTTTGCGTTTGCAAGAAGAAGAGCGCGCCAGGCTTTAGACTTGTCGGGTTTTTCATCTGTCTCCTTCCTCGGAGTGAATCCATGACTTTTCCTCTCGTTCAGCTGGGCACCAGCGATTTGCACGTCACCCCCATTTGCTTGGGTACCATGACTTTTGGCGAGCAAGTGAATGAAACCGATGCACATGCCATCCTCGAGTGCTCGCTCGCACGCGGTGTGAACTTCATTGACACCGCCGAGATGTATTCGGTGCCGCCCAAGGCCGAGACCTACGGTCACACCGAAACCATCATCGGCAATTGGTTTGCCAAGAACCCTGCGGCACGTCAAAAGTTGGTGGTGGCGACCAAAGTGGCGGGGCCATCACGCGGCATGCCTTGGGTGCGTGAGAACCAAGGTTTGTCCATGCAAGACATCATTGCTTCGTGTGAGGGCAGCTTGCGTCGTTTGCAAACGGATGTGATTGACCTCTACCAGATTCACTGGCCTGAGCGCCATGTTCCTGCGTTTGGGGCGGTGTATTACGACCCTCAAAAAGAGAACTCTAAAACCAGCATTCACGCCCAGCTGGAGGCGTTGGCACAGTTGGTCAAAGCGGGCAAAGTTCGCCACATTGGTCTGTCCAATGAAACGCCGTATGGCGTGCATGAATTTGTACGCTTGGCTGAGCAGCATGGTTTGCCACGCGTGGCGACCGTACAAAACCCATACTGTCTGATCAACCGCAGCTATGAAAACGGTTTGGACGAAACCTGCCATCGCTTGAATGTGTCGCTCTTGGCGTATTCGCCACTGGGTTTTGGCTTGCTCACAGGCAAATACGATGACAGTGGTTTGTTGGGCGATCACGCGCCGCAAGACGGACGGATGGCCAAGTACGAAACCATGCGCAAGCAACGTTGGGGACGCGCCGAGTCGTTAGAAGCCGCACGCCGTTACAACGCTTTGGCCCGTGAGCATGGCATGACGCCTGCGCAAATGGCGCTGGCGTTTTGCTACACCAAGTGGCAGGTAACGAGCACCATCATTGGCGTCACCTCGCTCGCGCAGCTGGATGCTGATTTGGATGCATGGGGCACCACCTTGTCGCCAGAGGTGTTGAAAGCCATCGATGCCATCCGTTGGGATATGCGTGACTTGGCGCAATAATTTTTCGCGCCATCAAAGGGAGGTTGATTTTGGATAAGACGTTTGTGCTGTTGGCCTTGGCCGGCTATGTGTTTGGTTCGTTGTCTTTTGCGGTGATCGTCAGTCGCGTCATGGGGTTGGATGACCCCCGTACCTACGGTAGTCAAAACCCAGGTGCGACCAATGTGCTGCGCTCGGGTAACAAAAAGGCGGCTTTGGCGACATTGCTGCTTGACGCACTCAAAGGTTACTTTCCCGTGTTGTTGGTCAAGTGGTATGGCCCTGCGTTTGGTTTGGACGATGAGGCTGTGGCTGTGGTGGCCATGGCTGCATTTGTCGGTCACTTGTGGCCTGTATTTTTCCGCTTCCAAGGCGGCAAGGGCGTGGCCACCGCCGCGGGTATTTTGTTTGCCGTGGAGCCCGTGCTGGGCGCGATGGTGATGGGGACTTGGCTCTTGGTGGCCTTTGTCACGCGCTATTCGTCGTTGGCTGCGTTGATGGCTTCGGTGTTGTCGCCCGGCTACTACTTGTTTGGCAATGAGGTGCTGTGGCAAACCAGTGCGGCTGAATTGTTGTCAGTGATGGTGATGAGCTTGCTGCTCTTGTGGCGTCACAAAGAAAACATAAGCCGCTTGCTGCGTGGCCAAGAGTCAAAGATTGGTGCAAAAAAAGAAGCACCTGTGGATGAGGAGACCCAGTCTTCCATCTGACGGGGCTGTGCACCGACAAAACAAAAGGGCCTCATGCGAGGCCCTTTTTGCTGGAGACGTGCGGTTTAGTCGCGGAAGTTGTTGAACGACAAAGGCAAGTCGGTCATCTCTTTGCGAATCAACGCCATGGCAGCTTGCAAGTCGTCGCGTTTGGCGCCGGTCACGCGCACGGCATCGCCTTGGATGGCCGCTTGCACTTTGAGCTTGCTGTCTTTGAGGTGGCGTTGAATCTTCTTGGACACTTCAGTCTCAATGCCGTTGCGGATCTTGATGACTTGCTTGACCTTGTCGCCGCCGATTTTTTGCACGTCACCACGGTCCAAAAAGCGCACATCCACTTCGCGTTTGGTCAGTTTGTTGCGTAACACGTCTTCCACTTGCACCAGTTGAAAGTCGGCATCGCCAAACATGGTGATTTCTTTGTCCTTCAATTCAACGGCAGCCGAGGTGCCTTTGAAGTCAAAGCGGGTGGCGATTTCTTTGCTCGCGTTTTCAACGGCATTTTTCACTTCAGGCAAGTTGGGTTCGAGAACGGTGTCAAAAGAAGGCATGGCAAATCGGCTTTCAAATTCAGAATGAGACAATCGCCCTATGTTAGTGGAACCCAACACCCCCCTTCAAGCCTACAACAGCTTTGGCATTTCGGCCAAAGCGCTGCAATTGGTGCGGGTGCACAGCGATGCTGATGTGCAGGCCGTGCTGGCCGATGTTGCCTTGCGCGATGCACCTAAGTTTGTGTTGGGTGGCGGCAGCAACATTGTGCTCACAGGCGATGTGAAGCCCTTGGTGCTCAAGGTTGAAATCAAAGGCATGCGCTTGGTCGAGGAGACCGACAAGGCCTGGGTGGTCGAAGCCGCCGCTGGTGAGAAATGGCACGATTTGGTGGCGTGGACGCTGGACAACGGCTGGCCCGGCCTAGAAAACATGGCCCTCATTCCGGGAACGGTGGGCGCGTCACCCGTGCAAAACATCGGTGCCTACGGCGTGGAGCTGCAAGACCGTTTTCATTCGCTGGATGCGATGGACTTGACGACCGGCAAAGCCTTCAGTCTTGATGCGGCGCAGTGTGCGTTTGGCTACCGCGACTCGGTGTTCAAGCACGAGAGCAGTGGCCCGAATGGTCTGGGCTTGGCAGGCAAAGCCCTCATCACCCGCGTGCGTTTTTATTTGCGCAAAGATTGGAAACCCGTGCTGGGCTACCTCGACCTCGAACGCAAGATGGCCGAGACGGGCATCAGCCAGCCCACTGCGCAACAGATTTTTGAATGGGTGTGCGCGATACGCCAAGCCAAGCTGCCAGACCCTGCGGTCATTGGCAATGCGGGCAGCTTCTTTAAAAACCCCACCGTCACGCAAGACCAGTGTGACGACATCATCGCCCGCGAGCCCAAGGTGGTGCATTACCTGTTGGACGACGGTCGCATCAAGCTTGCGGCGGGTTGGTTGATTGACGCTTGCGGCTGGAAAGGCAAGACCGTGGGCAATGCGGGCGTGTACGAGAAACAAGCCTTGGTCTTGGTCAATGTGGGCGGCACCGAGCACCCTTGCACCGGTGGTGAGGTGATGACGCTGGCCAAGGCCATTCAAACCAGCGTGTACGAGCGCTTTGGCATTCGGCTGGAGCCTGAGCCTGTGGTGGTTTAAGCGTCCTGAGCCAGATCGGCGCAACACCACATGAAAAAAGCGACCTCGCAAGGTCGCTTTTTCTTTGAGGCGTGGAGGGCTTTAAGCCTTCTTCACAAACTCTGTCTTGAGCTGCATCGGACCAAAGCCGTCGATCTTGCAGTCGATGTCGTGATCACCATCGATCAAGCGGATGTTTTTGACCTTGGTGCCCACTTTGACGACCGAGGACGAGCCTTTGATCTTCAAGTCTTTCACCAAAGTCACAGTGTCGCCGTCTTGCAGCACATTGCCGTGGGCGTCTTTCCAGACACGCTCGGCGGGTTCGGCGGCGGCGCTGTCGGCGGCGTTCCATTCATGGGCGCAGACGGGGCAGACCAACAGGCTGCCGTCTTCGTAGGTCAGGTCCGAGCCGCATTGGGGGCAGTTGGGGAGGGCGCTCATGGCTTAGCCTTGCTTGTCGTTGGACAGGCTCAAGAAGTGGTCGCCTTTGCCCAGTTGCAACAAACCACTTTGCGAGTAGATGCCCAGCTTGCCGCGTGTGTCCACGATGTCGAGGTTACGCATGGTGAGTTGGCCAATGCGGTCCAGCGGGCTGAACGGCGCGTCTTCCACTTTTTCCATGCTCAAACGCTCAGGCGCGTAGGTGAGGTTGGGGCTGTCGGTGTTGAGGATGCTGTAGTCGTTGCCACGGCGCAGCTCCAGCGTGACTTCGCCCGTCACAGCACGTGCCACCCAGCGTTGGGCTGTTTCGCGCAACATGATGGACTGTGGGTCAAACCAACGGCCTTGGTACAACAAACGGCCCAAGCGCAGGCCGTTGATGCGGTATTGCTCGATGGTGTCTTCGTTGTGAATGCCAGTGACCAGACGCTCGTAAGCGATGTGCAGCATCGCCATGCCAGGGGCTTCGTAAATGCCACGGCTCTTGGCTTCGATGATGCGGTTCTCGATCTGGTCGCTCATGCCCAAACCGTGACGGCCACCGATTTCGTTGGCTTTCAAGAACAGTTCCACGGGGTCTGCGTATTCGACGCCGTTCAATGCGACCGGCACGCCTTCTTCAAAGCGCACGGTGACTTGTTCGGCTTTGACATCGACTTCAGGCTTCCAAAACGCCACGCCCATGATGGGGTTGACGATCTTCATGCCGCTGGCCAAGCTCTCCAGGTCTTTGGCTTCGTGGGTGGCGCCGAGCATGTTGCTGTCGGTGCTGTAGGCTTTTTCGGCGCTCATCTTGTAGCCAAAACCGTTGGCGGTCATGAACGCAGACATTTCTGCGCGGCCACCGAGTTCGTCGATGAAGAGTTGATCCAACCAAGGCTTGTAGATTTTCAAGCTGGGGTTGGTCAACAAGCCGTAGCGGTAAAAGCGCTCGATGTCGTTGCCTTTGAAGGTCGAGCCATCGCCCCAGATGTTGACGTCGTCTTCTTTCATCGCGGCCACGAGCATGGTGCCGGTGACGGCACGGCCCAAAGGCGTCGTGTTGAAGTAGGTCACGCCGCCGGTGCTGATGTGGAACGCGCCGCATTGGATGGCGGCAATGCCTTCGTGGGCGAGTTGGGTGCGGCAGTCGATGAGGCGGGCTTTCTCAGCGCCGTATTCCATCGCTTTGCGTGGAATCTCGTTGTAGTCAGCCTCGTCGGGCTGGCCCAAGTTGGCGGTGTAGGCGTAGGGCACAGCGCCCTTTTGCTTCATCCACAACAGGGCAGCAGAGGTGTCAAGGCCGCCAGAGAAGGCGATGCCGACTTTTTGGCCTTTGGGCAAGTTTTGAAGAATGGTGCTCATGACAAATTAACCGAAGTGGCAGATGTAGTGGTAGGGCTCGGTCACGCGGATGTCGAACTTGGAGTTGCCTGGCACATTGAACTGCTCGCCAGCCGAGGACTTGACCCATGTGTCAGAGCCGTCGAGTTTGTATTCGCAAAAGCCGGCGACGCATTCCATGATTTCGGGGACGCCCGTGTTGAACGTCAACGAGGCAGGCAAGATCACGCCCACAGATTTTTTGGTGCCATCGGGGTAGGTGATGGCGTGGCTCACGCATTTGCCGTCAAAGAACACATTGGCTTTGGTGGTGACGCTGATGTTGTCGATTTTTTCTGTGGTCATGGTGCGACTCGGTGGTTAGATGCAAAACCGTTGATTTTAAAGGATGAGGCCAAAGAAAAAGCCGCTGGAGACAGCGGCTTTTTAGCGAGAGACCAAAGTGGCTCAGTAGCGAGGCGCTGAGCCTACGGGTGGCACGTTGCCATAGCTGGGTGGAGGTGCTACGGGGGTGATTTGCAAACGCACCGTTGGGCCTGGGTCTTGTGGCATTTGCACGGTGTACTGCTTGCCCGCAAATTCATAGACCACGTTGTAAGCCATGGTGCGGTTTTCATAGATGGTTTGGGTGCTGCAGTTTTGAACGTTTTTCACCTCAGGTGTACCGCCGCCTTCGATTTTGTCACCCAAAATGGCACCACCAAACATGCCCAACATGGTTGCTGCGGTGCGGCCTGTGCCGCCGCCCATTTGGTTGCCGACTGTGCCACCGGCGATAGCGCCCATCAGGGCACCTGCGCCAGATTTTTGACCTTCTGTCACGACTTGTTGGTTGGTACACACCTGACGTGGAACGGCCACTTGTTGAATGATGGGGGTGCTAGAGATGACTTTGCCAACTTCTTGAGCTTGCACGGCCACGCAAGACAGTGTGGCCATCAGGCCCGCAATCAGCGTCGATTGAGTGGATGGATTTTTCATGGGGTATCCCTTGTTAACTTGGCAGAAGTGTAGTGCTTGACTCGGTGTGCTCTGTAAAGTGCTTGTAAAACCGAGGTGCTGACGGTTCAGCCAATAACGCGCGCCCATGCCTCTGGGTTGACGCCCACTAACACATGCGTGCCTTTGACAACAACAGGACGCTTGATGATGCTGGTGTGTTCAAGCATCAACTCTCGGGCCGTGGCGTCATCGACCACGCGGGCTTGGATGGCTGCATCCAACTTGCGCCATGTGGTGCCCTTGCGATTGACCAAGACTTGCCAATCAACAGCTTTGAGCCATGTGTCGATGGTTTCGGCGGTTACGCCTTGTTTTTTGAAATCGTGAAACACATGTTCGATGCCGTGTTCTGTGAACCACGCGCGTGCTTTTTTCACGCTGTCGCAGTTGGGGATGCCGTAAATGGTCAGGGTTGTTTTAGTCATGGGGCTGAATCATGCCGTAAACGCGATAGCCCGAAACGCTGGGCGACAATTGCGGCATGAATTCACTCGACCATTGGCTTGCGCATTGCGAGCGTTTGCATCCCAAAAACATCGACATGGGCCTAGACCGCGTGCGCACGGTGGCCGAGCGCATGGCGCTCAAGTTTGATTGCCCCGTCATCACGGTGGCCGGCACTAATGGCAAGGGCTCAACTTGCGCCATGTTGGAGGCGTGTCTGCTCGAAGCGGGCTATCGCCCCGGGGTTTACACCTCACCACATTTGGTGCATTTTCAAGAGCGTTGTCGCGTGCATGGCGAAACTGTGGGAGCCGATGATTTACTGCCGCATTTTGAGCGTGTGGAGGCTGCCCGCACGCAGGGCGGTGAGGTGTCGCTCACTTACTTCGAGTTCACCACCTTGGCGATTTTGAGTTTGATGGCGTCTTCCCGTTTAGAGGTGGCCATTCTCGAAGTTGGTTTGGGCGGGCGTTTGGATGCGGTGAATGCGATTGATCCTACGTGCGCCATCATCACGAGCATCGATTTGGATCACATGGACTTTCTGGGCTCGGATCGCGAAACCATTGGCCGCGAGAAGGCGGGCATCATGCGCACGGGGCGCCCTGTGATCGTGAGTGACCCTGTGCCACCGCAAAGCGTGATTGACCACGCGACCGAAATCGGTGCAGACCTCTGGCTATTTGGGCGTGACTTCAATTTCACTGGCGACAAGCAACAGTGGGGTTGGGCCGGACGCGGTCGTCGCTACAGCGGTTTGGCTTATCCCGCCTTGCGTGGGGCCAACCAGTTGGTCAATGCCAGTGGCGTGTTGGCGGCCTTGGAGGCGTTGCGCAGCGAACTACCTGTGACAGCCCAAGCGATTCGCAATGGCTTGGCCATGGTGGAGTTGCCAGGGCGTTTTCAAATTGTGCCGGGCCAGCCTGCGTTGGTGTTTGATGTGGCGCACAACGCCCACGCTGTGGCTGCACTGACCGAAAACCTAGATGCCATGGGCTTTTATCCCACCACCCATGTGGTATTTGGTGCAATGGCTGACAAAGATGTGGCCCCTATGCTGGCGCGTGTGGGTCCTTTGGTGGATCGTTGGTATTTTTGCGATTTACCCACGCAGCGCGCAGCCAAAGCTTTGCAACTTCAAGAAGTTTGGCAGGCTGGGACCGCCCGCAAAGACGTGCAAGTAAGTACCCATGCCAACCCCCAAGCCGCACTGGATGCGGCGGTGGCTGCTGCAGACCCCGCTGATAGAATTGTGGTCTTTGGATCGTTCTTCACAGTCGGTGGGATTTTGGCGAATGGCATCCCTCGACTAGACGCCCCACATTTGAACTCCTGATACCCCATTTACATGGCTTTTTTCAAGTTTCGACTGCCCGGTCAAGCGGCGGCAGAGCCTCAAGGCAATACCAATAACTCTCCCGCTGAGAGCGTCGATGTCATGCGTCGCCGTGCCCGTCATCGGCTGATTGGTGCTTCGGTATTGGTGGTGTTGGGGGTGATTGGGTTCCCTGTGTTGTTTGACACGCAGCCTCGCCCTGTGTCTGTGGATATTGCCGTGGACATCCCCGATCGTGCAAATAGCAAGCCTTTGGTCGATACCAGCAAGGCTAAGCCACTGGCTGCTGATGCAGGTTTGGATGCGAAAGAAGAAGTGGTTGAAACGAAACCCGAAGCCAAACCTGAAGCCAAAGTGGAGGTCAAGCCTGAAGTTGCCGTGGCTGGGGTGGCGGGTGCTGCCGCTGTTGCTGCGGTGGCTCCCAAGGCAGAGACGAAAACTGAACCCAAACCAGATGCCAAGTCCGATACCAAGGCCGCCAAACCTGCAGACAGCAAAGATGCTGGTCGCTTCGTGGTTCAAGCTGGCACCTTCTCGGATGATGCGAAATTGCGCGAAGTGCGTAGCAAGTTAGAGAAGGCGGGCATCAGTACCTACACCCAAGTCATTGAAGGCAAAGATGGGCGTCGCGTGCGTGTGCGCGTGGGCCCGTTTACCAGCCGTGACGACGCCGACAAAGTGGCACGCAAGATCAAGCAGTTGTCTTTGCAGCCACAAGTCTTGACGCTGTAATCCGTTCGCCATGCAAGCAATTTCGGCCGTAGATTGGATTCTGCTGGCCGTCTTGGGTCTGTCGTTGCTGCTCGGCATGTGGCGCGGCATTGTGCAAGAAGTGTTGTCGATGGCCGGTTGGGTGGCTGCGTTTTATGTTTCTCAGATGTATGCCCCCTTGGCTGCTGCGTGGTTGCCCATGGAGGGCAGCAGCCAAATGCTGCGTTATGCCGCTGGCTTTGTGGTGGTGTTTATTGCAGTCTTAGTGGCCACTGTGTTGGTCAGCTGGGTTATTAAAAAGCTGGTGTCAGCCGTGGGGCTGGGGCCCTTGGATCGATTGCTGGGCAGTTTGTTTGGATTGATGCGCGGCGTGGTTATTTTGTTGGCCGTGACTGTGTTTGTGGGCATGACGCCCATGCGCGACACAGAAGGCTGGAAACAGGCCCAAGGCGCGCAGTGGTTGCAACAGTTTTTGCATGTGTTGAAGCCGGTGTTGCCGGCTGATTTTGGAAAGTACCTCCCCTAATGTGTGGCATCGTCGGCGTTGCAAGCAACGCACCTGTGAACCAGTT
>JACCDZ010212640.1_pt1 | contig 32374 bp, 32 predicted proteins | sample 7449551 | NCBI WGS metagenome assembly JACCDZ01 (sample SAMN15323452, study PRJNA562643) | freshwater metagenome | isolation source: river surface water | place: USA:Blue River Watershed | collected 2017-08-18 | reverse complement strand
TAAATACTATCTTTGCCAATTGAAGGACAAGGCTGTCCGAATGCAGCAATAAATTACAATTATTATGAGTACTACCAGAGGAGGCGGAAGAACCAATAGTTCTAGACCGAGTTCAAATAAGCCAAAGCCAGCGATGCAAAAGCGTGCGCAAGGTCCTAAAAAGGCTAAAATCAATACCAAAGTAGCCGAAGCGGAAGCTAATAAAGTGGTTAAAAAACCAAATCAAGCGCCAAAAAGAGCCAAAGCAGCTGACGAAATTCGTTTGAATAAATACATTGCCAATTCAGGAGTATGTTCCCGTCGTGATGCTGATATTTACATCCAATCAGGAAACGTAAAAGTTAACGGAGTACCTGTAACTGAAATGGGATATTTAGTTAAAATTACCGATACAGTTAATTTTGACGGGGTGCTTTTAACTCCTGAGAAAAAAGAATACATCTTGTTGAACAAACCTAAAAACTTCACTACAGCTTTAGACGAAGGTCAAGAGTTTCGTAATGTTTTAGAATTAGTTCGCGGGGCAACTACAGCAAAAATTGGAGCGGTAGGTAGAATGGACAAAAATACAACGGGATTATTATTGTTTACTAATGATACCGATATGATTAGAAAGTTTACTTTACCTAATCAAAAGTCATCAAAAATATACCAAGTTTCCTTAGATAAAAACTTGAAATACGAAGATTTAGAAAAAATAAGCAAAGGTTTAGTTTTAGATGGACACCGCGTATTTGTTGAAGAAGTAAGTTATATCGACAACGAACCTAAAAGTGAAATCGGTCTAAAATTACGTTCTTCAAATGTAAAGGTTGTGCGTTCTATTTTTGAGCACTTTGATTACAATGTATTGCGTATTGACCGTGTGGCTTTTGCTGGTTTAACCAAAAAGAATTTACCACGAGGTAATTGGAGAATGCTTACGGAACAAGAAATTATCAATTTGAAAAACGTTTAAGTTTTCAAATCTATTTTATAAAAAAAACCTGCAAAGTAATTTGCAGGTTTTTTGTTTTTTAGAGGCATTAATTATCCTTTTATCTTTTTAAGAGGCGTTTCTTCTTTTTGATCCAAACCTCTTTTTCTCAATAAAGGCGCTATACTTGGCTCAGCCCCACGGAAACGTTTGTACAATACCATTGGGTCTTCGGTTCCTCCTTTTTCCAACACATTTTTACGGAAAGACTTCGCTTTTTCTGGATTGAAAAGTGTAGTCACTTTAAACGCTTCAAACGCATCTGTATCTAATACTCCAGACCAGATGTAGCTATAATACCCAGAAGAATAACCTCCTGAGAAAATATGACTGAAGTACGTACTTCTATAACGCGGAATAATAGATTCAATCAAGCCAATTTTATTCATCGCTTGTTTTTCAAAAGTATTGGCATCGATGGTGATGTCTTTAGTTTGTGAATGGTATGCCAAATCCAATAAGGAAGCCGCTAAATATTCAGTAGTGCCAAAACCTTGATCAAACGTACCTGCTTTTTTTAATTTCGCAATTAAAGCATCTGGAATGACTGCTCCCGTTTGATAATGTTTAGCAAACATTTTTAGAACTTCAGGCTCTGCGGCCCAGTTTTCCATAATTTGCGAAGGCAATTCGACAAAATCCCTTGGTACACTCGTTCCTGCTAAACTCTTGTAGGTTACATTAGACAACAATCCGTGTAGCGCATGTCCAAACTCATGAAAAAGCGTACTCACTTCATCAAAAGTTAATAAAGCGGGTTTGTTTTCAGTTGGCTTAGTAAAATTGCACACAATAGAAATTGCTGGAGCTTTTCGCACTCCATTTTCAGTTTTTTGAGCTCTATATGACGTCATCCAAGCTCCGCCTCTTTTAGATTCACGCGGGTGGAAATCAGTATAAAGTACTCCAACATGCGTACCATCAGCTTCAAGCACTTCAAAAGCAGTTACTGCTTCGTGGTATTTAGGAATGTCTTTTAATTCTTTAAATTGCAATCCGTATAATTTTTGAGCTACTTGGAAAGCACCATTTCTTACATTTTCCAAACTGAAATACGGACTCAATTCTTGCTCATCTAAATCAAAACGTTCTTTTCTGATTTTTTCGGTATAATACCTCCAATCGTAAGGTTGTACTGCTTCTTTGATTCCGTCTTTAGCCATCATTTTTTGAATGTCGGAGGCTTCCACTTTGGCTTTTTCTAAAGCGGGCTTCCACAAATCATTCAATAATTTATTGACATTTTCTGGCGTTTTAGCCATCGATTCTTCCAAAACGTAATTAGAATGTGAAGCATAGCCTAACAAACGAGCTTTTTGTCCACGAAGATTGGCTAACTGAATAGCATTGGCTTTATTATCCATTTCATCGTCGTGGTTGGCACGAGTTTGATAAGCGTTCCAAATCTCTTGACGCAATTTTCTGTTAGCACTGTACTGCAAGAAAGGCATCACGCTAGAATTGGCTAGAGTAAACACCCAGCTTCCAGCTTTTCCTTTAGCTTTTGCGTCTGCAGCAGCAGCATCAATGACACTTTGAGGAAGTCCTACTAAATCCTTTTTATCGGTAATTACTAATTGGTATTTATTAGTCTCTGCCAAAATATTTTGACCGTATTTCAAACTCAATAACGATAAATCGCCATTGATTTTACGAAGCGTTTCTTTTTCTGATGGAGACAAATTAGCCCCTGAACGAACGAAATCTTTGTAAGCATTGTCTAATATCCTAGCTTGTTCCAAGTTCAATCCTAAGGTTTCTTTTTTGTCCCAAAGTGCTTTAACTCTAGCAAATAATTTCTCATTCAAATAAATGTTATCGCGGTGAGCCGATAAATTGGGAGAAACTTCTTTAGCAATGGTTTGAATTTCTTTATTGGTATGAGCCGAATTCAAATTAGAGAAAACCGTATTGACATTAGACAATAATTCTCCCGCATTTTCCATGGCTAAAATGGTGTTTTCAAAAGTGGGTGCGGCTGTATTGTTTGCAATAGCATCAATCTCGGCAGCATTTCTTTTAATTCCTTCTAAAATAGCTGGTTTAAAATGTTCGTTTTTAATTTGCTCAAATGGCGGAACATTAAATGGCGTATCATACGCCTGAAAAAATGGATTCATAGTAGTGATTTCTTGTGCATTAGCAGTTAGCATACATCCGATAGCTATACATGCCAAAAATGATTTTTTTATCATGGAGTATAATTTTAAAAAAGTAAATTTAGGGGAAAGAAAGGATATAAAATAAAAAAACCTTAAAAATGTAATTCCATTTCTAAGGTTTTCAGTGCGGATAATAGGAATATAGAAGGGTGTTTTAATATACCTGTTTGTGTTTTATAAATTAGCTAATCCCTTTATTTTATTAGTATAACAATATTTTATATATTTTTGAATCATACTAAGATTCATATAAAAATAAATATTTCGGGAAAAATACGGGAAAAATAAAAATAATTTCGTATATTATGACATGGCGACAATTAACTTCAAAATACAAGAAAAAGCTAAAAGCGATCCAACTAAAATTTACATTAGATTGAAAGGAAAAGATTTTGATTATAATGTACCAACTGAATTATTGGTATCTAAAAAAGAATGGTCAAATTCAAAACAAAAAACCAAGTCGTTGGCTGAATCAGACTCAAAGAAATTAGATATTAATAAAACTTTAAAGGACCTTAAAAATTATATAGTTGACGAATTAAATAACGACCAAAAAGAAGGCTTTTCAATTGATAAAAAATGGCTAACTGGAAAAATTAATTTATTCAGTAATAAATCATCGAATAATAATAATGATGTTAATTTCTTTTTAACATCATATATATTTCAATTTATTGAAACTTCAAAAAATAGAACAAATAAAAGGACAGGACAAAAACTCAAATTGAGAACTATTCAAGACTTTGAAGACACTTCAAATAAATTAAAATTATATGAACAAAAAATTGGTAAAAGAATTAAGATCATAGATGTAGATTTAAAGTTTCATAAAGATTTTATCGAGTTTCTTCGTAATGAACTTCTTTTAGGAGAGAATACAATTGGGGCGAAAATTGATAATTTAAAATCGTTTTTAAGAGATGCAGAATTAAACAAAATCAAAGTTGATCCTATTTTTAAATCCAAAAATTTTTATTCCCCATCATCTGAAACTCAAGACATCTATTTTGATGAAGATGAGATTACGAAATTAAAGAATCATGATTTTGAATTTGACAGTTATTTAGATAACGCTAGAGACTGGTTGTTGATTGGATTATGGACTGGACTTAGAATATCCGATCTTTTGTCGATTACAAAAAAAGACATTAAAGATGGATATTTAGACAATACAAATTTCAAAACGAATATCCCGGTAACTATACCTTTGCATCCTCACGTTAAAGAAATCATAAACAAAAGAAGTGGAGAATTACCTAGAAAAATAACTGATCAAAGTTTTAATGACTATATTAAAGAAATCAGTGAAATTGTAGGATTTAATGAAGTAGTTTTAGGTTCAAAAATGTGTGTCATGTTAGATTCAAATAACAAACCATTGTTAGATAAAAAAGGTAACAAGATTCATAGAAAAAAACAGGGAATGTATTCAAAATATGAATTAGTTACTTCTCATATTTGTAGAAGATCATTTGCAACAAATTTATATGGGAAATTAGACACTCTTACAATAATGAAAATAACTGGTCACAAAACAGAAAAACAATTTCTTTCCTACATAAAAATCACTCCAAAACACCATGCAGAAAAATTAAAAAACTTTTGGGATCAAAATTATTAATGAAAAACCCTGCTTATTAGCAGGGTTTTAAATTTTTAATATATTCTAAAATCTCGGAATTTTTAAATCTTACAGATTTCCCAACACTCCTTCCGGTTATTTTCCCTCTCGCTCTTAAATTATCTATTGTTCCGATAGATACATTTAATTTATCTGCTAATTCCTCCCGAGTTATTAAAGAATCGTCAAAATAATAATTTGATGAAAGATCTTTCTTGAATTCATCAAATTTAGCTTCTACTAGGTCATTCACTAGATTATTTATTACTTCAATTAGCAATTCTTGATTTAATTTAAATAATTGACTATTATCTAACTCATTCATTTATTATCAACTCCCCTATTCTCGTTTTTTTATACAGGGAGTGAGTTTTATTCTTTTAAGGTCATATATAGACCTCACTAATAAATTTTACTAGTAAATACATTATTGTTCATGACAGAACTTTAGATTGAAAATTTAATTTAATAAAAAAGTCAAATTGAGAATTAATTAAAACATCTAATCCGTTTCTTTTTTATAATCATTTTCAGATCTTTCTGGAATGATAATACAATCTTTGTTAATGAATTTATATCCGTGTGTATACATCATATCACTCTTAACATTACTCATAAGATCTGGATAATGAGATTCTTCTTCAGGTCTGTAGAGATTTTGAAAACCATCATCTGAAAAGTAAATCATATTAAATTCTCTAACTAATGTATCTATTATGTACAATGCATTATTGCCTCCATATCTGGTCAATTCATATATGTTTTCCCTGTCTTCATACCATTCACAATCTTCACAATCTCTAATCTTTTGTGGATTTATAAAAAGAACATTACCATATTTATCTTCAAGAAATTCATCGTTTTTTGGAGATTTAACTATTCTAATATCTGTTTTAGACTTGATTTTTTTTCTAGATATTTTACCTAAAATGTAATATTCGACACTCATTCTTGTTATTTTTTATTTATAAACTTTATTATTATTCAATAGCTAATGGAAGTATTTTGATGTTGGATAATACGTCAACATTATTTTCGTGAAATTTTATCAAACACGATCTGAAAAAACATTCTAAATGATAATACTCTTTCTCTGCAAATAAATTATCTAAAATATAATCCCATTGTTCTTCTGAATAGAGTTTGTCTTTATCTAGATGATCTTCTTCTGCATCACTTTTGCTTAATAAAGCTAATCCAAAATCTAATAATTTGAATTTTAATTGTAAGTATTGTCTAATCTGACAATCACTCATCTTTCTTATGTCAAAATTTAAAATTTCTAACTCATCAATTAGGTTTTCCAATTTCTCTTTTCTCTTCATTTTCTTTAAACTCCCCTATTCTCTTTTTTTATTACGGGAAGTGAGAATTATTCTTTTAAGGTCGTATCTAGACCACCGATTTAATTTATTAAATTCAACTCATTTTTACACTTTTAATAGTTAAACATCTAGTTAGTAGAGTTAATATTTGCCTGTTTGACTTGCCAGTCAAGCTGAAAAATCCAAATATTTAGATTGACTTTATAACTCCTTTTTAAAATGATAAATAAAAAAAATGAGAATACGAAATGTGAGTAGAAATATGGGGTGATTTTTATTTAGAAATGAAGTTGACTTAAGTTACTAGGGACTTAAATTGGAAGTTGTTTTTTATTTACCTCCTGAGGTACTACTTGTTTTAGATTTTTATAATTAAGTTTTTAAATTTAATCTATTTGAGAAACTAATAAGTTGTCAGTTGACACCTTATCATTTAGATGATTCATCTAAACCAAATTATAAAATTCATTCAAACCTTTGTATTTTTCATAGTCCTGTACCAACCTTCCAATTATATTAGTTAAAGTCGAAACATCCCCAATAAGTCCAATCGAATTAGGTTTGGTTTCATATTCAATATATAGTTTATCAAAGAAGTGATTCACGTATTGTTTTACATCTTCATTTATATCTATTGAGTTCTCTCCAATTTCAGTAACGAAATGGAACATCAAATCGTCTTTCTCAATGTTGGATTTATTTGTTTCTTGTATCATGGTCGCAGCGGTTTAACTAATTCAGTTATTAATTTTTCGACCTGACTTTCAGTTAAAATTATAACCGTTCGTGTTTTTTGAGGTTTTTTGTCTGTTTTCATATTGTTTTTTAACAATAAATATCACTAATTCTAGTTATCAGATATGTTTATAAATTTATCTTTGAATTATTTCTAAATCATAACTATATGAATTTTAAAGATTTTCCCAAACATCCAATAGATTACATAATTTCTATTTTAATATGTTTTTGTGTTTTGTTTCTGTGTTTTGTTTTTATTGACGAATATCCATATCATTACGATTTACTAGACTTTAGAAGAATTTTTAACGCTGTTAAAATTTCAGGTTTTATTACTTTATATTTAGTAATAGTTTTTATTCTATCTAATGAAAGAACTAAAGCGATAATTCCAAGTTTAATTCGGTTTTTTTTGGCTCTTTTTTTTATTTTTTTAATTGTGTTCAGTTGTAATCATATTAATTATTGATAATACAAACATTAATTCTTTATAAACAAGTTTTAATATATTTTTTAAATTACTAAAGCAATAACAATGACTACATACAGATACACTCTAAATTTGAATAATAGTGAAATACATTTAATTAAATCATCTTTAGATTTAATGATTGAATTTTCAGAAGAAATGATAGAAAAAGGTGAAATGGTGCCATACTATTCTAACATACTAACTTCGAGAACACTAAAAGAAAAGTTATTTGAAAACACAACACTTATGAGTACAAATAACTTTTCAGATAGAAAATTTAAAAGTGATTGGATGGAATGGTTAAGTAGAAAATTAGAATCACTCAAGAGATCTTAAATGACTCATATAACCCTGGACAATCTCTTTAGTTTTATCATACCCTTCAGATTTTTCATTAGTAGGTTCGTTCAAATACAATCTTCTATTAACTTCCAACATTATTGAAGTAACTCTTGGTTCTTTTTGATAATATTCCATGGGAACAATAGATCCTGAATAAGGTATATCTATACCTAAACTTAACCCTCTTGATTTAAAATACTCTTGTGAAGCTTCAATTAAATGTGGTGGAGTGTGATATGAATCCGTTCCAATATTAAAATCAGGTCTTATTTCATCTTGTACTAGCGCCCTAGTTAATGGTGAAGAAGGAAATGAATGACAATCTAAAATTAAACACGATTTTGTTTGCTCTAAACTCGTTTTTACGACTTTGCTAAGCATTGCGTGGTGAACCCAATAATAATTCTTTAAAACGTCTGATTTTAACTCTGGGGTAACTGCTCTTAATTGATTTCCATTATCAAATTTTTCATAGAGTACTCCCATTCCGAATTTTGACATCACCTCAAGTTCATCATCAGCAAATCGTTCAACATCGCAAAAGATTCGTGAAAAGGGTGTTACAATTTTATCGTCCACTTGAGAGTCAAATAAGTCATCGGTATACCAATCTGTCAGTTTAATAATTTCATGTTGTATTTCATCATGGGTAGATACATAACCGTCAAGTAATGGGATTTCCGTCGAAGAATGTGGTATGTGTAAGACTAGTTTTTTCATTTTAACTAAATTTAATTATATCATTAAGTGATTCCGCTCCTGAACTATCATACTCTTTAATAGTCAAACCAAAAAGGTGTCCACTAAGAAAAGATGATTTAATAACTCCAAATTTGAATTTTGGATTTGCAATAAATTTTACAATTCCAATATCGGGAGACATCCCATAACTTGTCTCAATAAACAGAGGTATACTTTGATCATCAACTTTAAGAAAATCTTCAGGGGATACGAAAATTACATTTAAGTTTTTCAGATCATCAATAGGATAATTATTGACTTTGTTTTGTGGAATTTTGAATTCTAGTTCCCCATAAATGTCATGATTCGCTATAGATTGAATCCATAGATAATTATTGGTTCTATCAATCATAATAATATCAATTTAGATGGGTTAAAAGATTGATTAATGATCTGATAATCTCGTATCAGATTGCAGTTGGTTTTGTAAATGTGAGTTTGAAATAAATTTTTCATACAAATAATTGATTAATGATTAAACATCTGTTATTTGTATTTCGCGATAAGGTGTCTATGAAACTAACGTTTATTTTGACTAGACAGTCCGTATTGTTTTACCACCGTGGAGACTACTCTCGGTTGGTACCCATAATGGGTTCGAAATACTTTGCAAATATATCTGTATTTAAATTAATATTTTAACATTTGACCCAAACTGTCAAAGATAAATTAATTCGAGACTTGAATAAACATATAAATAACTTAAAATCAATTGTTTAAATTAAATTATATAGATTATTGAAAATACTATCGCTATGTATTGGAGAACTTCATCCATTTTCATAAATTGCACATTCAAATTTATGAAATGATCAATTTAAAATTTTCAGGACACGACACTTTTCACTGTAGACAACAGTGGTTGTTAAAAGGCATTGAACTTATTGATAACGAGAATCTTAATGGATTTCATAATCTAGAGGAATCTATCCTAAATCTTGGGGTTGGTAAAAATATGGTTCAATCAATTCAATATTGGTTAAGAGCATTCCGTCTTATTGATGAAGAAAAGAAGCTTACCGAAATTGCAAGATTGATTTTTTCTAAAGAAAAGGGATACGATAGATTTTTAGAGGATGAAGGAACTTTGTGGTTATTACAATATCTTATATGCAGTGGAGAAATCGCTAGTATATTTAAATTAATTTTTTCTGATTATTCTAGAGAAAGGATTAGTAACGAATTTGATGAAAGACAAATTTTAAACTACATAAAATTAAAAATATCAGAAACTAATAACAGAGAAACAAGTGAAAATACTTTAAATTCAGATTTTAAAGTGTTTATTCAAAGTTACTTTTCTGGAATTAAATCATCAAAATCCTTAGAAGACGATTACAATTCTCCTTTGATAGAGCTTAATCTAATTTCTTCAATTAGTAGAGAAAATGGATTAATTACATACAAACTAAACAAAGAAAACAGATCTGATTTTCCGTTAGAAATTTTCGGATTTTGTTTAATTGACTTTTATGGGAACAATAATTCAATTCAATTTAAAGAAATAAGAGAAACTCTTGGGTCATATTTTGTATTGACAAATGAAGGTTTGGAGATTATAATTGAAAAATTATGTTTGAAATATCCAGAGTTTATTTTTAATGACGACGCTGGAATTAGACAGTTGCAAGTAAAATCAAACACAGAAAATTTCAAACTAGAATTATTACAAAAGTATTATCATGGAGTTTAATATATCAACTAACATTTTACGAGACCAATTTAAAGATTTAAATTATGTTGTAACTCCGAACGCAACAAAAATATTTGAAAGGATTTTTAGTGTCTCAGAAAGTTCAAATAAATCATTTACAATAATTGGAAATTATGGCACCGGGAAATCCACTTTTCTTTGGGCGATGGAAAAAAATCTACTTAAAGAGAAGATTTTTTTTAGTACAAAAATAAATGACAAATGTAAATCATATCAATTTTTAAAAATTTTAGGTGATGCCACTAGTTTAACTTTTGCCTTTCAAAAAGTATTAGGGTTAAATACCGATTCTACGTCAAGAGATATTATAGATGAGTTAGAAAAAAGAAGAAAAGCCTCCGAAAAAAAGAAAAATGGCTTTGTAATTTTGATTGATGAATTTGGGAAGTTTTTAGAGTATATAAATAAAAACAAAGTAAGTAACGATTTATATTTATTACAGCTTATTTCCGAATGGACAAATGATTCAGAGAGGAATAGTTATTTTATTATAACTCTACACCAAAACTTTATTTCATACTCTTCTTCTCTTGAATTAATTGATAAACAAGAATGGGAGAAAATTAAAGGTAGATTTGTTGAATTACTCTTTAATGAACCCGTAGAACAACTATTGTTTTTTGCAAGCGATCAATTACAAGAAATTCAAATATCTGCCGATCAAAAATCTATATTTAGTAAATTAAATGAAAAGATTATTGAGTCAAATTTAGTCAACTATACTCAAAAAAATGCTTCAATACTATTTGAAAAATTATTCCCACTCGACTGGCTTTCTTCTAATATTTTAGTTCAATCATTACAGCGTTATGGACAAAATGAAAGGTCATTATTTACTTTCTTAAATGATTTTAATAAAACAATAAATCATGATAAAGTTGTAGATTTTTTTAACGTAAATTCGGTTTACAATTATCTGATAAACACTTTATCAAGTGATATTCAGAATTATAACAATCCCCACAGACCACAATGGATATCATCTATGAGAGCCTTAGAACGAGCGGAACTAAATTTCTCTGATGATTATCAAATAGCTGCACAAATAATTAAAACAATTTGTCTTATAAATATTTTTGGAAAAGCTGGAGGAAAGTTTGATGCTGATTTTGCAACATTTTACATAGAGTCAACAACATCATTTAAATCAAAAGAAATTAAAGAATCAATTGGTAAGCTAGAAAAATCTGGGATTATTCGTTTTTATAAGCACAGTAATAAACTAAATTTTCTAGAAGGGACTGACATTGATATTGAACAAGAATTAACCAACGTAACTAAAGAAATCGCAACTGATTTTTCAATTGCAGAAGAACTTGTTAAATTGATTTCATTCCCAGTAGAAAATGCTAAAAGATATTCATTCGTGACTGGGACACCTAGATATTTTGAATATAGAATATTAAATAATATTAATGACATAAAATTTGCTGAAGGCTCTGTAGACGGATTTATAAACCTAATTTTTAATTCAAAAATAAGTTCGTCAGAAGTTAAAAAAATTTCCAAAGAAACAGAAAGCAATTTATTTGTACTTTATAAGAATTCAGATGAAATTTATAATGAAATTTTTATAGTAAATAAATATAAAATTTTACTAAAAAAATTCATTTCAGATGTAAATGCAACTAAATTATTAAATGAAGAATTATATCATCATATTAATAAATTAAATTGGTTAGTTCTCCAAAATTTATACTCCGACACTACTGAAAATCTATGGTATTATTTAGGTAAACAAAAAACTGTATCTTCTAAAAAAGATTTAAATAGTTTATTGTCAGAAATTTGTAATATTGAGTTCACTAAAACACCTAATTTAAAAAACGAACTTTTCAACAGAGAAAATCTAAGTCCTCAGATTAATACTGCTAGAAAGTTTCTTATGCGTAAAGTTTTAGAATTTGAAAATGATGCTTCTCTGGGTTTTGAGGAGACAAAATTTCCTCCTGAAAAGTCTATATACTTAAGCTTAATAAAAAATACTGGAATTCATCGTATTGATAATGGAACTTATAAATACAATCAACCAACTGACTTGTCATTTCAGCCTCTTTGGGATGAATGTATATTATTCTTTAATTCTGCAAAATCATCAAAAAGAAATCTTAACGAATTATATGATATTTTAAAATCTAAACCATTCAAATTAAAGAAAGGATTTATTGAATTTTGGATTCCTATCCTTTTAATAATTAAAAAAGAAGACTACGCACTATTTCATGAATTAAATGGGTTTGTTCCTTTTATTTCAGACGACGTTTTAGATCTTATTCATAAATCACCTTCAAATTATTCTATAAAAAGTTATGATGTATCAGGTCTTAACATAAATTTACTTGAAGGATATAAAGAATTGACGAACGTGCCTAATGAAATAAGTGGAGTTAAAAGTAATTTTTTATCAATTTTCGGAAATTTTTTACGTTTTTATCGCGGACTAAATGAATATTCAATTTCAACTAAAAAATTATCAAATAAATCTATAAGATTAAGAGAGGCAATTAAAACTGCAAAAGATCCAGAAGACGCTTTATTCAATCAATTCCCTAACGCTTTAGGTTTTCATATCCTGTCTTTAAAAGGTGATGAGAAGGTATTAGAAAGATATACTAAACATATTCATGATGCAATTACAGAGTTACGAAGTTGTTACGATAAATTAATTGATAGAATTGAAGAAACTATTGTAGATTCACTAGATTGTAAAGGGTTAAAATTTTCTGATTATAAAAAAGATATAAATTCTAAATTGAGTAGTATCGATCTCAATCTATTGAGTCCTGAACAAAAGGTATTTTATAAACGAGTTTTTTCTCCATTAGATGATAGAGTCTCTTGGATAAAATCAATAGCCGATGTAGCTTTAGGTAAATCAATTGAAAAAATGATTGATGAAGAAGAAATTCTTTTGATGAATAATATAAAATCGTTTATTTCAGGATTAGTTAAAGCCTCGAATATTCACGAATTTAATAAATTAAATACTGATAAATTGGTTTCATTGGAGTTTGTAGATGAGACGGGGGTTTTAACTACAGAAAAGATTGTGATTGACTCAAAAAATTCAGATGATTACATCAAAATTAAACATGATTTATCTAATAAAATGGTAAGCTTAAGTAACGAACAAAAAAAACAGCTTTTATTTGAATTACTTAACTTAGAAATAAATAATAAAATCCAGTAAATATGAGCGAAATTAAACATGTATTAGGAATATCTGGGGGTAAAGACAGTGCAGCATTAGCAATTTATATGAGTCAGAAACATCCTGATGTCAATGTTGAATATTACACCTGCGATACAGGAAAAGAATTAACCGAAACCTATGATTTAATTGGCAAACTCAATTCTGTGCTAGGAAAAAATATAAAACTTTATAAATCAATTGACGAGATTAACTCTCCGGAAAAGAATCCATTTGATCACTTTTTAGCAATGTATGGAGGGTATTTACCTTCCGCAACAGCAAGGTGGTGTACTGGGAAAATGAAATTAGAACCTTTTGAAAACGAAATTGGAAATACCCCTACTATTTCATATGTTGGAATTAGAGGTGATGAAAATAGAGAGGGATATATTTCAAAAAAGGAAAATATTCAATCCATCTTCCCATTTAGAAAAAATATTTGGAGTGAGGATGTGATGAAAAAGTTTCTAGCAAATTCGAATATTGAATTTTTGAAATCCGAATATCAAAAAAACACTGAATACGCTAACCTTGAATTAATTTTAGAATATGTTAATCAACCAATATCTCCCACCTTTACTCAAAAACAAAAATTAAACGCTCTATTAGATACTAATGTTAAATTATTCAATAAAGTAGTTTTTCAATGGCTAAAAACAACCGAATATCCTGTGGGAAAATTAGAACATTTTTCACTCATAGAAAATGATGAAGTGATAGGGATCGATGATGTATTTAAAATTCTTGATGATTCGGGTGTAGGTATTCCTGCCTATTATATGCCTCTAGAATATGAAGTTGAAATTGATGGCGAAATAAAAAAAGGCACCTACTCAAGAAGTCGTTCTGGTTGTTTTTTCTGTTTTTATCAACAAAAAATAGAATGGGTGTGGCTTTTAGAACAACATCCCGATTTATTTGCTAAAGCTATGGAATATGAAAAAGATGGATATAGTTGGATGGAAGAATCATTGGAGACTATAAAAACACCTGAGAGAATTTCTTCAATAAAAAAAGAGCATTATATCAGAATAAATAGAAACAAATTAAAATCAAAAACTTCTACATCATGGCAAGATGAAATTATTGCTTCCGAGGGTGAAGGCTGTGCGAGTTGTTTTATTTAATATAATAAATTACTTGTGAATGATTAGGTGTGTCCCAAATAAACTGCTCATCAAAATCACAGATCCAAGTGTATAATATGTTTACAAATTGCTCTTGTTTTAATTCCCAACTTCTTGGTGTTGGAACTGTTGTAGTTTTATCCTTAATCCAATCAACTACCCCTCCATAACGCATTGATTGTGATGGCTGTTCTTTAATATGATTTTTTAAAGCTACTATGAATGGATGAGAATTAAATTTATTTTTCAATTCTAGTTTAAAATTGTTGTATTCTTGAGAGGGATTAATGTCAAAAAGAGCTATATCGTGTGCAGCGCAGTTTTGTTCTAAATAATTAAATTCTGTACTGTTTACAGCAATCTCATAAAAATCATCCGGAGATGTACACATAGGTAATTGAGATATCAAAAAATAATCAATTTCTTTCTTAATTGTAGCTATTTCTGGAAAAATTAATGTTGGTAAAATTATGTCTTTAACAAGTTCATTTAAATTTAGATACAATTCATTAGATACATATTCACTTGATGCAATTACTTGATTTAAATAAATAATATCATTTAAGCTCAAACAATCCTTAGTTCCATTAAGTTCATAATTATAATTATTAACCTCTCCTAATCCTCTTCCTGTAATATTAGCGGAACCAAAAACTAAAGCGTCTTTATTATTCCAAAACACTTTCATGTGCAATCTAGTATTTCTGTAAAGTGTAATTCCATTATCTATGCAATATTGGTACAACTCTATGTCTGAAACACCTTTACATAAGTCTTCAATATCCCAACGAACAATAATTTGTTTAATATTATTATTAATATTAATCCGTTTTAGTTCTTCAAGTTTAATATATGCGGAAAAAAGAGTAATAGACTCATTGTTCAAAATAAAATCAATCGCTCCTTTTTCTAAATTAATTCCGCTTTTGTATAACATATCAGCTTAAATATAAGTCCTCAATATAATCGTCTAAAGATTCTGACATTCTATTTCTTATATTTCTTCTATCCTTCAACAAAGCTTTGTCTTGGGTCTTATTTACAATCTCAGAATTAACCATTGCTCCTATTAATAATCTTATTGATCTTAAAGATTTTTCTTGTTGGGGGTCCTCTTCAAAAGGCTGCATAAATCTTCGATAAAAGCTGTGGCTATAATTAATTTCAATTAGAACTTTTGTCCCAAAAACATTATAATTATAAAGTTGAGTATCGCCTAAATCAGATTTAATAAAAATATGATTATCTCTTATACTTAATGCATAGTTTACCATTTCTGAAACTTCTTTTTCGGAAATTTCTGGATACCTCTCAATAATCCACTTTTTGAATTCTTCTTTTATTTTTTTGCTTTCTTCATCATCTATTTCATGCCCTGGATCTACAGGATCCCCTGCCTCAGTTTTACCTCCTGGAAGTAATTTCCCAGCAGGTACATTTTTGGTTGAAGTTCCAACTCCTGGGTCATTAGCATTTTGTTCGTTTACAATTTTCTTAACTTGTTTGATATTTTCGTCAAGCCATAGTGAAATCCATTTAATAATTTCATGTGTATCTGAATCTGAAGACTCTTCAGATTTATCTAAAAATTTTATTTCAGCTGCTTGTTGTTTTTTATTATCAATTCCAATAATCGAATCTATTATAGGTTCAACGATTATTTCTGCCGACCACCATCTTTCAGTATTATTAGATACATCTCCAATAAAACCATAACTCCCACTGTCTATTTCTCTACCTTCCCTTATTATTGAGATATTATTGTATCCCATTGTACCAATCATATTTCGTTTTAGATATTTTTTACCAAAGGGTTCTCCTCCAGCATTTCTTCCATACCTGTTTCTTTCTTCTTTTTTACAATAAGACAGCTTTATTTCAATAACGGTATCTACTTTTTCACCATTATATTGAACTTTAAATGTTTTTTTAATTGGTTCGTTGTATAATTCACTTGTTGGATGATTACTTTCTGGAAATAATTTATTCATTTGAGTATCAGCCATTAAAAACATTGGGTCAAACGGTTTTATTGATTTTATTGAACTGAATGAATTTGGTTCAAAATTCTTTCCATTAAAATCAAAAACCTGTACACTAATATTAGATTTATAAGCTACTCCGTTTTTGTCAACATATCCGTTAATAAAATAGCGAAATATTCTTCCTGCTATTTCTTCTATATGTAATGCTAAAGTTCTTGCTGTTTTAGGTTTTACTCTATTAGGGTTAACCCATCTTACAATTGTGCCCGTTGTAGGTGGTAATATTTTTTTGGATTTAATTATTGGAATATCTATTTCATTCCTTTTTTCAGTATCGGGAAGATAAGCCTCTTTACTTTCATATATTTCATTTAAATCTATATGATTATATAATATATTACCATTTTGCATTGTATAGACTTCAACTCTTTTTGTTTGTGAAATTGAGGAATTTGGTAATCCTTGACCATACTTGCCTAGACCACTTTTTGCATTTGAACGTGACCCACTACTCATCTGTAAAGCCTTGTCAAATGTAGACTCATCCATACCATCACCATCATCAATAATTAAAATCTCATCTATTTCATCAAAATCTCTAGTTGTATTTCTTATAAGAACAATATCAATATTTTTAGCATTAGCCTGTATACTATTATCAATAATCTCAGAAAGTGCTGATACAGTACTTTTATATCCATTATCTTGAAGCTCAAGAATATTATCCGTCCCCATTAATGGGCGTTTATTATTTATCATCTTTTATTATTTATAGAATTCATTAAATGAGTTAAACATATTATCATAATCACCATGACCTAAATTATCTTTAATAGTGTAAAGTGTGTTTTCGTAATTTCCTTTATTTTTTGGGCCCCTTAAAATTCTACCTACCATTTGTGAATACATAACTATAGATGTTATAGGTCTAGCAATTACGCATACATCTGTTTTTGGAGCATCAAAACCGGTAGTTAAGACACCAAAATTTAACAGAATATTTAAATTCCCATTTTTGAATTGGTTTATTATTGTGTTTCTGTTTTTTGTTCCCTGATCAATTGTTTCAGAATTTATTCCAATATCTTTTAATAATGTTTGTAAAATTCTATTGTGTTCTAAACCACATGTGAAAACTAATATTTTTTTATTTTTATCTGAACATTCTTTGATAATATTAATTATTGATGAATTTCTAGAATAATTAACACTTAATTCTTTTAATGTTTTATTTGTGAATTTAAATTCATCATCGGAAGTAACAATTATTTCGTCACTTAATTTTACATAAGAATCTATATCGATTCTAACAATTTTTGCTAAAAATTCTCTATTCACAAGATGTGTAATTGGGTTGGGAATTTCAACATAATCTTTGTCTGTAATTGATATTTTATTACTTTGATAATAAGTTGAAAGTAAAAAATTGCTATCCGCCCCTCCCTTACCAATACCTGGGGTTGCAGTTAAACCCAAAAGGTAAACACTAGAGTTTGAAACAAAATTATCTAAAGCTTGTACCCACTGACTAGCTACAGATCTATGCGCCTCATCAACTACTACAAGATAGTTGTCGTTTTTTATTTTTTGCCAAATATCTTCTTGATAATGAAGTAATAGTTTTTGTATTCCACAAAAAATAATAGCAGATTTGTTTTCAATATCTTTAGGAAGTTCTTCATTATCATAGAAATGTCCTATTGAAATATTTTGAGTGCCTTTTTGATCAAATAACCACTTTATAGTTTCATAAGCCTGATAACAAAGTTCACTAGACTGAGCTATCCAAAGTATTTTAATTTTATCATTTAAAAGTGCTTTACTTGAAGATAATCTTATAAAATCTATTATTATTTCTCCTGCAGTTCTAGTTTTTCCTGAACCCGTAGGCATGTGAATAAGAAATCTTTTTTGATTATCAAAAATCAAGTTCACCACTTTTCTCCTTATTCGTTCCTGAAAATCGTGAAGTGTTACTTGACAATTAGTTTCATTTAATGTAATTCTTGACTCACTTTTATCTATATCATATTCAAATCCATAATATTCAATAATAACAGCCCTAATTGCCTTTAATGACATTTTTTCGACTTCTGAAGATTTATTGATAATTATTAATAATTTATCAAGCGCAAAAAGCTTTAAATCATTTATTATTTTATCCTCAAGGATCAAATTTTTGAAATTTCTTATAACGAGTTCGTTTATATCTAACTCATCATCTCCATAATTGTCGTAGTAGTCAGTTATTGCTTTAATGAACAATTGACCCAAGTAGCCTCTCTTTTTTCCGTCAGGAATATTATCAATTAAATCGTGAATCTCAATCATTATCTTGATTTATTTGTTCAACAATTCTATTAAAATGTTTAAGAAGGTCGGCGTTTTTTTTATTTACACTTGTTTTGAAGTTCATAATTGCAATTGCTTGAATATAAATTTCAAATGGGATACTGCTATCAAATTCAACTTTAATTTTTGATCCTTCAAAATTAGCAGATATTGGTCTACTTAATTTGTCATTTTGTTGAACAATAACATCTTCTATCAAAAATTCATCATTATTTATTTTATATGTAAACTCTGAACTGTCATACTTAATAATATCTCTAAAATAACTCCATAGATAATTTTTTACAATTGTTCTAGATACTTTAGCTCCATACTTTTCAAATATCAATTTTGAAATATCAGAAGTTGATAGTCCCTCATTAGAATTTACCAGTATATTATTTATATAAATTATTTCTTTATCCATTTTAATTTATTGAAATTCTTATAATATTGTTGCTTTGATTTAAAGCCAACAAAACATGTGATTTATTAATAAGACCCGAATTACATGCGGATCCTGACGAAGCTATAAACTCTTTTGATTTTAGAATTAAGTAATCTTCTGAATTAAATTCATTTAAGGTAATACTCAAAATGTGCGGGGATCTATCTACTTCTTTAAAATTGACTTTCCCAATACTATTTTCTTCAAAATAATTTTCAAGTTGAACCCTTTTTTGGATTAAGTTAGAAGTAATAATGTCGAATTCATTTGAAATTATTTCACATGCTTTTCCTAATCCAACAATTAAAGGCGTGTTGTAAGTTCCTGCTCTCAAACTGTTTTCCTGTCCGCCCCCATGAATTTGTGGAGTTAACTCAATATTGTTTCTTTTATATAAAACACCAATACCTTTAGGTCCATTTAATTTATGTCCGCTAAAACATAATAAATCAATATTATCTGATTGTACATCAACTTTTACTTTTCCAACCGCCTGTGTTGCATCACACAAAAAACACACATTATTTTTTTTTGCAATTATCCCAATATCTTCAATAGGTTGAATTACACCTATTTCGTTATTTACGTACATAACGGCAATTAATAATGTAGAATTTTTTATTGCAGATTTTAATTCATCTAATGAAATTAAACCGTTTTTATCAACGTTTAAATAAGTAACCTCAAAACCTTTTGTTTCCAAATACTCACATGTTGCAAGGACGGCTTTATGTTCAGTTTTAACAGTAATAATATGATTCCCTTTTTCGATATTAGCTTCAGCATATCCTTTTATGGCAAGGTTAATCGATTCTGTAGCCCCTGATGTGAAAATGATTTCATTGCTTTCAGCATTGATAAGATCAGAAACATGGTTTCTAGCTTTTTCAACTGCTGTTTTTGCTTGTTTTCCATAAGAATGATTACTAGAAGCATTTCCAAAAAAATCTGAAAAATAAGGATACATAGCTTCTAAAACTCTTTTATCCACAGGGGTAGTGGAAGCTGCATCAAGATATTTTGGTAAATTATTCATTTTAAAAATTTATAAAAACAAACTACAAATCCTATAATTAAGTTTAATTTGAAAAAGACTTGAATGTAAATTATTAATTTATATTGTAGCGTAAAACTAGGGAAAAGTTGTAAGAAAAGCTAATGATATATGATTAACTCTTTCTATCTATTTCAAGTTTTGCTGAATTTTAAAATATATAAAACAAACTCTTTTGACCCTAAAATATCAATCTCATCTTTTAATCCCATTATAAATCGTTTAATAGGTTTAGGATTATTTACTTCAACTTTAAGATGATATTTTTCAGATTTTAGTTCTTTGTTAATATGTTTTTCAATTTTAGGGTATTGTTCCTTTAACAAAATGTAGGCTCGAAGTGACAATGATAATTCTACCATGAATTTTTCTCCATTTTTCTCTGAAAAACCAAAAACATCTAATTCGTCTAATTGGTGAAGTTTATTAAATTCTTGAGACTCATCTAAAATTACAACTTCGTTAATTCGCTCCAAATTATAGTATTTGTTCAGTTTAGTTTCCACCTCAAAACCACAAACAGAATTATAGTTGTCCGTTAAACTAATAGGTTCAATTATTCTATCGGAGATGACTTGTGTATTTATAGAATGATATCCTTTTAAAAGAATTCTTTTGTTCTCAGAAATTGAAGAATTAATCTTTTCAATCATTCTGCCTAAATTAGCTTTAAGTACATGATTCCCTTGAATAGCTAATTCAGATTGGAGATATATCTTTTGAAGTAAAGAATCTTTCAATTTATTATCCTTACCTGTAGATAAAACTAAATCTCGGAGTAATGAAACCTCTTCTTTTGAGAATGAAATTGAAGGATAATCATCCTCTCCAATAATTTGAAACTTATTATTATGATCTTTTTGTAGTTCAAATCCAAGCTCTTTGACTAAGTCCAAATATCTGTAAACTGTCCTGTCGGTACTTTCTAAAATACCTGCTAAAAAACGGATGGACTTCGCTGGTTGTTTTTTTAATAGGGTAATTAGTTGAAGAACCCTTAATATCTTATTTTGATTGTGCATAGTCCCGATTTGTCTTACAAATTAGGTTAATTTAAATGAGTAATGCAAGTGTTTGACCTCAATTGTCAAAAAGGTTATTGACTTTTGATGAATTAATATAAAAAAGAGAAAAATGAAAAAGATACTATTACTATTCATGATTGCATTGATTTCAAGTTGTACCCAAAACGAAACAAAAGGTGAAGTTAAGATTGGCAATCAAATATGGTCTGATGCAAATTTAGATGTTGAAAAGTTTAACAATGGAGATGTAATCCCTGAAGCAAAAACAAAAGAAGAATGGGATTTAGCAAGTAAAAATAAAACATCCGCTTGGTGTTACTATGATAATAATAAAAAGAATGGTTTGAAGTATGGTAAGCTCTATAATTGGTATGCTATAACTGACCCAAGAGGGATTGCTCCAAAAGGATGGCATATTCCAAGCAAAGAAGAATGGATAAAATTATCCACTTATTTAGGTGGTGAGAGTATTGCAGGAAATAAAATGAAGTCTACATCAGGCTGGGATGTTTCAGGCGAAGGTAATAATGAAAGTGGATTTAATGGTTTACCAGGAGGATTTAGATTTGACTATGGTGAGTTTGGCAATATAACTGGCCTTGGATTTTTTTCGTCGACTACTCAAACTCCAATTTCAAGCATAGAAGTTTTGACCCTAGATTATGGAACATCCACCACATTTTTTGCTCCATTTGGAAAAGGTTTTGGGATGTCGGTTAGATGTATTAAAGACTAAAAGATTAAAAAAAATGTTAATCTAAGTCGAGCCCTTTTGTCTATTTATTGTTACCAACATTAAAAAACTCCATGGCTATGTTATATTCTTCTTCAAATGGTAGTTGAAGTTCTTTAACCGCTTCGGGTATCGCAATAGACCAACTTACATAATAATAAGCAAGTATTTGATATCCCGTGAATGATATATTTGGTATTGAATTTAACTTGTAATTGTTATCTGGATTATATCCTTGTGTTCCTTGCATTGCAATTTCAAACGCAACCTTTTTCACTTCCTCTTTACTGATGGGTTTAAAATAATTTAGGGCTTCAACCATGAACATAGCTACAGACATATTAATTCCCAACTTTTTTTGAGAATCAATAAATTTTTTCATTTCAAGTTCTTTAATTGGATCTTTTTCTTCGACACTAAAAGGATCTTTATTAAGATTGTCTAAAAAAGTATCAATGTTATTTCTATTTCTATATTGATTTTCTCCAATTAATTCAAAGTAGGATTCAAGGTTTAAATCGTTCGCCCAATTCTGAACTAATTCATATTCTTCACCAGCCTTTTTATCATTTTTGTATTCCATGAATTCTAAATAAAACTTCTTGGCTTGATCCAATTCTATCTTAGTAGCTTTAAAATCGTCAATTATATCCAATCCAAACAAGTCTTTTACTTGGAAAGCACCAATTAAATTGTAAATTTTACTTTTTGAAACAATCTCTTTTGGCAATAACTCAAGAACATTTTCATCAGTAACCGCCTTAAGTCCATCTTGAACTATATTCAAAAGCGACAGGAATTGATAAGGACGTAACTCTACATATTCATTATATAGATAATCTTCAATAAATAAATCAATTGGAGCGTTAAAAATCTGGGAATTGATTCCGTTAAACAAGTCATTGGAATAATTGTTTATTGTTTTTTCAGACATCCCTTTTTCTGATAAACTTTTAAGTGTGAGTTTAATAGTTTCAAAAAACAGATTCTTATGTTGTTGTGTTGAAACAAATAGTAAATTATTTTCGGATTTTTGAGCATCTAAAACAAAGTCTAAATGGACTAGTTCGTGCATAACTAAATGAGAAAATGACGGAGATGATTCTTTATATTTAATGATGTGTTTTTGACGATCATAATTTTCAGCAAACTCGATTTTGGCTATAGTTGGTATACTTTCATCATTTATAATGTCAATTTCTACACCGCCTTTATCTTCAAGAAAAGATCTGTACTTGCGATAAATGTTTTTACCCTCATTACTTTGGATTACTTTGGATGAAATTTGAAATGCTCCTTTTATCCCCAAGCTATAAAATTGTTCTGCCTTTTTTGACTTCTTTGCAGAGGTTATAAAACTATAGAATGCAGATTCATAATCACCTTCATTTTCAGATATAACTCCCAACGCATAATGTGTGTTTGGATAATCTGGGTTCAATTGTAATGCTTTAAGAAAGTACTTTTTTGCTTCCTCAAATTTATTTTTTTGAAGCAAATTTGCACCAATGTTATTGATTGTGATATTATCATTTGGGTTAATAACTAACGCTTGATCATAATACTTCATAGCGGTTTCAATATCATCCTTTGATCTAGCAAAAATATTACCCATCATAACTAATGCAAATCCATTTTTTGAATCCCATCTCAAGGAATATATTAAAGAATTGATAGCTTCATCAATATCTCCCTCGTCTGAAAGAATTTGACCTAAAATTCTGTGGTATTCAGAATTTGTTGGGTTATTTTCAATTAATTTAATTAGTATAGGTTTTGCCTCAGAATAATTACCTCTCTCACAAAAAGAAATAACTCTTTTAAAATCAATTTCCTGATTTACTAACAAATCCACATCAATATCAACAATTAAAAACCCATTTTCAATTTTAACTTTCGGTTTAGATGAACCAAAAGAATAAAAAATCTCAATTGTAGATATTAACTCCTGTTCATTTTTAACGTTAGGAAATAGAGATTTAAAAAAATCGTCAATTCTGTGGATTATTTGCATTTGGTTTATAATAAAGAGGTAATAATTAAGATTGGAACCATGATTTAATTGTAGAAACAAAAGTAACAAATTTTCTTCTGAAGATTGGATATATTAAATCAACTTAAACTTCCTGTAAAAATTAAAGGAAGTCTTCAGAAGTGAACATATATCCTTTGACACCTTTCTTTTGTTTCGGACTATTTATAAGTAAACAATAGTACTATGAAAGCAACTCAAAAAAGAATGAAGATTATTTTGAACGAGGATCAGGTAAAACGCCTTTTGGACACAATAACCAAAGAATCCGTTTTGGAAGAATCTGAAAAACCTAAAACTTTTAAGTTGACCAAGTCAATTTAAATTTAAACAAACTATTTCTTTACGACCTCTCAATATTGGGAGGTTTTTTTTATATTTCATAACTTCCTAATAATTTGAAAAAATGCCAAAAAATTTTTAATCGTGATTTTAGAATAAATTCTAATTTATAAGATTTTTCCGCCGGAAATTTTTCTCTTGTCATTGTCCCCACTCTCAGATTGACCAAAATGCTTATATATAAGGGCGTGCTTGAGTCAGTGGGGGCAGCCCACCCACCCATGTATACCATCTATTCAGGTAAAGAGATTTGGCGCTTTTTCTAGAAATAATTTTTGACCCTGTGAAGTTAAAAAGAGTCTTCAGGTCCTGGGAGTTCATAAGGATAATGTTTGACCCGAATATTGTAATTCAAAGAACTCCTGGTGCACTAGCGCTGAACTAGAATATGTTTGGCTTAAAAATCTTGGGAAAGGTCCTGGGACTGTGAAATATGTTTGACCCAACCAAGAATAGTACTAGAATTTAACATCAGGTCCTGGGAAGATCTGGATTGATAATGTTTGGCTAAAGATGAAGATGACGATCCCGGGTGAGTGAATTAAGTTTGGCTCATCAACAATAAATCGGATGAATCAAATCCGAAGACTATCATAAACCGACATCACTTCTCGTTCACGGATTCCCAAATAATTCTTGGTAATTGAAATACTACTATGACCGAATAACTCCATTAGAAGTACTACTGATTCATTTGAGAAGTTATTTAACTTTAGTACTCGGTTTCCTAATGTTTTTCTGAACAAGTGTGAACTAATATTCCCTTCGCAGTCCACGCCATATTTTTTGAATATCATTTTTAAGTTGACATTGACCCAAGACTTATCAATTGGTTTTATTCCATATCGGTTAACAAATAGGTATTGGTTATTATCTGTTACCCCCATATGGATTTTTATTCTTGAGATTAGATTTTTTAAGTCAGGGTTGATTTTGATTTTTCGAGTCTTTTTGGTTTTCTGCTCTACTATTATTAGGTATTCGTTGTCTTCAAATTGAGAAAAACGAAGCTGAAGTAAATCAGATATTCGAAGTCCGGTAAAAACCCCTGTGGAAATTAGTAAACAATACTTATAATTCTTGTCTCGTTCCAATTTGGATATTAAAGATTTAAATACATCCCAATCTAGCGATGTTGTTGTTGTTCTTTGACCCTCTAGCGACATAATGTTTAAATTTAAAGTTATTACGCTAAAATACCGCTAGAACTTATACTTTGCGGCATTTTAAGAGCTAAGAAAAAGCTAAAATTTCACTAAACTATACCAACATCGTCGCAACCCTTACTACCATTATGATTGCTTGTTTTTGGGTGCTTATACAAATGTCATTAGTATAAGCAAAATCATATTACAGAGAAATTCTGATTGTTAGTTTGAATTAAAATTTGCTATATCTTAGCTCATAGGTGGTATTTTTGAGAACCCTGTTTTATGGTTGAAATCGGATTCATTTTGTATTTCTTGACATTGTTTGTGATTTATGTGGTAATGACCATAAAGGAATCTAAAATGAATAATCAAAGTTCAGCTGTAATTCAAGACCTACGGATTTCAAAGAAGAGAATGGTCGAAAGCGTATTACAGTGGTGTGAGACTAATCATTCTATACCCAAAAAAAGAGGTAAATTATCATACGAAATAAGATATTACAATCATAATAAAGTAGAAGGGTGTTATTGTGGGTATAACAAAAAAATTACCGTTTATATAACCCCCGAGAAAAGAATCATTGATGTGGTGGACACTCTGCTTCACGAGTACCAACATCATATCGAGATGAGAACACAGAAAGAAGTTAGATTATATTCCAAACAACTGAGTGAATTTGGATATGATAGTCACCCGATGGAAATAACCGCTCGTAATTTTGCCCAAAAGTATCGGGATACCTGTTTTGAAACTTTTAAAAATAATTGGTTGTAGTTCACGCAAAGGTCAATTCCCCACCAATTATTTTTAACTATATCAACAAGACTAATTTTATAATTTATTATGATTGTAATACTTAAAAGTGGAAATATAAGTTATGTTAATTTACAAAATAAGTTTAAACTACCACTTAACTTATTACGACAAGATCGCACCTAAACATACACCTTCTTCACGATAAAAAATTAAAAGTTTTAAACCAATTTTTAAATTGTATAGATTCATAAACTATACTATCTCTATAGTCTACATATCTCGAAAATTTAACTTGTAAGTTAAATTGCAATTAATAATTTGAATCACTAGTTTTATCTTTTAATTTATAAACTTAAGATTTGGACATTCATATTATATATTTGAGTTCTCAAGGATATGAGAATATTGAAGAAACAATTTCAATGTTTTCAAAAGATAAAGGTCCATTAAACTTTAAACTTTTGGAAGTAATTCATAGTTCAAAGTATTATCAATTTTATAGAGATTTAGGAAAAATTTCGAAAAATGACCTTCAAAACCTATCTAAACAGATTCGAGAGTCTCATGAGATAAATTCAGATGATTTAGTTGTTATAGTATCACCTAAATCACTTGAGTCACCAACTCAAAAATTTAACACTCCAAAAGATTGGTATAGTTACTATTATGAACGAACAATTGTTGTTAAAACAGGTGGGTGGGAAATAATAACTGAGGGTAAACCATATCTAGGTATTTCACATCAAATTATTGAAAACATATTTCAATTTCTTGGAAATATTGATCTGTATTCAAAAAAAATAGAAAAATCAGTTCATTTAGAAACAGAAGTTTGCATTAATGATTTTTGTGCTAATCCAAATGAGACCAAAGGAAAAATACGCTCTGGATATATTTGTCAATCTTGTATTGAATCTGCACTAAAAAATATTTCAAACGATTATGTAATTCAGATAAAAAACATTCTAAGTAGAATTAGTAATAGAGTGAGAGAAAATTATGTTTTTGACTTTTCTGAAGACCAATTAAAAATTGAGGTGACTCAAGACTATGAAATAAAAATTGGAGGGCAGATTATCGACTTTGGTCATAAAGGAAAACTATATCACGTCGTATATTTATATTATCTAATTAACCTCGATGTGGGAATTGGAAGTAATGATTTCTCGAAACAAGGAATAGTTCGAGAACAATTTAAGTCATTATATAATCACCTGTACAAGAAAATATATGATTATGAAATAGAAAGTTATATCAAAAATATAACTTCTATACATTCAAGAATCTCAACAAAGTTAAAAAATCAATTAAGTATTGAATCGTTAGCTCATAAGTATGGATTCAAATCAAAAAAAATAAGTCAAGATATATCAGTGTATAATATTGAACTATCCAAAGATTACTTGGCACTACCTTCTACATTAAACACATTTAAGATTAACAAATAGAAATCTACTTTTTAATCGCAGCGCTGCGATTAAGTCATACGTTTTCCATTATATATTTCTTCGCAGTCTAATTTAAACATTATACTATGAAAAATTCTAATGGACAAATTCAAGTCGTAAAAATTGAAAATCTTAAAGAAGTTGAAAACTTAAAAAACTTCTACACTACATCTTCAGAGGAAGATATTCAACAATTAGTTAACTCGATTAAAAATGAAGGACAAAAATATCCTATCATTTTGAGCAAGGACCTATCTATCATTGATGGGTATAACAGAGTTTACTCACTTAAGGTATTAGGGATTGAAGTTGTAAATGCGATCGTTGTAGATGACGAACCTACAATTGATACTAGGATCACCTTTAACCTATATAGAGTGAAAAACTCTATGGATTTAACTAATGAGGTTCTTTCTGTTTTTGAAAACACATCAAAACAACAAGGGAAAAGAAATGATGGTGAACCTTATGACCGTTATAAAGTAATTTCTGAAAAATTAAATCACCGTTGGAAATCTCCAAAATCCATCCGAAAACTAGAATCAGTAATCAATGATGACTTTGACAACAAACTGTTAATCGAAGGGATTGTAACCAAAGGATGGACACTTGATGACTGCGAAGAATATACTACTAATCTTAAAAAAGTTGATCTTGAAAATGAATATGGTTTCACTCATAAACTTGAAAAAGGTGAATTAACAATCAAAGAAGTAAACAAGTTTATTATCGAAAAAGATTTCTTGACTAATAGTTACGAATCTACATTTGTGATTCCAGACAAATCGACTTCACTCAACATCAATTGTCTTGATATTAAAAATAGAGAAGAGTATAAAGGTAAAATTGATACAGTTTTCACATCAATTCCATATTGGAATGTTCGCTTCTATGAAAACGGGGAAGATCATAATCAATTAGGACACGAAAAAACACCTGAGGAATACGCAAAAAATGTTGCTAAAATCTTTAAAGAACTAACTTATACACTTAAAGAAACTTCAAATGTGTTCATCAATGTTGGCGAAAGTTATGTTGATGGTTGTGCGATGAATATTCCTGATTTAGTAAAATTCGAAATCTTAAACGAAACTTTTTTAAAATCGAAAGTACAAATTGTATGGTCAAAACCTAACCCAAAACCTCAAACCGAAGATGTATTAAGACCAATTAATAATATTGAATACATTCTTTGGTTCGTTGTTGATCCAAAAAAGGCTAAATACAATATGATCACTTATTTTGATGACAAAAAAGAAATCAAACCAACTTCAGGAGCAAAAGATGTTAATAGTAAAGGCAAACTTCAAACAAAAACAGTATCACTTTCAAAACCATATGATAAAATTTACTCACATATTTCTGCTCAAGACGTACTACATATGATCAAATGTCAAGCTGGGAAAAACTCTAGTGTCTACAAAGCCTACTCTGAGGGTCACCCGGCTGTTATGGCAGAATTGTTACCCGTACTACCAATTATGATGACAACAGATGAAAATGATATTGTATATGATCCATTCGCTGGAACTAATGTGGTAGGTAGAATGTCAATGTTGCTAAACAGAGTCGCAGTTTCTACGGAACTGTCATCTCACTACCATAAAATCGGATGTAGAGTTATGGAAAATACTTTGGAAGAAATTAATCTGGATGACTTGAAGGTGATCACTGATAAATTTATTGTTGAACCATCTACCCTATCATTAGCGGCATAATTTAAATTAGAATTGATATGAAAACAATATTATACCCACAAAATTTCAATGTAGACGAACTATTGTCTAAATATGAATTATCTAGAACTAGAAGGAAAAATCTCGTAATCAGAATCATTAAAATCGTTACTGTCTTATACCCTACTAACTATAATCTTCATAGATTCAAAGCAGACGGATTCACACATCTTAGTTCAAAATTTAAAAAAAGAATTTTAAATAATGATTATGAGTTTGTTCACAAACTATTGACTGAAGGGAAAGACCCTATCATCAAAATTAAAAAAAGTTATAAAGTAGGGGAATACTCTAAGTTACATAAACTCAACGAAAATTATCGAAATAGTCCAATGATTAAATTTAATTACAAACCTCCTAAACAACAAAAAGTAAAAACTAATGAAACGTTATTAGATAGTCAGTTTAATTCAAATAAACTCTCTATACATACTAACAGTAAAGAATTCCTATATAATCTATATCACTTAGTTATTACTAATCTTAAAAAAGATAAGGAGATTATTTTATTGAAAAATTATATTGGAAGAAACCTTTATATCATTGAAGACATTAATAATGGTAAATTCTACAACAACAGATCATATTCTAACAATAGGTACAACAGTTCAATTACATCATTAAACAAATTAGTAAGACCATTTCTATTAGTTAATAACAAAACATTATTTTCAGTAGATATTAAATCATCACAACCTTACCTATTAGCTAGTTTATTAAATGTTAACTACTACAATAAGAATAACAAGAACAAATACAACTACTATAGAGTAGGTCCTGTTGGTGGGTCAATATTGTTTCCGCGTTTTTTGGAAGGAAAAGAGAAAGGAATTGAACAATACCGAAATATTTCTTTTGAGGATGACTTCTATTCCATTGTATTGAGGAATGAACTTGGTCGAGATCCAACAACAATCGAAAGGAATAGTCTTAAACACAAAACAATGCAATTTTTATTTTATAATAATCCTAAAGCCAAACAAAAATCTGAACTGAAATACCTGGTAAAACAATTTCCTCAAATTAATGATTTTATTAGTTCATGTCTAGATAAAATTGGAGAGAAAAGGTTTTCCTATTTACTTCAACGTGCGGAGAGTTTTCTTGTGCTAGATACAGTCTGTGTTGAATTTAATAATAAATACAAATCTGCTCCATTTTTTACGATTCACGATGCAGTATTAACTACAGAGGAACATTACGAGGAATTATATAGAATTATGTTTGAGCAATTAAAACTGATGACTGGGATTAATCCTGGGCTCAAGATAGAGGAACACTCATTAGAAGTAACTCCTTCAAATGAAAGTATCAAATACATTACCGATAAAATTATTAAACGATCTAAAAAAATTAAAGTACTTAATAATACTTCAGGAGTATTCGACTATAATATTGCTAAAACGGAGGAACTAATTAATCAAACATTCATTAAAAAATAGTAACTATGAATCCAAATATTATCAATAAAAAGAAAAATCTATTTAGTTTAACTAAAGAAGAGTCCCTTGTTCGAGGAACTAACAAAAGGGAACGTATGATCGGATTAATTGAGAATCTGACTCAATTTAACCAAATCGAAAAATTCCCGCATCTATACATTTATTCACCACCAGGACTGGGTAAAACCCATACAGTAAATGAATTTTTAAAAGAATCTGAACTACCCTATTTTGTAGTTTCTGGAAACACTTCCATGTTCGCTTTTGGTATCCAACTAGCAGTAATCAATTATCAAAATGTTGAGAAGACTAATATTATCATTTATGTTGATGATTGTGATGAGATTTTCAAAAACGAACAAAACTGTAATACGATGAAAAACGTACTTGACGGTGAGAAAAAGTTTGTTTATGAAAAATCTTTGGCTAGCCAATGGTCATTTCTTGGACAACTTCAAAAAGAAGCAATTGAATATCATAGTGAAGAAGGTAAAATGGGGTTTACTATACCAACAGATAACCTTCGATTCGTATTTACATCTAATTTCTCTCTTCCTATTGATGATGATGTACGGTTAGCGAGACAGAAAGGAGGATATAAATCGGTATTGATGGCACATAGAAACGCTATTAGATCTCGATGTAAAGTAGCTGATTTTGACTTGACACCACAAGAACATTGGGGTTGGATTGCTGATGTGACATTGAGTCCAGAATTTCTTCCAGAAATACCAATTTCAAAAAAGAATATTATTCTTGAATTCTTATGGAATAACTGGTCTCAACTAAATGAAAGATCAATCCGTTCCATTGAAAAAATGGCGAATTTAATGAAGTACTATCCAGACAGATATGAGAACTTATGGGAAATGGATTACTTAAAACCTGAATATGATGAATATTAGTAAAATTCAACAAGAACTTGACAATATCAGTTTACGTCCTTACGCAAGAAAAACTGATAAACAACTTATTTCATATGAGGAACTTTCTCAGTTTTACAAATTAAAATATCAAGGTAAACAACCTTCAATGCTGGTAAAATACAATTTACCTATCTATCGAAAATGTAAACTAAGTATTGAACAAGTCCGAGAAATCAGATCAAAATATGTTCCTCATGTGTATGGTAAAAAAAAGTTAGGGATGGAATATGGTGTTTCAACTTCCGTAATTTACAGAATTTTGAAAGGATTATCCTGGAAGGAATAATTTCAATCAAAGTTCTTAAATTTATTAAATGGTTATTCTGAAAAAACTCAGTAAAATTTAATTTTGGGAAAAATACGGGAAAAATAGAAAATAAAAAACCCTTAAAACGTTAGTAATAAGGGTTTTGTATTTTATATCAGTGCGGATAATAGGACTCGAACCTACACGCCTTGCGGCACCAGATCCTAAGTCTGGCATGTCTACCAATTTCACCATATCCGCGTGAATTGGGTGCAAATATACACATAAGTTCTAATTTTCAAAG
>JACCDZ010368671.1_pt1 | contig 32381 bp, 33 predicted proteins | sample 7449551 | NCBI WGS metagenome assembly JACCDZ01 (sample SAMN15323452, study PRJNA562643) | freshwater metagenome | isolation source: river surface water | place: USA:Blue River Watershed | collected 2017-08-18 | reverse complement strand
TGGACAAAATGACTCCAGATGAGTTTTACTATGACCAGCTACCACAACAAAATAAGGTAGCTTAACTAGAGCAGAGTATCACTTATAAATAAGCTTTTAGTTGTTCAAACATGTGGGACCACCTCTCAGGTATTAATGCACAGGTAATGCCATATTCACTTTTACTTTTATCACCTAATAGACCATCTGGATCGTACAACTTAAACGCCAAACCAATTACCGTTGCAATCGGTGCAAGCGTAATCCATCGTTTAGAAAAATTCATTTTTAGACCAAGAACTTCTTGTCCTTGATAAGACCCATAACAGACTATACCTGTATCTGGAATCGCTCCCGCATCAGAACCAGCTTCTGGACTGGTTAAGCCAAAGCAAGGAATTTCTGTACCATTTGCTAAGCCGGGTAAATAACGTTGCTTCTGTGCAGTTGTACCGTAATGTAGCAATAGTTCACCGGGACCAAGCGAGTTGGGCACCATACAACTCACTGCCGCAGTCAATGAACGTGATGCTATCTTGCTCATAATGCGGCTTTGAGCAAATGCTGAAAATTGTTTTCCCCCAAATGATTTTGGAATGATAAGTCCTAAAAAACCTTTATCTTTAATAAACTGCCAAACTTCAGGAGGTAAATTTTTATCTTTGTGGTGAATTTTCCATTCATCAAGCATGAAGCAAAGTTGTTGAACTTCATTGTCTATAAAAGATTGTTCTTCTACAGAAAGTTTTGGATATGGATATTGATCGAACTTTTCCCAATCAGGCGCTCCCATAAATAATTCTTTTTCCCACCAACTTGTACCTGCTTCCAAAGCCTCTTTTTCTGTAATACTCATGCTAGGCATTGCTTTGGAAAGAATATTAAATGCAGGTTTAGCAATTAACGCTTCACGTAATGGTGCAACAAGTAAAATAATACTCATTAAAATGATGGGAATACCAACCACTAAACTCCAAGGTGTAATAAAAATCGCGCATAGAATCGCAGTAGCGATAGCCACAATACTACCAATTGTTCGATTGAGTTCGAAATAAAATGCAGCCCACAACACAAAAAACTGAATCAACAAGCTAAGCAATATCAATACGAGAGTCATAATTACTCCTTTGCCTTCAACTTGAACTGAGAAAGATGATTTATTTGAATTACTTCATTTTTAAACTTAGATGGAAATAGGTGAAAAAAGCGTGAATTTTTATTCTACAGATTGGATTGATTTTTTTTAAATTCGCTACCCAACATTACACAACCGCATCAAGATAAAACCTCTTGCGAAAGTCGTTATTGCAAGTTTATCTGGTTTACTAGTGCAGCGAGGCTTTGTTGCCAAAAGTTTGAAAGAGAATGCTACCCTAATTGAGCTAAATTCAAGTGATAACTTGGATATGAGGTCGACCTAATTTTGTGAATTTATTCAAAACTGCTACATGTGCATGAATCTCATTCACCTGACTAGGAAAACACCTTGATGTGAATTTATCACCTAATAATTTGATGCAATGCATTTTGGTTTCCACTAAACTTCGATGATGATAACCCAACCATTTTTCCCAAATTGACCTATCTAGCCTTTTGACTGTTTTTAATAATTCATTCCTCTCCAAATATATCAATTTCTTATCTTTCCAAAGCTTTGCATTCTTCCTAGGGGGAATGACTGCATGTGCATCTCGATCTAAAATGACTTGTCGGCAGTGCTTTGTATCATAAGCACCATCTGTATAGACTAAATTAATTCGTTCATCCAACGGAATTTGATCAAACAAATCACCAAGCACCTGTGAATCACTCACATTGTTTATTGTGAGCTGAACTACTCGTATTTGATATGAAGTTTGCGCCATTGGCGACGATATTCAGTATCAAAATTATAAAATTGATTTTATTTTCGATAAAATAGTTTTATATAAAAAGACCACGTCAAGGGGATGACGTGGCGAAAAACTGAAATATATAACTCACTATACACAGCATATAATCAAGCTATGTATTAACTTTTCGCAATGTTATCGAGTAGTTCTGGTTCCAACATAAAGAAATCTCGTCCAAAATTTTCCAATGGAATATCAGAAAGATTAATTTGGTATTCAATATCACCGTTAAAAAAACTTTGAGATTTTTGTATCGAACGTTCCCAACCGAATTCCTTACCACATTGCTTGAGCAAATATTGATAAACCTTTGCATCATTGACTCTTAACAAGAATGCATCATCAGATAACTGATGTATCGAGACATTTTCGGAATATTGCACATCAATCATGATCTACCTCCTAGAATGAATGATCAAGTGAATATTAGTTATCATTATAGATAATTGCTTATTATTCAACCATTTTTTAATATTTATTTTTAGTTATTAAATATTTAAGTCATATTTTTGAAATAAACAACAAGACTGGAAGCGATGTGGCGAAAATTGTCACTAATGCTAGCTTTCTTCTCAGTCAAATTATTAGCGATAAAGATTAGGTCTTTGGCTGCATAACATCAAAAAGTGCAAATTCTCATAATAATACTTCCCTAAGGTGACGGATGCTGTCATTGAACAAGTGACAGAATGGCAAAATAGAACACTCGATAGCCTTTATCCTGTTGTCTATTTAGATTGCATTGTTGTTAAGGTTCGTCAGCATTCAACAGTAATCAATAAATCAGTTTATTTAGCATTAGGGATTAACCTGGATGGCCAAAAAGAACTTCTTGGCATGTGGCTTGCTCAAACAGCAGGTGCCAAATTCTGGCTCTCAGTCATGACAGAGCTTAAAAATCGAGGAGTGCAAGATATTCTTGTTGCCTGTGTAGACGGGCTAAAAGGCTTTCCTGATGCGATAGCCTCTGTCTATCCTCATACTGACATCCAGTTATGTATCGTGCATGTTGTACGCAATAGCCTGAGATTTGTGAGCTGGAAGGACTACAAAGCTGTAGCAGGATTGAAGGCGATCTATCAGGCAAGTACAGAAGAAAATGCTTTAAATTCTCTAGGTATCTTCTGCGATCAATGGAATCACCAGTATCCAAAAATTGGAGAATCCTGGCGGGAAAATTGGGAAAATATCCGAACGATCTTTAGCTATCCTGCTGAAATACGTCATGCGATTTATACAACAAATGCAATTGAATCATTGAATAGCGTGATCCGCCATTCAACTAAAAAGAGAAAGATCTTCTCTTCTGATGATTCAGTGAAAAAAGTCATTTACTTAGCAACATCAAATGCTGCTAAGAAATGGACCATGCCAATTCAAAATTGGCGTTTAGCTATGAATTGGTTTACGATTCAGTTCGATGATCGATTAAAAGATCATTTATAAAAAATGGAACTTACACAAAATAATTTACAGACTCGACTACTATTAAATTAGTAGCCGCTTTTCCACCTATTTTGTCTTATGATGAGTGGGAAGCTATTGCTGTACCACATCAACAACAACTAGTTGACGATACTAGGAACTAATTTAGTAAAACGTTGATATAAAAACTGCATTTGGATCCAACTGTGCTTGAACTTTATTTCTTATCTCTAAATCAATTGCACTTTGCAAATCTAAATGAAATTTAGTGGTAGTTTTAAAAATTTCGTTATCAACTATTTGTGATAATAATTCATGTTCTTCATTCTGTTCAAAATATTCTTCAATATTAATTTCAATTCTTTTGTTAAACTTGATTATTTGATTTTCTGGCTTCACATCAAAATTTTCATAATCTCTATACATATCTAACAAATAGTAATCTTCAAGATGATTTAAAATATAACCATCAGAATGAAATTGTATTGAATTTTCAATGGATTTACTAAAGATTTCTTTTGTTCTTTTATAATAAAAATCGTTAAAGTTTCCTATAAGACTAGGCCTTTCAATTTCACCTAAGATTTCATACTCTCTCAAAGCTCCACCAGAATATCCATTCCACATGATATTAATAAAAGTCAAAGGTGATATTTTTATTAAACCAATCAATTCTTTCTTTTTATTTCTATTGTATGGATGATTGATATACTCATATGATCTCAAAATTGTATGAAAAGCTAAAATATGCCTTAATTGATTTCGACAAAGATCTGCTTTAACACAATATTTAAGTTCGGAGTTAATAAATTCAAATACTCTATTAGCAAGTATAGAAATACCACTGGAGTAAAGATTAAATGTAAATCCAGCAACTGCTGAAAAAAACTGAAGAATTTCTTTTCTATTTAATCCTAACTTTTCCATATGTATTGTTGCCAGCATTATAAGAATATTGTACTCATGATTATTCGGATCATTGAGATATGAGTAATATTCACTCTCAATTAAATTAATAAATTTATTTTTAACATCTTTATTAGTAATTATTTTAATATCATTAATTCTGCGAAGTTCTTCATTACTAAATGCATGACCCTCAAACAAAGATAACATTGTTATAGGAATTCTTGATTGTTTACCTTTTTGATCAACCAGAACAATAAACAACAAAACCCCAAACTTATCAGAATACTCATACTCATGCTTAAGTTGACAAAAATAACTAAACATGCGAAAAGACATTTTTGGTTAAACGATGTTTGCACATGCCACGGATTGTTACCGTCCCACTCAGCTTAGAACAGCGTGCACAACTAATTCTCCTGACCAAGCATGCAGCACATTGGCGTGAAAGACAACGTGCCCAAACCATTCTCTGGCTTTCCGAAGGTAAAACTGTTGCCGAAGTTGCTGCGTTACAAGAGCGTATCCCAGAAACCATAAGGCTACAACGCCGACATTGGGAGCTACATCAGTTTGAATCGATTCAAGAAGGTCATCGCTCAGGCCGTCCCAATACACTGACATCAAACTATCAGGCTCAAATCTTAGAGTGGGTCAACACAAGCCCACTCAATGCAGAACAAATCCGAGTCAAACTGCATGAAAAACACGGTGTGTCCGTGTCTGTTGAAACTATTCGCAAGTTTTTGCGAGATTCAGGCATGGTCTTCAAACGCACCCGCCACAGCTTGAAAAAAAAGAGACCCGACCGCATTTGGACAAGCGCAACAGCAAATTGAAGCATTACGTGAGCAAGCGGCACGTGGTGAAATTGTATTGGGCTATGTCGACGAAACAGGATTTTCGGCTACGCCAGATAACCGTTATGCATGGACAAAGATAGGCGATGTTCATGCGGTTGATGCTGTAAGACTAAAGCGAGTTAATGTGATGGGTTGTCTCCTGTCAACGGGTCATCTGATCACCAGTTGCCTACAGGAGTCCGTTAACAGTCGCTGGTTTTATGCCTATTTGATGGGTGTAGCAGCACAGGTGAAACGCAGCTATCAAGTTCCTTTGGTGTTGATTGTTGACAATGCCTCGATTCATCGCAGCAAACAGATGGTAGATTGGCGCAAGCTTCTTGTACAAGAATATTCAACGACTTTGTATTTTCTACCTGCGTATAGTCCTGAGCTGAATAGAATTGAGATGGTTTGGAAGCAGATGAAGTATAACTGGCGGGATTTTAAGGTAATGAAGGCAGATCAAATAGAGCGTTGGGTTGGGCAGATTTCAAAGGGTTTTGGTAATGAATACATGTTTACTTTTTAGTTGATACTTATAGCTCTTGAAAAAAACTTAGAAACTCTCTTATTAAATATTAGCTATTTGCATAGATCTCACATATTTTTATTCGACATAATTTTCGATAAAATTAGAAAAATATCTTATCGAGGCCTGACTATAGCTGACGTCACAAATATAAATTGGCGCCTGCTAAGAGCTAAAAATTGGATCAGTGATATTCGAATGAACTCATATGTATCCGAATATGAGTTGTTCAAAAAATCTGTTATATCAGAAAAATTTAAAAATAAAGAAATTTACATTTCCAATTCTGATTCTTTAATATTGCATGCGAAAATTGCTACTGATCCAAATGATCTAATCACCCTTAACCTTAATAAATTTTTTCCTTCCCACATCATATTGTATTCCAACTAAAGCGGACACCCACAATTAACACCCAGGTATGGCAGCCTGCCCTTTTATCGTTTGTAAACCTTTTTCCATGTGCTCATGCTGCCTGCCCCTGCACCAAATGCTGTATTGGCAATAATACCTTGAACATCGTCACCTGAAGCAGGTGAGATCCCAGCTGAAATTGTCCCGGCTAATTCAACATTGCTCTCTTAAATGTATTTCTTAATGCGGCACTGCCAGCCAATTTTTACCGTGTAAAAAACCCATTTACTGCCTTGGTAAATTCTATCACCAGATCCCCAAAGTGGCGAGCCAAGCTGTATAGAGTGTGGCTAAAACAAAGTCATCCCTGCTGCGCCTGTCTTAAACCAGTCACCAAAGATACACCATGGCACAGCCGTCATATTGTGAAGCTAAGTCATGGTAGGATGGATGCGGTCGCTCATCTTGAGATTTACCATCTATCTGTATTGTCCGAGGAGTGTTCAGTTTGCCAATGTCAACGAGGTATAACCGGGTGCCGAATGGCGCCTTAGAAGAGGCTTGAGCCGTGTGCTGGGAAACTCGCATGCACGGTTCTTAGGGGGTTGACGTAGGCAACTGCGTCTGACTACCCGACAACCAAATGCGCCCTTAGGCCTTGGGAAGTAAGAACTGGCTGTTTGTTGGCTCGCTGCGCAGTGGTCAACGAGCGGCGAATATCAAGACTTAAATCCAGTCAGCAAAGCTGAATGGCTTGGATCTGTATGCCTATGTTACCGACACATAAAGTGACCTAAATAGAAGAATTACTGCCACACCGGTGGCAACCCGACCAAAATTAAAAAATAGGTGTGGGGTTCAGCCCACGCTTACGAAACTTGTAATAAACTGATCTAAAATTCGATCATATACTTCATATCTCAAAGTATTGACTTAAATTATGATTAAGCCATGCCAGAATTAGATCGCCCCATACCCAAGTCGTCACTTGAATTTGAGTAACTATAGGAAATTCTATCTTTAAAGTCTTTATCCAACAAAACCAATTAAGAATAATGTTGATTTAAGCTGCTTACCATTTGCTTACCAGAATCTAAAAACAAAAAAACCACTTACGATTAGTACACGTAAGTGGTTGTTTTATATGGTGGGCCCAGACAGACTTGAACTGTCGACCAACGGATTATGAGTCCGCTGCTCTAACCAACTGAGCTATAGGCCCTAAAGTTTAATGATATATTTGATATAAAAAATGCGACTTAATCTTAGTTAAATTTAACTTAAATTACAAGCAGATGATTTTATCAAATTACTAAAATAGTGTTAAAAATCATAAACTGAGCTGATTCTATATGATCTTTACAGCTTGAGTAAAGATGATATTGCACTATTTTGATCATTAATAAGACATCTAAATTTATTTTGATCTGGTCTTTTCGGATATGTGTTTTCCTAAAAAGTCGTATTACACTGCTGCGACTCAAAGCCTATGATGATAACCATGAAAAAATTTTTAGGAAAATCTATTTTTCAAGCCACAGGTTGGCAATACAATGTTGATCCAAAACTTCTAGAAAAAAAACAAGTTATTATTGGATTCGAGCATACATCAAACCTAGATACCATCCTTTCTCTGGCTTTATTTGAAATTTTAGAATTAAAAATACATACACTGATAAAAAAAGAACTATTCAAAGGCCCTCTCAAGCCTATTTTAGAAAAACTTGGTGGTATTCCTGTTGATCGCAAAGCCAACAAAGATATCGTGACTCAAATGGTTGATCTATTTAATCAAAATGATAATTTTAATTTGGTTATAGCCCCTGAAGCGACACGAGCAAAAGATGGTGAAGCGCGAAAACCAATTCGCACTGGTTTTTGGCATATTGCAAAAGCAGCCAACGTACCCATCATCTTAATGTATGCAAATGCTCGAACCAAACAAGGCGGCATTTTAGGTAAAATTTACCCTACTGATCTGCAACAAGATTTAGAAAAAATCAAAGCACTATATACCGAATATGATATTGATGTAAAAATTAACTAAATCGTCTGAACCATCTGATCATTTTTTGATGCTTAATCAAAATTTTAAATTTTGAATATGAGCTATGGCAGTTTTCAAGAAAACTATCGCTATGCTAATATTCACGCACTTTTTTGAGTTTTAATTTTTTGGAGTTACTTCCATGGCGGGTCATTCTAAATGGGCCAATATTAAGCATCGTAAAGCTAAACAAGATGCAAGTCGCGGTAAAGTTTTTACCAAATATATCCGTGAAATCGTAACCGCTTCTAGATTGGGCGGCCCAGATGCGGCGAGTAACCCTCGTTTACGTGCTGTTGTTGAAAAAGCACTTTCTGTGAATATGACACGTGACACCATCAACCGTGCGATCCAACGTGGTGCTGGTGGCGAAGATAATGATGATTTAAAAGAAGTAACCTATGAAGGTTATGGTGTTGGTGGTGTTGCAGTTATCGTTGAAACCATGACTGATAACTTAAACCGTACTGTCCCAGATGTTCGCCATTGTTTTTCTAAAACCAATGGCAACTTGGGTACCAATGGTTCGGTGGCTTATCTGTTCACAAAACGTGGCGAAATTTCTTTTGAAGATGTTTCTTTAGAAGACAAAATCATGGAAGTCGCTTTAGAAGCGGGTGCTGATGATATCGAGATCGATGAAGATAGTATCTTGGTAATCACCAGTCCAGAGAGCTTTGGTGATGTTCAGGATGCACTTACAGCAGCAGGTCTAAAATCTGATAATGCTGAAGTTGTGATGAGCCCATCAACTAAAGCTGAAATCAATGATATTGATCAAGCCAAACAAATCATGAAAATGATTGATATGCTTGAAGATCTTGATGATGTTCAAAACGTTTATACCAATGTTGAATTCTCTGAAGATGTATTAACGCAACTTGATGCTTAATTCATTCAGATCAGTAAAAAATGCATCTTTTTAGATGCATTTTTTATAACTTATTTAACAGTTTATAGCAGTTAAATACGTTGTATTCTTTGATCACAAAACTAGAATGTAGCGCAACGACGCTGTCAATTTTACCAATACGGCGTAATAGAATTTCACTATAGTCATCCATATTACGAGCCACCAATTCCAAAATAAAATCGGCGCTCTGCCCTGTCACTAAAAAGGCATTGGTGACTTCAGGAATATCTTCAATTTCTTGTAGAAATTTATCAAAGGTTTCACTGTCATGTTTGCTCAAAGAAACCTGTAAAAGTATGTGTAAACTAAAACCGAGCTTATTAAAATTAATTTCTCGTTTGAGCTGTCCCATCACTTGGGATTCAATCAGGTTTTTAATGCGTCGATGCACCGAACTCACTGAGAGATTAATACGCTCTGAAAGCTCATTTAGATTGACATCTTCATGGGTCAAAATTTCAAGAATTTGTTTATCAAAACGATCCAATTCCATTCTACAGTTCTCACTCTGAATTTATGCTTCTATCGGAACTGCTCACTCAGTAATTTTTAAGGGTCAAGGGAAAACATTCGTTTAACTTTTGACGATGCTGCATGGATAACGCAAACATGATTCCGATAAACTTTTGGTTTATCTTTGTCTCAAAGCCGAAACAAGACCTTTTGAGCAACTGTTCAACTCATCTCCCAATAGTGAACAACTCGTTTCGATCCCCATCACACCCTGAAACATAAGATAGCAAAGACTTTTTATAATTATTTCCCTCTTTTCAGTTTTTTTAAAGTAAATTTGGCAATAATTTCTAATATTTTCTATTTATAACGAATTTTCTTTTAATAATTAATTTTATTCACCGATAATTTTTTACTTTATTGACTATTTTGCTCTTTTCTTTCGCATAAAAAAGCCCCGATTATTTTCAATCAGGGCTTTATTCATCAACAAATCTTATAAACCGCGCCAATCAACCCGTGCATTACGTTCAGTCGCATAAATACGCTGTGCATATTGTCCAAGCGGTAAATCTAATAAATAGTCATGATATTCCTTCAATTCACCCGTGAATTGTTCAATATCATCATTTTCCAATTCCCACGGCGTACCCTTAATCACGAGTAAAGGCGCAAGAATTGAACAAACTGCTATATCTGCTAAACCTAGACGATCGCCAACCAAATAACGCCCTTGATTATCAATCAAGCGTTGATTGAGGTCGGTAATCAGCTCAGTCATTCTCACTTTAGATTTTGCGACTTTCTGAGGATTTAACTTATAGTTTGAAGAAACTAAACTCTTTAAAATTGGTTTAGAAATTTTTTCAAACTGACGTAAATAGCCTTGCTCACCCATCATAATTTCGAGTGGATGATCGCCAACAGATAACGTTTGCGCCAATGACCAACGTCGGACATGCACACCCAGTTCACCCGATAATTTATCAATTTCTAAAGCTTGCTCACGTAACTGTTCATCACGTCTCAATAATGCATGTTCAGGATAAGTACTATCAAGATATAAAGCGATTTGTGTTGAATCAGCAACCCAGCGTTTATCATCTTTCAACATCGGCAATAGATATTGCCCAGATTTGAGATAGGTAAATGCTCGGTGAAAACCAGGAATTAAATTATGTGCCACATAGTCCAATTCCTTATGATCTAACAACCAGCGAGCTTTTTCACAATAATGAGACAAAGGAAATTGGTATAAAACCCGCATAAACTCTCCAAATTTATTTTTCTACTCGATCAAACCTAAGGTTTGCTCTACTTTAGAAGTAAAAATGAATGATTACAATGTCGTTTTTTTCCTATCTCCTGTAATTTGGGCAAGATCAAGTTTTCATTACGGCCATGACCTGACTTTGTCATGGCTTTCATGTAAAATCATCAGCAATTTTTAAATAACACATTTGTGAGTGGTTTCATGGGTTTTAATTGCGGTATTGTTGGTCTGCCAAACGTAGGTAAATCTACATTGTTCAATGCATTAACAAAGGCAGCGATTGCAGCTGAAAACTTTCCGTTCTGTACCATTGAACCGAATACAGGCATTGTCCCTGTTCCAGATCCACGCCTAGATAAACTTACAGCGATTGTTAAACCTCAACGTGTTATTCCAACTACGATGGAATTTGTTGATATCGCAGGTTTAGTTGCTGGTGCATCTAAAGGTGAAGGCTTGGGTAACCAATTCCTTGCCAATATCCGTGAAACTGATGCAATTGCACACGTTGTACGTTGTTTTGAAGATGAAAACGTGATTCACGTAAATGGTAAAATTGACCCATTAGATGACATCGCAACCATCAATACTGAACTTGCGCTTGCTGACCTTGATACCGTTGCAAAAGCTTTGTTACGCTTAACTAAAGCGGCAAAAGGTGGCGATAAAGATGCGATTGCCACTAAAGCAGCTTTAGAAAAAATTCAACCTTTACTCGATGAAGGCAAACCAGCACGTGCGGCTGACCTTTCGGATGATGAACGTAAAGCGGTACGCGGTTTCGGTTTAATGACGCTTAAACCAACTATGTACATTGCCAACGTAGCAGAAGACGGTTTTGAAAATAACCCACATCTTGATGCAGTAAAAAAACTCGCTGCGGAAGAAAATGCGATTGTTGTTCCACTTTGTAACCAAATCGAAGCTGAAATTTCATTATTAGAAGATGAAGATCGCGCTGAATTCTTGGAAGCGATGGGTATGGAAGAACCAGGCTTAAACGTGGTGATTCGTGCAGGTTATAGCTTACTTGGCTTACAGACTTACTTCACTGCGGGCGTACAAGAAGTTCGCGCGTGGACGGTTAAAGTCGGTGCGACTGCGCCACAAGCAGCGGGTGTGATTCATACCGACTTCGAAAAAGGCTTTATCCGTGCTGAATGTGTTGCTTATGATGACTTCATTCAATACAACGGTGAAAGCGGTGCCAAAGAAGCAGGTAAATGGCGTTTAGAAGGTAAAACTTATGTCGTACAAGACGGCGATGTATTACACTTCCGTTTTAACGTGTAATTATTTCAACATAAAGACACTATGGAAAGAACATTAGAACGATTATTCGCACATAATCCAATGATACGGCGGTTGTTGATTCTGCTCATCACTGCTGTGCTTGGTATGATTGACTTGGCAACAGGTTATGAGTATTCGTTCTCGGTGTTCTATCTACTGCCTGTTTCAATTGCAGCATGGTACGACCAATATAAGATCACTGTGCTGACCATTATGCTGTCAGGCATGACTTGGTTGATTGCAGACATTCATGCTGGTCATCATTATTCCAATACATTTATCCCTCTTTGGAATGCTTTCGTTCGTTTAGGTTTCTTTTCAATTGTTGCATTTTTGCTGATCCATGTTCGAAAAAACTGGCAAGAAATGAAAAAATTAGCAATGAAAGATCAGCTCACCTCTCTCGATAATAGCCGTGCTCTCGATATTGAATATCGTATTTTGCGAAAGTTGAATTTCCGCAAACAAACGTGTTTTGCAGTTGGCATCATTGACCTTGATGGCTTCAAGGCAGTCAATGACACTCATGGACATCATGGTGGTGATGAGGTTCTGCTCCAGTTTTCACAGGTTCTCAAAAAAGCCTGTCGTTCTTCAGACATTGTTGCCCGTTTAGGCGGTGATGAATTCGCAATTATTTTATTAGATATTGATGAAACCCAAGCATATCTTTGTGATCATCACTTGCGAACATTATTTGCAGAAAGTGGCTTAAATCAAAAATATGGCGTCGATTTTAGTATGGGTTTAGCCATTTTATCCGAATTACCAGAAAACCTTGAAGATGCAACCAAGACTGCAGATCAGCTCATGTATCAATCAAAATCTTTAGGTAAATCACAAACCACGATTCAATCATTTATTTGACCCATTGCGTCGGTGTACAAGCTGTGACCTTTTTAAATATTCGAATAAAAAAACTTACATTTTCATAGCCCACTTCATAAGCAATTTGCTGAATCTTCATATCTGTGGTTAATAATAACTTCTTGGCTTTATCAACTCTCACCTGTTGCAAATATTGATTGAGAGAAATCTGCGTCGCCAATTGAAAACACCGTTTTAAATTCCGTTCACTAAAGTTAAATTGCTGGGCCAGATCGGCAATCCGGTTTTTACGCAGCACAATGTTCATCTAGCCAATCTTGTACTTGCAATACGGCTTCATCACAATGATTACGATACATCGGTAATACAGGATTTAGTAATTGCGGTGAGGTCATCAATAAATGGCTTGCACACAATTGTGCAAAATAATCCCCTTTATGCTGTGCAACAATGCCCAGTAAAGCATCAAATGTACCCATTAATGTCCCTGTACTATAGATCGATCCTGCGTATAGATAATTTCGATTTTTAGTAAATGAACAGCTAGGAAATAAACCATTTAGCTCACGAATAAAAGCCCAATGGGTTGCTAACAGGATGTGATCAGCAAGTTTAGTTGCTGCAATAAAATAAACACCCGTTGTAACCGCTAAAATAGCAATCTGCTGTTGTATTAAACGTCTAATCCACAGCACTAAATCATGGCTTTGTAATGTTAATGTTGCTAACTGCTTCCCCTCAAAACTAGGAATAATCACCAAATCATAAATGCGATCTAGCATGATATGCCCATTGACATCGATCTGTGTTCCACTTGCACTCTGTTTCGCTAATCCATCGATACTTAGAATTTCAACTTGGTATGTTGCAACCTGCCCCTGTCGCGCTTCCAACAAAGCCACGACATGAAAAAAATCCTTAACCATCATCAGGCTCATTGCCCAACATCCATCATAAGCAACAATTGCAACTCTTTTCATTTCAATATGGCACGATCAGACTATTTATCGTCATGATTATATCTATATTACACAATGGTTTTTAACTATTCTGATATTCAATTTATACATTTGGATTATCTTGCCATGCGACACTGTGAAACCGTTGAAAAAAACATCTCATCCCTTGAAGGCAATCTCTTTGTAAAGATATGGCAGCCACAACAGACTGAGCCAAGTAAACAAATTCCGATTCTATTATTCCATGACTCTTTAGGCTGCGTGCAACTATGGCGAGATTTTCCTGAACAACTTTGCATCGAAACCAATCGCATGATTATTGCCTATGATCGTCACGGCTTTGGACAATCTGATGCAAGCGACACACAACTCTCTACCGATTTTATCCAACAAGAAGCTCTTGTTGCTGCTGAACTTTTAGATCAGCTTGAAATCTCACAAGTGATTGCGCTAGGTCATAGTGTTGGTGGTGGCATGGCGGTCAGCTTTGCAGCACAATATCCATTCAAATGTGTTGCAGTGATTACGGAAGCGGCTCAGGCATATATTGAACAAAAGACCTTAGATGGCGTTTCTGATGCAAAACAGATGTTCCAACAGCCTGAACAATTGCAAAAACTCAAAAAATATCATGCAGAAAAAGCACAATGGATTTTGGATGCTTGGACCGAAACATGGCTTTCACCTGCATTTCGCAATTGGACTCTGGACAATAACCTCAAAGCATTACAAACAAAATTGCTCGCCATTCATGGTCACAATGATGAATATGGCAGCTTAGCGCAACCTGAGCGATTAGCTAAATATACGGATGCAGAATTACATTTGATTGAAGCGTGTGGGCATGTTCCCCATCGAGAAAAACCTCAACTGATTGTTCAAATCATCAAGGAATTTGTTGCACTCTACGCCTAAAATTACATTAAAAATCGGTCATCCCATCTTACTGATTTTTTAATAATTTCTGTAATTGTTTGGTCACATGCACTCTAGCCTTCTTCTGTTTAAAAATCGTCGGGATATGCAACAAAAAGAAAGAGTGGCGATATTTTTTATGATCACGTAAATCTTCTTTTAAATAATCATAGAGATCTATCGCCGTTTCACGATGAAATGCCCATAACGCTTGTTGTCTATACATCACCACATAATAGGCATCATTCGGCCAATTCAGTTCATGTTTTTGACGACAATCACAAGATTCACACACTACTCCTCCTTTATTCATTGAAGAGTAAGGAGCAGACCATTTTTGTACATCATAAGTCTCAGGTAAATCGCGGATCTGCTGCAAATCAACCGATAAATTAGGATAGTAAAAAGCAGCATTCCAATAACCACCACAACTATCCTGAAAACGCTGATATTCAAAATCTGGATGCTGCTGAAAATAATCGATGTCTTTTTTGAGTTGAATCTTGGCAAATCGAGCAAATTCAAAATTCGCTTTGTGCTGACATGATGGACACTGAATGCTTAACTTGTGTGGTAATGACCAATATTCGTAAAGTCCTGTCATTTGCTTTTAAATATAGATCTTGAGTTAAAGACCAATCAGCATAACAAGCAGATGACACATTTTAAATGATCTATTTATTGCAAAAAAACCGAAATCTAAATGATCTCGGCTCTTTTAAAATTATCTGGGCTTAAGATGCAGTTTGGACTTTCATATCCATCGCGGCACGTTTGCTTTCAGCTTCTTTCAAAATACGTTGATGTAATGGTTTACGGAAACCTAGTAAGAATACAAACTCAGCTAAAACGAACAATGGGCCAATTGCCAAACCAATCAGATCATCAACAAATGCTGGTTTTTTCTTTTCAAAATAATGTCCTACAAGCTGAAAAACCCAGCCTACAACAAAAATACCAACACTTGCACCTAACCAACTCCACATGGGTAAAGCCGCAACTTTTAAAGCTAGAGGGTAAGCCAACACCAATAAAATCAGCATCAATGCACCAAACAACTTATCAAGTGTAAGATAATAAATACTACTTAAAGCAATCAGTATCATAGCTAAGGTTATAGAGAAACCAGAGATTTCAATACCAGCTCGTGCAGTTAAGCATAAGATAGAGAAAACGATTAAAGGAATGCCTACAAAATGAGTCATAATATTATTTCGATCTAAATGGTAAGCAGCATACTGACTGAGTTGTCGTTCCAAATTTGTCATTGCTCATTCCTCATATATTTAGTTTATGCTGTTAATCTATAAGAAATGAGTATGTGAAATTGTCATATAGCTGACAAATGGATTTATTTTTAACAAAGGAAATGTTGTGCTAGATGCAATTTATATTAAACATTTAAATCAAAATGCTTGGTTCAGTCACCTAGATTTACCATTTCAAAACTTCATCATCGAGCATGGAAAAAAATATAGCATAGAAAAAAATGCTGCCGTATTTCATGCTCAAGACATTTTTGATGGTGTTTATGGTGTGCTTGAAGGATCGATTAGTTTAGGATACATCGATGTGAATGGGAATGAAGCGATTGCTGCAATTGCTGAACCCATCATGTGGTTTGGTGAAATTTCTCTTATTGACCAGCAACCACGCTCTCATGATGCTATTGCATTAAAGAAAAGTGTCGTTTTACAAATTCCAGCACAACCACTTCAAGCATTTCTACTGCAAAATCCCTATTACTGGTATTACTTTGCTTTGCTTAGCAGTCAAAAACTCCGTTATGTTTTTTTAGAACAAATTGCAATTCAGACTCAAAGTATCAGCCAGCGTCTTGCACAACGCTTATTATTTATTCTTGAAGGCTATGGAAATCGCGCTTGTATCCAAGATTTCAATATTCAAATTTCACAAGATCAACTTGCCAATATGCTAACAACCTCAAGACAAACTGTTAATCAAGAATTAAATCTATTTGAAAAACAAGGAATCATACAACTTGGTTTTAAAAAAATTGAGGTGATTGATATTGAAAAGTTAAAGAAAGTCGCTGCTGTCGGTTATCTAAAGCAATAAAGTGTTACGGCGAACGCATGATAGCTTTAACCAGCTGAAGCGAGATTCATCATCTCGCTTTTTTATTTAGGTGAGGTATTGCCTAAAGCTGGATTATCAATTGCATCTTTACACTGTGCCTTGTCTCGTTCGTAATCCGCTTGCTTTTGTGTTGACGAGTTCACATTCTCTTTAACATCTCTTGCCCAAGTATCCAGACTAGTCAATGCTTTACGGCATAGCGCATATTTTCCTTCAGTCACAGAATCCGTCATTTTGACATTAATTCGCCAATCGGTACTGAGTTGTCGTAATGGTTTTCTAACTTGATCTTCGATCTCAGCAGCTTGTTTATTGTAGACAATTGGATCAATTTCATTAATCAGCTTCCAAGCAGCTTGTGCGTAACTTGTTGCATCATTATTAAGTTTGGGTGCTGCCTTAATTTCCACTTTTTTTTCTGGCTGATTGCTTGAATGATCACATGCAGTCAATAAAAGGCTGCTAAACAACATTATTGTCGCTACATGAGTTTTTGTACTAAACATATCAAATCGCCAATGGAACATTTGCGCATTATGCTAGTCAATTCAGCAACAATACTCAATCGTTGTTACTTATTTATCGCATAGAACAATCTGCGTTCTAAAGAATTGATTTAATGCCAATATCATTTAAAGTGGTGAAATAAAAATATCATGTGAATCAAAATTTCTAATCTTAATTTTGGAATAACTTATTTATGTCTCAAATCAAAATTTATGCACTACATCAAACGATTCAACAATTTAGAACTCAATTGTCAGATGCTATTCACCAAGCACTGGTCACAAGCCTCGATTATCCTGTAGAAAAAAAATTTCAGCGCTTTATTGCTTTAGCCCCAGAAGATTTTATATATCCAAATGATCGTAGTGAACAATATTTGATTATTGAAATTTCAATGTTTGAAGGGCGAACAACTTCGGCAAAAAAACAATTTATTCAATCAATTTTTTCTAATATTCAGCAGCAATGCGGTATTTCCCCACAAGATATTGAAATTACAATTTTTGAAACCCCAAAATCAAATTGGGGAATTCGTGGTCAAAATGCAGATGAATTACGACTTAATTATCAAGTCAATGTCTAAACAGATCAACACGATGATAAGTCATATTTTTTGTCTAACAAAACCTTGTTTTTTTGTATCAGGCAAGCTTAATTCATCAAAAAGTTCTGCTATGCTTAACCACAAATTACTCAGGATAGGATTACACGCATGAGCGTCACTCTTGGAACTCCACTTCAATCTTCTGCATTTAAGGTTTTACTGTTAGGTTCTGGGGAGCTAGGTAAAGAGGTTGTGATTTCTTTACAACGCTTAGGTGTCGAAGTTCATGCCGCAGATCGTTATGATCATGCACCAGCCATGCAAGTTGCACATTTTTCTTATACATTGAATATGGCTGATCCAACTGAATTAAAACAACTCATTGAAAAAATTCAACCCAATTTGATTGTTCCTGAAATTGAAGCGATTGCAACTGAAGTACTTGTAGAAATTGAACAAAGCCAAACAGCAACCGTTATTCCTTCAGCTAAAGCAGTCAACCTCACCATGAACCGTGAGGGCATTCGCCGTTTGGCTGCGGAAGAACTGGGCTTGCCAACATCCGCTTATCGCTTTGCCAGTACTTTAGAAAGCTTTCGTGCAGCCTGTGACGACATCGGTTATCCAAACTTTGTAAAGCCAGTGATGTCATCATCGGGTAAAGGTCAGTCTCGCGTTAAAAGCTTTGATGAAGTTGATGCCGCGTGGGAATATGCGATGCAAGGCGGTCGTGTCAATCAAGGTACCGTGATTATCGAATCACAAATTGATTTTGATTTTGAAATCACCTTATTAACAGTTCGTGCAAAAAATCCTAAGACTGGCGAAATCGAAACCCATTTCTGTGATCCGATTGGACACCGCCAAGATGCGGGTGACTATGTCGAAAGCTGGCAACCTCAACCAATGACTGCTGCTGCCTTACAAGAAGCTAAACGTATCGCACACAAAGCAACAACTGCATTAGGTGGCTGTGGTATCTTTGGGGTAGAACTATTTATCAAAGGCGATAAAGTTTGGTTCAGCGAAGTTTCCCCTCGCCCACATGATACGGGTCTCGTAACTTTAGCTTCTCAATTCCAAAGCGAATTTGAATTGCATGCGCGTGCTATTTTAGGTTTACCTGTTAATACAGCTCGCCATAGTACTGCTGCAAGTGCCGTGATTTATGCAGGTGTGGATGCGAACGACCTCAGTTTTGATGGCTTGAATCTTGCTTTAGCCAATCCGAATACTGACTTACGTTTATTTGGTAAACCTGAAGGTTTTAAACGTCGCCGTATGGGAGTTGCAACAGCACGCGCTGAAACAACAGACCAAGCACGTGAATTAGCGCAACAAGCTGCTGACCAAGTGAGCGTACACACAAACTCTTAACTTAAATTGAGTAGACCCATTTTCATGATCAATACATCTCCTTTGCTGAACTATGTCACCAGTCATCATGATATTAAAGCCATTAATCAATGGCGAACAGATGTAGAAAAGCAATTACAAGAGAGTTATGAAAATGGGCAAGCCATTCGTGAAGTGATTAAGGCTCGTTCAAACTCGATTGATGAAGCCTTAGTCTTTTTATGGAATCATGCTGAATTAAATAAAACTGAATTAGGTTTATTTGCGGTCGGAGGATATGGTCGTCGCGAAATGCTGCCATATTCCGATACTGACATCATGATTTTATCTGAAGATGAAATCAGCGAAGAACAAGAAAAACTGATCTCAACTTTTATTTCATCCTTATGGGATGTTGGTAATTTTAAACCTGGAATTAGCGTTCGTACGATTCAAAACTGTGTTGAACAAGCAGCAAATGATTTAACTGTTGCTTCAACTTTAATCGAAGCACGTTTAATTACAGGCAATGAACAACTGACTAAATGGCCACGTCGTATTGTCGCCCAAACATGGACAGATAAAACGTTCTATGATGCCAAAATGGCGGAACAGACCAAGCGCTACGCTCAACACAATAATACTGAAAGCAATTTAGAACCAGATATCAAAAATGCACCTGGCGGTATTCGTGATATTAATCAAATTGGTTGGATTGCCAAACGTCACTTCCGTGTCAATCGTATTTATGATTTAGTTCACTTAGGCTTTATTACTGAATTTGAATTAGGCGTGCTGGAAGAAGCTGAAAGTTTCTTATGGGAGATTAGAACCCATTTGCATCGTATCGCAAAACGAGATGAGAATCGCTTATTATTTGAATATCAAAGAGATATAGCAGCAAAATTTGGTTATGTCCGCGAAGAAGGTCAACCTGTGAACTTTGCAGTTGAACAATTCATGAAGCGTTATTATCGAACAGCGCAACAAGTTTCAACGCTGAATGAGATGCTACTTGCTTACTTCAATGAATCAGTCATTACCCCTCGTCTGCCTGATTATGAACGCCAAATTATCGACATTAATGACCGCTTTAAAATTGTAGACGGTAGACTCGCTGTTCAGCATCACAAAGTATTTTCTGAAGAACCGAGTGCAATTTTAGAACTATTCTATCTGTTAGCCAATCGACCAGAAATTACAGGCATTCGTGCTCGTACCTTGCGTCTCCTTGTGCTCGCAGCAAAACGAATTGATCAACGTTTCCGTGACAACCCAGAACATCAAGCATTATTCATGTCAATTATTCGCTCACCGCACTTATATGACACGATGGTGGCGATGAAACGTTATGGTGTATTAGGGAACTACATTCCTTCGTTTGGACAGATCACAGGATTAATGCAGTACGATCTGTTCCATATCTACACGGTAGATGCACACACCTTATTATTACTCAGAAACTTAAGTCGCTTTAAAGAACCTGAATTCGCTAAAGAATTCCCTGTTGTGAGTTCAGTATTCCAACGTATTGCGCGTCACGATATTGTCTATATGGCAGCAATTTTCCATGATATTGCGAAAGGTCGTGGCGGCGATCATAGTGAATTAGGGGCATTAGATGCCATCGAGTTCTGTCGCACGCATGGTTTTACTGAACGTGAATGTAAACTTGTAGCATGGTTGATTAACAATCATCTACTCATGTCCCTTACTGCACAGAAGAAAGATATTTCTGATCCAGATGAAGTGAAAGAGTTTGCCGAAAAAGTCGGTGATATGGAACATTTAGACTATCTATACACTTTAACGGTCGCTGATATTAATGCCACGAATCCTAAACTTTGGAATACATGGCGTGCTTCCCTTATGCGCCAGTTGTATACCTATGCGCGAGATGTGATTCGTTCAGGCTTAGGTCGTCCTGTTGACTATCAAATGTTGATTGAAGACACCAAATTTGCTGCCAGTGAATTATTGGTCAATAACTTCTCTCTCGCCGAAGTCGAAAAAGTCTGGCAAGAACTGGGCGATGAATATTTTGTCAAGGAGTCTGCCAATGAAATTGCATGGCATACTCAAGCGATTTTACAGCATGGCGATAACCCAGAGCCTTTGGTTTTACTCCGCGCACATCGTAATGCCGCAGATGATGCGGTGCAAATCTTTATTTATACCCGTGATCAACCGAACTTATTTGCAACAACGGTTGCTGTCTTAGACCGCATGAATCTTGACGTTCAAGATGCAAGAATTATCACAGCAAGTACTTCATTTAGCTTGGACACATATTTGGTACTGGATCGTTTTGGCACATTGCTGACCGATCCAGAGCGTGAACGCAAAGTCAAAGCTGCACTTGTAGATGCGCTCAGCCATTCAGATCAATACCCAGGTATTATGCAACGCCGTATTCCACGCCATTTACGTCATTTCGATGTGCAAAATACCGTGGATATCGTACTCAACCCAACTTTACAGCAACATATGGTTGAAATCTCAACGCTCGATCAACCGGGTCTCTTAGCTCGGATTGGCGCCTTGTTTATGCTACAAGGATTGGATATTCACTCCGCTAGAATTGCAACACTGGGTGAAAGAGCAGAAGATATTTTCTTTGTGACCAAGAAAAACGGTATATTACTCACCCATGAAGAGGTGAAAGCTTTTGCGGAAACGCTCAAAGCGGCTTTAGATGAAGCATCGAATCAAATTTGTAATCCATCTTAAAACCCCCTGAATCCCCCTTGGGTATGATGATCATGTCGTATCTTTGGGGACTTATAACGCTTATTTTGGGTAATTGTTTAAATGAACTCCAGCTTGTCTTTATTGCATCCCTATCCTTTTGAAAAGTTAAATCAACTTTTTAAAGATGTGCAACCTGCCAATTTACCATTGATTCCATTATCAATTGGTGAACCAAAACATCCTGCACCAGAGTTCGTTAAACAAGCAATCATTGATAATTTTGCACATTTGTCGACTTATCCTAATAGTAAAGGGCAACCTGAACTGCGCCAAAGTATTGCACAATGGCTGAGCAATCGTTTCAAACTGAACCATATTAGTGCAGAAGAACATATTTTGCCTGTTTCTGGTACACGTGAAGGTATCTTTTCTTTTGTGCAAGCCTTAATTAAACGCGAAGATGCACCGTATATCGTGATGCCAAATCCGTTCTATCAAATTTATGAAGGTGCTGCGTTATTGGCAGGTGCAAAGCCTTACTTTATCAACTGCACTGAAGAAAATGGCTATCTCGGCGATTTTGATGCCGTGCCTGCGGAAGTATGGGAAAAAACAGCATTATTATTCGTTTGCACACCGGGTAATCCAACAGGTACTGTACTTTCAAAAGAGCAATTCAAAAAGTTGATTGCACTTTCTGATCAATATGGTTTTGTGATTGCTTCTGATGAATGTTATTCAGAGTTATGGTTTGATGAAGCACCGATTGGGCTTTTAGAAGTTTGTGCTGAAATAGGACGTGATGATTATAAAAATTGTATCGTGTTCCATTCCCTTTCTAAACGTTCAAACCTCCCGGGTATGCGTTCTGGTTTTGTTGCGGGTGATGCAGCATTATTAAAACCTTATTTGCAATATCGCACCTATCACGGCGCTGCAATGCCTGTTCAACATCAATTGGCTTCGATTGCAGCATGGAATGATGAGGCACATGTAGAAGAAAATCGTCAACAATACCGTGCTAAATTTGATTTATTCCAAACAGAATTAGGACATTTACTACCGTTACAAAAACCTGATGCAGGTTTTTATTATTGGTTAAAAGTTGATAATGATGAAACTTTTGCGAAAATGTTGATGGAAAAAGCCCATATTAAGGTGTTACCAGGTCGATATTTATCTCGTGATACCGAACAAGGTAATCCGGGCGAAGGACACGTTCGGATGGCACTCGTCGCAGATTTAGCACAGTGTGAAGAAGTGGTAAAACGACTAAAAGCAATTCTTTAATCCATGAAATATCTGAAGAATCTATGTCAAAGCATGGATTCTTCAGCAACTTATGAAAGCTGTCCAATCATCAATATGGTGGCAATCAAAATCATTAAGCTCCCCGAAATACGACTGACTATTTTTACAGCTTGAGGTCGTGTACTTAATAATTTCTTCGCTGCGATTCCAACCAATACATAAACAATTGCGCAACTAATTAGATGAATAATACCTAAAGAAAGGATCTGAGCTGTAGCTGAAAATTGCAAATTTGGGTGAATAAATGGCGGTAATAGTGCAAAAAAGAGCAATAAAACTTTTGGATTTAACCCACTAATTCCCACACCTTTAACGAACCAAGACTTTGCTGAATCAAACGCAGATATCTGCTGTTCAGTACTTGAGATGATAGCTGGTCGAATCAACAAGCTTATTCCCATCCACAATAAATAACATGCCCCAACGATCGTTAAAGATGTCAATAAAATTGGATAATGACTAACTAAAGTGCCCACGCCAGCTGCAACACACAAAATCGCTAAAAAATGCCCCAGTACAAGCCCTGAAACAGCTGTAATAATAAACTTCCCCTTTATGCCAGCTAGAATCGCATAAGCCCAATCTGCACCCGGTGTTAAAACAAATAAAATTGAAACACACCAAAAAGCAAAAATTACACTTAGATCCATATCAGACACCTACTCTTCATCATTGTTATTTTTCACCATTTGGTGAAAATAGAATTGAGAGAATAGACTTTAATGCTTAAAATGTTATTCCAAATGTTTGCTTGTTTTCAAAACTAAAAGGTAGATTATTCCAAATGGATCGTATTGATAAGAAAATTATTGCTGAACTACAAGCAAATGGGCGATTATCTATCACCGAATTGGCTGAAAGAATAGGTTTAAGTCTATCCCCTTGTCATCGCCGAGTGAAAGCTCTAGAAGAATCTGGGGTCATTAAGGGTTATCATGCCGATCTTGAAGCATCTCAAATTGGCTTTAATTTTGCGGCAATTATTTTTGTGACTTTAAAAGATGGTGATAAGCGGGCTTTGTCTAGCTTTGAAGAAAAGGTCAGTGAAATTACCAATGTGATTCAAGCACAGCGACTGTTTGGCAATCCTGATTATTTGTTGCATGTGGTGACCAAAGATCTAGCAAGTTTTCAAAAACTTTATGACGACAGTCTGTCTGCTTTACCGAATGTACAGCGCCTTACTTCAACGATTGTAATGAAAAGCGTAGTGACTAATCGCTTACTTCCTTTATAGCAATCTGAAATTATAGCGAGTGATCACTTTATAAGCCGCATCCTATTAGATTGTGTTGAAACTCGCCCTTTATTAATTTTTTCATCTGTCAGTTTACTCTGCCATCTGTTGAAATCTTCGTCTATACTTAGGCCATCAATATTTGGCGATTATGGAAAGATGGCTTCTCAAACTCCCCAGAAAACTAAGAAAAAAATTTGGTTTATTTTAGCGATCGTTGTTGTTCTTTTAATTCTTACAGTCATGTTTTGGCAAACAAACAAAGCCAAAAACTCAGCAAATATGGAAAAGCGCAAAGGGGCAAATTCAGCAGAGCAAAAAGCAGCCCTGACGGTGACGGTTGTTCAACCTGAACAGCAAAATTGGAAACAAAGCTTTACTGCAAATGGAAACATTGCGGCATGGCAAGAAGTTGTCATTGGGAGCGAGCTATCAGGTCAAAGGCTTACTCGCGTCAATGTGAATGTTGGTGATGAAGTTAAACGCGGTCAAGTTTTAGCTGAAATCAATAGTGAAACAATACGTGCTGACCTCGCAGCAGCTCAAGCAAATTATGCTGAAGCACAAGCTGTTTTAGCTGATGCGATTACCAATAACAAACGTATTCAACAGCTTAAAAATACGGGTGCAATTTCTGCTCAAGAATCCACGCAATATCAAACCTCTCAAGCGACTGCACAAGCTCGTCTTGATGCAGCTAAAGCTCAAATTAAAAGTAATCAATTACGCTTAACTCAAACTCAAGTGGTTTCACCTGATAATGGTGTTATTTCAGCACGAACTGCCACGGTTGGATCTCTAGCACAAACAGGGCAAGAATTATTCCGTTTGATTCGAGACCATCGACTCGAATGGCGTGCCGAAGTTACTTCTTCTGATTTATATAAACTTAAACAAGGGATGACTGCACGCATCATTTCACCTGATCCTGCCCAGCCCGCCATTACAGGCAAGGTTCGAATGATTGCCCCTGTGATTGACCCACAAACTCGTTACGGTCTAGTTTATGTCGATATTCCAACGACTCAAGCTGTTCGTATGGGAATGTTTGTGAAAGGTGAATTTGATTTAGGTGAAAAACCAGCATTAACCATTCCACAAACGGCATTATTACTGCGGGATGGTTTTTCTTATGTTTTTATTGTTGATCAAAATAATCGTGTAACACAGCAAAAAGTCACTGTAGGTCGCCGTCTAGGTGATCGTGTGGAAATCATGGATTTACCAACACAAGTAAAATTGGTTTCTTCTGGAACAGGTTTCTTAACTGATGGAGATTTAGTTACTGTTGCCAAAGACATACCTGATACCCCACTGACCAAACAACTTGTGAATACACAGGAGAAATAAAATGAATTTCTCTGCTTGGTCAATCCGCAATCCAATTCCGGGCATTTTATTATTTATCATGCTCGGTTTGGCAGGATTGTTATGTTTTCACTGGATGAAAATACAACAATTCCCAGACATTGAACTTCCGATGGTCACAGTAACTGCGGCATTACCCGGCGCAGCCCCACCTCAACTTGAGACCGAAGTTGCACGTAAAATTGAGAATTCGATTGCGACTTTGCAAGGTTTAAGAAATCAATACACCAATATTCAAGATGGTGTTGTTACGGTTACAGCAGAATTTCAACTTGAAAAACCGCTACAAGAAGCGGTTGATGATGTTCGTAATGCCGTATCACAGGTGAGATCCGATTTACCTGCTGATTTAAGAGATCCCATTGTTAGTAAAATAAATTTATCAGGCTCGCCAATTCTCACCTACACCATTCAATCACCGAAAATGGATGAAGAAGCACTGTCATGGTTCGTTGACTATGATATTGCACGTGCCATGTTACAAGTGAAAGGTGTCGGTGCGGTTGCCCGTGTAGGTGGTGTGACTCGTCAAGTTGAAGTTGAACTCGACCCTGAAAAATTACTGGCATTAAATGCAACTGCTACAGATATTACCCGTCAATTACGCTTGATTCAGCAAGATGCCTCAGGCGGTCAAACCAAAATTGGTGGGAGTGAGCAGTCCATTCGTACCATTGCAACGGTCAAAACAGCCGAAGAAATTGGGGCAATGGATCTTGCACTCAGTGATGGCCGTCATATCCGTCTTGATCAGGTCGCGACCATCCACGATGGTATTGCTGAACGCCGTTCTGCTGCATTGCTGAATGGACAGCCTGTGATTGGCTTTGAAATTACCCGTAGCAAAGGTGCCAGTGAAGTCGACGTTGAAAAAGGTGTAGCTCAAGCATTAGAGAAACTGAAAGCCTCACATCCTGATATTAAAATTACAGAAGCTTTTAACTTTGTTAAACCCGTTGCAGATAACTATAAAGGTTCAATGTCGCTTCTTTATGAAGGGGCAATTTTAGCAATCTTGGTGGTTTGGCTATTTTTACGTGATTGGCGTGCAACAATTATCGCTGCAACTGCTCTACCACTGTCTATATTACCCGCCCTGATTGGGATGTATTACTTTGGATTTACCCTAAATACAGTAACTTTACTCGCCATGTCATTAGTGGTTGGTATCTTGGTTGATGATGCAATTGTAGAAATTGAAAATATTATTCGGCATCTGCGAATGGGAAAAACCCCGTATGAAGCAGCAATGGAAGCAGCGGATGAAATTGGTTTAGCAGTCATTGCAACCACGTTCACGTTAATTGCAGTATTTTTACCAACAGCGTTTATGAGTGGAATTGCAGGTAAGTTCTTTGTTCAATTCGGTTGGAGTGCTGCATTGGCAATTTTTGCTTCTCTATTAGTTGCACGCCTGCTTACACCAATGATGTCTGCCTATATCCTTAAACCGTGGATAGGCAAGGTTGAATCCAATCAAGATACTGACCAACCTGCCAATGATCAAGGTACAGCAACTTTAGCGAAAGACCGTGCCAAAGATGGCAAAGTCATGCGTGGCTATATGCGCCTGGTGACGTGGTGTTTAAACCATCGGTGGATCACGCTGTTTGGTGCAATCGCCTTTTTTATTGGTTCAGTGATGCTGATCCCACTATTACCAACTGGATTTGTACCACCACCAGACACAGGACAAACACAGGTACGTCTGGAATTGACCCCAGGTTCACAATTTGCCGATACTTTAAAAACGGCAGAATATGCACGAAGCTTAGTTAAGGATCATCCTGAAATTAAAAGCATCTATACCACCATTGGTGGAGGTGCAGCAGGAACAGATCCTTTTTCAGGTGGTGCCTCAAGCGAACCAAGAAAAGCCACATTAACTATTCAGATTACTGGACGTTCTGATCGTAGTGCAAGTTTACAAGAGATCGAAAATCAAATTCGTCAACGTTTGGCACCATTGCCAGGAGCTAGGATTCAGGTCGGTCTGGCGGGCAATAATAGCCAATATCAACTCGCACTTTCAGGTGATGACCCTGAAGCCTTGATGTCAACAGCCCGCGCACTAGAACGAGAATTACGCACTATTCCAAATATTGGGAGTATTACTTCAAGCGCGGCTTTAATTCGTCCTGAACTGGTCATTCGTCCTGATTTTGCTAAAGCCGCAGATTTAGGTGTCACTACCTATGATATTGCTGAAACTTTGCGTATCGCCACCGCAGGTGATTTTGATCAGAATCTAGCAAAATTAAACTTATCTCAACGTCAAGTTCCCGTTGTGATTAAACTGCCTTTGGCTGCTCGCCAAGATCAGGAGTTAATGAAACGCTTGATGATCAAAGGCAGCCACGGCCCTGTGATGTTAGGGACGATTGCAGATGTCAATATTGAAAGTGGACCATCGCAAATTGATCGTTTCAATCGTTTGCGTAATATCAATTTTAATATCGAACTGAATAATCAACCATTAGGTGATATTGCTGCTAAAGTTGACCAACTTCCAACCATGAAAAACCTACCACCAACAGTTAAACGTACCAATATTGGTGATGCTGAAGTCATGCAAGAGTTATTCTCAAGCTTTGGTTTGGCGATGCTGACAGGTGTATTGTGTATCTATGTTGTTCTGGTTCTTTTATTTAAAGACTTCCTACAACCGATCACTATTCTAGTCGCTCTACCTCTATCACTCGGTGGCGCATTCGTACTCTTACTTTTAGCAAAAAGTAGCTTCTCGATGCCAAGTTTGATCGGTTTGATTATGTTAATGGGAATTGCAAGTAAAAACTCGATTCTATTGGTCGATTACGCAATTATTGCGAGAAAGGAAAAAGATTATTCTCGATTGAATGCGTTGTTGGATGCCTGCCATAAGCGAGCACGCCCAATTATCATGACAACTCTAGCAATGGGCGCAGGTATGTTACCGATTGCATTAGGGATTGGAACAGACCCAAGTTTCCGTGCACCAATGGCAATTTCGGTGATTGGTGGATTGATTACCAGTACATTCCTATCTTTATTGGTGATTCCTGTAGTCTATACGTTCATTGATGATATCAATCGTAAACTACACAGCTTTAGAAAAGCAAAGCCCACATCAATTGAACAGTCTTAAGCAATATTCCAACAAAAAAGACGGTCAAATGACCGTCTTTTTTGTTGTTCAATACTATTTTTTTGCTAATGCATTTTCAATATCCGCCTCCAAAGCTTCAGGCTTGGTGGTCGGTGCGTAACGTCCTAAAACCTCACCATTGCGCCCAACCAAAAATTTGGTGAAGTTCCATTTAATATTCTGACTTCCCAAAATTCCCTTTGCTTCACGCGTTAGAAATCGAAAAATAACATGTGCTTCAGGACCTTTTACATCGACCTTAGCAAACATTGGAAAACTTACACCATAATTTCTTTGACAGAATGCGCCAATTTCTTTATTCGTGCCGGGATCCTGACCACCAAATTGGTTACAAGGGAACCCTAAAACTTCTAAGCCTTGAGCTTTATATTTTTCATACAACTTTTCAAGTCCTGCAAATTGTGGTGTAAAACCACACTTACTTGCCGTATTTACAATCAGCATGACCTTGCCTTTATAATCAGCGAGCGCTTTTGTTTCTCCCTCTAACAATTCAGCTTCAAACTGATAAATGCTACTCATGGATAGGTTTCCTCGTCATTCTTTTCTTCTGTTTTAAGTTGTAATGATGCCGAATTCACGCAATAACGCAGTCCTGTCGGCTGTGGACCATCCTCAAACACATGACCCAAATGTGCATCGCAATCATGGCAGACAATTTCCGTTCTGACCATACCATGCGATAAATCTTCATGTTCTTCTATTGCAACAGCATCAATTGGTCTATAAAAACTTGGCCATCCACAACCGCTATCGTATTTCGTTTCAGATGAAAAGAGTTCTGCACCACAACATCGGCAGACATAAATACCATGCTGTTTGTTATTCCAATATTGCCCTGTAAATGCTGGTTCTGTGCCTTTCTGACGAGTAATATGATATTCTTCTGGTGATAGTTCTCTTTGCCATTCCCGCTCTGTTTTATTGACTTTTCCCATAACCTACACCTTTTATTCTGATGTTAAAAATATCTCGATGATCAGGTTTTATATTTACGCCATTCATAACAAAAACTCTAGTCTCATAACGTACAATTTAGTGAAATTTAAGCATTAATTTTTAATAGCAAAAAGAAAGCAATTATAAATTTAAAGGTAAGCAAATTTTAACAAAACTATCTTTCTCGTAAGCAAAGATAGTGTTATTCTTGTTTGGCACGGTTGTATAGGACAAAAAATGTCTCAGAAAAAAAGTGTGGTTTTTCAAAAACTCTTACCAACAATCAAACAATATCAACAATCAGGTTTTACCTATGAAAAAATTGTTGAATTACTTAGAGATCAACATGATCTAGATTTGGTAAGTGTCGAAACCTTTAAAAGTTATTTATACCGATATGCAAAAGTGAATCCAGCTATGCCTAAAAATACTGTTACATCCCACTCTGCTCAATCAAATCGTGAAATTAAGAAATCATCGAAACTTGAGCATGTTTGCTACGACATTCGTGGACCAGTATTACGCGCCGCCAATGAAATGGAGGAGCAAGGACACAAAATCATTAAGCTCAATATCGGCAACCCTGCACCTTTTGGTTTTGAAGCTCCACAAGAAATTATCAATGATGTTGCATTAAACCTACCGAATGCGATTGGTTATACAGACTCCAAAGGGATTTTCCCTGCGCGTAAAGCCATTTGCCAGTATTATCAGCAAAAAGGCGTTTTTGATATGCACGTTAATGATGTGTATGTTGGAAATGGCGTGTCGGAACTGATTGTAATGGCAATGCAAGGTTTATTGAACGATGGCGATGAAATGCTTGTTCCTATGCCTGACTATCCATTATGGACGGCAGCAGTCAATCTCTCTGGTGGTAAAGCTGTTCATTATAAATGTGATGAAGAAAACTATTGGTATCCTGATCTTGGCGATATGGAAAGCAAAATCACAGCAAATACGCGTGGTATTGTCATTATCAATCCAAACAACCCAACAGGTTCTGTTTACCCACGTCATGTATTGGAGCAAATTGTTGCTTTAGCTAAAAAGCATGACTTAATTTTGTTTGCAGATGAAATCTACGACAAAATCGTTTATGACGGCATTGAGCATGTTGCAGTTGCCGCTTTAGCTGGCGATCAACTTTGCATTTCATTTAATGGGTTATCAAAAGCCTATCGTATTGCTGGTTATCGTGCAGGTTGGATGGCGATCACAGGTGATAAATCACGTGCAGCGGATTATATTGAAGGTTTAGACATGCTTGCTTCAATGCGTTTGTGTGCGAATCATCAAGCACAATATGCAATTCAAACTGCACTCGGTGGCTATCAGTCTATCAATGATTTAATTCGTCCAGGCGGTCGTCTGTATGAACAACGTAATATTGCTTGGGAAATGTTAAATGAGATTCCTGGCGTAAGTTGTGTTAAGCCTGAGGGTGCAATGTACTGTTTCCCAAAACTTGATCCTGAGATTTATCCAGTTGAAGATGATGAAAAACTGATGTTAGATCTATTAAAAGCTGAAAAAGTTTTATTGGTTCAAGGCACAGGTTTTAATTGGCCAACACCAGATCATTTCCGTGTAGTGTTCTTACCTGCTGAAAATGAGCTACGTGAGGCAATTAATCGTTTAAGCCGTTTCTTGGCAAAGATGCGTTAAGCAAAATTAGTAATACAAAAGGAAGCAAATCGCTTCCTTTCTTAAGATATATACTCAAGTTAATGGCTTAGAGTAATTTAATTGGCATTTACTCTCTAAAAATCTTTGACAACTCCACAATGAAAATCAACTAGAGGAATTTCGAATATATTTTGGTTTCAGTAAATACTTACTTAGCTTGGACAAAGTATTTCTTGTCGACCATTAATAGATTGTGCATTTACCCAATCCCCTAAACCGATATGATCTAGATATTTTTTATTAATTTCATTAATTAAATAAGGTGGTCTACTATTACTTTTAAAATCTATTGAATAGTACCTCAATACCCAATAGTCTTTAGGATATTTCATAACATCAAGTTTCCCCTTACAATCATCCCTAAGTTTATCCATTGAAATATTTAGCTGCTGTAATGAACAAATTGTTCTCCTAGTGTTAATAGCTCGACAATCCAACCAAGTAGACCAATTTCCTCGCGCTTCAATCCTATATTGAATATTATCTGAAATTAAAATTAAAGATTTTTCATAGGAATTTGAATAATCGAAATAGCCAAAACAGAGTTTTCCATCCATAAAACAGCTAATTCCAATCTTAGCCTTCCAATCACTTTCACAAGAGCATAAAATAATAGATAAGAATAAATAGAAACAAAAAAATTTCATATCTCTATCTCATTGGAGGGGGTGAACAAGATGGACAATAGGGTTTATTGAAGAAATCAATTTTATAGCCATCATCAATTTTAAATACTCCAGATTTAATATCAAATGATTTAATTCCTCCTGCATTTGTAGCACCTATTTCAGTTAATAAATTTCTTCCGGCATTTAAACTATTTGATATATATGTCGAAATAAAACCTGAATTATTATTAAAAGGGTCTTTGGGCTTATGCTGTTCAAAATTATATGTATCG